>ENA-ORML01001716-ORML01001716.1-human-gut-metagenome-genome-assembly--contig:-NODE-1716-length-17363-cov-3.518604_pt1 | contig 17363 bp, 25 predicted proteins | sample MGYA00242103_ERZ508995 | MGnify/ENA primary metagenome ERZ508995 (study PRJEB26280, sample SAMEA2338702) | human gut metagenome | biome: human gut; feature: human-associated habitat; material: faeces... | reverse complement strand
TTATTATGAAAAATGAATTAAGAGAACACTCGGATGAACATCAAATGGAGCTTTTTACTTATGACTCATCACCTTCGCTTCCAGCACTTTTATATATGTTGCCTTCGGCACTTGCAGAGCCATTCACCAAATATTTTATTGTTAAATCTCAAAAAGAAATAACAATACGAAAAATGAATGATTATGCCGAAACGCGAAAATATATTTTGTATATGCTTGACCATCTTGCATCAATAGGAGCATTGACTCCTTCTTTGCAGCGCGACTTAATGCAGGCATACTATGATACATTTAAACTTTAAAAGGATATAATAATTGTACCGCTTTCTTTAAAAGGCCTCTGGTTATTCAGTGGCCTTTTCACATTTTAACCCTTGAATTTTCAAACACAAAACTCTACCTCTATTCTGAAATTTGCTCCACACGAATCGTCCGCCAGGCTGTGACACTCTGGCGGACAAAATATTTTGCAAAGGGGAGATGCTTATGAAAAAGTTCATCCAAAACCGATTCCATTTTAATTAAATCATATTTTTAGCGAACATGACCGAACATTTATAAATTTTTTTCAAAAAATCTATTATTACGCATCCGGCAGCCATCTTCAGTATACTTCCTCTTAGGAAATGCCTGGTTCATTCTATGGGCAACCTGATTCCACGTCAGCCCATCTAAATAATACAGCCGAAACATTATCTGCAACTCACTCTTCTCAATGCTGTTTATGTACTCTTCCGCCTGAACCGTAAGCTCCACAAGTTCCGTCTCTCTCTGCTCAAGCTGCAAAAGGTGCATTGACAACGCAGCTTCCTTCCGGGATATCGCTGTTTCTGGCCGGCCGTGAACTTTTACTGTCCGAAGAGGCTTCTTACCTTTCTTCCCACAGGTCACAGAATCCACTACAATCAACTTATTCAGCCGTTCCAGCTCTTTCCTGTCCTTCTCAATCCTTCTCCGTATATCTTTAATCTCTTCCTTCATAGCGCTGTACTGGACCAAGACGCTTTTGTCCATCCTATTCACCTCCAGTTACCGATAATCCGTTCCATCGTCGAAAATCTAAAACCGCATGCAAGACATTTCCGGCGCCGGTAAACTTCATTCCACTCTTTGAGCCGTGAGTTAATAATTCTTGTATCACCGTTGCATTTCGGACATTTCAAAGATTATCACATCCTCCACATAAACCGATTCATCACCTTCTGCCGCCAGCTGCTATGCTCCACCTGCTCCGCAACCTTATCCGCGTCATAGGCGGTTGGAATGTCTTGTAATACAAATTCGCATATTATCATTCCGTGTTTGTCAATCAGTGAAACAATTTCATTTTTGATTTCAATTACATAACCTGTGTTATCGCTTGATGTAATGCAATATTCTGCATCTGCATCAATCAGCCTCATTTTCTTCACGCTCCTTATATGGTTCCGGAAGCGGCATCCAGGCAGAAACGATGTAGAAATCTTCTGTCTCAACATCGTACCATTTCCCGTCACCAGCATACCTTAAGGCAGTTGCTCTCTCTGCTCCGCAGATTGTGACTATATATTCTGTCAAATCCTCCATGTCAACCATTCCATTTTCAGGTTCTTTTGGCAATCGCTCTACTACCGGAATCCACCAATTCTGCTGCCAGAGCACTGACAGCTCTCTTGCCATCCGAGAATATTCCTCTTCGATGATTTTTAGCTGCTCTGAAGTGATGCCGGTGCCCTCGTATTTTTTTAATTGTTCCAACTTTGGAATTACATCATTGCACAATGCGGTAATATTTGTATCAAATGTTCTCAGAGTGTCGTGCATATGCTTATTTGCTGTATATTTCAGCTGTCTTATCATCATTTCCGTTTCCATAGTCTTATACCTCCATCAAAACCTCCGTTTAATTTAATTTGTTCAGCGCCTCCTCAGCTTCGGATGGTTCTAAAAACCACGTCTCTTTGTAAAACTTATCTGCAAGGATACGGCCTGTTCCATACTCCAAATCCTTGTCACATTCCAGATACCATCCGCATTCCGTAAATACGATTTTTGCAACCTTTTGATGATATACTCTGTTATTTTCCTCATGTCCGTTGAGTATATTTAATTCGTGATTGACCTTGCTTGGAATATAATACACATCGCTCCCGATAGAGCAGGGAGGCTTCAGCAGCAAGCCTTGTTCTTCTAAGTCCTCATATTTTTTTAATTGCCAGTATAATGTCATCGCATGTTTCCTCACTTCTCTGGCATCGACAATTATCCTCCTGATTCGCCCGTCTATATGTTCATCAGGTATTGTTAATCTTTCCATGCTTGCTCATCTCCTTCCATTTCGGTTTTTAATTCCAAGTAAACATCCGTGACAAGCCCATCTCCCCATCCATCAAGTTTCGCTGAGGTAATGTATCCGTAAAATACTCCGTTTACTATAAGGCCGGATATCCTTTCTTTCCCACTTGCACCTCTTTTATTTTTATCTTTGTCGAGCAGCTTAATCAGTTCGCTTACTGTAATTTCGCCATTACTTTCCCTCGAAGTTTCTTTTGACAGGCGTCCGCGGAGGATGGACAGTTCTCTGGCCATCCTTGTGTACTCCTGATTGATAATTTCAAATTCATCCGGCGTAACGCCGGTATCCTCGTAAGCTGCCAAACGCTGAACCAGTTCCTCCTTCTTTGCCGGCGACCAGTATCCTGATTTAATCCCGTTACTTCGCTTATGTGTTAATCTCTCCATGCTCAATCCTCCTTTATATCTGCCTTGTAGACTTTTTTCAAATAAAAAACCAACCACCGTTATTGATGGTTGGCTAATTCATTGCTATTGTAAATCACTTATATTAATTCCTTCCAGAACAATTTCTATATATTTTACCCACTCATAATCCATTTGTTTATAAATATTTGATATTAAATTATATATATAAAATACAGCCAAAGTAATCATATATAGCAACATAAGCGCCTGACATGTTATACTATTTCCTCCGCAAACATTCAAAAAAGCACTTGCCATAAAGGTAAATATCGAAAGAACTACTAATGTTAATGTAAAATCCTTCCCTTTATCATCATATGTTCTGACAAGTACTTTTAATTTTAAAAATTTATTACTATCATTTCCAACATAATCTTGCACTTTTGTTCTTGCACATATAATTTCTTCGGTATGATAGTTTTCTCTAATTTTACATTTTTCCAGTTCTTTACATAATCTCTTTAAATCGTTCATATAATTCCCCTTTTCCAATTTCAAGATTATATAACATTATACCGTTCCAACCATCAGTATTCAATTGTCAAAGTGCAAAATTCATTATTATTCTGGCATCACCCCTAGATAATCCTCTAAACTCATTTGGCCGTCTCTGTAGTTAATCCATAATACTTCCCGGCGCTTTAATCCACATTCCGCTGTTGTATCCTTGTAAACTTTACGCCATCCTTTAAGGTAGGTATTATATAAATCATTGTCATACCCGGATATCATAATCTTTCCTGGATGCTCAACTGCTGCTTTTAAAAGCTCTTCATGTCCAGTTCGGTCCATCTCATGTTTATATAGATATCCTTTCCGAAGCCCGGGCAAATATGGCGGGTCCATATAAATAAATACATCCTTTGTGTCGTATCGCTTCAAAAGTTCCAGCGCCGGCAGATTCTCAATCTGAACACCTCTTAACCTTTCTGCTGCCAATAACAAAATTTCCGGAAGTTTTGCCCAGGCCGTGGCCGGATTCGGAGAGTGGGCCTGCTGCCCCGTCTTAAACCCATTGTTATAAAGCTGAGAATTTCCAAACCCTTGCCAGCACCGGACACAATATCGCCTGGCCCTTTCGATGTAATCATCCGTTGGTTCAAATGCTGACTTATATTCATCTCGGGCAAATGGCGTCCATTCAATTTTACTTTTCAATTCTTCCGGATAATCTCGCAAAACCCGGAAGAAATTAACAATCTCACCATCAATATCGTTGACTGTTTCTATATGGCATCTTGGCTTATTTAATAAAACCGCTATGCTTCCAGCAAATAATTCCAGGTAAACATCGTGTGGTGGGATATAGCTGCATATCCAATTTGCTAAACGATTTTTTGCGCCAAGATATTTTAATACTGTTTTCATTTTTTTAGAAACTCCTCCCGGTATACCCTTAACCCCGGCCGGAGGCTGGCTTCTTTCTCTAAGATAAATATTCCCTTAAAAATTCCGCTGCTTCTTCAAATCCATGTTCATGAAGCAATAATTCTATGGCATGTACATCCGCTTTCTGGCCAAAAGACCGTTTATTCAGTGCATCTACTTCTTCAATCTTATCCATATTCAGATTCATCCCATACTTTGAATTAAATTCTTTTGCGTAATCACCAAAAGTATAAAGCATTTCTCCATAACAATCCGTTGTGGCAATGTCATCCACCACACCGTTGAAAGCGTCTGTAAACTCTTTCAGGCGTTTTTCTGCAAAACCATATTTATCATGCAGCACTTTATATACAGCTACGTTGTAGGCGTTGTAAATCTTTGTGAAGATATCCTCCATGATTTCATTACACTTCTCAATAGATATCTCCATCTGCATGTACGTAGCCCGGCGAAATGCCAGTTCTTTCTTCAACGCTTCAAGGCCATGTTTCTCAGCAAAATCATAAGCATAGGCCATACCTGATACCCTGTCCTCCATTTTTTTCTGATAATTCGCTCCCATACTTTTTATCCCTTCTCCCTCAAATAATCCTCTAGCTTTATAATCGTCTCCTGAACCACCGCCATTACCAACGGAGCATTATCATATTCATCCAAAACTTTTCTGAAAGCCCCGAAAACTTTCCCCCAGTCTTCTTCCGTGTTTTTCATATGTTGTCGGCTATTAAGATAGATAGCCTGGACCTTCAATCTCCACTCCTCCATCATGGCAGCTCTTCTATTCGGATATAAATTCCTGGGATATCGGCCCAGAACTTCTCCACAAATTCAGACGCTACCTGAGCATCATCTTTCCAAAATCCCACAGCCGTCATACAATCTTTTAAAAGCTTTTGAAGGTTATCCGTATCCGGTTTCGTTACCCGGTATTCTCCATCGACATGCTGCCCTTTTGGGAAACACCACTTTGTCATCATCCGGATACCAGCCGTAGATTTCTTTTCCGGCTTATATCTTGCCAGATGTACCATTAATTTCTGTCTGGCTGCTTTCAGTTCCGTCGGTTCGTAGAATACCGGTTTACCATTCACTACATGCACCTGCTTTTCCTGATGCGTTACCGTTGGAGGATTCATTGCCATAAAAAATTCAATCGCCATATATTTTACTCCTTTAACGTGTGAAATTTTCCTCTTTTATTTTCTTCCGCCCCTGTCATCGTGGAAGGGGAAGGGAACGGGCGGGCTGTGCTTAAAGCCCGTCCATTCCTACCCACGTGACCCACGCGATGGCGGGGGAAATTATTTACCCTTTAGGGTAGTGTCTTTTTCCGCCAGCGAAAGTCTAGTCTTTTTCCTCCGCCGCCATTATCCTCATGGCGGAAAAAGTCTTGTCTTCTGCAAAATTTCCATGAAACTGTTTAGCGGAAAAAGTCTTGTCTTTCGCACTTCCGCCATAAAAACATCATTTTGAAGATGTCTAGTCTTTTTCCTCCGCCGCCACTCTCAAAATAACACCATTTTCCAGTCTGTACCCGCCATGTTCTTTGACCATATCCCGGACTGTCCTCTCAGATTTTCCGAGAAATTTGGCAACATCTGACACCGTGGGGGCATCCCCGAAATTGCCATTTTCAACAGCTTCTTCCAAAGCTATATTACGGTCATCCCTCCGCTTTCTGGCGTTCTTTTTGTTCTTCTCTGCTGCCTTCTGCCACATCGGCTTATCCTCATCCGGCTGGATATCGTTCAAAGCCCCAGATTCATCCATACGGTGGATTGGATAATCAAACCATACATTGATTGGCTCAAAGCCCGGAAACTCTCTCAGCGTCGCTTCCAACCGCCAGGCGGTTTTCTGTGCCGCCTTCATCTGCATGCTCTCTATCAAACGCCGAAGTTCTATCATACGCCAATTCGGAAGGACATTTTCACAGTAAGCCATCAAGGCCTTAGCACTTAATAAATCATCATCCGACAAATCATCCTGCCAGGCCCAATGAGCATCCAGATAGACCCTGCAGGCTTTACAGACAGCCTTGTCATCCTCCTGTTTCCGCATAGCCTCAGGCACCGGCAGCTCAATCATATCCAGCTGGGCATCCGGGTCCCGGGCAAACACGCCGGAACCACTGGCCCGGTCCATGGACTTCTTGCCGCCCTGGCTTCCCTTGCTGTGATGGTGGCAATAAATCGTTGCGCATCCAACTTCGGAACATATCTTGTCAAACTGATTGCAGAATTTAGCCATCTGCTCTGCACTGTTCTCATCGCCGGTAATGACCTTATAAATCGGGTCAATAATAATGGCTGCATAGTCTTTCTTTTGAGCCCTCCGTATAAGTTTAGGGGCCAATGTATCCATCGGTACGGCTTTTCCTCTCAGATTCCAAATATCGATATTTGACAGGTTTGAAGGAGAAATCCCCATGGAAGTATAAACGTCCTTAAACCGATGTAGGCATGAAGCCCTGTCAAGCTCCAAATTAACATACATGACACGCCCCTGGGCACACTTCCGGCCAAGCCAGTTTCGCCCCTCAGCAATGGCAATAGCCAATTCAATCTGAAGAAATGACTTTCCTGCTTTTGATGGTCCCGCGATGAGCATTTTATGGCCTTTTCTTAAAATACCATTAATCAGAGGTTCTGCGAGTTCCGGAAGATTATCCCAGATAGATGCAAGGTCTTCTACATCCGGAAGATTGTCATTCACAGCTTCAATCCATTCCTGCCATTCATTCCAGGATGTTTTTCCGATATTCGTATCGATGATAAACTGCTTTTTATCTCCCCGGGTGCATCCCGGCAGCCTCGATAAACGGGAAGGATTTTTATTTTGTGTATCTACTTTCAGACCATTTTTTTCACATATCTGATACAGATACTCAACACGCTTCTGATACTCCTTATAATCCGCTGCGTCGATCCGGACAATGGCATGGACACTCTTTCCCCCGGAAAACATCAGGACAGCAACTGGCAGTTCAAGTTCCCGGATGATAGTGTTCTGTTTCTCAATCTCCAGATTGTCTGATTCCACCAGTGCATACCGATATTCTGTCACATTGCTGTTTCTTACATCGTTTCCATCCAGCGGATTAAAGCGGATCCAGGCGCCAGCCTCAGGTTCATAATCACCAAGTGCCGCACCAAGGTCATCCCCGTATTTTGAAATCTTTTCTAATATCTCTCCGGCTGTCAGCGTATACACCCCCTTATTTCTTGGAATGTATTTCTGTTTTTCTTCATCAAGCCGAGACTGCATCACATAGCCAATGACTTCCCCGGGTTCAAATAAAGTTTCTATATAGCGCGAAGCCTCTTTCCCCGGATGCCAATTAAAAGGTTCATGGACTTCCTGTCCTTCAATCCATCCGGGCGTCACAATAACTCCGGGGGACGTGATCTCATCGTCCCATCCGAGTTCCTTGCCCTGCTCCGGAACGAAACCGCCTTCAACTGCCATCTGATAGATGGTCCCTCCTGTCACAATAGCAAAAGCAGCCTCCTTGAAGCTGTCCCACTTGCGCAGGCATTCTCCAAAATGATATCGTTTTGCATCCCGGCTGCTCCAATCCTCCCAATCAGACGCCAGATACCCTTCATGTTTAAGGGCCATGCCGACATTAATCCATTCCTGATAATCGCATGCGGACGGGTCTATATAATTTAATAATTCTTTAAGGTCCGTTCTCTGTTCCATTTAAATCAATCTCCTACCATGAAAGCGGGCTGTTTTCCTCCCGGATAATTGGAGGGACATAAGTCCTCGGGTCTATGCTGCCCGGCGTCCTCCATCCATTAGCCGCAATCCGGTCAATCAGTCTTTTCGCCTGTTCCCTGGACCACAGCCCCACTTTCTGAAATCCCCGCTGTTCTAATTGACGGATCTGTCTCGGACTGGCCAGTCCTGCAGAACGCCTTTTTTCCAAACGTTCCAAAAGAAGTGAAGCCTTTCCCGCATTATCGACTGCTGCCGGGTTGATATCATTCTTTTCAAGCGCTTTAAGCTGTTTTTCCGATGGCGGCATCATTTCCCATCCAAAAGCCGGTACATAATTTGACAGGTCTTCCGCCTGGATACTCATTTCAAACTGCAACGGGTCTACAAGGCGCTGTTTCTTCCTTTTTTGCTCAGACAATATCTTTGCCAGAGCTTCTTCTCGCTGGGCCTGAACATCCTCCGAAGCTTCTTTTTGAGCTTCTTCAATATCCACTGCCTTGCCGGCTGTTTCTTCCAGATTGGCCGTCATCTGCTGTGCAATCTCCGGGTTGCTGCAGACCAGTGCCGCCGGATGGCATAATTCATGCCGTTCCGTATGCCATAAAAAATCCAATAACAACAAATGGTCTTTTCCTGGATGCAGCCTTGTCCCTCGTCCAACCATCTGGCAATAAAGGCTCCTCACCTTGGTTGGCCGTAAAACAATAACGCAGTCCACAGACGGACAATCCCACCCTTCGGTCAACAGCATGCTGTTGCACAACACATTGTATCTGTCCTCATCAAAATCCCTCAGTATCTGTGCCCTGTCTTCGCTGCTGCCATTTACCTCAGCCGCCTTAAATCCATGCTGATTAAGAATATCCCTGAACTTCTGGGATGTCTTTACCAGTGGCAAAAACACAACTGTTTTCCTATGTACACAATGCTTTTCCATTTCACAGGCAATCTGCTCAAGATACGGGTCCAGCGCCGTGCCAAGTTCTCCGGCTTTAAAATCTCCAGTCTGAATACCGACACCGCTGATATCAATTTTAAGAGGTATCGTCAGCGCTTTAATTGGCGAGAGATAGCCCTCCCTGATTGCCTTTGGAAGCGTATATTCATAAGCAATATTTTCAAAATATGTACCTAAATCTTTCATGTCACCGCGGTCCGGAGTTGCTGTGACACCAAGGACTTTTGCATCTGAAAAATACTGAAGCACTTTTTGATAGCTGTCGGAAATACAATGATGGGCCTCATCCACAACGATTGTTTTAAAGTAATCCGGCGTAAATCCAAGCAGCCGCCTATCCCTCATCAATGTCTGCACAGAACCGACAACCACCCGATACCAGGTCCCTTTACAGGTCTGTTCCGCCTTTTCCACAGCACACCTAAGCCCCGTGGACTGCAGAATCTTATCTGCCGCCTGTTCAAGCAGCTCACCTCTGTGGGCCAAAATAAGGATACGTTCACCGCGCCGGACACACTCTTCCGTAACCGAGGCAAAAACAATCGTTTTCCCCGTGCCGGTCGGCAGGACCAAAAGAGTTTTTTTAGTCCCTGCCGACCATTTATCAAATACAGCTTCTTTCGCGGCCTTCTGATAAGGCCTGAGTTCCATCTTACCCATCAGAAACTAGAGCCCCATTTCTTACCGCCCTGAGGCTTTAAAAACTCTGTAATCTCAAGATGCGATTTTGTTGCATCATTATAATTCGGCTTATGTTCAACTTTACAGCGTCCCCGCATTCCTCCAACCTGATTCCAGTTCATTTTGAGCGTTGCTCCTTCTTCATCCTTCATAAGACCAATGCTTATAAAAAACTGCGACAGCTTCCAGGCGAATTTCCTGTTTAAGATAAGATTTGTCCGAAGCTGCGGTTCCGAATCACCTGCAAGAATGTTGCAATATACAATGGCCATGTTCTGACCCGCATATTTGCCATCGCCGCCAACCTTTGAGCGCTCATAATGGTCTACCATAATATCATATTCCCCATCCGGGATATCTACTATCTGAGAGGTGTTTTCCACCTCATCGTCCCAATCGTATTCCTGATTTATATCCATGTTATTTTTATCACTCATAGCTTTCTTTCCTCCTGCTTAATTAAATGGTGCTACCAGTTTTGCCCTGGCTTCTTTTATAAAATCTACGATTTGCCCCCAGTTTGGCATAACCCATTCGTCGATAAATTCCCGTGGATAATCCTTGACCTGCATATCTATCGGCCATGCCCCCGGCAGACGCACATTGACTACATTCTGTAGATCCCACTCATCTATATTCCCAGCAATCATCAAATCTCTCAGATCCTTTGGAATCCTCTTATCCGGTTCACTTCGTCCCACTACCTCCTGTCCTTCCGGATTCGGTGTTGTTACCTCTCCAGTATCCGAAACAGCAGGTTTCTCTGATGTCTCTTCCTTCTTAAACTCCGCATTGCTTTTGACGGGCTCCTTCATATCTTTGAGCTGTTCTGGCGCAGCAACCTTTGTTTCCTGATGTGTTTTTGCTGTGTCATCCGTTTTCTCAATGATATGACGAATACTCGAATATTCAAACGGCAATTCATCCGGAAGAGCATAACGGTTTTTTGCATCCCAAAAAGGTGTATGGTTCGTATACATAACTCGCTGGCCGCCCTGAGCCTTTTTCTTTTTATCCACTTCAACAATTCGGGTCTTATAATTGGCAAAAAACACCGCATCGGCCCATTCCCGAATCATTGGCGCCACTTTCTTACTGGTTTTCATCTCCCAGTGATCATAAGCTCCCATCTCTTCCGGCAGCTCTACTTTTCGAAGCTGTGCATGGGCGGTCAGTACAACATGATTCCCCTTATCAATCACATCTCCTAAAAGGTTCAGGAGCTTGCCAAATTCCTCAGCACTATATGTATAGCCCTTGCCATATCCCGGATCCTCAAGACCGGACCAACCTTTTTGAGCGCATAATGAAGTGATTTCAATCTGCTCCGCCCAATCCGCTGTATCAATAACCAGGGTCCCGCAACAATCGGGATGGTCAATAACATACTGCACCTGCTGCAGTAGCATTGCCCAGGACAAAGATTTTTCAAAACGGGCCACATCCATGTCCTTCGTGCTGCCTTCTGTATCAATAAATACAGGATTTGGGAAACTGGCAGCAAACGTTGATTTACCAATCCCTTCAGGCCCATATACGACAATCTTTTTAGCTCCCCCAAGCTTACCTCGCATAATATTCATTAAAATACACCCGCTTTCCAATTCTTTTTCATTTCCGGTTCAGGAATGAGTGGCTGTTCTGCCACATAGCCGTCTTCAATAATGATGGAACATTCATCCCCCGTCGATACCCGGGTTGCAATAGCCTGCAGGCCTTCACCTTCAAGCCACTCCCCAAACTCCTTTAACGTATTTATATCCATCTGCTCTAATTTATCCAAAAGAACAAATCCGCATTTTGGATTCAATTTCCGCACAATCGCCGTAGAAACCTTCAACCGGTCAGAACCGGACATGTTATCCCATTTCTGCCCTTTATAAATAAGTTCACCATCGCGTACAGATAACTCCGGAAGTGGGAGTTGTGCTGAATCCAAGAGTTTCGCTGTCTTATCTCTGACAGCATCAATCCTTTTTGTAAGTTCCAGATACTGATTTTTGTAATATCTGGCATCATCTTCCGCCTTTTCTTTATCCAGGTTGGCTCTTACCTTTCGGTTGATTTCTTCAATATTTTCAATGCTCTGCTCCAACTCAGCCGTAGATTCATCCTGCAGGTCCTGGGCAGACATCATTGCGATATTCAACGAAGCTTTTGCTTCCATAAGTTCCTTTTCTTTTTTCCGCAGCTGTTCCCGTATGGCCTCTGCCTCCTGCTCCAGAAAGGCTACGGACTGCTTTAAGTGTTCTGCCTGATTACGTTTCCGTTGATTCTCCCCATTTTTTGCAAGGATTTCCTGCTGCTGCCTGATTAATTCTGTTGGAGAGACCAGTTCTTTTGGGGCATCTGCATAATAAGGCTGTTCTTTAGCAAACTTCTCTTTCTGGTCTGCAATCCGCCCAAGCGCAAGGCGCTCATTATAAAGTTCCTTTTCTTCTCTGGCTAATCTCGCCAGCTGGTCCCCAACACCGATAATCTGCAAAAGTACATTTGCTTTCTCTACATCCGAAGACTCCATAAATCTTGGAAGGTCTAAAGCCATCTGGCCCACAAATTCATCAAGAAGCTGCTGACCGGCTTTCTGACCATTCGGGTCTGTAACCTTCAATGTACTGTTTTTCCCCTTACGTTCAACAACAAGTCCATTGCTCATAACAATATGTAAGTTTGGTGGAATCACCGAACCTTCCCGGACAGCCTGGGATGGTTTATATTTGTTACCGCCTAACGCCCAGGCAATGGAATCCAAAACAGAAGTCTTTCCTTGGTTGTTATTTCCACCGATAATCGTCAGGCCATTTTCATTCGGCTTTATTTTTACTGCCTTAATGCGCTTGACATTTTCAATTTCGAGACAATTAATTTTTAAACTATCACTCATTTACATTCTCCTTATTTTCTGCTAAACTATTATTGGTTATTTTTCATTTGCCCCTGACCCGAGTTGCCGCTCGGCCGGGGCATTTTTAATGTGTACAGTTCCCACAGGCCTGCCAGGAAAATGGCTATTATCCAGGCTATAAAGGCCGGGCCCGCCGGTTTATAGATGGCCGCAGGAACTGCTGCTGCCATGCTGCCGACCAGAAATACTGTGGTCAACAAGTCAATTATCTTTCGTATCATCCATCTGGCCCCTCCTTTCTCACAAATATTAGCTTCATTCCAAGAACATCCATTATCCGATAAAGTTCATCCAATCGGAATTTCTCAGGATGCTCCCGCCTGTTATACAGTGTCCGTGAAACCATTAGGCTTTTATTGGCTAAGGTATTATTATCTAAGTGATACCGCCTCATCTCTCCATCAATAAGACCGGCCAGGTTATCACAACGCTTCTGAAGCAATTCGGCACTTTTATTAATAGCTCTCCGCTGCATATGCTCACCTCCCTCTATTCAGAGCTTTAAGCTTCCATCACCACAAAATCCCCGCATATTGAATAATTATCGTTATACCGCACGGATGCATACTGATTTCCAAAAAGTTCATATTTAGCCGGCTTATCAAGTGCTTCAATAAGCGATTTACAGACCTCTATAATACTGCTTGCGTAGAAACTCCTTATCTTGCTTCCACCTGCAAAATAAACTTCATACTTTTTCATCTTCATCGTGTCGACCTCCCCCTTCTCCATTTAAATTCATTGCTATTTCTTCTTTTATCTCCTATACTGTACTTACAGGCTGCTGCAACAGCTGAGTACAAAAAGGAGGATTTTTATGGATATCAAAATACTTGAATTAAAAAAACAACTTTCTGAAACATCTATGGAAATCGAACGAGAAATCGATAACGGAAAATGCGCTCCCGAAATCAAAAGTATGGTTTTTTCTGCCATCAAGCCATATCAGCATATGATTTTCCTTATCTTGGACTATCTCGACGAAATCCAAAGTAATAGTTAATCTTTCCCGCTGTCCGTGCTTACTGCGGACAGCGATTTTGCCTTTAAAAGCATCTGAAACTCAGATACTTTTCTTTTTAATTCATCCGACAAATTTTCAATCTCCTTTACTTTTGCCAATATTTCATCATCATTAAATTCTAACTGCAAAAACAAGGTATTCACTTCTCTCCACCTCCCTCCATTTACCATTGACCAGAACGTCTGTTCGTGATATCCTATATTCAACGGATATCAGTTATTTAAAGCATCATTATTAAATTGTTCAAATAAAAAATCGTAATCGTATTCTTGAAAAAATACCTTTTTGATTTTTTGTGCTTCTGTAAAATAGAAACCACACTTTACAGCACCATTTAATTTATCTGATACTGTAGCTGGCCTGCACTCCAATAAATTTGCAATTTGTAATGCAGTTACCTTTTTCCGTTTCATCACATTTAATAAATTTTCATACATTGCCTCACCGCCTCTCTTGAAATTCGTTATTCCGTATTTCATACTTGAATTATATTCGCTATTCAGTATTTTGTCAACATTATAATTCTTAATTTCGAATTATTACGGAATTTCGAATTTTTAATATTTACAAAATGCGAAATTTAGTATATAATCATTGTATCAGGAGGTGGAAACATGGAAATGGCAAAAATTCTAGAATCTCTGATTCGAGAAAAAGGATATAGCTTAAAATCATTTGCGTCTAAATGTGGAATTCCATATACTACTTTATATGGAATAATTAAAAATGGCGTTGGTAAAGCCAGTGTGAATAATATTATTGTGATTTGCAGAAATCTTGGTATAAAAATTGAAGAGTTAGAAGAAATGGCAGGAAAAAGTATTCCGCAAGAAGAACCACCAGCTTATGAACAGATGGAATTATTGATTGCCAGAAACGGAAAAAAATTATCACCCGAGGAAAGAATACATTTAATCAAACTGCTATCCGAAAATGAAAAATAAAAGCAGGTGTATTATTTGGATAAAGAACATATTCACAAAAAAATATTCGATATCTATCAGGAATGCGATATTCACGAGTTTCCATTAGACTGTTTTTCAGTGCTGGAACATTATGGGCTTCGTCTTATTACATATCAAGAAGTAAAAATAGAGAAACCCGATTTATTTTGTGCAATTTCAAATTATTCAAAAGATGCGTTCAGATTTAGAATGACTGTTTATTATAACGCTTTAAACAATATCGGACGAATCCGATTTTCTTTGATGCACGAATTAGGGCATTTTATTCTTGGCCATGCAGAAGAATCTGAGGACAATGAAGATGAAGCCGATTATTTTGCCAGTTGCATATTAGCTCCAAGAGTTGCTATTAAAAAGCTGAATTGCATAACATCTGATGATATCCATAAAACATTTGGTTTATCTTATGCTGCTGCTAATCGTACACTATTGGATTATAAAGATTGGAACAACAGCAACCCTTCTATCACAGACAATCATTTGCAATTATGGATATTTGACAAACAGCTATATCTTGAAACTGAAAACATTCAAAAAAAATTAGCAAAGCAACATAAACGTACCAGAAAACAATTAGAAGAACGTCAAAGAATCGTAAATACGTTTTCTGAATATTATCAAATCCATGCCGAAGATATCCTGGAACGTCAAAGAATCGGCATCGAATAATTTAAAATATTATTTTCACTAAGGAAAAGGAGGGAATGTCATGGGATTTTCAGATATGTTTAAAGGAAAACAATATAAAACCGAATTAGGTGCGCTTCAACAGAAATACGATGAATTGAAATCTATGCTTACTCCTGAAATGCAAGACATACTTAAGCAAAAAGAAGTACTGCATATATTGGAAAATGAAAAGTTTGAGACTGAAAAACAAATTGATTCGTTGAATAAAACTATTTCAGATAAGACTTCTGAAATATGGGATTTAAATAATACCATTCAACAGAAAAAATCAGAAATAATTTGGATGGACGACGAAATATTGGTCCAAGAATTCGGCTTATATAAACCTCAATATGAATTTTCGTCCTCTCTTGATTATAAAGAAAAATTAGCAGAAATCCGCTCTCAACAACGCGCCATGGTAAAAAATAAAACTGCTGTCTCGGGTAATACGAACTGGCAAGTGAACGGAAGTACAACCAAAGGCCGAAAAATGGTTTCAGACACTCAAAAATTATTATTACGTGCTTTTAACAGTGAATGTGATGAAGTTGTTTCAAAAGTCAAATATACAAACTTCGATTTATCTTTGAACAAAATATATAAATCTGCCGAAGCAATTTCTAGGCTTGGCTCAATTATGGATATAGCTATTAACAACCAATATTTGAATGCCAAGATTCAAGAACTTCGTTTGGCTTTTGAATATCAGCAAAAAAAGCAAGAAGAAAAAGAAAATCAAAGAGCTGCTCGTGCAGAACTACGTGAAGCCGCAAGGTTGCAAAAAGAAATTGAGGCTCAACGTAAAAAAATCGAAAAAGAACAAACTCATTATCAAACGGCCTATGAAAAATTATTACATCAACTTGAACAGAATCCTGACAATAATGATTTACTTCAGAAGAAAGAAGAGTTGGAAAACCAGCTGAAAGATATTGACAAAGCCATAAAGGACATTGATTATAGAGAAGCCAATCAACGGGCCGGCTATGTCTATATCATTTCCAATATTGGTGCCTTTGGTGAAAATATATATAAAATCGGTATGACTCGACGTTTGGATCCTCAAGACCGTATCGATGAACTCGGAGACGCTTCTGTTCCATTTAACTTTGATGTACACGCCATGATTTTTTCCGATGATGCTCCTGCTCTAGAGTCTGCTCTGCATAAAGCATTTGAAAACAGAAAACTCAATATGGTAAATACTCGCCGTGAATTTTTCAATGTCACTTTAGACGAGATTAAAGAGGTAGTCAAAAAAAATTTTGATAAAACTGTTGAATTTGTTGATATTCCAGATGCGGAACAATATAGAATAAGTCAAAAAATGAAAACTAAAATTTATTCCTAACAAAGATAAGGATAAGATGTTATGAAAATTGGAATGAGAAAACCAAGCCTTAAGAAAAGTATTTCGGCGCGAACTACTGGTCGTGCAAAAAGAGCTGTGAAAAAAGCTGTTATACCAGGATATGGCAAAAAGGGAGCGGGATGGATTAAGAACCCAAAAAAGGCTGCTTATAATAAAATTTATAACAAAACAACCTTCAGCATAAAGGATGTGACAAACACTTCTTCCTCTTCCAAATCCCCAAAAACGGCTGACATTGTTCATGAGGATATTGTTCCAGATAAAAATGTTTTAAGATGTCCCAATTGTGGTCAACCTATAAGAAAAAGTGATGTAAGCGATTACTATCTCTGCGACAATTGTAAAATCAGAATATCACCGGATGATATCGAAGAATCAACTGTGCCAAAAAAGAAAAAGAAGCGTAGTAAAGTTGGATGTCTTGGATGGTTTTGTTCAATTACTCTTATTTTTGTTGGAATATCCTGTTTAGGAATGCTTTTTTCATCAGATTCCGAGAAAGAAACAAAGATGGGCTCTACGGCAGACACAACAATTCAAACCGAAACAACGCAATCGACAGAAGATTCTATGGTTCAAACCGAAGCTCCAGTAATCGAAACCGAAGCTTCTGAAACAATAGTTTATATTACTGATACAGGTAATAAATATCATCGTTCTGGTTGTAGGTACCTAGAAGATAGCAAACGCGAAATTGCCCTCTCTGATGCAATTGCAAATGGATATGGGCCATGTGGAACTTGTAATCCACCAACCCAATAATTATGACGATAAACCAGCCCCTGTTCCAACAGGAGCAGGGGCCCAGTACCTTAACAATAAAATATATTTACCCAGGGAGCTGAAGGGGCGATTATGTCAGCCGCCGGACTTAATGAAAGGGGGCTGGTGCTATGGTTACATATGGAGATTTATTCAACTTTGTAATT
>ENA-ORML01001707-ORML01001707.1-human-gut-metagenome-genome-assembly--contig:-NODE-1707-length-17459-cov-3.416801_pt1 | contig 17459 bp, 15 predicted proteins | sample MGYA00242103_ERZ508995 | MGnify/ENA primary metagenome ERZ508995 (study PRJEB26280, sample SAMEA2338702) | human gut metagenome | biome: human gut; feature: human-associated habitat; material: faeces... | reverse complement strand
AGTAGATATCTTCACACCTGAAGGACACAGAGCTTGCTACAGATACGGCACCGGCAAGTGCAAACTTACAATTATGCGCTTAGGCTGGTAAGTATAAATTAATTAAGGTTCGTTTAAGGGAAAGCAATGCTTTCCCTTTTTCTTTTTAAACTCCGTGTTTGAAAAGAAAAAGTTGCGAAGAAGTAGTCAGAATTGGATTTTTAGTGAAGGGAGCTGTACGTTGGTACTGCCCCTTTGCTAAAAATTCAAACGCCCAACGTTTTGTCGCCGTATCCTTAGGATATTAAGGCAAAACGTTCAAATGCCGATGATATGATTATCATAACTTAATGATTACACTATTGAAAATAATAATCTAATAATTACAAATATCGGGCGGGTTATGACTGCTTATTCACAACTTATAATTGACTTATTAATAAAAACATAGTAGAATATAATGTATATAACTATGGTTTATATACTAACGGAGGAAAATGCAATGGATAATTCAGAAAAAACTTTAGACCAGCTTGTTGCTCTTTGCAAGGGAAGAGGATTTGTTTACCCCGGCTCTGAGATTTACGGCGGTCTTGCCAATACATGGGATTACGGTAATCTCGGCGTAGAGTTAAAAAATAATGTAAAACGTGCCTGGTGGCAGAAATTTATTCAGGAGAATCCATACAACGTGGGCGTTGACTGCGCGATTCTTATGAATCCTCAGACATGGGTGGCTTCCGGCCATCTTGGCGGATTTTCAGACCCGCTGATGGACTGTAAAGAGTGTCACGAACGTTTCCGTGCCGATAAGATTATCGAAGATTTCAGCGCTGAGAACGGTGTTGAACTGACAAGCTCCGTTGATGGGTGGTCCAATGAGGAAATGCAGAATTTTATCGCAGAACATAAGATTCCGTGTCCAACCTGCGGCGCCCATAATTTTACTGAAATCCGTCAGTTTAATCTGATGTTTAAGACCTTCCAGGGTGTTACGGAGGATGCTAAAAATACGGTTTATTTAAGACCTGAAACAGCACAGGGTATTTTTGTAAACTTTAAAAATGTACAGAGAACATCCCGCAAGAAAATTCCTTTCGGTATCGGACAGATTGGCAAATCCTTCAGAAATGAAATCACACCGGGCAACTTTACTTTCCGTACCCGTGAGTTTGAGCAGATGGAGCTGGAATTCTTCTGTGAACCGGATACCGATTTGGAATGGTTCGCATATTGGAAAGATTTCTGTATCAACTGGCTGAAATCTCTCGGTATGAAAGAAGAAGAGATGCGTGTCCGCGATCATGATAAAGAAGAATTATCCTTCTACAGTAAAGCGACTTCTGATATTGAGTTCCTTTTCCCATTCGGATGGGGCGAACTTTGGGGCATTGCGGACAGAACAGATTACGATTTGACACAGCATCAGAATGTATCCAATGTGGATTTGACCTATTTTGATGATCAGAAGAAAGAAAAATATATTCCATATGTTATCGAGCCGTCTCTGGGAGCAGACCGTGTTGTTCTGGCTTTCCTTTGCGGAGCTTATGATGAAGAGGAACTTGAGGGCGGCGATATGCGTACCGTTCTTCGATTCCATCCGGCTCTGGCGCCGGTGAAGGTTGGGGTACTGCCTTTATCCAAGAAATTAAATGGGGGCGCTGAGAAAGTATTTGAAATGCTCAGCAAGAAATTTAACTGTGAGTACGATGACAGAGGCAATATTGGTAAGCGTTATCGCCGTCAGGATGAGATTGGTACGCCATATTGCGTAACCTATGATTTTGAATCCGAGGAAGATGGCTGCGTGACAGTGCGTGAACGTGACAGTATGGCGCAGGAGCGTATCAGAATTGAGGATTTGGCAGCATATTTAGAAGAAAAGATGCAGTTCTAATCCTTGACTAAAATGATATTATGTTATAAGATTAACATATAAATTGTATTTAATAAAATACAAAATACAAAATAAAATAATAATTTAGGAGGAATGACCGATGAACAAATGGGTCTATATGTTTACCGAAGGTAATGCCAACATGCGTGAACTCCTTGGCGGTAAAGGCGCAAACCTTGCTGAAATGACAAACCTTGGACTTCCGGTTCCGCAGGGTTTCACAATTACAACAGAAGCTTGTACACAGTATTATGAGGATGGACAGGCTATTAATGATGAAATCATGGGACAGATTATGGAAGCTATCACTAAAATGGAAGCCATCACAGGCAAGAAATTTGGTGATAAAGAGAATCCATTGCTTGTTTCCGTACGTTCCGGCGCGAGAGCATCTATGCCGGGTATGATGGATACGATTCTGAACCTTGGTTTGAACGAAGAAGTTGTTGAAGTTTTATCCGCAAAATCCGGAAACCCACGTTGGGCATGGGACTGCTACAGAAGATTCATCCAGATGTATTCCGATGTAGTTATGGAAGTAGGTAAAAAATATTTTGAAGAACTGATTGATAAGATGAAAGATGAAAAAGGCGTAACGCAGGATGTTGAACTGAATGCGGATGACCTCCATGAACTCGCAAATCAGTTTAAAGCGGAATATAAAGATAAAATCGGCGTTGATTTCCCAACAGATCCGAAGGAACAGTTGATGGGCGCTATCAAAGCCGTGTTCCGCTCCTGGGACAACCCTCGTGCAAATGTATACCGTCGTGACAATGATATCCCATATTCCTGGGGTACTGCAGTTAACGTACAGATGATGGCCTTTGGCAACATGGGCGAGACATCCGGTACCGGTGTTGCATTTACCCGTGATCCTGCTACAGGTGAAAAACATCTGATGGGCGAATTCCTTATGAATGCTCAGGGCGAAGACGTTGTAGCCGGCGTTCGTACACCGCAGAAGATTGACCAGTTAAAAGAGGTTATGCCGGAAGTTTACGAACAGTTCGTAGGCATCTGCCATACTCTGGAAGATCATTACAGAGATATGCAGGATATGGAATTTACAATTGAAGATAAACATCTCTATATGCTGCAGACACGTAACGGCAAGAGAACAGCTCAGGCTGCTTTGAAGATTGCATGTGACCTTGTTGATGAAGGTATGATCACAGAAGAAAAAGCTGTAGCTATGATCGACCCTCGTAACCTGGATACACTTTTACATCCACAGTTTGATCAGGCCGCTTTGAAAGTTGCTGTTCCTGTAGGAAAAGCTCTCGGCGCTTCTCCTGGAGCTGCCTGCGGTAAAATCGTATTCACAGCAGATGATGCAAAAGAATGGGCTTCCAGAGGTGAAAAGGTTGTTCTTGTCCGCCTTGAGACATCACCGGAAGATATCGAAGGTATGAAAGCTGCTCAGGGTATCCTGACAGTCCGCGGCGGTATGACATCTCATGCAGCCGTTGTTGCCCGTGGTATGGGTACATGCTGTGTATCCGGCTGCGGCGATATCGTTATGGATGAGGCAAATAAGAGATTTACACTGGCCGGAAAAGAATACCATGAAGGTGATGAAATCTCCATCGATGGTACAACAGGTAATATTTATGCCGGTATCATCCCTACAGTGGATGCTACGATCGCCGGAGAATTTGGCCGAATCATGGGTTGGGCTGACAAATACAGAGTACTGAAAGTTCGTACAAACGCAGATACACCGGCTGACGCTAAAAAAGCCCGTGAGCTTGGTGCAGAAGGTATCGGTCTCTGCCGTACAGAGCATATGTTCTTTGGTGAAGGCAGAATTGATGCTTTCCGTGAAATGATCTGTTCTGAAACTGTTGAAGAAAGAGAAGCTGCTCTTGAAAAGATTCTTCCATATCAGCAGAGCGACTTTGAAAAATTATACGAAGCGCTTGAGGGAACTCCGGTTACTATCCGTTTCCTTGACCCGCCGCTTCATGAATTCGTTCCTACAGAGGAAGAAGATATTGAGAAACTGGCTGCTGCTCAGGGCAAGAGCGTTGAGACAATCAAAGGTATCATCCAGGGTCTCCATGAATTCAACCCTATGATGGGACATCGTGGATGCCGTCTGCCTGTAACATATCCTGAAATTGCCGTAATGCAGACAAGAGCAGTTATCCGTGCAGCTATCAACGTTCAGAAAGCTCATCCGGATTGGACAATTGTTCCGGAAATCATGATTCCGCTGGTTGGCGAAATTAAAGAATTAAAATACGTAAAGAAATTTGTTGTTGAGACAGCCGATGCTGAAATTGCTGCATCCGGTATCGAATTGAAATATGAAGTTGGTACAATGATTGAAATCCCAAGAGCTTGTCTGACTGCCGATGAAATTGCTACAGAAGCTGATTTCTTCTGCTTCGGTACAAATGATTTGACACAGATGTGCTTCGGTTTCTCCCGTGATGATGCCGGTAAGTTCCTTGATGCTTACTATGAAGCTAAGATTCTTGAGAGCGACCCATTTGCTAAGCTTGACCAGAAGGGCGTTGGCAAGTTGATGGATATGGCTATCCAGTTAGGAAAACCGGTAAATCCAAATCTTCATATCGGTATCTGCGGCGAACACGGCGGCGACCCATCTTCCGTAGAATTCTGCCATAAGATTGGTTTGGACTACGTTTCCTGCTCACCATTCCGTGTACCAATCGCAAGACTGGCCGCAGCACAGGCAGCGATTGCAGATAAATAAGATAGCAGATAAATAGGATAATGGAATAAAGACCTTATACTGTGGAGCCCCATAGTATAAGGTCTTATTTTTCTGGCTTATTCTTAAAACAGGTGTTATAATGTGGTTAAACAATGAAAAAGGAGCCGAAAAGACATGATGTATCCGTATATGACACTGGCAGATGAAACGGAGAACGGGGGAACTCAGAGGAGGTTTAAAGATAGATTTCATATGACATTTGAGCAAAATCTGTTCCTTGCCAAAAAGAAATGGGATGAAAATGTATACTGTGGCATGAGAATGGAGAACCGGGCAGTAACATTTCCGCAGACCAGGACAATATTGGACGGGGTGAACGTGCCGGGCGTACAGCTTGATGATATCCAGGCAATTTTGATCAGGAACAGAATATCTCCCACCAATTCCCCAAAAGCAGGATACGGAACAAGAGCTGCAGGCTATCTTGCGGGATGATACAACTGCCACAGAGAAGGCGCTAAACGCATTTACATGGGGGACAAGAGGACAGTTCTTCTGGGATGGAAATAAACGGACAAGTCTTATGCTTGCAAACAAGATTTTGATAATGGCGGGAGCGGGAATATTGACAATTACAGATAAGTATATAGAACAGTTTAATATTCTTTTATTGGATTATTATAACACGGATAAAAAGGATGAACTGAAAGATTTTTTATATGAAAATGCGATACACGGGATTACTGGAAATATATAATGTAGAATCATAAGTCAAATGAACATGTAAACGCGGAATTATTGACAAAAATGTCAAAGAGTGATAGCGTGATATTAAAGATTGAATAGAAAAAACAAAAAAGGAGTGATAATTATGCCATATTTAGCAATGCAGGACTATGCAAAAATGTATTATGAGATTCATGGAGAGGGGCAGCCGATTATTTTTATGCATGGCTGGTCCGGATCGACACAACATTTAAAGCCCATAATCGATATTCTAAAAAAGGATTATCAATGTATTTGTTATGACCAGAGGGGCCATGGCGCGTCGTCCAGGCCGACAAAGGGTCTCACCCTTCCGCAGTTGGGCCGTGATTTACGGGAGCTGATTGAGTATTTAGATTTGCATGATGTCATTTTGGTCGGCCATTCCATGGGCGGTGCGACCATTTACAGTTATGTGCAGCAGTTCGGCTGCGATCGAATCAAAAAAGCTGTTGTTATTGATATGAGTCCAAAGCTGTTAAATGATGATGAATGGAAAGGCGGCTGTGTTCAGGGACAGTATGTCTATGCTGATTTAGAGAGTGATATGGAATTGCTCGGACAGAATATTGCCGATTTCATGTGGCGGTTTTACCGCATCGTTTTACCGGCGATGGCGGCGTTGCCGGAAGCATTGAAGGACCTTGTAGCACCGGGGCTTTTAGGTGTTAACAGTGAACATGTTCTGACCTGTTTGTGGCATTCCATGTTCGTTATGGATTACCGTCCGATTGTAAAGGACATTACGGTTCCTCTGCTTTATATGATACCGGAATTAGGACTTTATCCGCAGGCATCGCCGGATTTCCTGAAGGAACATTCCAGCGCGGATGTCGAAGTGATTCCTTTCCCTGGCATTACACATATGCTCCCGATTGAGGTGCCGGACAAGGCGGCTGCAGCAATCAAAGCATTTATTGAAAAATAAGACATTGAAAACTTAGAAAAAATGGCACTGAGGGTTTATCTCTTCAGTGCCATTTTCGTAATGTGTTAGTGCAGAAAAATGGTTTACTTCCTTTTTGATTTCAAATATAATGTGAATATACAAATGAAGAAAATATAAATATACGTCAGATAATCTCCCTAATATACAAAAGCAGGAAAATATAAATGTGAGAAAAGGAGAAAATATTATGTACCTTAAAACATGGGAGAACCTGGATATTACCGATGATTTCCTTTTTGGAAAGGTAATGCGGAATCCGGAAATCTGCAAACGAATGATTGAGGCTATTTTGGATATCAAAATTGAACGTATCGAATATCCGGAGGAGCAAAAAGTTATTGATATGACTGCTGATTCCAAGAGTGTACGACTGGATGTCTATGTTAAAGATACGAAAGATGTTATTTACAACATAGAGATGCAGCCGGTAAAAAGAGATAATCTGCCGAAACGAAGCCGATATTATCAGGGGATGATTGACTTAAATCTTATTGAAAAAGGTGATTCGTATAAAAATCTCAATCAAAGTTATGTTATTTTCATTTGTTGTTTTGATTTATTTGGACGCAATCGATGTAAATACACATTTGAAAATCGCTGCATTGAGGAGCCGGATATTCCACTTGAAGACGGTACAGTAAAAATTTTTTTGAATTCCAAAGGCGATTTATCCGGTTTAAATGCAACTCTTGGAGCATTCTTATCATACATAAATAATGACACATTATCCGAAAATACATTTATCACATTGCTAGATAATGAGATTAAGAAGGCTAGGGAAAATTTGGAATGGAGGCGAGAATATATGACATTATTTATGCGGGACCAGGAAAATCAGGAACTGGGGCGTGCGGAAGGCCGCACTGAAGGAAGACTTTTAAATAATATTGCTCTTGTTCGAAAGAAATTGGCTAAGAATTTGTCCGTTGAAGCTATTGCGGATATTCTTGAAGAAAATATTGGAACTATTGAACAGATAGCAGATTTGATTCATACATTTCCGGAACTCGGCGATGAAGAAATTTTAAAAGAAATGCAGAAATAACTTCAAATTTGGAGATATGAGATGAATATATTTAATGGTGTTTTACAATTTCATGGTACATGGAGAACTTATCAGAAGCGGGTATTAGACAATGGGGAAAAATATCTTGCAGATGGGAAAGTACATATTGTCGCCGCGCCGGGGTCGGGGAAGACAACATTGGGAATTGAGTTGATTCGAAGGCTTGGCGCCCCGTGCCTTATTTTATCGCCGAGTATTACTATTCGGCAGCAATGGCTTGAGAGAATGGCGGAAGGCTTTTTGCAGGAAGGCTGCGCTGCGGAAGAATGGTTTTCAAATGATCTGCGGAGTATCCGCCCAGTGACGGTGATTACCTATCAGGCGCTTCACAGCGCGATGAAGCATTATGCGGGCGTTTTAAAAGAAGAAGAGGAAAGCATTGAAGAAGACCAGGGAGAGGTGGTTGATTATCGGAACTTTGATATTTTTGAGGCGGTAAAGGCGGCGGGAATCCGGACAATCTGTCTGGATGAAGCCCATCATTTGCGCAGTGAATGGTGGAAAGCACTGGAAAGTTTTATCAAAGAAATATCGGATATGACCGTGATATCGCTTACGGCGACACCGCCCTATGACAGCACGCCGGCCCAGTGGAAACGGTATACGGATTTGTGCGGCCCTATTGATGAGGAAATATTTACCCCCGAACTTGTGAAGGAGGGCAGTTTATGTCCTCATCAGGATTATGTATATTTTAACTGGCCGAAGGATGATGAAATCCGTGTAGTTAAGGAATATACGCAGCAGACAAAAGCTGTGGTGGAGGAATTGTCCTATGACAGAGAATTTATCCGTATGATTGCCAATCACAGAGGGATTCTCGCGCCGGAAGAATACAGCGAAATCTTTTTAGACAAGCCGAAATATTTTTCGTCGATTTTAATATTTCTTCATGCGGCCGGAGTACCCTTTTCCAGATATCTCGTAGAGCTTACCGGCACAAAGGGAAATTTCCCGAAATTGGATAACGGCTGGATGGAAACCCTTTTGCAGGGCTTTTTATATGAAGATGCGGAAGCTTATCCCTGCGATAAGGTCTACCGGGAAGAGCTCATCGGGCGGCTGAAGTCCGCAGGGTGTATTCATAGAAATAAAGTACAGCTCACAACTAATGACAAAGTGTCAAAGCTGCTTGTTTCCAGCAGGGGAAAGCTGGACAGCATCAATGATATTGTCGAGGCCGAATATGAGAGCCTTGGCAGTGAACTGCGTCTTTTAATTTTATGTGATTTTATTAAAAAAGAAATGCTGTCAATGGTCGGCAACGCATCAACGGTTCCGTGCGAGCTTGGGGCTGTTCCCATATTTGAGTATATCCGAAGAAAAGGGATGCAGGGAGTGCGTCTCGGCGTTTTGAGCGGCAGTGTGGTGATCGTGCCTTCGGATGTCTGTGAGGCATTGAAGCCTTTGTTTGAAAAATATATGTGTGAAGGCAGTCTGACGCCGCTTGGAGATACGGGCTACAGCAGGGTGATACTCAAAGGCAGCGGCCATCATATCGTTTCCATGATAACGGAATTATTTACCTGCGGGCAGATTAATGTGCTGGTGGGGACGAAATCTCTATTGGGAGAGGGATGGGATTCGCCGTGCATTAATTCTCTGATTCTGGCAACCTATGTCGGTTCTTTTATGCTCAGTAATCAGATGCGGGGAAGGGCTATTCGTGTTTTTAAAGACCAGCCGGATAAGACAAGCAACATCTGGCATCTGGCCTGTGTGTTCCCAACCGGGCTTGAAAGCAGCGGAGAACTTTCAGGGGATTATGAAACGCTAAAACGGCGGTTTGACGCATTTTTGGGCGTGTCTGCCCTGGATGGGGTGATTGAAAGCGGCATCGAGCGTCTTGGCCTGGAGAAAAATCTGAATTCCAGAAAGAATATTGAGAAATGTAATCAAAGGACAATGAAAATTGCCGGTGAGAGAAAGGGGCTTCGGGAAACCTGGGAAAATGATTTGAAGGTCATTTATGGCGATATGCGGGTGGAAGAGGTTGAGGAAGTCGATAAAGGATTATTGGAACCCGGCTACCTGTTCCTGAATGCAGTTGTTATGGAGATTATTTCTGTCATTCTATTTATTCTTTCGATTTTGTCCCGGACTATTGGGAGTGCATCGGCAAAAAACCTTTTTTTGCCGGGGATTATGATTTATATTGCAATTATAGCGGCTTTTTTCGGAATATGTAAATTGGTTATCGGCTCCTGAGCTTATGGACGCCTCAAAAGCGGATGAAGAAAGCTGTCGAAGGTATCCTGGATGCATTAATACAAACCGGGAAACTGGAAGAACCTATGCATTGCCATGTGGTGACTGAAGAGGCGGAGGCGGCTGTTTTCACTTATCTGAAGGGCGGAAATACAAGGGATAAGACTCTTTTTGCCGAATGTCTGGAGGAATTCTGGGGGATTATTGATAATCCGAGATATTTACTGGTTTTGAAAAAAAGACGGTGGAAGATGAGCGAGTCCTATGCTGTTCCGGATATTTTCGGAAAGAAAAAAGAAGATGCTCTCTGTTTTGCATCCTGCATGCGAAAGGCTATCGGCTCTTATGAGGCTGTTTACACAAGAAATCCGGAGGGGCGGAAACTGTTGCTGAAAGCACGGACAAAATCCTTTGTGAATAAAAATGATAAAATCATTCACGGAAAAAAACGTGTTAAAAGTGAATTTGAGTAGGATACCTTCTTTGAAATTCATATGACAATTAAAATTCAGGAAAAAAATCGTCACTTGTTTAAAAAAGCGGCGATTTTTCTTTCCAATATTTGTCAATTTTCATATCTTTGTTACAATCTGACAAAAATCCGTTATAATAATTTAACAAAAAAGAGACTACTTTGAATTGACAAACTAGCGGAAATGTTATATCATGTTATATAAAGATATATAACGTTATAATACATATTGTACAGAGAACAAATGATAAAGGAGAGATTACATGGTGAAGTTTGCTGCGGCAGGTTATGTCTGCATTGATTATTATCCTGATTTTGACAATAGATGCTATGTAACGGGTAACGGTGTCGATGTTCTTTTCAATCTCCTGGATATGCGGGATGATGTGGCATCCTCGATTGTTTCAGCGGTTTCGGATGATGATTACGGCAAGATGTCGCTGAATGCTTTTAAGGAGCGGGGAATTGACTGTTCTCATCTGGAGATTATACCGGGAGGCCAGACGCCTCGGGTGCCATTGCATTTAATTAATAACGACCGCACCCATGGAGAACCGGTCCGGGGGATTATGAAAAATTATGAATTTTCCGATGAGAGCATTGATTTCATTTGCCGGCACGATATGATGCACACCGATTTTACCGGCCGGTTGATACCGCGGCTGGAGGAAATACGGAAACGGGGCGTTAAAGTATTTTTTGATTTGAGCAATGCGGTAAATCATCCGGATACAAAGTATGTTTTGAGCAATATCGATTGTGGGCTTGTATCCTTTGAGGATAACCTGGAAGAAGGCAAAGAGTTTCTGAAATATGCCTGTTCCCTCGGAACAAAGCTGATGATTGCCACTTTTGGAAAAAATGGTTCCATCGCCTATGATGGTTCTAAATTTTATAAAGGGGACATTGTCCCGGTGGAAAATGTTGTCAATACAGTAGGTGCAGGAGATTCCTATTTTGCAGGATTTATCGCAGCGCTGATTGACGAAAAACCGATTTTGGACTGTATGCACAGCGGAGCAGAGAGAGCAGCCCAGGTGATTTCGGTTTTTGACCCTTATTTAACAAAATAAAATGTAAAGGAGTATATAAGTATGGTAATTGATATTCATTCACATCCAGTGCTGCTTGATGAGATTAATGGTAATATGGAAGATTTTGAATTCCGCAGAAAAGAATTCGGCGTATTCAAATCTGGCATTACACCGGTGGATTTTGAATTGACACTGTTGGAGGATGCGAAGATTGACAAGGCTGTATTCTTGCCGGAGGATTATTCAACGGAAGTTGGCCGGCCAATCGTGAGCAATGACGAGATGGCCCAGATAGTTGCGAAAAGTCCGGAGCATTTTATTGGATTTGCAGGCGTTGACCCAAGACGGGAGGATGCGGAAGAAGAGTTGACCCGGGCCTTTGACGAACTGAAACTGGCCGGTTTGAAACTGAATCTTTCACGGCTGCATATGTATCCGGATGATGAACGCCTGGCGCCGCTTTATAAGATTTGTCAGGATAAAAATAAACCGATTATGTTCCATGCCGGATACAGTTGGGAGCCAAACACACCGGCAAAATATTCTGAACCGATTCGCTTTGAGGATGTGGCCGTGGATTACCCGGATTTGCGTTTCTGCCTGGCCCATATGGGATGGCCATGGTGGCAGGAAACAATCATGATGCTGATGAAATATCCGAATGTGTATGCGGATACATCCATGGTTTATATGGATTCGCCGAAAAATTATTATGAGCATTTGTTCTCTGTCAATATGAATCTGAACTGGCTGCAGAACTGTTTCCAGGATAAAGTGATGTTCGGTTCAAACACTCCGAGATTCAGACATGTGAGAAGTCTGGCCGGCATTAAGAACCTTCCGCTTCGGGAAGAGGTTATGGATGCAATTTTAGGTGGAAATGCAATGCGTTTCTTAGGAATGGAGGATTAATATGGTTAAGCTTATAGAAAATCAGGTTATTTCTCATAAAGAGTTTGAGATGATCAAGATTACAGATGAAGTCAGAAAAGCTGTGGAAGAGAGCGGCATTAAAAACGGATTAGTTGCAGTTATTACAAAGCACACTACAACCGGTATTATGGTGAATGAAGCGCTTCCATGTGTGGAGAAGGATATTGAAATGCAGTTGGACCGGCTGGTTCCAAATGATTATCCCTATGTGCATACCCATATGCTTCCAACCTATGGAACATGTTCAGGAAATGCACCGGGACATTTAAAAGCTATGCTGGCAGGAAATCATTGCCTGTTTCCGGTAATCGACGGCAAAATGATGACCGGCGGCGAACAGAATATTTATTTTGTTGAGCTGGACGGTTTACAGATTCGTAAATATTTTATCGAGGTTATCGGAGAATAGGAGTTACTGCATATAAATAAAGACCGTTCCGGGGTGAGGGGGAAAGTAAATGATTTTTGGTCTTAATTTTAGTTTTTTAAGTAAATATTGGCTTTATTATGCCGATGGTTTAAAGGTAACGCTGGAGTTGGCATTCTGGACACTGATTCTTGCGACGGTTGTCGGTGTTGCACTGGGAATGATACGTGTGCAGAATTATAAGATTATAAGTTCCATTATTGACGGCTGGATAAACTTTATCCGTGGCGTCCCAGTTATGGTACAGATATTCATTGTTTATTATGGCATAGCAACTTCTCTGCCTCAGTTTTGGGCGGAGGTTGTTTCTTTGACAGTAAACAGTTCGGTGTACATTGCCGAGCATACGCGTGCCGGTATGCAGGCGGTAAATAAGGGGCAGATGGAGGCGGCGCGCTGTATCGGTATGTCAAAAATGCAGGCAAACTGGTATATCATTATCCCGCAGGCGATTAAAAATATTTTACCGTCCTTATGTAACGAGTTTATTTTGCTGATTAAGGAAACTTCGATTGTATCGGTTATCGCTCTTCATGAGTTGACCTACACATCGAACTCTGTCCGGGCAAATACATTTTTGGCTTTCGAGCCGTTGATCGTTACAGCAATCATTTATTTTATCATTACATATATACTGAAAAAACTGATTGGTATTCTGGAGAGGAGGCTGCATGCACATGATTGATGAAAAAGATATTGTTATTCAGGTGAAGCAATTAAAGAAGAATTTCGGCAGCCTGGAAGTTTTAAAAGGGGTAAATATGGAAATTGCCCGAGGTGAGGTTGTCGTTGTTATCGGGCCGTCCGGCTCCGGAAAGTCAACATTTTTGAGATGTTTAAATCTTTTGGAAAAACCTACGGATGGAGATATTCTTTTCCATGGAGAGTCTATTCTGAGAAAGGATATGAAGCTTGATAAATATCGGGAAAAATTCGGTATGGTATTCCAGTTGTTTAATCTTTTTGAAAATTTGAGTGTTTTGGATAATGTAACAGTTGGCCCAAGAAGAGTGAAAAAGACGCCGAAGGCGGAAGCTGAAAAACGGGCGATGGAACTTTTGAAGCAGGTTGGCCTGGCGGATAAGGCAGATTCCTATCCTTCCCAGTTATCCGGCGGACAAAAACAGCGTGTGGCTATAGCCAGAACCCTGGCGATGGACCCGGAAGTTATCTTGTTTGACGAGGCAACTTCAGCCCTGGACCCGGAAATGGTAGGCGAAGTCCTTCAGATAATGCGCCAGTTGGCCGAACAGGGTATGACCATGGTGGTTGTTACCCATGAAATGGGCTTTGCCCGTGAAGTTGGCGACCGTGTAGTCTTTATGGATGGCGGCTATGTGGTAGAAGAGGGCAAACCAAAGGATGTTATCACTAACCCTCAGCATCAGCGAACAAAGGATTTCCTGAGTAAGATGCTGTAAACCGATATTTATTGTGAACTGTAAGCCAAAAGGCTTATAAAATAAATTTAAAAAAGGAGAAGAGAGACAATGAAAAAAATGAAAAAAGTTGCAGCTTTACTGCTGGCCGGCACTATGGTAATGTCTTTAGCTGCCTGTTCCGGAAAATCAGACACTAAAACAACAACAGCTGCAGAAGAAACAACGGAAACAACCGCAGAAACAACCGCAGAAACAACCGCAGAGACAAAGGCTGGAGAAACAGTAGCTGAAGGCGAAATGGGACCGATTTTTAAGGACATCAAAGAAAACGGTGTTTTAAAAGTTGGTATCATCGGTAACGACCCGACATTCTGCTTCCATACTGTAGTTGACGGAAAAGATGAATTGGCAGGTTTCGAAGTTGCCGGTATGTATGAAATGGCAGAACGTCTCAGCGAGTATCTGGACCGCGAAGTTACTGTAGAATTCTATGAAAGTGATTTGACCGGATGTACATCCGCATTACAGGCAGATCAGATTCACTTTATTACACGTCTCAGCCCAACGGATGAACGTAAAGAAAACTGGTTATTCACAGATGTATATCACAAATCCAACGAATGTTATGTTGCATTGAAGGATAATGTGGATAATGAAAAATTCACAGGCACACTTGAGGGCGTTACTGTTTGCGGACAGATGGGCTCCATCGATATCACTATGACACAGCACCTCTATCCGGATGCAGAGATTCAGGAATTGGGTATGGTTTCTGATTTACTTCTTGCCGTAAAGAATGGAAAAGCTGACTTGGCCTGCATGAACGCTGTATCCGCAGCAATGTCCGTAACAGCTAACCCGGATCTGGCAGTTGTTGACAGCCTGACATGGGAACCAACCGATGAATTTGATAAAGGCTGCGGTCTCTGTATGTCCTATGGCAATGAAGACTTTGCAGAATGGGCAAGCCAGTTCTTCGCTGATATTACAGAAGAAGGCCTTTGGGCTCAGATGCAGTCCGACGCAGCAGCTCAGCTTGACGAAGAAGCACTTGCAAACTTTATTGTTGAATAAATATTAATTTAAAGTTAGCAGAAATCTGGTAGATTTAGGACGCATAAGATGATATAATATCATTATATGCGTCCTGCTTTTTTAAATGGATAGCAGGGGGTAAAAAATATAGAGGGAAGGGTAATCATGAATAAAAATTCAATAGTCCCGATGTATCAGCAATTGGCAGATACAATTAAAGAACAGATATTGAACGGAGAATTGCAGGATTCAGATAAGCTGATGACGGAAGCCGAACTGGGAGAAAAGTACCATGTAAGCCGTATCACTGTGCGTAAGGCTATCAACATTTTGGCTGAAGACGGCTATGTGATGAAGAAGCAGGGAATCGGGACTTTTGTCACAACAAATAAGCTGAATCGTGTTATGAAAAATAAAATACTCAGTTTTACTGAAATGTGCGAAGCTGAAGGGAAAAAAGCTTCATCGGAGATTTTAACCGTGGAATGGGCAAAGGCCAGTACGAAGGTCGCACGACAGCTAAAGATTCAGAAAGGTGAAAAGGTTCTTCGCGTTGTACGACTGCGGAAGAATGACGGGAAAGTGGTAATGTTGGAAGAAACCTGTCTGCCTGAAAAGTACGGATATATTACGGAAGAAAACCTGAATGATTCCATATACGCCATTCTTAGGGCCCACGGCACAGAGATTGTCCATGCGACAAAGGAAGTCGGAATATGCTATGCCACTGAGCATGAGGCAGAACTTCTGGAAGTGGCGGCAAAGCAGCCGCTTTTGCTCCATTATGATGTTGTTATGGATGAAAAGGGTGAAGCGGTTTTGTCCAGCAAGCTGCTCATCAATGCGGAGCGGTATACGCTGACAATCATTATGTAAAAAACATTTATATAAAAAATGGTCTGCCGACCGGAAGTATTTGAAAATAACTTCCGAAGCAGACCATTTTTTGTAAAAGAAGAGAAATTATCGATTAGTATTCGAGTTTCCACATATATCTTCTCATTGTCAATGGATGATTTCTTTCCAGGGCAAGCTGTTCAGCGTACATACGGAGAACGCCGCACAGAAGCATCGGGTTAAAGTATTCAACAACAGAGGATTTGATGACGGAAGAAAGACCGAAATCTTTAGCGTCAACAACTGTCAGTTTTGTATCGAATCTCTGAAGGAAAGTCATAGCTCTGGCATCCATAGGACGTGTAGGACCATCGTTCATCAATAACAGATAAGGCACATCCTTTTCTGCCAATTCAAATGGACCGTGGAAGAATTCGCCGCAGTTGTAGGAACTGGAAGGTACCCACTGCATTTCCATCATTAAGAACATAGAGAAGGAGTAGGCAACCATTGCTGTTGCGCCGGAACTCATCACATATAACATTGGCATATCTTTATATTCTTTTCCAAAAGCCTGTGCCCGAGGAAGCAGTGTTTTAACGGATTCATTGATTAAATCATAAATTTTGGAAAAACCATCCTGCATATCGTCATAAAGTGCATAACCTTCATATGTATTTAAAATTTCACAGGCAAGAGCAAGAACGTTGGTCATTTTTTCCATTTTTGCTGCATAATCCTTTGCAAAACCGTGGATAATCTGATATTTTGCGGCTTTTGCCAGCGGTGAATCCGCATCAATAGTCACAGCGATAACTTCAGCGCCAAGTTCCATTGCCTTTTTTGTAGCGGCAACTGTCTCAGGAGTACCGCCGCTCAGAGAACATGTAACAACGATAGAGTCCGGACCTACGGCTGCCGGTGTGGAATAATAAAATTCATTGGCAGTATGAAGGCTGGCACGAAGCTTTTTCGCATTGGCATCAAGGAAATACTTTCCTGGATATAAATCGGCCTGGGATGCACCGCAGCCAACAAAGAAAACAGATGTGATTTCAGGTTTGTCTGCTTTGATTGCAGAAACAATCTCTTTTACGTTCATGGGAAAATCCTCCTTATGATATAATTGTTATTATTTATTATATAACATTATATAACATTATATAAAAAGAGTCAATTTATTTTTGAAAAAATAAATCAATTCGTGCAAAATAGTTGAAATATTTTTTCCCTGCATTATAATTATATTTAAATAAATAAAAAACTAAAAGAAATGCAAAATGAGATTTGATTAAGATTTTGGTGTGTTATTCTGATTGCAGAATAAGAATGATATTTTGGTTAGAAGGCCAAAATGTAAAAAAGGAAGGATGCAGATGAAATATTCAAAAGCGATTCGCGTAGCGGCCATGTCCCTGGCTTTATCGCTGGCGATGCCGGGACAGGTTTTTGCAGCGCCGGAGGGGGCTGTGGTTACCGGGGAAACACCGGAGGCTTTTCAGGCGCGGACCGGGTATCAGTTACCTGCCGGCTGGCATTACATATTGGAAAATAACTGCGTTGTTTTGTGGAGCGATGGGACACCCTTTATTGAAGCGGATTTTGTAGAAACGGAAGCACCGCCGGAGACAGAAGCTCCTGCAGAAACGGAAGCTCCTGCCGAGACAGAAGCGCCGTTGGAAACCGAGGAAATTAAAGAGACGGAAAGCGCTGAGGAGACAGAAAGTTCTAAAGAAACAGAAAGCGCTGAAGAAACCGAAAGTTCCGAAGAAACAGAAAGCGCTGA
>ENA-ORML01001687-ORML01001687.1-human-gut-metagenome-genome-assembly--contig:-NODE-1687-length-17631-cov-13.284763_pt1 | contig 17631 bp, 14 predicted proteins | sample MGYA00242103_ERZ508995 | MGnify/ENA primary metagenome ERZ508995 (study PRJEB26280, sample SAMEA2338702) | human gut metagenome | biome: human gut; feature: human-associated habitat; material: faeces... | reverse complement strand
TCTCGGACTCGCCAAGAACCTTACCGCAGTTCTCGCAGACGTACTTGCCGGTCTGCGCGTTCTTGCGGAAGTTGTGGCCGGTCGCCGGGATGACTCTGCTGTACTTCACATCGCCGCAGCGAGAGCAGGCTTCTTCAAGCTTGCCGTCCTCAGTGCAGGTCGGCTCGGTGCGCTTGGTCACATAGTCGTGGCCCAGAGCTGCAAGTTCCTCAGTCTTGGTCGCGTCGCACTTCTTGCAGGTGTAGGTCTTGATGCCCTTCTCGGTGCAGGTCGGCTCGGTCGTGACCTTGCCCTCGTCCCAAGTGTGTTCACCGGTAGCCTTGATGGTTTCGGTCTTGGTGTCGGTGTAGGTCTTGCCCTCGAAGGTGACGGTCGCCGTATAGGTGCGGACGCCATCCTCGGTGCAGGTAGCGGGCTTCGTGACCTCGCTGGTGATCGTCGCATTCACGACCTGCGTGTGGGAAGCATCGTTCTCACAGGTGAAGGTCGCGGTCGCGCTTTCAACGCCAGTCCAGCTCCAAACCGGCTCGCCATACTTGTGGCCAGTGGCCTTGATGGCCTCGGTCTTGGTGTCGGTGTAGGTCTTGCCCTCGAAGGTGACGGTCGCCGTATAGGTGCGGACGCCATCCTCGGTGCAGGTAGCGGGCTTCGTGACCTCGCTGGTGATCGTCGCATTCACGACCTGCGTGTGGGAAGCATCGTTCTCACAGGTGAAGGTCGCGGTCGCGCTTTCAACGCCAGTCCAGCTCCAAACCGGCTCGCCGTACTTGTGGCCGATGGCAGGCAGCGTTTCGGTCTTGGTATCGCCGCACATCGTGCATTTATAGGATGCAGAGCCGTCGAGTGTACAGGTCGGCTCGTGGCGCAGCGCGGTATCCTCCGTCCAGCTATGGTCACCGGACTCGGTGGGGCAGTTCACATAATAGAAGTCGATGCGGTCATTTGCCTGAAGAAGGTATTTCCCAAGCGTGGCATAGGTCTCGGAGTCCAGCATGGGCATGCTGCCGTTGACGGTGAACATCCAGCCGGAGTAGGGGCCGTGCGCCGGATCGCCGCTGCCAAGACGGCAGCCAGCGGCGTCGGTCACAGCGGTCACATAGCTGCCGCTGCCCTCGTAGGTGTAGCTGCTGGCGGTCAGTGCAGACTCCAGCGCGTCCCAAGCGGTCTTGTAGGCATTGCTCTTGCAGGTGTAGGAGGCGGCCGTCAGGTCGGTGAAGTCCGGCGCGAAGGTGCTGCCGGTAACATTGACAGTGACGGTGATATCCTGAATGGACGGATCCTCAATGCCAGTGGTGCCGATGACGGTGACGACCGTGCTCACTGGCTGCTTGTAGAACTGCTTGAACTGCGCATAGGCAGGATCAGAGCCGAACTTCTCATAGTACTTGCCGTACTCGACGTAGGTGAGAACGCTGTCGATCTTGACGTGCGTGTTGTACCGCGGCTTGGTGACAAGCAGCGTCTCGTGCGCGACCACGGAAGGAACGCTCGAACGGAAACAGCGGTACTGCTGGGAATCGTACCAGCCGTCGATGTCGTCCACCTTCACGCCCGTCCACTGAGACTCTGCCGACGTGCGGATGAACTTGTAGCCATTGCCGTCCGGAACGATCTCCATGAAGGGCCAGAGATTGCCGGTGACGAAGCTGTGGTCCGTATTGGCCTTCCGGATACCCTCCCAGTAGACATCCTCGGTGCAGACCTCCCGCATGAAGGCTGCGGCTGCGTCGATGTCGCTCTGGCTCATTGCCGGAACGGTGATGGGGATATCCTTGCTGGCGAGTACCTGCATATTCGCATAGTCCTTGCCGGAGCCGCTGGGGCGGGAAAGGATCTTGACGGTCAGCGTGACCTTTGCGTCTGTCTGGCCGGGCAGGGGACGGTAGACCCATGCGCGGGCGGCATTGGCATCGAGAGACTGCACGACCGATTCATTATTGCTGGTGATGAGGATGGGGGTGTACTTTCCGTCAAAGTCCGCACCATAGTTGGCGGCAAAAATCTCGCGCATATCCGAGGTGGTGGGGAAGTGGATGTCGGTGACGACTCTGTCTACGTCGATCGGGTCGCCAGTCGCGGGAACATAGAGCGCGCCGAAGGGCTCTTCCTTGCCGCCGGCCAGCCAAAGCTCCAGAGCCTCCTGATAGTCGATGGCCTTCTGTGTGCCCTTGACCTTGACGGTGTAGGTGAAGTAGACCTTCAAATCGTCGCGGCCGCTGTAGGTCAGCGCAGCGGTAAGCGTTACGTCCGTATCCGTTTTCGGACGGCTGACCTTCACGGTGTAGGGTGCGAAGAGCTTGGAATTGTTATTGCTGATGCCGATGATAGAGGTATTCGAGGACTTCCATGTGACCTCTGCCCATAGATGCAGGTCACTGGAGGAATTGTAATCCACGGTGCTCTCGTCTACACCCTCCTTCACCATGTAGTGAGGGACGGAGGTGAGCGTTGTGCTGTCGTTCAGCTCCTGCGGAATGACGATGCGGCGGCCCTGTGTGCGGAGCGCTTCGAGCGCCTTGTCCTCGTCCAGACCGAGAATGACGGTGGCGTCCTGCACCTCATCGGTGTAGCCGTTGCAGGTCAGAAGCAGCGTCGCGCGGCAATAGAGGCTGGATGCGGAGGTGCTGCCGTTGTCGTTCCACTTGTAATGCAGCGTGCCGTCCAGATCGATGCCGGCGCGGGCGTCGGTGAACAGATCCTTCTGCGTGACCGCGCTCTTCATGGCGACGGTGACGCCCTCCACATTACCAGCGGTCAGACGGGCCTGCGCCATGGTCAGAAGGTTTTTGTCCGTTTTGAAGCTGGGCTGATAGGTCTTCTCAAGAAGCTTCTTTGCGGCGTCCAGCTTTTCACGGGCAGCCGCTTCCGCATCGGACATGTTCTTGGTCCAGCAGGCGTAGAGATCGAAGTGTTCTCCGTCCTCGCTGCCGTCCACATAGTCGTCTTCCCAATCGTCCCACTCGCCGTCGCTCCATGCGCGGAGAAGCTCCGCGCCGTCGGCATATTCCACCTTGCCATAGATGCTGGCGCTGGTGGACCAGCCCGCGAACGTGTAGCCTTCGCGCATCAGCGTGCAGGCGGAAAGGTGGATCTTCTGATCGAAGGGCGCGCGCTGATCATCCATGCTTCCCGTCACGCCGCTGTCAACGGTGCGGGCGTGGTAGCAGATGATGTAGCTGCGGCTGTACCACTGGGCCTTGAGCGTCACGCCGCTTTCACGGTAGGCGCTGAAGTCGTAGGAGGCCGTCACGCGGTCGCCAAGCGTGCCGTCGGCCAGCACGATGTACCAGTCGTAATATTTCTGACCGGAGGGGAATTTGGCGCTCGAGAGTGTGGGGAGCGTCACATGACCGTCGGCGCCGATGGCGGCGTTCGGGATCGACTCCTGATAGCCGTTTCCGTCAAAATGGACGGGCAAGTCGGCCTGCACGGCCTCCCAGAGCGCGTAAAGCGTGGTGTCCGCCGTCAGTTCGACTGCCGCACCATCGTCATAGACCTTTTCGCCTGCGGCAGAAAGCGCCCATCCGGCGAAGCGGAAGTTTTCTCTCGTGAAGGTGTTGGCATTCAGAGTGCCCTTGCCCTCGGTCAGCGTCTGCGCGGCCATCGTACCCTCGCCGCCGTTTGCGTCAAAGGAGACGGTGACATCCTGCACGGGCTTATCGACCCAGTTGGCAATGAGGGTCATGCTGTCGCCGGGGATCTTCTCCGTGAAGTTATACGGCGTTTCCAGCGGATAGACCTTGTCACCGAAGCTGCCGTCGGCGTTCTTGACGTACCAGCCCTCGAAGTCCTTTCCGACCGGTACCTTGCCGATGTTCCAGGACTTGAACATATTCTCGGTCACGCTCTTGAGCTGGTTGTCGATCTGAGAGGTATACCATGTGTTGTTCGTGCCAAAGGCACCGGTATAGCCGTTGCCGTCAAAACTGACGCTAAGACGCTTGACCCAGCGGGCATAGAAGGTGACGGAGCCGTTATTTGCTTCCTCCTGCGTGGCACGGGCCATGGAGCGCACGATATACGGCTTGCCATAGGTGGCATTCTTCTCTGTGATGGCCTCACCGCCCTCGGGGAACGTATACCAGCCGACAAATTTGTATTCCACGCCGTCCTGCGTGCGGGTCGGCTGCTCGGGAATGACGTACTGGCTGCCGACGCTGCTGATCGTGTCGGCGATGGCCGGGGCGTCCGGATAACCCGCCTCAAAGTGCGTCGTCACATTCTGTCCAGCCCACTGCGCATAGAGCGTGGTGTCCGCAGAGACGGCGATGCCTGCGCCGTCGGCATAGCTGTCGCCGCTGCCGTCCGCCGCAGTATTCCAGCCGAGAAACCTCACGTTTCCGCCGAACTCTGTGCCGGAGATCTTCATGGAATACACGTTGGTAAAAGCGTTGGCGTTCAGCGCCGTCGCCGTACCGGCGGGAACAGTCTGCGCAGCCATCGCGCCGGAGACAGTGCCGCGGGTGCTGGATTGATTGGGGTCAAAGGAGACGGTCACGTCCTGCGCGGCAAGGTCGGTGCAGCGGATGTTCTTGAGCGTCATCTGGCAGGGCGTCCCGAAATCGTCCTCAGAGTAGAAATCAATCTTGAAAACGTCGCCCGCCTTTACATCCAGACTGTACGGGCTTTTCAGCTTGTTGCTGCTGGTTCCCTTGGCGATTGCAGTCCCGTTAAGACGCAACTCGGCGTAGCTGTAGGGAGAACGGGAATTGATGGAGAACAGATGCTTGAACCAGAAGGTGCAGCTTTTCTGGAAGGTGAACGTCAGGACGGCGTGCGTGTCGCCGAGCGTCTGGCTGCCGTTCTGATTGAAAACATTGACGCTGGTCCCGTTCTTGCCGGTGTTCCAGGTCGTGGTGTGATCCGCCGTGGAAAGCGGCGTCGAGGTCACGGTGAAATACTCGCCGAGGTTATTGGGCCGCGGCGTTTCCGTCGTGAAATTCTGCGTAAAGATCGTCGCGTTGGGATCGAAGGTGTAGCTTGCTGCGAATACCTGCGCGGGCAGCAGGCTCAGCGCCATCACCAGCACAAGAAAGAGGGATAGAATTCGCTTTTTCATTTGGTGTGTTTCCTTTCCTGAATTTGTATCTATCTGAAAGCCCGTTCGGGTAACTGCAGACGATCGGATCAGCGGTTACTTGGGCTGAATGCACACAGAAAAACGCCCAAGCGGGTCTCTGGGTTCCAGAAACTCACTTGGGCGTCGGTTCTTCCGATGGCCCGGCCTCACAGCCTGACGTATTTATTTTTCCTCCAGCTTTTCGCTCCGGGTCGATTCCAGCTGAACGGGTACGCCGTTTCGCATGACGATGCGCATTTCTCCGTATTTCAACTGCCGCAGCTCCGCGATGATCCGCTTTTCTGCCTTTGTCAGCCGAGGCTCATTCTGCTGCTCCATATTGCAGCTCCTTTCACCGTCCGATACAAAACAAAAAGCCGTGCGCGCCGAATTTGGCCGCACGGACAAAAGCGTATAAAACGCCTATGCTGTTTGGCTGCGGTGATGGCGCAAGCACAGGACAGCGCTCAGCGTATCTGACTGATCCCTCCGCAAGGAGGGCTTCACAGTGACCCACTCGTGGGGATTTGCACCCCGTTCCGCCTGCGGGACTCGGCCCGCGCGCACTATCCCTGATCCAATTGTTTTGTTATCTGCTTGTACTATAACAAATACCCTGCCGGAAATCAACCCTGCAAACGGAATTTTAACGCTGAGCGCAGCTCCGCCCGTGAAAACCGTGCGGCGGAGACTCGGCTGCCGTGACGAAAACGTCATGGGCATCCTCCAGGAAGAACACGCCCCGCCGCTGAGCGGCGAGGGTACGGCGGAGGATGCCGCCAGGCGCATCCAATCGCACATGAGCCTTTACATGACAGAGCGGTATGGCTGACGCCCTATCCGGGATGCGGCAATTCCCGTTCCCAACGGTAATAGGTTGCTGCATGGATTTCCTCTTGTCTGCACCACGCACGCACTGACAGGCCGCTGCTCCGGCAATCCTGTATCCGTGCCGCCCACTCCTACAGCTTCGCACGACGTAAGCGTCAAACCTCCCCGCGTATAAAAGGCCGCCATCTCAAGGAGAACTGTTGCTCACCGAGATGGCGGTCTTTTATTTATGAGGCATATAGCATTCTTCCGGGGCATTTGCGGGAAGCAGCTTTTCAGCTTTACAACTTTCAGCTTCTGATCGCAACTACTACGGTCAGTCGGATGTTTCCGAATGGACGGATACTGCGGCAATCAGCACCGAGTGGCCTCACACAGTCGGTCTGAAAGCAGACGGCACGGCGGTTGCCGTTGGCCACAATTAATACGGTCAATGCGACATTTCCGACTGGACGAATATCAAGCTCCCCAACTGACGAAGAAAGAAGGACGAGAAGATGGCAATTATCAAATGCAAAATGTGCGGCGGGAATATTGAGATCTCTGCGGGCAAGACCTTTGGGACGTGCGAATACTGCGGCAGCACGATGACGCTGCCGAAGACGGATGATGACCAGCGGTTGAGTCTGTTCAACCGCGGCACGCATCTGCGGCGCAACGGCGAGTTTGACAAGGCGGCGTCAAGATCTACGAGTACACGACCGGCTTTGTACATGCAAAGAGCTTCGTCTCCGACGACAAGGTCGCGACCATCGGGACGGTCAATCTGGACTACCGCAGCCTGTTTTTGCATTTTGAAAACAATTCTCTAACGCGCCGCAGAGCGGCGCAAATCTGCGGGGCTGCGCCGACTATCTCAATCAGAAAAAGGCCATTCTGGAAACCGGCGTATGGGTCTGCGAATGGAGCGGAGAAGACTCCATGCACACAAAGTCCATCCTGATCGACGACCGCCTCAGCCTCATCGGTTCGTTCAACTGGGATATGCGCAGCGCGTGTCTGGATACGGAGCTGATGCTGCTGGTGGACTGCCCTGCGCTGAACGCCGCGCTGCGGGAGCAGACGGAGGAAATGATGCGCCAGAGCAGGCTCGTCTCGCCGGACGGCACGGAAACAGCGGGCACGGCGTACATCGCGCCGGAACGCTCGCCGCTCAAGGCCGCCTTGCAGGCCGTCATACGCAGCCTCATCCGTCCGTTCCGGTTCGTGCTGTAAGCCGCCGCGCCGCGCGGGATGCGGCGCGGACAGCGCGCCAAAATTTTGCCTGCGTTCACGAATTATTCAAGCAAATCGCAAAAAAACATGCGATAATATGAAGCATAAGAAACGCAGGAGGCTTTTGCATGCAGGATTTTGTGGTGTTTGACCATGTCTGTAAGACCTATCAGATGGGCGATGTGCGCATCGACGCGCTGAAGGACGCCTCTTTTACGATCGCAGAGGGGGAAATCTGCGTGATCGTCGGGCAATCCGGCGCGGGTAAGACGACGCTTTTGAACATCCTCGGCGGCATGGACCGGCTGACGAGCGGCCATGTGCTGCTGGCGGGTGAGGACGTTGCGGGCTACAACCGAAAGCTCCTGACGACCTATCGCCGCCATGCGGTCGGCTTCGTATTCCAGTTTTATAATCTGCTTCCCAACATGACGGCGCTGGAAAATGTGCAGATCGCAGGCCAGCTCTGCAAGAACCCCGTCCCCGCGGAGGAGGTTTTGCGGCAGGTCGGCCTTGGCGAGCGAATGCAGAACTTCCCGGCGCAGCTCTCCGGCGGCGAGCAGCAGCGCGTCGCCATCGCGCGTGCGCTTGCAAAGCGCCCACAGCTTTTGCTGTGCGACGAGCCGACCGGTGCGCTCGACTACCAGACCGGCAAACAGATCCTTGCGCTTTTGCAGAAGCAGAGCCGCGAAAACGGCATGACCGTTGTCATCATCACCCACAACTCCGCCCTGACTGCGATGGCCGACCGCGTCATCCGCGTCAAGAGCGGGCAGATCATCGGTGTGCAGCGCAATGAAGCGCCCGTGCCGGTGGAAAGCATCGAGTGGTGACGGGGATGCTGAAAATGACAATGCGCCAGATCCGGAGCAGCTTCGGCAGGTTTCTGGCGATCATGGCGATCGTTGCGCTTGGCGTCGGCTTTTTCTGCGGCCTGCGGCTGACAAAGACCGCGATGGTACATACGCTGGACGAATACACCGAGGAGCACCAGATGTACGATTTCCGTCTGGTGAGTACCCTCGGATTTGACGAGACAGATGCAGACAAGGTCGCCGCCGATGCGCGTGTGGCGGTCTGCGAAGGAGAAAAGAGCGCCGATGCGCTCGCGACCGTTGCAGGCGGGGCGGCGAAGCCGTGCCGCTTCATTTCCATGCCCTCTCAGCTCGACCTGCCGGGGCTGACCTGCGGAAGAATGCCGCAGACGGAGGAGGAATGTCTGGCAGATGCGCTGCTGTACTCCGAAGCAGACCTTGGCAAGAAGGTCATTTTGACGGAGAAGAACGACGAGGATACGCTGGAGGATTTCAGCCGCCGGGAATTTACCATCGTCGGCATCACCAAGAGCGTGCTGTACATCAACTACGAGCGCGGAAGCACCTCGGTCGGCAGCGGAACGATCTCGTCGTTCGTCTATGTCCTGCCAGAGGCGTTCACGACGGACTATGACACGGCGCTTTATCTGCGCCTTGCCGACCGGGAGGGCGAGGTCTACTCAAGCGAGTATACCGCCTGCATCGATGCGGCGGAGCCGTGGGTCAAGCAGCTTGCCGAGGATACGGCGCGGGCGCGTACCGACAGGATCTATGACGAGGCCGCGCAGACGCTCTCCGATGCGCGCGTGACGCTCGATGAAAAGCAGCAGGAGCTTTCAGATGCCAAGCAGAAGCTTGCGGACGCGAAGCAGGAGCTTGCCGATGCCAAGCAGACATATCAGGACGGAGAGGTCAAGCTCGCCGATGCCAAGCGCGAGGCAGAACAGGAGCTTGCCGACGCCTATCAGAAGCTGGTGGACGGCCAGCGGACGATCGAAGAAAACGAGCAGAAGCTCACGGACGGCGAGCAGGAGCTTGCCGACGGCGAGCAGAAGCTGGCGGAGGCGCAGGAGACCTACGATAAGAACGCCGCTGAGTTTGAAAAGGCGAAGCAAAGCGCACACAAGGAGCTGGATGACGCCTACGCGCAGATCCGCGAAGCGCGGAAGATGCTCACGCAGCAGCAACAGGAGCTGGACAAACAGAAAGCCGCACTCGATGCGAAGGAAGCGGAGGTGGAGGCGGCCATCGCCTTCGGCCTGATGACGCCGGAGGAGGCCGCAGCAGCCAGAGCGCAGATCGCAGCGGCGCGTGAGCAGCTCGCCGCGGCGCAGACCCAGCTGGATGCGGCCAGAACGCAGCTGGAGGGGCGTGAGGCGCAGCTGGACGAGGCGGCAGGCGAGGCGAACCAGACGCTCCGGGAAAATCAGGAGAAACTGGACGACGCGAAAAAAACACTCGATGAAAAGCGTCAGGAACTGGAGGACGCCAGGAAGGAGCTTGCCGACGGCAGGCAGGAGCTGGAGGACGCCAAGAAGGAGCTTGCCGACGGCTGGGCGGACTATTATTCCGGCAAGGCGGAGGCTGAGCAGAAAATCGCCGATACGGAGCAGAAGCTTGCCGATGCCAAGCAGCAGATTTCCGACGGCGAGCAGGAGCTTATGGACGCGGAGCAGGAGCTTGCCGACGGCGAGCAGAAGCTCGCGGACGCAGAGCAGGAGTATCAGGACGGCGAGGAGGAGCTTGCAAAGCTCGAAAACCCGGATATCTTTGTCCTCGACCGCAGCAGCAACGTCGGCTACGCCTGCTTTGAGAGCGATTCTGACATCGTGCGCGCCATATCCACGGTGTTTCCGCTGTTTTTCTTCGCCGTGGCTGCGCTGGTCTGCATTACGACGATGACCCGCATGGTCGATGAGCAGCGGACGCAGGCAGGCGTTTTGAAGGCACTGGGCTATGCAAATGGCGCGATCCTGATGGAGTATTTCCTCTACGCAGGCAGCGCCTCCGTACTGGGCTGCGTGATCGGCATCGCGGGAGGCTCGGTCTTCCTGCCGAGAATGATCTGGCAGTCGTACAACATCATGTACGGCTTTGCCGGCATCCTGTATGCCTTCGACTGGCCGCTTGCCATCATCTCCTCGGGCGCATATCTGTTGTGCGCGCTCGGCGCAACGTGGTATGCCCTGCATACCGAGCTGAAGCGGCCCGCGGCGGAGCTCATTCGTCCCAAGGCGCCCAAGGCCGGCAAGCGCATCTTACTGGAGCGCTTCCCCTTTATCTGGAACCGGATCCCGTTTTTGCACAAGGTCTCGATCCGGAACATCCTGCGCTATAAAAAGCGCATGATCATGATGACGATCGGCATCGGCGGCTGCACGGCGCTGCTGATCACGGGCTTCGGCATTCAGGACTCCATCCGAAATGTCGTCGATTATCAGTATGATGAGATCACCCGTTACGATGCCTCCGTCACCTTCCAGCACGCGCTGAGCGATGCGGAGCGCACGGCGTTCCTTGCCGTCTGCGGAGAAAACGGCGCGGAGGACTGCCTGTTCGTCGCGGAAAAGAGTCTGGACGCCGCCTCCGGCGGCACGGTCAAGACGACGAACGTCGTCTGCCCGGAGCGTGGAAGCGTAGACGGCTTCATCGATCTGCACACGCACGATCAGGCGCCGGTTGCATATCCGCAGGACGGCGGCTGCATCATCAGCCGGGGTCTTGCGCAGGCGCTGCACCTGTCGGCGGGCGATACCATCACCCTGCAAACGAGCGATCTGCGCAGGACATCACTGACCGTGGAGGCCGTGTTTGAAAACTATGTCTATAATTATGTCTACCTGACGCAGAATACCTGGCAGGAGGTCTTTGGCGAGGCGCCCGCCTACGAGGCCGCATGGGTCAACTTCCTCGAGGACACGGACGCGCAGACGGCCTCCGCAGCGCTCGCACGCGCGAAAAACGCTGCGGCCGTTACCCTGAGCAGCGATTTCCGAAGCCGCGTGGCGACCATGATGCAGAGCCTTCGGTATATCGTGCTGGTCGTCGTGGTGTGTGCGGCTGCACTGGCGTTCATCGTTCTGTATAACCTCACAAACATCAACATCACCGAGCGTGAGCGCGAGATCGCGACCATCAAGGTGCTCGGCTTCTATGACAGCGAGACGAACCGCTATGTCTTCCGTGAGAACATCATCCTGACCACTCTGGGGACACTTCTGGGCATCCCGATGGGAATGCTGCTGCATGCGTATGTCATGGGACAGATCCGGATCGATCTCATGTGCTTTGACGTGCGCATCGCGCCGCTGAGTTATGTTATCTCGGTCGCGCTGACGCTGGTGTTCGGCCTGTTTGTCAACTTCGTCCTGCGGCGGAAGATCCGCGCGGTCGATATGGCGCAGGCACTCAAGTCCATCGAATGACAGACCGGCGCGAGGAAGCGGCCCCATATTGACAAGCATAAAAGCGCCCTCGCAGCATCATTTCGCCCGGCCAGATCGTGCCACATGAGGCCATCGGCACGGCGAACCACTCCCCAAATCTGTTCGTCGGCGTGGGCGGCAGCGACATGATCGACCACGAGAAATTTGAAAAGTAATTTCAGTAGAATAAGCGGCAGCCCAGACCGTCTTGCCGACGGTCTGGGCTGCCTTATAAGTGCCTGAGAAAATGTATGGTGAAAAGATTGACTGCAGCGAAAGATATGCGGCCAGTCTGTGCCCGCTGGGGTTACACGGGGCGATTTCCCCGGCGTTTTTCGGCGGAGAAGCAGAGTGCTTGTCAAAAAGCACAAAAAACGGGCAGGGCAGTTTATGAAAAACTCTGAAAATGATTCTTGCAATTTACAGCGGCAAAAAAACGTGTTGTAATCATGACACAGAAAACCTAAACGTTTAATATTTTGCCGACGGTCATATGCTGAAGGTCTGCCCGAGCTTGGCTGCCGACCGTCCGCGCATCGAGACGCCTCACCTCGGCATCGGCATGAATGAAAAAGACCCCGCCAGACTTGTTTTTGAAGGAAAGCCCGGCAAGGCCGTCGTTGTGAGCCTTATTGACATGGGCGGCCGGCTCCGCCTCATCGTGCAGGACATCGAGGCCGTAAAGCCGATTCTTCCCATGCCGAACCTGCCGGTCGCAAGAGTCATGTGGAGAGCCATGCCCAGCCTCACCACGGGCATGGAATGCTGGATCTCCGCAGGCGGCGCACATCACACCGTTCTTTCCTACGACGTGACCGCCGAGCAGCTGCGCGACTGGGCGCGGATGATGGAAATCGAGTTCGTCCACATCACGAAGGACACCACGGTCGAGGGCCTGGAGCACGAGCTGTTCCTCAATGACCTCGCGTGGAAGCTGAAGTGAGGCGCGCGCTATGCTGGAAAAGCTGAAACAGGACGTTCTGGAGGCAAATCTGCTGCTTCCAAAATACGGTCTGATCACGTTCACTTGGGGGAACGTCTCTGGGCTCGATCGTGAGAGCGGCTTGGTGGTCATCAAGCCCTCTGGTGTGCCGTATGACGGCATGACGGCGGAGAACATGGTCGTGGTCAATCTTGACGGCAAGGTCGTTGAGGGAAAATGGAAGCCCTCGAGCGACACGCCGACGCATCTGGTGCTCTATAAGGCGTTCCCGGAATGCGGCGGTATCACTGCATTTCCAGCTTCTGAATGAAGTACGGGAAATGGAGTACATCGTTGATGCTTGCTATGAAAAACCCACAAGCTGAAAAAGTCCCGTTTTCGCATTTAGGGGCTTGCGGAGTGGACTACCTATCAACTATTGCGCTTTTCATGGAGTGCTGGTTTAATGGGAAATATGGATTAATGTGAGGAAAAAGAAAAATGGCCCAACTGACCACAGATAAGTCAGTTGAGCCATTTGCTCATATATGGGATCAGAATGGACCAAACCTGCTAGCCATCCTGCAAAAACTCCTGTAAGCCTGCCCGAATGAACCGATCAATGGTCTGTTGTACGTTGTGCCAGTCCCGGCAATTGTTCTGAAGCATCAGCCGGTTAATGGTCAGACAGCCGTGAATCTGGAAATAGAAAATGCTCTCTGCCTGTTCAAAGGTCAAATCGCTGTGCTGCATCAGATAACCGACAAAGCCTTCCTTGCTTTTGTCCGCCAGTTTTTTTATGATCCTTGCCGAGACAGTCTCATCCATAAACAGGGGCCAAAGCACTTCATTCTCCTGTACCTTCTGGCAAAAAGGATAGGTGCAGGTTTCTTTTTGGGGACAGAGTACATGACCTATGGTTTGGCTCACATCCGAGAAAGACTCCGTCAAAATGTCGTCCAGCACATCATCTACATCAAAGTAGTGGATGTAAAAGGTTCCACGGTTGATGTCTGCCAGACGGCAGAGCTCCGTCACGGTAATTTTGGAATAGGGCTTGACCCGCAGAAGCCCCATCAACGCCTCCCGAATGACACTGCGCGTGTACTTCGTCCGGCGATCTTTGGTGTTGATTTCTTTTCGCTGCAAAATATTACACCTTCCTCAACAGATTTCGGAAACTGTTCCGTTTCTGCACAGCTTCCATAATCTGATTATTGTTTATCTCCTGACAATCAGTATAATGATATTGAATCAAAAAGTCAACAGCGTGTCTACTAATTAACAACATGAGGAGGAACCTATGGCGAAGATCATTGCTGTAGCCGGAAAGGGCGGCGTCGGAAAAACCACGCTGACCGGTCTGATGATTCAATATCTGTGTGAGAACGGCAAAACCCCCATTCTTGCGGTAGATGCGGATGCCAATTCCAATCTGAATGAGGTGCTGGGTGTGGAAGCTCCGCCCACCCTGGGAGAAATCCGGGAGGAAATCGAACGGGCAGGAATGGCGCTCCATTCTCCTATCCCTGCGGGCATGGCCAAGGGTGACTACCTGCAAATGCGGCTGGAGGATGCCATCACAGAGGAAAAGGATTTTGACCTGATGGTCATGGGCCGCACCCAGGGTCAGGGCTGCTATTGCTTTGTGAATGGGTTGGTGCAGACCCAAATTCAGCGTCTACAAGCCAACTACTCTTATCTTGTGGTGGATAACGAAGCGGGCATGGAGCATATTAGCCGTGGTCTGCTTCCCACCATGGATGTAGCAATTCTGGTCAGCGATTGCTCCCGCCGGGGCGTTCAGGCGGCGGGACGGATCGCGGCACTGATGAAGGAGCTGAACTTCAAGCCCAAGCAGATGGGATTGATTGTAAACCGTGCGCCGGATGGCAAACTGGATGCCGGCACGATGGACGAAATTCTGAAGCAAGGGCTGAACCTGTTTGGCGTAGTACCTCAGAGCGATGAGGTTTATCGCTATGACTGCGACGGAAAACCCACGGTTCAGCTGCCGGAGGATTCCCCAGTCCGGATGGCATTGGTGCGAATTTTACAGAACATCGGACTGTAAAGGAATAAGACCATGGAAAAAATCAACTGTTTGGATCAATATGGTAGGAATAACCTGACGGAAAAACCGTTGGAATACTATTTGGAAGCATTTGAAAAAACAGACCCATACAAAATCAGCTGCCGTTTAGGAATTCCATATGATCCCCTGCGCAAAGAATTCACCTTCTATTTTTTGGGTCAGACATATATCGCCCGCTGCTCAGATTTCCAGATTAACCCCGTTGATTCGGAAGACAACCTTTTTGGCAGAAACCCCAAGGCACGAATTCTTCTTCTGCGGTATTTGCTCTGTTCCACTGTATATTTCCCGGATGGGGAGTTTAAGTCCTACCGGGAATTTCCATCCGGGGAGCTGTATTATGACGTTTTTCGCGGAAGGTGTATCCAGCGGCTGCTCAGGATCTATTCGGGGCGGATCCCGGATTTCAAGGAAGCAGCTGTCAAGCTCGGAGGAATTCTGATTCCCGGTGGAGATGCCGCGGTTGAATTGGAGTTGTTTGACAATCTTTATATCCGCTTTCTTTTATGGGAGGGAGACGAGGAATTTCCTGCGTCCAGTCAGATCCTGTTTTCCAGTAATTTCCCGGCGGCATTTTCCGCCTATGATTTAACGGAGATTGTAGAAATTATTTTAGGTGTTATGAAAGAGAAAGGGGTACAGAAATGATCACCTGTCAGGAAGCCAGAAGTGCCGTCACGATTCTGGAAGTGGAATGTCCACAATGTGGAGACAGCGTTGAGGTGTTTGTCAAGGACGGTGTGGTCTGCACCGATTCGGTCTGCACCGAATGCGGCAATATCATTGAGCAGTCCACACCCATTGGAGATATGAAATGCGTTTAGCCGGAATTCAACAATTTCTGAAAGAGCGTCACCTTTCCTTTCAATACTGGGAAGAGGACGACTGCGGCAGTATTGAATTTGACCATCGTGGGCTTCGCTATCATATTTGGGAATTTCCCGAACCAGAGCGTGGCGCACAGAGCAATGTTCGCGTTGCGGGTCGTAGTGAGGAGTTTGGCGACAATTACGAAGAAGTGATTTTAGAGATTCTCAAGACATGGGAGGAGTTTTGATGAAAATAGCAGTCAGCGGAAAAGGTGGGGTTGGAAAAACCACGGTATCCGCAACGCTGGCCCATTTATATGCCCAAGAAAGCAGAAAAGTCATTGCGGCAGATGTTGACCCGGATGCCAATCTGGGGCTTGCCCTTGGCTTTCCGGAAGAAGTATTGGACGAGATTTTGCCGATCAGCACCATGCGGAAGATGATTTCGGAACGCACAAACGCTTCACCGGACAGGACCTTTTATAAGCTGAATCCCAAGGTGAACGATCTGGTGGATCTCTACGGAAGGGAACACAATGGCGTACGACTGATTGCCCTGGGAACTGTAGAAACTGCGGGAGGCGGATGTGTCTGCCCAGAGAACACCATGCTGCGTATGCTGCTCATGGATCTGGTGTTGGCAAAAAAAGATGTTGTCATTCTCGACATGGAAGCCGGGCTGGAACACCTGGGCCGCGGCACCGCGTCCGGAATGGATCAATTTGTGGTTGTCATCGAACCGGGAGCCAGAAGTGTACAGACCTACAAAAATGTAAAGCGATTGGCTCTGCAGCTCGGAGTTCCGCGTATTGGCGTAGTTGCCAATAAGGTTCGTAACGAAGCAGACGAGGCATTTATTCGCGCCCAAATCCCGGAAAGTGAGTTGCTGGGGATCATCCATTTCAACGAGGATGTGATGAACGCAGACCGCAGCAATGTATCCCCCTTTGATAACAGCGCCCAGTTGGTATCGGAAATTATTACGATCAAGACCAAGCTGGATGCGCTGGACAGCCTCACATAAAAGAGAAAGGACAGATTTTATGAAAATAACCGTATGCGGCAAGGGCGGCTGCGGAAAAAGCACCGTGACTACACTCCTTGCAAAAGAATTGGCTCGCATGGGAAAAAAGGTGCTGGTAGTGGACTCCGATGAATCCAATTTCGGTCTGCACCGTCAGTTGGGTGTCGAGCTGCCCAGAGATTTTACCGAATATTTTGGCGGCAAGGATAAAGCTTTCAAAACCATGATGACCTCTGGTATTCTGGACGCTATGAAGCTTTCTGCCTTTGCCAGGAAGTTTTTCTCCGAAGATTTCACCATGGCAGATATTCCAGAGGAATATTACAGTGAAAAAGACGGCGTAAAGCTCATGTCCAGCGGAAAGATTCACAAAGCCAATGAGGGCTGTGCCTGTACCATGAACAGCATTCTGGAGCAGTTTGTTGCTCATCTGACCCTTGCGGAGGATGAAATTGCACTGCTGGATATGGAAGCCGGTGTGGAGCATTTTGGCAGGGGTACGGATAACTCCGTGGACGGCATTCTGATGATCGTAGACTCATCCTTTGAATCCCTGCGGCTGTCTGCCAAAATTGCAGATTTAAGCACGAGCATCGGCAAGCCCATCTGGTTCTGCCTGAATAAGCTGACCGAAGAAGCTGCGCAGATGATGGAAGAGGAAGTCGGTAAACATGGAGCTATTATTGGCAGAATGCCGCTGGATCACGATCTTGGTCTTGCAGGTCTCACTGGTACAGAGCTTCAAATGACAATTGCTCCAGTCAGTGAAATGGCGCAGTTTTTGATCCAATAACCAGAAGATATACCCTAAGGAACCTCTGATTTAATCCGAGCTATCATCCGACAGCTAATTATAGTATAATAAAGGGACTGAATTTTGCTCCGCTATAGCCTGCGTTCTTGAGATGCTGGATTGCGCCTCGTTCCTCTCGCTGTAAGTGCTGTCCCTTCTTGCGTTCTACCGATTCTGTGATATAATCTTGGCAGTCCATAGTGATTGCCCTCCCTTGGAAGAAGTTGTGTGCAAACTTCATTCTACCATGTGGGGAAAATCACTATGGATTTTTTCTTCGGTGTCCAACTTCATTTTACAATCGACCAAAAAAACATAGTTACTCATTTTTATAATCCTACTTGAATTTGCCTTCTTCTTGCTATATAATCGGTATATACCGAAAACAAAGGAGGCATGCCCATGCCAAGACCGCCACGGTGCCGTCGGATTTGTGGCGCACCGCAAGTCGATACCTTCTGCCCCAACGGATGCGAGGATACCGAGCCGATCCTGCTGACGCTGGACGAGTACGAGGTCATTCGGCTGGTTGACCTGGAGCAGCAAACCCACGAGCAGTGTGCCGCGCAGATGGATATTTCCCGCTCTACCGTGCAGGAGATTTACGAAAGCGCACGGCGCAAGATCGCAGCGTGTCTTGTCC
>ENA-ORML01001672-ORML01001672.1-human-gut-metagenome-genome-assembly--contig:-NODE-1672-length-17716-cov-4.517581_pt1 | contig 17716 bp, 12 predicted proteins | sample MGYA00242103_ERZ508995 | MGnify/ENA primary metagenome ERZ508995 (study PRJEB26280, sample SAMEA2338702) | human gut metagenome | biome: human gut; feature: human-associated habitat; material: faeces... | reverse complement strand
AATAAACTTGTAAAGATGACTAGTCATCTTTACAAAATATATTATACGAGGAGAATAGTTATGAATATATATAAATCAGCTGATCAATTGATTGGCAAAACACCATTATTAGAATTATCAAATATTGAAAAGAAATATCACTTAGAAACAAATATTATTGCAAAATTAGAATATTTTAATCCTGCTGGGAGTGTTAAGGATAGAATTGCAAAAGCAATGATTGATGATGCAGAAGCAAAAGGATTGATAAATAAAGACACTGTTATTATTGAACCAACTTCTGGAAATACTGGTATTGGGCTTGCTTCGGTTGCTTCAGCCAGAGGATATCACGTTATTATTGTCATGCCTGAAACAATGAGTATTGAAAGACGACAACTAATGAAAGCATATGGAGCTGAACTTGTTTTAACTGAAGGTGCTAAAGGGATGAAGGGCGCTATTGCAAAAGCAAAAGAACTCAGTGAAAAACTTATGAATAGTTTTATTCCTAGTCAATTTGAAAATCCAGCTAATCCCCAAGTCCATACTTTAACAACTGGTCCAGAGATATGGGAAGATACTGATGGTCAGGTAGATATATTAGTAGCTGGTATTGGAACAGGTGGGACAATTAGTGGTGTTGGTGAATATTTAAAATCCAAAAATCCAGATATCCAAGTGATTGCAGTTGAGCCAAAAGATTCTGCCATTTTATCCACAGGGAAAGCAGTTAGCCATAAGATTCAAGGAATTGGTGCAGGATTTATTCCACAAGTGCTTAATACAAAAATTTATGATGAAATTATAACTGTTTCTAATGAAGATGCTTTTCAGTTAGGAAAAGAAATAGGACATAATGAAGGTATATTAGTGGGAATATCTTCTGGAGCAGCAGTTTATGCAGCTATTCAGGTTGCACAAAGATTAGAAAACAAGGGTAAAAATATTGTTGTCATATTACCTGATATAGGTGATCGTTATTTATCTACCCCAATGTTCCAATAAATATTTCGTTTAATATAGTATAAAGATAAGAAAATCTCTTTTCAGTATAATGTGAAAGAGACTTTTATCTTATTTCAATGAAATATTATGATATTGTTCATATTTATCGATAACTTAATTACTCATGTTATGGGTAAATAAATTGTAAATACTCATCAAATGGGTATTTGTAATTACATACTTAGTTAAAGTCATGATTATAGCTTTGTTGAAATCGTTGATTGTCTTTCAATAATTTGAGGGGATAGCATAATAGTTTCTGGGATTGTGACTTCATGTTGCATTTCATGAATTCTACGAATAACTTTTTTAGCAATTTCATAACGACTTACTTCAAGTGTTGAAAGTGTTGGTGTCATAGATTGACAAAATTGCATGTTATCAAATCCAATAACTTTAATATCTTGTGGAACTTTATAACCATTATATTGTAGTGCATTGATAACAATTGCTGCATTGCGGTCATTAACACAAACAAAAGCTTCAGGCATTTTTCGATATGTTAATAACATTTTTTGAATATAGCGATAATCATCATTTAAAACTGCTTTTTCAATGCCCTTTGTTAAACAAATCAATTCATGTTTTTGAGGAGGGAAGTGATTAATCATACATTGTCGATAACCTTGATATCTTTCTTTAAAGTTCTTGGAACTTTCAACTTCGCCTACAAATCCAATTTGTTTATATCCCTTTTTAATAAGATAATCACAACTTATATATCCACCTAAAAAATTATTTGTGATAACAGTATCTATATTAAAATAAGGGATAGAATGATTCACACAAATAATTTCTTTAATATATAAATGTAATGAATAAATCATTTCATCACTTAGAAGTATAACGCCTGCCACATGATGTTCACTCACACATTCAGGGACATTAAAATGAGCAAAATCATAATACTCAGTTAAAATACGATAACCAAAAATACGTGCTTCGTTTGTCATATGGTGAAGTAAATCTAAATAATAATGTTTATCATTCTTTTTCTTATTTTCAATCATAATAACTAATGTTTTATTCTTTAAAGTCTCTTTAATATTGAGTTTTTTAAAGTATAATTCATTTCAGAGGCAGCTTCTAAAATTTGCATTCTTAATTCATGAGAAACACCTTCTTTATCATTTAATGCTATAGAAACGGCATTAATAGAAATGTTGAGTTTATGGGCAATATCTTGCATAGTGGTATTTTTCGACATTATTTTCACCTCTTTTATCAAGATTATAGCATCTATTTTTATTTTCAACTATAAGTTTCAAGTAAAAGAATTCGTTTTTCAAGTAAATGGGAATTGTTTGAAGTCAAGAATATTGAAATAATAGTATTAAGGAAAGGGGTGCATTTGAAATGAAAATAGGTAAAAAATTATTAGTCTTATCTTTGTCGTGTTTGATGATTATGTCTCAATTCAATCGAGTCCATGCTAGCGAGGAATTAACAGGAAGAAATTTAAAGCAAAGATCATTAGAAGTTGTAGAAAATATGCCAAATATATCAAGTCATTATAAAATTCTTGATTGGGCAAAAAGAGGGAAAGATTTAAATGATTTTGTATTTGATTATACAGCAATGAATTTTGATAAAAAAACTGAATTTTCAGTAAAAGAAGGAAGAACATTCTCAACAATTTATCGAGATGATAAATATGGTGGGTATATGATTCCAGCATTCTATGGTGAAGATAGACCATTAAGAAGTACAGAGAAACATGATGGTGAAGATGATCAAGAATCTATTTCTGTAACAAGTGCTTTAATTGTTGCATCATTATTAGGTATTAATATGAATAAAGAATTACCTAAGGAATTAAAAGGAAAAACAACAATAGAAGGTGGTTATGAAATTAATACGTATCTTGATAATGCTTTGAAATATTTTTGGAATGGTGATAAGGGAAATGTATTTACTAATGTTCCAAATGGATCTGAAAGTAAACTTCAGAATATGGAAAATGTTTCTAATGCTTATGGAGATTTTTGGTATTTATTAATTGCTAATCAGAATTTTTATCGATTAGCTTACTTAAATCCGGATTGGAAACCTGAAGAAGTATTGAAATTACAAGAAACAGTTGCAGATCGTATGATTGATATGGTTGATGTTTTAAAACAAAAATATCCAGATGATTTGTTTAATATTCAATGTTTTGATTTTGAGAATATGGAAGCTGTTAAGGGATGGCATCAACCAGATGCAGCGGTTGGAACAGGATGTATTTTGTATTATTCTGGCTCTGTGTCAAGAGTGGAGGATAAAGGAATAACTATTGAAAAATAGGGATTCCTTTTTTCGTATCTTTGTAAGTAAAAGAGTAAGAATAACCAAGATGTAAAAATATGCGCTTTCTTAAATTGTAGAAATATCTGAAACCATATGCATTTCTTTTGATAAGTTTGATTTTATTGTTCATACCCTCAATAAAGCCATTATTGAAACTTGTCTTATATGAGCCTGTTCTTCTTTTATAAATAGTTGTATAGGAAAGTGAACACAAAAGAGGAATAAACCATTTCTTCCTGAAGTTCTTTGCAGTTATAAGATAATAACTGTTTTGAGTATCAAAGATATAATCAAGCCATCTGTTTAATTCATTTTTATAATCATCATGTTTCTCATGAATAAGTTTTAAGAGATTCTGATAGATTTCATAGTTGTCAAGCATTTCCATAATAATGAGAGAATCAAACATAGTATTATGATGACAGTTATCCTTGTTTCTTCTTTCGCTGAGAGTGTAAAGATAGTCAATATATGAAGCACAGGTAAAATATCTTTTGAGATGAAAATCATACCATGTTTTGTCATTATCCAGATCTTTTTTATATTTATAGAATAATCTCAAATTTCTTTTAATGGATTTAGCTAAAGGCTTGTCATGAAGGAAAGAACAAGCATCAAGTCTTGACTGTATGAAATTCTGACCAGCAAGTCTTATATAATGGAATCTGTCACATATGATCTGGGCATGAGGAAAAAGAGAATGCATAATACAGTAAAAAGAAGAAGAGAGATCCATAATAATGAATTTTACTTTTTTTCTTTCATGGAAAGGAAATCTAAGGAAATAGTTTCTAAGGAAAGAAGCTTTTCTATCTTCAATAATATCAAGAGTTTTACCAGTGATAGGATCAACGATATTGAAAGCATAAGTTCCTTTATCGGAAGTTGCCTTGAATTCATCAATGGAGATAACAGAGGAGAGATGATAGAATCTGTCAGGGATATGAATATTTTCATTAAAGATACGATATATTGTATTTTTACCAAGACCATGCATTCTGGAGATGGAAGCCATAGAATGATTTTCCTTCATTTCAAAAAGAGCAGACTGAACATTAGGGACAGTTGCTTTTCTGTTGTCGAACTGGAAAGGAATATTTTCAGAGAAATAGGAAGAACAGTCTTTACAGATATAACGGTGATAGGAAACGACAAGAACGACAGGGATAGAGCCAAAGGAGAAATGTTTAAGTTCGATAGATCTCAAACCTTTAGAGATATGATGGTTAAAGGAAGCACAGTGAGGACAGACAAGAGGAGCGACAGGAGACTGAAGATGAATGAATAAGGTAATGACACCATTGGAATCAGGAATTTTTTTAATACAGGAAGAAGAATCCATAAAAGGTGCAGGGACAAAAAGATGAGAAAAAACATTAATTTGTAGAATTTCAAGAATAACATTGATATAATCAGTATTGGACATAATATATAACCTCCTAGAATTTTGGTAGCACATAAATTTTATAGCAAGGTTATAGTTATGTCTATTTTAATATAAAATAAAACTGAAAGATTTATTTAAATCCTCCAGTTAAATTATAGAGCCTATTTTGTATTATTCTTATAAAATATTTAAAGATAGTCAACCTCAAAAAGCTGCTCAATATTTGGAATATGCTCAATATTGTATGGATTATTTACAAAACTTAACCGCAAATCCTTATTATGAGAATATGCTGATTGATGCTGTTTATTTAGCTGCAATGATGAATGCTGAAGTGGGAACAAATTATGATATTTCTAAGTTTTGGAATTGGATTACGTCAAAGAGCGGAAGTTCAGTGAGAAATTGGGGAGGAGTGAATTATACTCAAGATGGTATTGATGTTTATGGAATGACAGGAGAACCCAATAATGGTTATTCATATTTCTTCAATTCTATCTATCCAATGACATCAATTTTACCAGCTGCTAAATATGATCCAAGTTATGCCAGAATGGCAGGAAAATGGGCGATTAATATTACGAATGCTATGAAGTATTTTTTACCTAATGAATGGAGTGAGGATCACCAAACAGATGGCGATTATATAGGGAAAACAGAAGCCAATGTTCTGGCTTATGAATCACTTAGAAAAAATAGTAATGGAAAAAACTTCTATGCAACAGGAGATACTAAACAGAATGCAACATCTGGTTGGATGGCAGGAGAAAATACAACAAACTTTGGATTGTATGGTGGTTTTTATACTGGATTCTTAGGAGCTTTGGTAGAGGAAACGAATGTTGAAGGGATTTTAAAATTAGATTGTAATAAAACAGATTATTATCAGGATGATATGTATGAGACATATTTATACTATAATCCATTCATGGAAAGTAAAGATGTTGAAATTGATTTAGGGCATCAATACTATGATTTATATGATTCTGTTTCTGGACAATATTTAGCTAAAAATGTAACTGGAAAACAAACACTAAAAATGCTTGCAGATTCTGCTAGAGTCATTGTTTTAACTAAGCCTAATAGTCAAGTTGAATATGATGGGAACACAACAAGGATTAACAATAAATAAGTTGCTCATTCAACTGCAGAAGTTCTTCCTGATCAAGGAACAGAGTTGATACAAAATGTAGCAATTGAAGGTTTAAGTGAAATCATGCAAAGAGGACAAGTGACATCATATCAAGTTCTTCTTACATCTTCTACAAATATTATGGATCCAAGAGTGATTTGGTCAGTTACTGACATCAATGGACAAGAAACAGATAAAGCTACAATTACAAGTGATGGAGAGTTGACAGTTAAGAAAAATGGACAGATAAAAATTTTAGCTAAAACAATAGATGGTAGTGGAATAGTTGGAGAAAAGGTTGTGACTATTTCAGGACAAACTTTAGCAAGTCTATCTCAAGATAAACCGACAGTGACTTCCTCAGTAGGAGATAATCATCCTGGAAGCTTTGCTGTTGATGGTGATGAAACAACACGTTGGATAGCTGATTCTGGTGAAAAAAATCCTTGGATTTATGTTGATTTGGGTACACAAGCAAAAATTGATTTGATTGTTTTGAATTGGGAAGATGCAAGACCACCACGATATGTTGTAGAAGTTTAAGATGACAAATCCAATTGGACTGAAATTGCAAGAGTAGAAGATGAAGGAAATTCAAAGAAAATTGTGAGATTACTAATGGATGAAACGAAACTAGGGCGTTATGTCCGTATTTATGCGAATGAGAAATCTAAATATGGTTGTTCATTGTATGAATTTGATGTTTATGGTAATTATCAGATAGAAACAGAAGTTTCTTCAATTCTTGTACTGAAAATCAGGTTGATAAAATTACAACTAAGAATAGACCATTACAAATGTATGCAGAAGTTTTACCTGATACAGCAACTGATAAGAGAGTAGAGTGGAGTGTCACTGATATGGAAAATCAGGAAACAAAACTTGCTGAAATAACATCTTCGGGTAAATTAACTCCATTTAAAAATGGAAAAGTGAAAGTTGTAGCGAAAGCAGTAGATGGTAGTCATATTCAAGGGGAAAAGGTTATAACACTTGAAAATCAAGATAAAGAAAATCTTGCATATCAAAAGCCGGGATTTGCTTCTCATGCTGAAGGTGCAAATCCATTGCAAGATGCTTTTGATGGGAAAATTGATACACGCTGGGCTTCTGGGCAACAAAGTGATGACCAATGGATTACAGTTGACTTAGGTGATGTTTATCAAGTGAATAAAGTTGTCTTGTACTGGGAGTCATATGCTTTGGAATATAAAATTCAAGGTTCAATGGATAACAAAACTTTCTATGATTTATATGTTGAAAAATCAGGACAAGGAAATATTGAAGAGAAAACATTTGATGCCAAACCAGCACGTTATGTGAAAATGCAATGTGTAAAAAGTAGTAGTCAGTATGGAAGTTCATTATGGGAATTCCAAGTGTATGGCGACCATTATGAGAAAACATATGTTGATAAAATTAATATTTCAACAGAATCGGGTCAAAATACAATAACCGTAAAAAATAAACCGCTACAGTTGATTGCCAATATACAACCCGTTGATGCGACAATCACGACAGTTGAATGGGCGGTTTATAATCAAGATGAGAGTGTTACTGATTTAGCGACAATAACTAAAGATGGCAAACTAGTTCCAAAACAAAACGGCATAGTAAAAGTCGTTGCACAAGCAACCGATGGTAGTGGAATCAAAACAGAAATTATGATTACAATAACTGGTCAGGATGCTAAAAATATTGCATTCCAAAAGACAGCTACTGCTACAAGTCAAACCGATAGTAATGATGCTAACAAAGTTACCGATGGAAAAACCAATACACGTTGGGCTGCCCAAAATAACGATAATGAATCTATAACTATTGATCTTGAACAACCTTGTTATCAAGTTTCAATCCTTTGGGAAAATGCTTATGCAAAGGGATATAAAATTCAAGGCTCTTTAGATGATCACAATTATTTTGATATTCATTATGAAACAAATGGACAAGGATCATTAGAAAATATTTATTTTGATACAACACTTGTGAAATATGTAAAAATGCAAGGAATCAAAAGAGCAATTGGTTATGGATATTCTATTTATGAATTTGAAATATATGGAAAAGCATTAAAAGAAGATCTTGAAGTCTTCTATAATGCCATTGTAAATACAGATGCATCCTTATATACACCTAATAACTATCATGCTTTTCAAGATATATTAAAACAAGCTGATATTATTTTGAAAAAAGAAGATGCATCAGAGACTGATGTTACAAGTATATTAAAAAAACTTCATGAAGTTTACGAAGCACTTATTTATAGAGCGCAAACTGATCTTTTAAAGATTGAACTTGATAAGGCTCAGACTATAAAATCAGAACAATATACACCTAGTAGTTTTAAAAATTTACAAATGGCTTTTGAACAAGCTACAAAAGTTTATCGAGATCAAAATGCTACACAATTACAAGTTGATGAGGTATGTCAACAATTAAAAGAGGCTATAAGTCGATTAATAACAAGAGGAGATAAGCAAAAACTTGGAAATTTATTAAAAGAAGTTAATCAATTGAATCAATCTCTTTATACTGAAGAATCATTAAAAGGATTAATGACAGCTAAAAACAATGCTCAAAATATTTTTAACAATCAAGATGCTACTGAACAACAAATTCAAAATATTTATCAGGAACTCAAGAGTGCCTATGATAATCTGATCCAAAAACCATCAATTGATGTAAAACCAAATGAAGTGATTATTTCAAGTGTAGATCAGTCTGTTCATATTTCTGGAGCATTACCAAAAAATATCCAGTTAGAGTCATTTATTCTTAATCAAAAAGAAATGATGAAAGTATTCAAAGAATTACAAAACAAAAATCCGGAATTTTTTAAACGGGCAACATTAGAAAAAGTTTATGATCTTCATTTGTTCTTAAAGGGAGAAAAATATAATTTAGACGAAACAGTAAAAGTTGCTATTCAGATAGATGATAACTTACGTCATAAAAATTTAGAAGTCATATATATTGATGAATCTGGACATATTCATAAGTTAGATTCAGTAAAAGAAGGACAATATATTAATTTTGAAACAACTCATTTTTCACAGTATGCTATTGTTTCATATAATCAAATAGACAGTCAGACAGTTATTCAAGAGCAAGTGAATACAAGTGATCAAACACAATTCATTACATATAGTGGGTTATCATTAATATCAATTATAGGAATTTATATTCTTTTGAAGAATACCAAAAAGAAGTATAATCAATAACTTATCATAGAGATACATTATGTATCTCTATGATAAGTTATTGTATTTCAAGTAAAAAGTCTGTTTTTTCAAGTAAATGAGAATTGAGATTCAAGTTAATGACTGTCATACTAATGATAGATATCATTTTACATATGAAGAAGTAATTCAAAACTACCTCAATTTAAAACTCCTTCATATGTAATGAATCTAAAAATAGCTTTACAGGATAAGGAGAAGTCAAATGTTAAGAAAAGATTTTTTATGGGGTGGAGCAGTGACTGCTCACCAAAGTGAAGGTGGATATACAGAAGGTGGAAAGATTCCTGCGGTTTGTGATTTAACATCAACAGGAGAATTTTCAGATTTTAAAGATGGTATAGATGCTTACCATAGATATAGAGAAGATTTTGATTTGTTTCAAGAAATGGGATTTAATGCTTATCGTTTTTCAATTGATTGGTCAAGAATGATGAGTGATGAGAATACTTATAATGAGGCAGGTTTTGAATTTTATGACCAGTTTATTGATGCTTTGATAGAAAGAGGAATGGAACCTATTCCCACTCTCTATCATTTTGAAATGCCAGTGGAGTTATATGAAAAATATAATGGATTTGCGAGTCGAAAAGTTGTTGATATTTTTGTTGAACTATGCAAAAAGATTGTAGACAGATATGCTTCTAAAGTTCATCATTGGATTATTTTTAATGAACAAAATGGAATTTTACAAAAAGGACCTAAAATGTTTTTTGGAGCAGTTTACCCAAAAGATGTCAATCCTCAAACTTTTGATAATCAAATTATGCATAATACATTAATTGCACATAGTTTGGTAAATGAATATATTCATTCAAAGGGTGGAAAAGTTATGGGGATGGCAACGGTGGTTCAAAGTTATCCTGAAACATGTCATCCTTTAGACACATTAGAAAGTATGAAAGCACAAAGTGAAGCTTATGTTTTTCTAGATGTCTTTGCAAGAGGACATTACAATTCTTATTATTATGCAAATATGAAAAATGAAGGAACTATGCCTGAAATACAAGAAGGCGATTTGGATATCTTGAAGAAAGGAATGACTGATTCGTTATCTATTAGTTACTATATGTCTACAATTTCTCATTATGGTGAAGAAAGTTTAACAAATGTGAATGATGTTGTTATTAAAAAGAATCCTTATTTAGAAATGTCTAAATTTGGATGGACAATTGATCCTATTGGTCTAAGAATTACATTAAGACAACTTTATGATCGATATGAAATGCCTATCTATATTGTTGAGAATGGTTTTGGATATGATGATCAAGTCAATGAAAATGGTGAAATTATTGATGATTATCGTATTGATTATATGCGAAAACATATTCAAGAAATGAAACTTGCGATTGAAGAAGGTGTGGACTGTCGTGGATATCTATCATGGGGACCAGTTGATATTTTAAGTAGTCGTGCTCAAATGAAGAAACGTTATGGATTTATCTATGTAAACAGAGATAATGACGATCTTAAAGATATGAGAAGAATAAAAAAGAAATCATTTCATTGGTTTAAACATGTTATTGAAACAAACGGTGAAGAGTTATAGAAATTATATGTTGTATGGGTATGAAGTTGTTAAACTATAGAAAAGAGTACTGAAGGGAGAATAATGATATGAAAATAACAATGAAAGATATTGCAAAAAGATTAAATGTTTCTATTAATGCAGTCTCCATAGCTCTTAATGATAAACCAGGAGTAAGCGACGAAATGAGATTACAAATATTGCGTACCGCAGATGAAATGGGATATATTAATCAAAAGAAACAATATCTTTCTATATTTTCTAAGTCTAATATATGTGTTTTAATGCAAAGTTATTATGCAAATACTGGGCATTTTTATTCAATTGTTTTATGTTCAATTGTTGAACAAGCAAAGAATTTTGGCTATTTTTCAATATTAAATTATTTTGAAGATAATGATTTTCATATGCCAGAATGTATTGTAGATAGGAAGGTTGCTGGAGTTCTTGTTGTGGGAAAGATTTCTGATAGTCATTTAAAAGCATTAAAAAAGGTTGGGATTCCAGTAGTTCTTGTTGATTTTACATCTTTAGGTGATCCATGTGATTGTGTTTTAACACATAATCGTCAAGGTGGATATATGTTGACTGATTATGTTGTGTTAAAAGGATATAAGACAATAGGATTCTTTGGTGATTTGGATTATTCTTTTAGTTTTCAGGATCGATTTATGGGATATAAACAAGCACTGATTCAAAATCAGATTGTGAGTTCAGAGGAGGTAGATTCATATATAGAGGAACATTCATTTCTTCATAATATAGAAAAATATATTTTAGCAAATGAAATTACTGAAATTGTGAAAATACTGAAATCTAAAAAATTACCAGAAGTTTTAATTTGTGCGAATGATTCAAATGCTTTTGCAGTGATTTCTGCATTAAAAGATATGGGATTGAAAATTCCTGAAGATATTGGAGTGACGGGATTTGATGATACACCCCTTTGTGAAAAAGCAAATCCACAAATCACAACTGTGCAAGTACAAAAAGAATTAATGGGGCAAGTGGCTGTCTCTAACTTGATGGATCGAATTCATCGTAAGGAGAATACTCCGATGACACAACTATTAAGTGTAAAGATTGTCGAAAGAGCATCTTTAAAGTTGTAATGACTTTAAAAATGTTCTTTTTTAATGCAATTCAAGTAATTGTGAATTGAAATTCAAGTAAAAGTAAATAAAAATAGGATTATAAAGTAAGCGCTTTATAATTGGAGGGAAGGGAAATGACAAAAAAATTAAGTAAAATCATTTTAGCGATGACATTATTTTTAAGTCTTATTTTTGGACAAGGGAATACTGTCCAAGCGGCTAGTCAAACTGTTTTAACTGGTCAGGAAGCCATCGCAACAATCAAGACAAGACTTAAAGATTATTTTTTAGAACTTGATACAATTGATGATGGCTCAAAAGTAGAAACATGCTATGTAAGTAAAGCAGAAGATTATTTAAAGCTTATTCAAGAAGATGGCAGTTTTGCAGATGTTGATTATGATGCGCATAACAATGCAGCCAATGGAGCAGCATGGTCGCCTTATCTTGCATTAGATAGATTACAGGCAATTGCGATTGCTTATCATAAAGAAGGAAATTCTTTATATCATAGTGATGCTGCTAAAAATGGTCTTGATAAAGCTATCAAAAATTGGGTAACACATGGAAAGAGAAATGGTAAACCTGATGGACCATATTCTTCAAACTGGTGGGAAAATGAAGTTGGTGTTCAACTCCGTTTCTCAAGAATTGGTTTGTTTATGGAAGATATTATGAGTGATGAAGCGTTTAATATTATTTTAACAAAGTTAGTTGAAAAAACACCTGTTAAATACGGAACAGGTCAAAATAATTTATGGTTTGATCAAAATCATGTTTATCATGCTTTATTGACAAAGAATGAAACACGTTTAAAAGAAATGGTTGATGATTACTTAAATTATTGTTTATCTACACAATTAGATGATAAGACTGCTGAAGCAGTACAGATTGACAATAGTTTCTATATGCATGGAAAACAGTTTTATTCTAATGGATATGGAATGTCAATGTTTAGAGATATGAGTTTTTGGATTTATATATTGCGTGAAACACAATTCTCAATTGGACAGGAAGTTGTTACAAGAATGGGCAATTATATGCTTAATGGAACAAGCTGGACAATTAGAGGTGATATTATTGAATTGTATTTAGGATATCGTCCATATAAGTTTGATGTTGGTTATCAAAATTATGCTGAAGAATATATTGAACCTTTAAAAAGAATGATTACTGCTGATCCAAGTAGAGCAAATGAATATCAGAAGGTTTTGAATAACATTCAAAATCCAACTGAATCTAATGGTAAAAATGGTAATTATTATATGTGGCGTTCTGGATATGGAGCACATATGAAAGATGGCTATGGAGTCAATATTAAAATGGATTCTAAGAGTGTCATTGGTGGAGAATGGCGTGGTAGCTGGTCAGGACAACCTGATGGTGGAAATCTCATTTACTGGAGTTCTTCAGCATCATCAACAGTAACAGTAGATGGTGATGAATATACATCAGTTTATCCAACTTTTGATTGGGCACATACACCAGGAACTACAACTCCAAATAGAATACCACCTGATTATACCAATTCAGGAAGATTAACAAATGGATCAACACATATGATTGGTGCTTCTAATGGTCAATACGGAAGTATATCTTATGTGATGAATAAAAAAGAAACTCAGGCAACAAAAAGTTATTTCTTCTTTGATGATGAGTTTGTAGCATTGGGAGCTGGAATTAATTCTAAAGAATCAACAGCGATTCATACAACATTGAACCAAAGTAAAGCTAATCAAGTCACAGTGGATGGACAAACAGTTCCAACTGGTACAAAAGCAGGAAGTTATACAGGAAAATGGATTCATAATGATAAGATTGGATATATTTTCCCTAAAGAAACAGCATTTAAAGTAAGCAATAGACTTCAAAAAGATAATCCATCTTTATGGAAGGAAGCAGAAAAGGAAGCAACTCCAGAAACATTTACAGCATGGGTAGACCATGGTGTAAAACCAGTTGATGAAAGTTATGAATATATTGTTTTACCTAATAAAACAACTGGAGAAGTTGATACTTATTCAAAGAATATCCCTATTGATATTTTGGCAAATACGAAGGATATTCAAGCAGTTCGTCATAAAGATCTTAATATTACACAAATTAATTTCTATAAGGCTGGATCTTTAGAGTATAAAGATGGTTATACAGTCAGTGTAGATAAAGCTTGTAACATTATTATTGACGAATCTAATGGAACAAGAAAAATAACAGTTGCAGTTAATGATACTGAAGATAGTAAAGTAGTTAATGTTGATCTTTCATATGAAGGTCAAGAAACAACAACGAAGTTTGTTTCAAAAGGTTTACCATATGCAGGACAACCAATCACATTAACTGAAGGTCAGGATGATCGTTATTTAGCGAGCAGTTCAACAACTGGACATCCAGTTAAAAATGTTGTGGATGGTAATGAATCAACATATTGGGAAAGTCAAGGAAGTAGTGATGAATGGATTTCTATATTCGCTGGATCAGGTAAATATATCAATAGTATTGATGTTGTATGGGGTGATAATTATGCAACTCAGTATGATGTTTATGGTTCAAGTGATGGTATAAATTATAAAAAAATTAAATCTATAACAGATGGTCAGGGAAATACAGAAAATATAACTATTGGTGGTCTTTATAAATATATAAAGGTTGCTATGAAGAATAGTCATGGAAGTCATTATCAAGTTAAGGAAGTGAAATTCCACGATTCTCAATTACTTTCACTTAATAAAACTGTTGAGGTAAGTTCTACTTCTACCAATGATCCAGGAAATGTAAAGGAAAATGCAGTCGATGGAAATACCAATACGAGATGGTCTTCACTGAGAAAGGAATCTGGATTTGATAAGCAAGAGGAATGGATTAGTGTAGATTTGGGTAGAAAAGCGCGTATTGATGCGATAGAAGTATTATGGGAAAGTGCATGTTCTAATGATTTTACAATTGAAGTTTCTAATGATAATGAAACATGGACAACTGTTCAACAAAATTTAAAACCTGATTCATCATTAAACAATCAAATTGTTTTAGATAAGTCTGTAGAAGGCAGATATGTACGTATTCATTCATATGCTTCTGCATCGAAATATGGAATTAGTATTTTTGAACTAAGTATTTATGGTCAAAATTTGAGTCGAAATATTGCTTTGAATAAAACAGCGGATAGTAGTTCGGATTATAAATCTGACACGGTGGTTGCAAAAGCAGTAGATGGTAATACACAATCGAAATGGTCATCAGGAAGAAAAGACCCTGGGTATGATACTCAAGAAGAATGGATGAGTGTTGACTTAGGACAAATTTCATATATTGATGGTGTGAAAATTGATTGGGAAAGTGGATGTTCAGAGAATTATAATATTGAAGTTTCTAATGATAATGAAAATTGGACAACTGTTAAAGAAAGATTGAAATCAAATACTGTCGCAGCAAGTGATAAACATTATATTGATAATGTTATGTTTGATGAGACTTTAGAAGCAAGATATATTAAAATTCATTCCTATTCTTCTAGAACTAAATATGGTATTAATATTTGGGAATTAGATGTTTTAGGTGAAGTAAAAGATATACAAGAGCCAGATGTTGAAGAAGAAATTAATATTGCATTGAATAAAACTTCAAAGGCAAGTTCAGAATATTTGGATACTAAAGATGGTAATAAGGTTTATTATTCATCATTAGCATTTGATGGAAATTATGATAAAGTTGGTTCTAAACAATCAAGATGGGCATCTAATAGAAAGACAAATGATGAATGGATTTATGTTGATCTTACAGACACATATAATATTTCAAAGATTGTCTTAGATTGGGAAGAAGCTTGTGGAAAAGACTATGATTTACAAGTTTCATTAGATGGTGAAACATGGACCACTATTACCAAGGTGAGAGATAATAGTGCTCCTAAAGGTTCAAAACATAACGTGAGAGAATATCTTTATGAAGAAGATATTTATGCAAGATATGTCAGAATGCAAGGGATTGCTCCAGCAGGAGAGTATGGTTATTCACTATGGGAGTTTGAGGTATATGGTGATTTAGTAAAACTTGAAGATGTTAATATTGCTTTAAATAAGCCATCAACAGCCAGTAGTGAACGTAAGAATCCAGTCACAGGATTTGTATTAGAATCAAAATATGCATTTGATGGAAGTACTGAAAATAGAGGAGATAATTTCCAATCAAGATGGGTTTCAGCAACAAGAAAAGATAACCCAGGTGTCAATGTTGATTCACAATATATTCAAGTTGATTTAGAGGATGTCTATAATATTTCTAAAGTTGTGCTCAATTGGGAAGGTGCCTGTGGAAAAGAATATAAGATTCAGGTTTCTGATGATGGTCAAACATGGACAGATATCAGTCATGTCACTGATGGAAAAGCTGGTATCAAGGAATTCACATATGAGAATTCAGCAGTTGGGCGCTATGTGAGAATGCTAGGTATTGTGCCAGTTGGTCAGTATGGATACTCACTTTGGGAATTTGAGGTTTATGGTCTCACACTTAAGTCAGAACTCAAAGAATATTATGATGAAAATAAAAATATCGATGTTTCTAACTATACACCAAAGAGTGTGGCAGCATATCGTGATGCATTAGATCATGTGGTTGAAGTCTATAAGAATAAAGATGCAACATCTTCACAGATTATAGATGCTAAACAACAATTGAAAGATGCAATTGATGGATTAACATTAAAGGCAGATAAGAAAGCACTTGAAAATATCATTAAGAAAGCTAATGATATATCTACTGATGTCTATACAGAAAAGACAGTCAAAGTCTTGAATGAAGCGTTAAAAGATGCAAAGAATGTTTATGCTGATGAAAATGCAACACAAAAACAAGTGACAACAGCAGTTTCAGGTTTACAGAAGGCTATTGATGGATTGGTGAAGAAAGCCAATAAAGATGCATTGATCAAGGAAATCAAGAAAGCCGAAGCGATAGATAAGAATCAGTATACAAAAGAAACAGTCAAAGAGCTTGAAGCCGCATTAAAGAAGGCTAATGACATCAATAAAAATGTCAATGTTTCACAGAGTGAAGTTGATAAAGCTGTGAAATCATTACAGGCAGCAATCAAGGGATTAGAGAAGAAAGATGATCCAGTAATCAATGTACCAGATGAAGATAAAGTTATCACAGTCCATAACAACAATAAGGATGTCACAGTAAAAGGACAGTTACCAAGAGATATTCAATTGATAGCTGAAGTGTTAGATGACAAGCAAATTGAAGAATTGATGAAAAAGATTGAGAAGCAAAACTCAGAATTCTTACAAACTGCTCAAATAGAAAGACTCTATGACATGAAATTCCTGTTAAATGAGGAAGTCTATAGATTTCAAAAAGAAGTTGAGGTATCATTGACAATTGATGAAAGCTTGAAAGATAAGCAACTTGGAATCATCTATATAGATGAACAAGGTAACATCACAAAGATACCATCAAGAGTAGAAGGAAATAGAATTATCTTTACAGCTGAACATTTCTCAACATATGGAATTGTATCATATGGAGAAGAAAAGAAACCAGAAACAGGAGATACAACATCAGCAGGAATTTATGTAGCTATAATGATAGGAATGTTAGGGTTAGGATATGTCCTATTAAAAAAGAAAAAAGAGAATGATATTTAATATGAAAAGAAGATTTATTATTATCAGTGGATAATGATAAAATCTTCTTTTCTTATATTTTTTTGTTTTTGATAATGTTATAATACATGGCAAAGGAGAAAAAGATGATAAATGATATTTTAAAATATAACCAAATGTTTGTGAAAAACAAACTATACGAGCCTTATGAAACAACGAAATATCCAGATAAAAAATTAGCTATTGTGACATGTATGGATACACGTTTACTTGAACTGTTACCTGCTGCTCTTGGTATTAAAAATGGCGATGCAAAAATTATAAAGAATGCAGGTGGTGTTATTTCACATCCTTTTGGAAGTGCAGTGAGAAGTTTATTGATTGCTATTTATGAATTAGGTGTAGAAGATATTTTAGTGATTGGACATACGGATTGTGGAGTTCAACATATGGATAG
>ENA-ORML01001649-ORML01001649.1-human-gut-metagenome-genome-assembly--contig:-NODE-1649-length-17914-cov-3.334957_pt1 | contig 17914 bp, 20 predicted proteins | sample MGYA00242103_ERZ508995 | MGnify/ENA primary metagenome ERZ508995 (study PRJEB26280, sample SAMEA2338702) | human gut metagenome | biome: human gut; feature: human-associated habitat; material: faeces... | reverse complement strand
CCGCCGTTGAAGGCTTCCATGGCGCCGGAAAAGATATCCTCTTCAGTCAGCCCTTTATTGATAACATCCCGCATGCGCTGAGAACCGGCCTCCGGGGCAAAGGTCAGGCTGCTTTTTTTCACATCCTGCACCTGGCTCATCACATCCAGAGAAAAAGCGTCGATACGCAGGGACGGAAGGGATATATTTACCCGCTTCTTTACACCGAATTCCTGAATCAGATAGGTCGTCAATTCTTCCAGCCGGGAATAATCGCTGGAGCTTAAGGAACTCAGGGAAATTTCCTCATGGCCCGTCGATGTCAGCATATCATGGGCGTACTTCTTTAAAAATTCCAAATCCCTTTCCCTGTTTGGGCGATAGACAGCCCCGGCCTGACAAAATCGGCAGCCGCGGATGCAGCCCCGCTGGATTTCGAGCACCACCCTGTCCTGAGTCACCTTTATAAAAGGAACAACCGGTTTTGACGGATAATAAGTATGACTTAAATCCGTAACCACCTGTTTCTTAATTTTTGTTGGGATTCCCGGTTCCAACGGCTCAAAGGATTGAATCGTTCCATCCTCATGATAGGTCACTGCATATAAAGATGGAACGTAAAGTCCCGGAATCTTCGCAGCTTCGACTAAAAATTCCTTTCGGGTTCCACCTTTTTTCTTCCATATTTTATAACAGTCCATCAATTCATTATAGACGGTCTCTCCCTCGCCGATATAAAATATATCAAAAAATTCAGCCAGCGGCTCCGGGTTATAGGCGCAAGGCCCGCCGCCGATGACAAAAGGATGCTCCAGCGTCCGATCTTTGGATTTCAGCGGAATCTGGCTCAAATCCAAAATCTGCAGAACATTGGTATAGCACATTTCATATTGAAGGGTCATTGCAAGAAAATCAAAATCCTTAATTGCATCCTGAGATTCCAGGGCAAACAGTGGAATATGGCGTTCCCGCATAATGGCGTCCAAATCCATCCAAGGCGAATAAAGACGCTCGCAATAGGTGTCCTCCCTCTGATTCAGCATGTCATAAATAATCTGAATTCCCAGATAGGACATTCCTATTTCGTAGACATCGGGAAAGCACATTGCAAACCGAATATCCACTGTTTTAGGGTCTTTATACACCGCATTATATTCATTGCCGAGATACCTTGCCGGTTTCTCGATTTTTAATAAAATATCATCGCTTAAAGCCAGTTTTTTCATATAGTTACCTCATTTTTAGTACAAATTTGGATTAACTTATATATTATAACACACCATTGGAAGACACATCAATCATTTTATAAGCCTCCGGCGCATCAAACTATACAGGATTATATTCATTATCATACAACCTAAAAAGACTGTCTTCAAGGCTTTTTAGGTTATACTATTGACAATATTGCAAGTCATTTTACTGTTGTTTTTTTCTCAAATTTTGCATATAATAAAAGTAGGGAAATCCCTACTTTTTGTGTTTTATAAGGAGGAGTAAGATTATGTTAGCAAATACATTTGTAGATAATGCCAAAGTTATGGCGAAAGGCCAGATCACAATTCCAAAAGATATTCGGGAAATCCTCGGGGTGACAAGCGGTGACCGCATTACATTTATTGTTGAGGGAAATACTGTCCGTATTGTCAATTCTGCTGTTTATGCTATGCAGGTGCTTCAAAAGGAAATGATTGGGGAGGCAGAACGTACTGGCTTGACATCTGATGATGATGTTATAGCTTTAGTGAATGAAATATAAAAAGCGGAGCCGATTGCCATCATATAGCTTTCGACTCCGTTTTTTATAACTATGATTTTTTTCCGAAAAGAACGATTACAAATGGAACAAAGCATTGTATGACATGTCCAATGAGTTCACTGCCAAATTGCTCATGAGTAAACTGAGAAAAGAATATGCACCAATTAGAAATATGGTAAAAAACAAGGTTTAAAATTTCACCTGTTGCTACTTGATAAATCAGCAAGACGACATGAATCGCGACTGTGAGCAAGGCGGAATAAAACAGTTCTTTTCTGGAGAATCTGCGGAAAATAAAATATGCGATTATAAGCGCTATAATAAAATTAATCGCATACAGGAAAATAAAACGTGTTGTATAGAAATAAATCGTATTATTTCCCTGATTTTCAGAAGCAAATAATAGAGCTTCAAATCGCATTAGAATAGAATTGCAGAATATTCCTGCTGCAAAACAAAATAGTGGTATGTACCAAAGAGATTCTTTTTTTATATTCATACTTTTCCTCCCTCTTTTGATGTTTTTATAAACTCTTTCTGGATTGAATCCAAAGCACCATATCCCATATTATTGAGATAAGAATACAAAGGACTGCCAGAAAAAATCTAAGTCTATAAATTGGAAATATATATATATTTGCCCGCTGAAGCCATATTTTACTTATCGCCGCAATCAGATATCCGCTCTGATTTTTAATCACTAAATATTGAATTGCAAGGCACAACAGATAAATGGTCAATATCTCAAAAAAATTATACCCATTCGGGCATCCCGTATGTCAGATGCTGCACATGGGCGCGCTTCGTCAAGCTCCGTACGATAAGGTATGGATAAACATTCGCAGGCCATTCACTGAATAGAATTTTTGTACAAAATTTTCATCAAGATACTGGACAGCCGATTTTTACCACTCCAGTGGTAAAAAGGCTAAAATAACTAGCAACCATATTGTACTGCCATATTTTTTCATTGGTATTGCCTCCTTATGTCTCTTCTTCTAATGTTATTAAATTTAGTAGATATTCAGGCCATTCCATTCCCTCGGCTATTTTTACATACATTCGAGCCGGGGTTGGAAACCTCGTTTTAATCCAATACTCTTCCCTACTTTTTTTGTAAATAATTTCCTCAATCTCATTCGTTAATATATAGATATTATTATAAGAAATACCATTTTCAAAAATCCTGTCTTTTAAAAAGCAAGACAATAAAGAGAGCAGAGCGACGATATCTAACAGGATAAACTCAATCCTTGGGGCAGCTATGTTTTGAAATAAGGAAAACAGGATGAGCAAAATAAATATGATTATCGATTGCTTTCTCCTTGCGGAAAAATCGCAAAATGAATATAATTTTCCTATTTCCTTTGGGGGATGACGGTATATGTATACTCGCCGAAAAACTGAAACCATGTAGAGCAATATTGGTGGTATACAAATAATAAAAAGTAAAGTGGTTTCGTTAAAATTTTCATTCATACCTACTTATCCTCCTTCCATGCTGCTTTAACCAGTCATCTTTTCTTCGATGACTTTAACTATTGTATCAATATCATCCGGCAAACAGGATAGTCTGATTTGATTGTTATTACGAAGAGGATTTCTTAATATAATTAAAATTTCATCCTCTGCTGTTTCTGCGGACTTGACTTTTTTTATGTCGTTCCACTTTATTAAGTCATATCGGATTAAAATTCCGTTTTCACAAATTTTTTGGGGTTTACTGGTAACAATTGAAACGATTATTGCGATTAATGCCGTCAGAATCACAAAGGGGCCTGACCAGACATTCGCAGATGAAGCCATTTTTCTTATTTGAGGAACAATGAAAAGAACAAAAGCGATAACAATGGCATTGAGAAAAATCTTTATTAATTTCTGCTTTCTTGAGGTTTTTATCTCCAAAAGTATCTCTCCTGCTGTTATTTCTTTTTCTTTATAAAGCTTCAAGTAGCTTAATGTGAGAATGATTATACATGGAATCATCATTCCAACCCACATTATATAATTATTTTTCATGGTTTACTTTATCATCCCTTTTTTTCTTCGTTTACCCACTTAAACGTAAATTCATTTTCTTTAAAACCTTTCCATAGATTTTCATAATTTCCAGCGTCATACTGTTTAATATATGTTTCATAAAATGAAGTCGAAATATCCGATTCCTGTGCATCCAATACATGATATTTGGCTGGATTTGTGAAAAAATCATCGCATAGCTCTTTAAATTTTAGGGTCGGCTGACCGTTATTTACTTCTGTGTTCACCTTAGAACTTTTTATAAATATTATTTGACAAAAAATCACTGCCATTAATACAATAATACAAAGGACTGCCCTATTTTTCATTTGCAAAACCCCCTATTTATTAAGTTAAATCGAATTAAAACTCTGTTTTCACAGACTTTTTTGCATTTTCAAAATAATTGTATATACATATTATATCATACACATATTTCGCACGCAACATATATTAATGAAATGCATCAGATTCTAAAAAAATCAAAGGGCGGATTCTTTTCAATTGCCCCATCTCCATTTCGTAGACCTCATCACATAAAATGTCGATGTCCTTTCTGTTGTGGCTTGCCGGTAAGATAAGTTTTCCTTCTTTTTTGAGTTCAAGAAATAATTTTCGCATTTCATCAGCGCGGCTGCGCTAAATAGGACGCACAAAATAACATTCGCTATTAAAATATAGCTCAGCTCTGGCAGCATGGGCAGTCTATATTCAAAACGCCCAATATCTAAGACATGAATCCAAGACAATGGAGAAAAATGAGTCATAAACGTTTTCCCATTTTATTCACCCGCAGCGGATAACATGATATAACCATGGCGCTTCAGCGCTTTCCGTCAAATAACACATTTTCTCAGGTTTGACGTATAAAGGATGTTTATAAATCCAATCAAAAGAATGATTGTCAAATTTCGGTTGTGAAAAAAGATTCAAAAGGGTATAATGGAATAAAGTATAACTTTTATTTAATCCAAACATTATAGGCTTAAAGGGAGTGATTTTATGACTTTTACAGATGTTAATATTAAAGTGCCAGAGGGAATGACAATGTATTTACATCCGAAGAACCCACAGGCAGAACTTCAAAGAAATGCACTTTTATTATATCCCTATATTAACGATAAAACCATTTCACATGGAAAAGCGGCTGAAATTTTGGGAATTCCAAAGTATGACCTGATAGAATTATACAATCACATGGGGCTTTCCTATCTTTCCCTGGATATATCAGAAGTAGAGGAGGAACTTGCTAACTGGGAGAAATTGAAGGAGGAACTTGTATGATAGTTGTTTCTGATACAACACCTCTTATTTCCTTAATGAAGATTGATCATTTGGATTTAATACATCAGCTTTTTGGAGAAGTGCAGATTCCAAATGCTGTTTTTATGGAACTTGTTTCAAATTCAAGATTTCCAAATGAAAGCAGACAAATCAGGGAATATTCATTTATAAAAAAAGTAGATGTAACCGATATACAATCTGTTAATTTACTTCGCCGTTCTACTGGATTGGATGCCGGTGAAAGTGAAGCAATTGTATTATCTGATTCCATAAAATCTTCTTTACTGCTCATGGATGAAGTTAAGGGACGTCAGGTTGCCCGACAAATGGGAATTCCTCTCATGGGCACAATAGGTATCCTTCTGGCAGCATACAAAGAAAATCTTCTAACAAAAGAAGAAATTCTGAAATGTATTGAAACTTTAAAAGTAGCCGGACGACATATTAGTAATAAATTATACACACAGCTATTGGAGAAATTAACAGAGGATTAAATACACCGAGCCATCCATTTTGGACGGCTCCCTTTTACTTATAACTCATAATAGTTCGAAAAACTGCCATATTTTTTTATTTAATAATTCTTTTTAATTGCCCCATCTCCATTTCGTAGACCTCATCACATAAAATGTCGATATCCTCTCTGTTGTGGCTTGCCAGTAAGATAAGTTTTCCTTCTTTTTTGAGTTCAAGGAATAGTTTTCGCATTTCATCGACGCCTTTGTGGTCCAGGCCGTTCATTGGCTCATCAAGAATTAAAATATCCTGATTTTCCATAATGGCCTGAGCAATAGCCAGTCGCTGTTTCATGCCCATGGAATAATTGCCGACCGGTTTCCTGGAATCCGCATCTAAACCCACTTTTTCCAGTATCTTTTTTAAATAAGCTTTGTTTTTACGGTGTTTTATTCGATATAATATATCCAGATTTTTTAATCCGCTGGCATTTTTTAAAAATGCCGGCTCCTCTATGATAATTCCGGCCCCGGTCAAAATGGCTCCTTTTTTGCTTCTCTGAACGCCGTCAATAATAATCTCCCCGTTATCCAGATTCATAAATCCACAAATGCACTTAAAGAGTACCGTTTTTCCCGAACCGTTATGTCCTACAATTCCATAAATATGACCGGATTCACATTGAATGGACACGTTTTTCAGTACACACTGTTCTCCAAATTGTTTTACACCATTTTTTACTTCAATCGTTCTCATGATTCTTCACTACTCCATTTTAAATCAATTGTCTGCAGTTTGATCAGCGCGGCTATACTAAAGATAAGGCACATCACTATATAGGCTGATAAAATAAAAATTAACGATGGCAGCCTTGGTATTCCATACTTAAATTGCCCGATTTCTGTAATACGGGTCCATGATATGGGAGAAAAATGAATTGCCAGCGGACGCCATACTCCTGCATAATTATCCAGTATAATCGGAAGAATAACCCATATAGTCGAAACAAACAAGGCAAACATTCGACCAATCCATAGACTTAAGGCAAACATCAACAACCCAATGCAGGTTCCGGCCAGCCATAATATTATCGTTGTCAATATCATCATTTGTAAGGGGGATTTTTGTACAATAATATCATAATTAAAGCTTAACGAAACTTCATAATTTTTCCAGGCATCTGTTCTTGATAATGTATAAATAACATTTCCCCATCCGGAATCCAAACGAACATATGGGAACATTACCATAACACTTACCAAAATTCCCGATATAATATATATAAAACTACTCACTAAAATTTTTCCGATTTGAATGACCCCCCATTTTATTCGTCCACATCGTATCATTTGATATATCGTATTTCTTTGAAAAAAAGGGGCATCAGAAAAGAAATATATAAAGAGCGCAAAATAAATCAAGTTGTAAAAGTTAATTGATATAAGGAAAGGATAAAACCATGGTGTAATGGAATATCCTATCAAATAAGAAAATTTTCTCAATGATATAGTGTATAAAACACACATAAAACCGGTAATGATTATCACGGTCAAATATTTCATACTAAAAAGTTTGCGTTTAGCTTCTAATAATGGATAATACAAAAACAACCAGATATTAGTCATGAGCCAACCTCCTTTTCAGTCTTTCAACAATAAATTTTGTTAATATCAAAAACAAGACTATTGTCACAAAAATCATTATGAGAAAAGAAAAAATTTCATTCTCCCATACTATATACCAAGGGTCATATATGTAACCGAAGCTATATATACCAAAAAAGATTTCTGAAACATAGCATAAAATATAATAGCTAATTATAGGCAGCGAAAGCGTAAGAAGGCGATTAGCAATATATAAGGAAGCCAATGTGCAAACCAGCGCCAATATTCCGGTCAAAAAACCTAACTGAAGGCTACACAAAAGTATATGGGTAATATATTTTTGGTTCAAAATAAACGAGTCAAACATACCTCCCCATTCATATCCCTTTGTTATCCACGGCGCATCCGGATATTGGATTTTTAGGATTAAAAGATGCAGCCCTGTTCCCAAAAACATTGTTAAGACGGCCGATAAAAATACGACAACTGCTTTTGAAATTCCATAATAGTTCGTTTTCCCGCGTATAATCAACAATTGATAAAATCGACATTCTATATCCTGGCACAGATTATCGCCATAAGACATTATGCAAAAAATATAGACCAGCAATACCTGCATTTGAAAAATATTATAGTGATATGAACTTACAATAGAATAGCTGCTAATTGGCCTTATTCCCAATAAATAAAAAGTAAAAACCACGCCCATAACAGATATCATAAATTTCCATGAGATAAAAGAACGTCTCAAATCTGAAAATATATAGTTAATCAATAATTCTTTCCCCGCCTTATCTATATTTATGAAATGATTTCTCCGGTTTCTGCATTAATAACATTCTGCATTGGTGTTCGAATCTCCTTTTTGCCATCTGTATGAATCTGCTCCATAAATAAAATCCAAACCGGAAAAATATCGTAGGAATTTTTTGTATTTTTTTGAGCCATCATATATAATTCCATTTTATTGATTTCAAAAATATTATCAGAAATAATCATTTCATATTGTTTTCCTATTGTCTTGGTCAGTTCATCCAAATTCAGTAATGACACCGGCTTCTTTTCATTAGAATCGTTAATTTCAAACAGTTTATCGATATCTAAACGCTGAATACCTTCCTTAGAATATATAACTTCAACTCCGGTATAACATACTTCTAAATCTTTTATGGCATCTCCATACACATAATATAATGGCAATCCTTCAATTTTCTGACGTATATAACAATAATAACAGTCATCCTCTTCATCCCATGAAGCCTTATAATTACTTGTATCTTCATTTCCATACATGTCTGTATCATACTCTTCCTGTTCCATAGTTTTATAATCTAAAGCGTATATCGCCGGTATAAAATCTATATTCTCAGGCAAGCCAATGCCTTTTAAAATTGACAATATTTGTTCATAGACATCTTCGACATTCATAAATTTCAGGTTGCCTTCGAGTTCATATTTATCCAGATTATACCGTGGATGTCCGGACTCAGGATATACACAATCCCAAACATATCTTGAAAAAGGCAGAGAAAAAGTTAAAGATTGGCCATTCAAATAAAGCGTTTCTCTATTTGAGCCAATATAATCTTCATATTTTATCATTTTTCCACTGTCTCCCAGCACATCACCTTTATGGATTTCTTTTACATCAATGTTTTTAAAGAATTTATCATATGCTAAACTCGTATCATACTTAGCTCTTATGGCCGTATAACGGTTCATTTGGTTTACATTTGCCTCATCTGAAATAAAGACATCTGCTTTAAAAGAAAGTTTGTTATATGTTTTCTCATAGTGTTCCGGGAATTCCACTATTTCCGCTTTTTGCCCTACGGCTTTTTCTTCCATGCTACATGCGCTTAAACTATACATTATATAAAATATCCCAAGAATTAATATCATTGATTTTGCTTTCATTAAAGAATCCACTCCAATCTGTATGAAGATTTTATCATCTCTGGTGTTCGCATGTATTAAGTATTTATAAATGTTTACAAAGAAATTGAAAAGTAGCCCTGGATATATCGAAAGGCTACTACTAAATCAACTTTGTAGTAGCCTTTCTAATTTTTTTGTTGTTACATCTTTTATACAATATATTTAACCAAATTATTGTTTGAATTTACTTGGACAATGCTGGTATTTAAGTATGTATAAAATTACTTTTAGAATCATGCAATTTTATTATTAGATGAATGGTTTTTAGAGTAGGATTTTACCAGCGAATAGCATAAAGCAAATATTAATGGTAATTTATAAAGCATATTGCAAAAGAAATGTATCCAGGTATCATTTAGCGAAATAAATTTGAAAAAATCAGGAAAGAAATAGCGAACAAATACTTTATCGATAATAATAATACTCAAAGTGATTATTATTAATTGCTTATAATTTATATCTTTTATTCCAATTCCCTTTAAATTTCTTTTAAGTATTTCTTTGCAGAACAAAAATGTTAAACATACAATAAAAATTGCAGATATCATTTCAGTAACTATGCCATCCAATTTATAGAGCCATTCCGAAATAAGTCGCATGATAATCATAATAATAAATGTTTCAGCAGTAAGAATCGATGTTTTTTTTATCATTGATAAGATGTTCCAGACCATACATAGTTACCATTAATATATATTGTGTGATCGGTTTTCCACTCTACAGCTCCTGTCATTGTATCAACGATATGGAAATATTTTACTACATGTACTCTTGCTGTCGTTCCTGTAGGAATAATACCTTGAATAACATATGCTCCAACAATAGAAACTAAAACACTTACTCCCAAAGTAGGAATAGCTGAAGCAATTATTCCGGCTGCAACGGCTGCGGTAATTCCACCAATACTAAAGTCATAATTTTTATCACTAAAGAGCGACCAATATGCATTGACTGAAGATGGCGAAATATTATTTTCAGATGATTCAACAGTACAAACTGGAATACCATTTAATCTTATTTCACCAGTGTTATCATTTATTGTAATCAAAGCATATCCATTGGCTTCACTAACTACTACAAACCCATTTCCTCGATAGTATGTAGCCAAGTCATTGCCGATTTGTACCGTTTCTCGAGTGCTAGATTGGTCTATATATGGTTTAACTGTATCATAACTTACATATGTGTCTAATTCTGTATCACTGTCAGCAGCAAAGACTGGAAGACTAAACCAAGAAGTAGTTGATACAAGAACTGCCAACATTAACATGAAAGATAATAAATGGTGTATTGTTTTTCTCATAAATATACCTCCAAAACTTTGATTATATTGTTAAAAAATTATATAAGACTGCTACATATATTAAATCGCATTACTCCTCTCTTTCTTCAGATATCGACATCCATATAATTTATCAAATTTGATAATTCAATTATAAACTTGTAATTTTCAAAAAACAATCGGGTGGCCACCAACGTCCAATTTCAGGCCATGAATTGCTTAATTATTCTATTCCAGTCCCAATATATCCGGCAGAGTCGGAATTTCCTGTTTTAGCAGATAGTATAAGATGCCGCCATAACCGTTCATTAGCCCGGGATTTATCTGTTCCTGGGGTAAAAACTGGATTTCTCCATTGGGCCATAGTTGCTTTCCCGTTGCCCTTTCAAGTATCATCAGATTGCCGCCGATGCCATGGCACAGGCTCCAGCTATCCCTTTTCCAGTATCCTTCCAGTTTTTCCGCAGCCCTGAGAATATCTTTTTCGAATCGGCTTCGCCATAGTTCATTTTTCAGATTGTCACAGCATTTTAATCTTGAGAGCAATATGCCTCCGGCCCCATGGCACCAGGCTACTGTTCCGATATCATCAATTTTTTCTTCTTTTGACCGCACATCTGTCCAGTTATTTATCCGGCTATCATATAAGTATTCTTCATATTGCCAGATCTGCTCCGCCAACTTTTCGTATTTTTCATCTCCGGTGATTTTCCACAATGCCGTCACTGGCATAAGGATTCCGCTGTTTCCATGGGCCATTCCGGCCATCGGCGGCATATTTTTTTCAACAGGCCACCCGATTCCTTTTTCCTGCCGGACAGCCGACTTTTCTAAAACATCAACCGCTCTCACAGCCATATTGAGGTACTGATTATCCTTAAGCACACTGTACATTTTCAGAAGTACCTGTGCTGCCCCCGCATTGCCGGATAACATATCGCAGTTTTTATCCTCCTCAATCAATTGATTTAATAAATGGGCGTGCTTTTTGGCATAATCCAGATAAATATTTTCTCCGCTCAATTGGTATAAGGCCATATAGGTATATGCGATGGAACTTTCACCGTTATAGGCCCCGGTGCTTCTCGTTTGCAGTTTTTCCGATTCAACGGATGCAGTATCCGTATATTGAAAAAATGTCTGTTCTAGTGCCCGGCGCATATGCGAAACGGCCGCATCCCTGTCATAAAGCTCCAGAGCATATAAAATCAGTAATATTCCTGCCAGCCCATCATAAAGATACATATTCATTGGACGAATATTCCAAGCGCCGCTGCCATAGGAAGAAAGTTCTAATGTATACCAGTCAACCTCTGTTTTCCTTTCATTCCATACCGCATAATTCATCAGCCGTTCTTTATATTTCTGTACGTTTTCATGAATAAACTTTTGCAGATTTGTTTTGTTGATGTCGTTTTTCGAATCCGTTTTTTTAACCGAATATACCCGGTTGATGTATCTCGGCTCTCCGCCGGACATTAAGTCCAAAGATACGCCGATGAATGTGCTTTGCCGTTCCATATCTGATTCGCACATTTTATCCAGTCTTTCATTTAAAATATCCATGGCAGGGCGTGGAAAATAATCCCTTACTTCATTCCCTTGTGCTGTAAGCAGCCCAGTTTCATTCAAAACATAGTTGAAATAAGGAATATCGCCATCCGTCAGGCTGTCAATTTCACTTTGAATAATTTTTTCCTCTGACGCTTTCCGTCCCTGCCGCAGCAAGTCCAAAAACTTCTCCCGCTCCCCGCTCTTCATAAACAAACTCGGATGATAGGAACCGGAAAGGAGCATGCTGTAGCGCTGCGTATCAGCAATCAGATAACGACTTTCAGTTGAATAGAGGTCTTTTAATAAGTCCCGAAATACGCCTCTATTTGCTATTACCTGCCGGTAAGCACAGGTGAAACCGTGAAGAATTTGTGATTTATATAAATAGGGTGGATAAAATTCACCATCTAACGTTGCCAGATTCCGGGCTTTCTTTGAAACCGGATATCGATATTCAATGTGCATCTCGGATGTCCGGGCTTTGGCGACGACCGCCGCCTTAAAGGGATATTTTTGGCCGCTGTTCCCACTGATGCCGCTGCTGTCCACGCCCTTTCCGTCTTTATTCCAATGATAAACAGGGAGAAGCCCTGAAGACAGCACGGATTGAGACAGTTCATAAAGGATTTCCTCTCTCGCCGTTTTCGGTTTCTGAGCATGCCGGGTATGAACCAGCGTTTCCAAATCAATCAGCGCCGGATATTCCCCGGCGGCAATGATATTTTCATAGTGCAAATCCTTTGTTCCGAGAAAATAGGTTAAAAATATTTGAACGCCTAAACGCCTGTAATAATTCTTTAGTTCATCCTGGCTATGGCAGGCATCATCCTGCACAATCCTGCACCAGCTATGTTTTGGATAAGAGAAAAATGCGTAATTTAACTGGGAAATACCTGTTTTTTCACTCAGCCATTTCAGCAGCTTCGAATAGATTTTTTCATTTTCCATCGAATGGGGCTTGTATAAAATCTCACAATCATTATCCAGCCGAATCTGCAAAACCTGTCTGCCATGATTGTGAACATCGGAAAAACCGCCGGATATCTTACTAATCCGGTTTGCGCCCGAACACAACCTTTTTTTGATTTCTTCTCTGTTGCTATAAAAATTGTTCACAATTTCTGTGTAATAGACTATGGCATACTCTATCTTTTTTTCCACACACTCTTTTAATACCGGAAAAGTGCAAAACAATTCCTTTTCAAAATCTTCTTTTCCGACAATAGCCCGGCAAAAAAAGTTATACTCCGCCTCAGGGTTATCACCTTTCAACTTTCCAGCTTCTTTGTCACTGTGCATTTTGGCAATCAGTGTCCGAAGGCAAACCGATTGTAGCTGCCCGGCCAGATATTCTGAAAAATCCTCATAGATTGTTTCCGAAAAACATTCTGATTTTTCATAGATATTTTTCCTTAACTCAGCCGCAGCCTTTTCGCAAAGACTTTTATAAAATGTTTCAAACACCATATTATCCATCGATTTTTTCTCCGTTTATCTTATTTATGCCTTAAAACAGCGAAAGCAGAATGCAACCGCACTCTGCTTTCTTCAAAAATATAAAATTAACAACAAAATATAGTAAAAAGAGAACCACATTCTATACTAAAAGTTCTTTGCTGCTCTAACTCATCGTTATTTCTATCCAATGCAGTGATTTCCCGCATCTCCGCCTCCAAATCTCCTGCGTATAAAAAGCTGTTTTCAGTCAATGAATCCTCCTCCTTGTTTACTTTTATTTCATAAAGGAAACCTGTATTTTAAATACATTTTCTTCAATTGAAAACGATAAAACACCCTCATTTTTTTCCACAATGCGCCGGACACTCTTGAGACCATAGCCGTGCATCCAGGCATGTTCCTTTGATGTCAGCAGCTCACCGTTTTTTATTTTGGGTTGTTCACCGATACTGTTGGATATTTCAATCAATAGCATATCCCTATGTTTTATCAGTTTAAATAAAATCCATCGTTTCCCGGTTTCTATTTTGTTACAAGCTTCTATGGCATTATCCAACAAATTGCCCGCCAGCACGCTGAGATTGCCATCGGATAAAGGTATTTCCATAAGCGCCGTAACGCAGATGTCAAAGTCAATCCCCTTCTTTTCAGCAATCTCCTTTTTTTGATTTAATATAAAATCAAGTATTTTATGCCCTGTCCATATTTTATTTTCAAGCCCCAAAATACCTTCATTGATTTCCGACAGGTATTGGCCCAGCTTTTCATACTCTTTTTCCTGCACATAACCCTGAAGAGCCAGAAACTGGTGCTTTAAATCATGGAGCTTTTGCTTATTCGCTTCCATATTCCGCATCAAGTCCCGATAATTCTGAAGCATCATCGCATCCTTTGAGGCCAGCAACTGATTTTCCTTTTTCAGCAGCAGACTTTTTATATAAAGTCCCAATCCAAAAAGAATAATCAGCAGCAATGACAACAAGGATATACCGCTGTTTACTCCATTATAGGGAATTCGGCCAAATACCATATCACACATAATATATTGATATTTACGCAGAAGAACAATGAAAATGATACTGCTTGCATATAAGATTTTTTGATATTCTGAAATATTTTTTAAAAACAATCTCCCCTTTTTCTTTAAAAGGAAGAAGCATCCCATGATTGTCAGTCTCGACAGCAGGAAGATTGGAACTTTAATCCAGGATATCCCATGGTATATATCCTGTGCTGTCGGATAATCTAAAAACATCATGCTCAAAAACATAAAGAAAAAATCCAACAGGGCTATTAGAGAATAACCGGTGACAACAAGGCTGACCGTCAGCAGTTTGCGGCTTTTAAAAATAGCTATAGCACATATGCTTGTGACAAATAAGCCCAGTAGAAATGCGCTATGGGAGAAAAAAATAATATTCCGATTATAGGAAACCGCTGCCCCAAATAAAAGGATATTCGCCCATATGACAGCCTTTTCTTTCCGGTTCAAATATTCTTTTTCCAGAAGGGTGCTGTACAGCAACTGGTAGCACAGCCAGACTTCCCCCATGGACAGAATCATCTGAATGGCCTGGAATAGAATCTCGGTCATCATAAATTCCCCCAATGTTTGCTGAGCGTCAGCTTCACCTCGGTCAGCCGTCCCCGGCTGATGGTAATTTCATCCCCGTTTTCCATGTAGACAATATTCCCTTTCAGCCGGATAATATGTTCGATATTCACGATGAAGCTCCGCTCAACGAAGATAAATTCCATGGAATTGAGTTCTCTCAGCAACTGGTCAATAGGAATCCGTTCCCGATAATCGCCATGGAGCGTCTTATATTCGACATATTTGGAGCCCTTGACTTTCTTTATGTAGATAATATCCTGGTAGAAAATCTTCTGGGTATCATTCACCACTTCGATAATTCGAAATTTTTTCCGCTCTCTCTGGATTTCTAAAATTATCTTCCGCATGACCGGTGGGATACGCTCGCCCATCTGCTGTTTTAAAATATATTGATAGGCGTCCACAATATAACTGTCCACCGCATAATGGGTGAAGGATGTCAGGAAAATTAAGTAAATATGCGGAAACCTTTCGTGAGCAGCAGCTCCCAATTCCAGGCCGTTCATGCCGGTCATCTGGATATCGGTAAAAAGAACGTCATATTTCTCTCCGGGCTTCAATTTTTCAAGAAAGTCTTCTCCGCTGGAAAAGGTCTTCACCTCAACCTCCTCCGGCAGATTCTCAAGATGTTCAATGCAGGCCCGCGTTTGTTCCAATGTTTTTTCATCATCATCAACAATTGCCACGTTTATCATAAGTACCCTCATTTCTGATTTATTATAGCATGTTTTTTAGTTTCTGTACTGTAGTGGCCATGAATCGTCCTATTTCAGGCCATGAATGGTAGTCTTGCAGTTGATAGTTTCTATTCGGCCAGTCCATCGATAAAGGCAGACACGTCCTCCACCGTATAGCTGGCCGACACATATTCGGGAATCTGTGTCAGCTCCTTGGGAATCTGCTCTGAAGATATCTGGGGGAAGGTGATTCCGGCCACAAAAAAGGCCAGCGCCAGAAAGCAGCGAAACAGGCAGTAAATCCCTGGGCTGATTCCGGAAATATCGCTGTAATCCCTGGTCATTCTTCCGCTCCGCATACGCATATTTTGAATTTCACGCCGAGTATTCATATCCATATAAAAACACCGCCGACATAATCTTATTGAAATTATATCGACGGTATTTACAAAATATTCCTAATCAGGAAAGCAGCATACGGTCGTTGGCAAATTCGCCGCCGCTGGCCTGCTCAAATTTCTCAAGAAGATCGCTGACTTCCAGGCTGCGCTTTTCTTCTCCGCGGACATCATAGATAATCTGTCCTTCATGCATCATAATAAGACGATTGCCGAGGCGAATCGCATCTTTCATATTATGGGTGACCATCAAAGCTGTCAAATGATTTTCTGTGACAATTTCCTCGGTCAAATCAAGCACTTTTTTCGCCGTTTTCGGGTCCAAAGCTGCCGTATGTTCATCCAAAAGAAGGAGTTTCGGCTTTTTCAGTGTGGCCATCAAAAGGGTCAAGGCCTGACGCTGTCCGCCGGAAAGAAGGCCGACTTTGGATGAGAGGCGGTTTTCCAGTCCCAAATCCAGCCGGGTAAGCAACTTCTTATACTGTTCTTTTTCTTCGCCGGAAATCCCCCATCGAAGCCCGCGGCTCTGACCGCGCCGTAACGCCAGGGCAAGATTTTCCTGGATTTCCATGTCGGCGGCAGTTCCTCGCATCGGATCCTGGAATACCCGTCCGAGATATTTGGCGCGGGCATGCTCAGGAAGCCGGGAAATGTTTGCCCCATCCAGAGTGATTACCCCGGAATCAATCGGATAAACGCCGGCAACCATATTCAGCATGGTGGATTTTCCGGCGCCGTTGCCTCCGATAATTGTAACGAAGTCTTCCGGCTCAAGATGCAGGTTGATGCTTCGAAGCGCCTTTTTTTCATTAATAGTTCCAATATTAAACGTCTTGCTGACATTGGAGATTTTAAGCATTTTTCTCTCCTCCTTCCGAGTAAGCACGTTTTGCACGATATTTATCTAAAGAAACAGGAATACAGAGGGCGAGAGCAACAATGATTGCTGACAACAGTTTCATATCGTTGGCATCCATACCAAGCTGGAGTACAACGGCACGGATAAGGAAATAAACAACGGAGCCGACAATCGCCGAGGCCAGACGGCTTCCAAAGGAGCGGAGTTTGCCCATCAGTACATCGCCGATGACGATGGCCGCCAGACCGATAACGATGGCGCCGGTACCCATACCGATATCCGCATATTTCTGACTCTGACAGACAAGGCCGCCGGAAAGGCCGACAAGGCCGTTGCTCAGCATCAGAGCAATCATTTTTGTCATTTTTGTGTTGACGCCGAGGGCGCGAATCATATCTTCGTTGTTACCGGTTGCCCGGAGAGCCGAGCCGATTTCCGTACCGAAAAACCAGTACAGTGCGGCGATGATGACAATCGCAATGATAATACCAATCAGGCCGGAAGCCTGGGAGGATTTCAAGCCGGTCGCCTCAACAAAACCGGAAAAAATTGTTTTTGTCTTTAACAGTGGAATGTTGCTTTTTCCCATAATCCGAAGGTTGATGGACCAAAGGGCAATCTGAGTCAAAATACCTGATAAAATTGCGGGAATGTCAAAGGCCGTATGCAGAAAACCGGTCACTGCCCCGGCAATCATCCCGGCCAGCGTTGCAAGAATCAGCGCAAGTACCGGATTCATCCCATGGGCTACGACCAGAGTTGCACAGACACAGCCGCCGAGGGCAAAGCTGCCGTCAACGGTCAAATCTGCGATATCAAGAATTTTATATGTAATATATACGCCAAGCACCAAAACGCCCCAGAGTATCCCCTGGGATGCCGCGCCCTGTAATGCCAGCAGTATACCGCCAATATTCATGACTTTCTCTCTCCTTTTTAAATTTGAATGTATAAACGAAAAAATGCCCCGGCAAATATTAAATCATATTTGCCGGAGTTTCTTTCAATTAATTTAATTATTTAAGACCGGAAATA
>ENA-ORML01001647-ORML01001647.1-human-gut-metagenome-genome-assembly--contig:-NODE-1647-length-17918-cov-3.860270_pt1 | contig 17918 bp, 18 predicted proteins | sample MGYA00242103_ERZ508995 | MGnify/ENA primary metagenome ERZ508995 (study PRJEB26280, sample SAMEA2338702) | human gut metagenome | biome: human gut; feature: human-associated habitat; material: faeces... | reverse complement strand
CCGGGAAGTCTCATAGGCGGTTTTGCCGTCTATATCCACGCTTGCCACCATCACCGGCAGCATATCCGGGTTGATCTTCATCAATGTGGGCGTACCCACCGCATCATCCAGCATAGCCTTGACCCGGTCGACGCTGCCGCTCATCTCGATCATGGCGCTGTCCATATTGGTGCCTTGAGTAAACTGGAGAATCACCATACTCATATTCTCGCTGGAAACGCTGGTAACCGCCTCCACCCCTCCAGTGGTGCTCAGGGTCTGCTCCAGCGGCTTGGTGACCGCCTGCTCCACCTTTTCCGGGCTGGCGCCAGGATAGGTGGTGATCACCGCGACATAGGGCAAATCCATGCTGGGAAGCATATCGGTGGTGATGCTGGTAAAGGAGATAACCCCCAAAATAATGACCAGCAGCACCGCTACAATAACCGTCATGGGCTTCTTGACACTGAATTTTGAAAACATATCGGTTCCTCCATATACCGGCCCGGATAAAAGCACTGACTGACCGGTCAGTCAGTATCATACCGCCAAAAGAACCTCTCTGTCAATTCCGTCTCCCCTTTCTCACAGCGAATTTACAAAAGATTCATAACCTCCCCTTCCGCTTGTTTGATCATAGGCCATCGGAAATGCAGCCCGAACTCCATCGGGCGCTGACATGTAACCCTGCTGTAGAATTTGCAAAAGCGGTTAAAAAGGTCTTGACAAGAGGGGGTTTTATGGTAAAATATATGTCGTGTCACAGCACAATACGGGCCTTTAGCTCAGTTGGTTAGAGCAACCGGCTCATAACCGGTCGGTCCCGGGTTCAAGTCCCTGAAGGTCCACTATATGGCCCAGTGGCTCAGTTGGTTAGAGCGCCGCCCTGTCACGGCGGAGGTCACGGGTTCGAGTCCCGTCTGGGTCGTTTATAGTGAGATTTTATTCGTGAGTGTATGACGATTAGAAATCGTCATCCCGCGCTAACGCTCGGATAAATGAAATTCATCTGAGTCTTAGCCATGCGAGCATGTCACGAATCAGATGAATTTCATTTAACACTCACTACAAGTAACGCGTGGGATCTTAGCTCAGCTGGGAGAGCATCTGCCTTACAAGCAGAGGGTCACAGGTTCGAGCCCTGTAGGTCCCATTTTTGTGCCGGCGTGGCGGAACTGGCAGACGCACAGGACTTAAAATCCTGCGATCCTAACCGATCGTACCGGTTCGATTCCGGTCGCCGGCACTCATTTTATTCAGGAGATACATTGAATTTTCAATGAGTCTCTTATTTTTTTCTCTGAAAAGCTTGTACATCTGTTGTACATTGGTTTATAGAGAAGGCAGAACGGGCGCATGTCTGTGAAAATTAATAATTTCTTACAAAAAGCTTTCATCTGAAAAATTGTCAAAAAAACAATGGGAATTTTTCTGTATATATGGTAAACTATAGATATTACAGAAAAAGAGAATTTATTAAGGAAAAGGAAATATATATTGGAGAGAGGTGAAAGATATGGATAAAAGAAAATCCAGATTATTTGCAGTACTTTTAATGGCCGTCTTTATGATGACCTCTGTTTTTGCGGCACCGGCAAATGTGTATGCGGCAGAGGAAACGAAAAAGCCGAATATTGAGGTGGAAGCAAAGACAAAAAACAGCATAACCCTGAAAGTGGAAGAAGGGTATGAATATGCAATTCAGATAACTAAGGATAATAAAACTGAGTGGAAATGGGCTGAGGACAGCCAGTACACTGAGGATGAAGATACCCACAAGCGGATAGAAGTTACTTTTTCTAAATTAGAAGAGGGAAAGACTTACGTTTTTGGAAAACGTGCGCAGGGAACTGCGGATGGCGAGATACTCACCCAAAAAGTTGAATTAAAGATTACTGAGTCGGAGGAAGCTTCAAAGAAGTCGGATGCCCCGGCAACGGAATCAACGGAACCGGCCATTGAATCCACGGAGCCGGCAACGGAGTCAACTGAGCCAGCCATCGAGTCAACTGAGCCAGCCATCGAGTCAACTGAGCCGGCAACGGAATCCACAAAATCGACTGAGGAAGCAACGACACAATCCAGTAATCAGGATGTGGAGCCGCCGAAGGAAACGGAGCCTCCGGTAAGCGTAAAGAGCCCTAAAAAAGCACCGGCGAATGGTGAGGCAGAAAGCAAAGAAACAGAGTCGAAGGAATCGGAGTCAAAGCAGGAAAGTGAAACAAATCCGGCGAATAATAACTCCAATGGAACTGTCCCGAAGGAAAGCGAGTCAAAGCAGGAAAGTATAACAACCAAATTGGCGCCGGCAGCAGCAGCTCCGGCGAAACCGGAAGTGGCATCCTTTACAGACACGGCAGTTCAGTTAAAGGTGGTTGAGGACCAGGAATATGCTTTGTTAAACGGTGATAAGGCTGAATCCTGGAATGACACAGGAATTTTTGAAAATCTGAAACCGGATACGGAATATAATTTTGTAACACGGGTGAAATATGATCCTTCAACGGCTAAAGAAAGCGAAGAGAGCGAAGCAGTAACTGTTCATACAAAAATTTCTGCGGCAGCAGCGCCGGCTATTCCGAAGATGGCCTCCAGAACAGAGACATCCATTACATTGGCAGCCATAGAGAACGGGGAATACGGCCTTGTTCAGATGGATGCTGTAGCTGAGAATAGTGAAGGCATTGCCGCCCAGTCTGAGGAAAATATTCTGTGGCAGGAGAGCCCGGAGTTTACCGGTTTAAATCCGGGTACGGATTATGTGTTTAAGGTGCGGATGAAATTTGATGCGGCGACAGCTATGGAAAGTCTTGCCAGTGAAAGTTTCACCTATCAGACATTAGTTCCGTTTGAAGGTTCTACAGTCACCGGTGTAGCCATGGACGGCGTTTATGTTTCCGGCACAAAATTAACGGCCACCGCCGTTGGTAATGGCATGGACAACGTAAACCCTGTAGAGGGCGCCAGCCGCTGGATTCCGCGGACATGGAACTGGGGTCAGAGTGCCTTTAATTCATGGAAAGAGAATTATACGATACCGTTTACACTGGTTGAAGTCGGCAATTATCGTTTAAGCGTGGACTTCGAGCGGGAAGATTATACAAGCGGAGCATGGAAAGCGACGGGCGTTGTGCAGACATATATCATTTCCTTTAAGGTAACGGCTGCTCCGGTAACCCAGTACACGATTACTGCGTCCTCCAGCGGAAATGGAACGATTAACCCGCAGGGCAATATCACAGCCGAGCAGGGCAAAGATTATACATTCACATTTGCGCCAAATAATGGCTTTAAAATAGCCAAAGTTTATGTGGATGGCATCGAAACAAAGGTTGAAAATAATAAATACACCTTTAAGGCAGTTAGTGCAAATCATACGATTTCTGTAACCTTCGAACAGGCCAGAAAGCTTGATTCTCCAAAGACAGGGGATAGTATGAATATGCCGTTAGTCTTCGGCGTGCTGATTGTATCCGGCGTATTATTGGTGGGAATCATCGCTTATAATCAGAGAAAAAAGAAAAGCAGTAAATAATTCTTAGACATATCACGGGCGGTAAGAAAATCTTCTTACCGCCTGATTTGATAAAAAACAAAATAGTGCTTGACAATTATAAAAAAATATTGTAGAATAACTACTGTTGTTAAGATATGTGCGTTTAGCTCAGCTGGATAGAGCGTTTGGCTACGGACCAAAAGGTCGGGGGTTCGAATCCTCTAACGCACGGCAAAAATCGGTAAACTTCGGTAAGGGGTTTGCCGATTTTTTTATCTTCTATCTTCTTCAAGAGGTGAGGGATGCTTGCCATGTGAAAGTGATAAATCTGTATTTGAGAGGTATGCTATGTATCGAAAAGCAACGTTGAATGATTGCGAAATGGTTTATAAGCTTATATGTGATATGGAATGTAAGCAGCTTCCCTTTGAAAAATTTTTTTTAATATATCGGGAACAAATGAGTAATAGACACTATTATTGCCTTATTCGTGAACAGGAAAATAATGTAGTTGGTGTTTTGAATTTAAGATTTGAGGAACAATTACATCATTCTGAATATATTGCAGAAATTATGGAATTTGCTGTTGATTCAACATATAGGAAACAAGGAATAGGAAAAGAAATGTTTAAAGAAGCTTGTGAACTCGCAAAAAAATTTGGCTGTACTCAAATAGAAGTAGCTTGCAACCAACTTCGTGTAGATACACATCGGTTTTATTTGAGGGAGGGAATGCATAATTTCCATTTTAAATTTTCAAAGTCTTTGGCCGGAAATGATAGCTTTCAAAACGCAATTGGAAAGTAAACTTTGGCCTTGACTTTACATAGGAAAGCAGGTATACTTGAAAAAAACTTATTATTAGATGTTGGCCTGAAGCAGGCTTTCATTAAAGGGGAGTAGTTGAAATACACCGTCAACAAACGCGGTCCGGAGGGCCTGGTGGTGTATACCATAGAGGAATGGTAACGAGACTTTTAATGTATCTATTTGACGGAAGATGGGAAGTCTAAATAGATACATTGGAAGTCTCTTTTTTCGCTGAAACAGAGGGACGGCGGAAAGGTTTGGCCCATGAAGGAGGAATGAGCATGAAAAACTGGTATCAGGAAACAGAGGAAGACATTTTAGAAAATCTTCATGTGACAAAAGACGGACATACGCCGGAGGCGGCCGCGGAACTTCTCGAAAGAAAAGGGGAAAATGTCCTGGAAGCGGGAAAAAGAAAGAGTACGCTGCAGGTATTTTTATCCCAGTTTGCAGATCTGCTTGTAATTATATTAATTATTGCAGCAGTGATTTCCGCGTTTACGGGCAGTGAGGAAAGTACCATTGTAATTATAGCGGTTATTATTTTGAATGCAATTCTGGGGACAGTACAGCACAAAAAGGCAGAAAAATCTCTGGACAGTCTGAAATCTCTCTCCTCGCCGTCGGCGAAGGTTATCCGAGGCGGCCAGAAGATAGAGATAGCTTCAAAGGATGTAGTGCCGGGAGATATTTTGCTGTTGGAAGCGGGCGACTTGGTAGTGGCCGACGGCAGAGTTTTAAACGGCTATTCTCTTCAGGTGAATGAAAGCTCTCTTACCGGTGAATCTACCAGCGTGGATAAATCGGAAGGACTTATCGAAGGGGAAGTACCTCTGGCGGAACGCTCCAACATGGTCTATTCCAGCAGCCTGGTGACCTATGGCCGGGGTGTTGTTGTGGTGACGGGAACAGGGATGGATACGGAAATCGGCAAGATTGCCAGCCTTATGAATGCGACAAAGGAAAAAAAGACGCCGCTGCAGGTGAGCCTGGATGAATTCAGCAGCAAACTGGCCATGGTTATTATGGTCATCTGCGCTGTTGTATTTGGCCTGAGCTTATACCGCCGGATGCCGGTTCTGGATGCTATGATGTTTGCCGTAGCGCTGGCCGTGGCAGCCATACCGGAAGCTTTGAGTTCTATTGTCACTATTGTGCAGGCGATGGGGACGCAGAAGATGGCGAAGGAACATGCCATTATCAAAGAATTAAAAGCGGTAGAAAGTCTGGGCTGTGTGTCAGTTATCTGTTCGGATAAAACAGGGACTCTGACTCAGAATAAAATGACGGTACAGAATATTTATATTGACGGAAAAGTCATTGCGCCGGAGGAAATGGATATAAAAAATCAGCTTCACCGATATCTGCTTTATGATGCCATTCTCACCAATGATTCGACGATTGTCGACGGCAAGGGGATTGGGGACCCAACAGAATTTGCCCTTGTTGAAATGGCGCGGAAAATCGATTTGCCGGATATAGCGATTCGGGATATGATGCCGCGAATGGAAGAGATTCCGTTTGATTCCGATAGGAAATTGATGACGACAAAGTATCGGCTTCATGGAATTCCGACCCTGTTGACTAAAGGTGCGCTGGATGTGCTTTTGGATCGGACGACCCGGATACGAACTTCTGAAGGTGTTCGGGAAATGACGGAAGCGGACAGAGAAGAAATTTTAGAGCAGAATCTGCATTTTTCAGAAAATGGCCTGCGGGTGTTGGCCTTTGCCTATCGGGAGGCGGAGAAAGATGAAACCCTTTCCCTGGCTTCAGAGGATAATTATATTTTTCTGGGCCTGATTTCAATGATCGACCCGCCAAGAGTTGAATCCGCGGAAGCTGTTGCCGATGCAAAGCGGGCCGGAATCCGGCCGATTATGATAACAGGCGACCATAAGATTACAGCCACGGCGATTGCGCGGCAAATTGGTATTTTTGAGGAGGGCGATATGGCTGTCACCGGGCCGGAACTGGATGCCATGTCGGATGAAGAACTGGATAAAGCAATCGCAAAGATATCCGTATATGCCAGGGTGTCCCCGGAAAATAAAATACGAATTGTCGACGCATGGCAGCGGCGGGGTAATGTTGTCTCCATGACCGGCGATGGCGTCAATGATGCCCCGGCCCTGAAAAAAGCGGATATCGGCGTGGCGATGGGCATCACCGGAACAGAAGTATCGAAAGATGCGGCTTCCATGATTTTGACGGATGACAATTTTGCGACCATCATCAAGGCGGTGGCCAACGGGCGGAACGTCTACAGAAATATAAAAAATGCCATCGGATTTCTGCTTTCAGGCAATATGGCCGGAATTCTGAGTGTGCTTTATACGTCCCTCATGGCTCTTCCGGTGCCATTTGCGCCGGTGCATCTTCTGTTTATTAATCTTTTGACGGACTCTCTTCCGGCGATTGCCATCGGTATGGAGCCGGCCGAAAAGGATTTGCTTTCCGAGAAGCCGAGAAACCCGAAAGAGGGAATTCTCACAAAACAGTTTATGGGAACGATTCTGGTTCAGGGGGCATTGATTGCGGCCGTAACGATGACAGCTTTTTATATGGGATTGAGCCAGGGAAATTCGGCTCTGGCCAGCACGATGGCCTTTGCCACATTAACAGCGGCCCGGTTGTTCCATGGGTTTAACTGCCGAAGCAAACATTCGATATTTAAAATCGGATTTTCGGGCAACTGGTATAGTCTTGCGGCCTTTGCAGCCGGGATACTGTTTTTAAACCTTGTACTTTTTGTCCCGATATTGAAACGGCTTTTCATTGTATCAACCCTGACCCTGGGTCAGATTGGAACGATATACCTGCTGGCATTGATTCCGACAATTCTTATTCAAATCAGTAAAATTATTCGTGAACATTAGAAGAAAGCTTCTGCAAAGTGATGTGCTTTGCAGGAGCTTTTTTGATAAATCTTATCAGTCCGGGCTATAGACAAATCGGGAAAAGTATAGTATCCTTGTGGTTAGTTAAAACTAACGTTAGTTCAAACTAACCAATGAAGGGGTGAATGGGAATGCTGACATGGTGGTGGCATCAGCCTTTAGAAGTGAAAATCGCAGGACAATGTGCCCCGGTGTTGGCGGGGGTGAAGCCCTCTAATATGCTGGTTCTTGAAAACAAGCATATCAGAGATGTTGTCCGGACTCTGGAGGGAACCGGATTATCCTGGCGCTGTCTTTATGCCGGGAATGAAAAAAATATATGGCTGCTTTACCGGAAAGCAGCTCTTAAGGAAATTGTATTCCGCGAGGAGGAGCGGGAATTTTTAACACAGTATGGTTATGAGGATGACTGTCTGGAGCAAATGCTGGTGCGTTTGGGACAGCGGTTCCGGGAATACCGAAAGGCACAGAATCTTCTCTTTCCCCATGAGATGGGTGTGTTTTTAGGATATCCGATGGCCGATGTGAAAGGTTTTATTAAATACGAAGGGAAAAATTATCTCTATTCGGGTTACTGGAAAGTGTATGAAAATGTGGAAGAAAGAAAGCAGCTTTTTGAAAATTATGAGCAGGTGCGAAGGGTTTTTATTCAGGAGGCCGAAAAGGGAAAAAATCTCTGGGAGATTACAAGTGAATGGCAGTGCATGACTGCATGATAGTGATAACAGGAGGAATATAAAGATGAGTGAAATTATGGTTGTATATTGGAGCGGCACAGGAAATACAGAGGCAATGGCAGGATTTGTCGGCCAGGGAATCAAAGAGGGCGGAAAGGAAGCGAAGGTTGTATCTGTCAGCGATATTACGCCGGATGTTTTAAAAGACTGCCCGGTATTTGCACTGGGCTGCCCGTCCATGGGAGCGGAACAGCTTGAGGAAACAGAGATGGAACCTTTTGTTGAAGCGGTCAAAGCTTTTGCCGACGGAAAGACCATTGGTTTATTTGGTTCCTATGGATGGGGAGACGGCGAATGGATGCGTACCTGGGCGGCGGATATGGAAAGCGCTGGCGCCCGCGTATTTGGCGGAGAGGAAGCTATTTGCCAGGAAGCTCCGGATGAAAATGCCCAGGAAGCATGCATTGATTTAGGCAGGGATTTGGCAAAAGCGTAAAGGCAGGTGTTTGAAAAGTGAGTATCGTGATCGTAGGCGGGCACGACCGGATGGTTGGCCAGTATAAAAAGATTTGCAAAAACTATAATCATAAGGTGAAAGTATTCACCCATATGTCTGCAGATTTGAATAAGCAAATGGGGAGACCGGATGTGTTCATTTTGTTTACCAATACGGTCTCACATAAAATGGTGCGCTGTGCCGTGGATGAGGCGAAACGCAGTAATGCCCAGGTCATTCGCTGCCATACGAGCAGCAGTGCGGCATTGACGGATATACTTGAAAACGTTGGATAACAGTAAAAGGCCGCCCTGCTGAAGAGCGGCCTTTTCAATGTCCTATTTTTGCGGATTAATTTTTCCCATGGCGACATGGGTTTTGATAGCCTGAAAACTTTCCGGACTGATAACATGTTCGATACGGCAGGCGTCCTGAGCGGCAATTGCGCTGTCCACACCGAGATATTCCAGCCAACTGGATAATAAAGTATGACGTTCATAAATTGTTTCGGCAATCTGAAGACCTTTCGAGGTTAAGGAGATGTGCCCATGGTCATTTACGGTGACATATCCATTTTCACGGAGGTTTTTCATAGCGACGCTGACGCTCGGCTTTGAAAAGCCAAGTTCAGTTGCAATGTCGATAGAGCGGACCTGCGGCTGACGCTGACTTAAAATGAGAATGGTTTCCAGATAATTTTCGGCAGATTCCTGTATTTTCACGAGTAACTCCCCCTGTCCAAAAATATTATTACTATTATAACACAGGAAAGGTGAAAAACAAAGTAAAAAACAATTTGGGAAAAATTTCTCAAAAAAGTCTTGACAACTGAGTTAGACAGTGCTAATCTAAGAATCGAGATTAGATTTTCCTAACTCAGAAAGAAAGGGAGCGATGATGATGCCTTTAACAATGGCGAGAGCCGGAGAAAAGAATACGATAGTAAAGATTGGCGGAAAAGAGGAAGTACGCCGGTTTCTGGAAAGTCTTGGATTTGTTGCAGGGTCCATTGTGTCAGTGGTTTCTGAGATGAATGGGAATGTCATTGTCAACGTGAAGGGTTCACGGGTGGCAATCAGCAAAGAAATGGCCAATAAAATCATGATTTAGGCAGGAGGAAGAGAGGATGCAGACATTAAAGGATGTAAAGTGCGGTCAGAGTGTGTCCGTAGTGAAGCTCCACGGTGAAGGGGCAGTAAAGCGCCGGATTATGGATATGGGTATCACGAAAGGTACGGAAGTATTTATTCGGAAAGTTGCACCGCTGGGTGACCCGGTGGAGGTGACTGTCAGAGGATATGAGCTGTCCCTGAGAAAGGCAGATGCACAGATGATAGAAGTACAGTAATGTACTTTTTTTAACAGCCACAGGTTAGAAATGACTAATCATAGGGGAAAAAGGAGGATGTTATTAAGATGTCGATTAAGATTGCGCTTGCGGGTAACCCGAATAGCGGTAAGACAACTTTGTTTAATGGCTTGACCGGTTCCAACCAGTTCGTGGGAAACTGGCCGGGCGTTACTGTTGAGAAAAAGGAAGGTAAGCTCAAAGGCCATAAAGATGTTGTTATCATGGACCTTCCGGGTATTTATTCTTTATCACCATATACACTGGAAGAGGTTGTTGCAAGAAATTATCTGATTACAGAGAGACCGGATGTCATTTTGAATATTGTTGACGGCACAAATCTTGAGAGAAACCTTTATCTCTCCACACAGCTCATGGAGCTTGGAATTCCGGTGGTTATGGCCATCAACATGATGGATATTGTTGAGAAAAACGGAGACCACATCGATGTAAAGCAGCTCAGTAAAGATTTGGGCTGTGAAATCGTTGAAATTTCCGCTTTAAAGGGCACGGGTATTATGAAAGCAGCGGAAAAGGCCATCAGCGTTGCATCGAGAAATACATCCGCACCTGTACATAAATTCGCGCCGGAGATTGAAAATGTCCTGGAAGATATTGAAAATATGCTGGATGTTTCAATTCCGGAAGAACAGAAACGGTTCTATGCCATCAAATTGTTTGAGCGGGATGACAAGATAGCTCAGACGATGAAGGCTGTGCCGGATGTTGAAGAGATTATTAAAAAAGCGGAAGACGCCCAGGACGATGATTCTGAAAGTATTATAACCAATGAGCGTTACGGATATATCACTTCCGTGATTGGAAAGAGTTATAAGAGAGCCGGAAAAGGTCAGCTTACCACATCGGATAAAATTGACCAGATTGTTACAAACCGTATTCTGGCCCTGCCAATCTTTGCGGTAGTTATGTTTATTGTATATTATGTTTCTGTAACAACAGTAGGAACGATAGTGACGGACTGGACAAATGATGTGCTGTTTGGGGAAATCATTCCTCCGGCCATTGAAGGATTTCTGGTAAGCGTTAATTGTGCCGGATGGCTGCAGAGCCTTATTCTCGATGGTATTGTTGCCGGAGTGGGCGCAGTACTCGGCTTTGTTCCTCAGATGCTTGTATTATTTATTTTCCTTGCATTTTTGGAAGCCTGCGGTTATATGGCCCGTGTAGCTTTTATTATGGACCGTATTTTCCGTAAGTTCGGATTATCCGGAAAATCATTTATCCCAATGCTGATTGGAAGCGGCTGCGGCGTGCCTGGGGTTATGGCATCCCGTACCATTGAAAATGACAGAGACCGCAAAATGACGATTATGACAACCACTTTTGTTCCTTGCGGAGCGAAGCTGCCGATTATCGCATTGATTGCCGGAGCATTCTTTAACGGCTCTGCATGGGTTGCAACCAGCGCTTATTTTGTAGGCGTGGCGGCAATTATCTGTTCCGGTATCATTTTAAAGAAAACAAAAATGTTCGCCGGAGAACCGGCCCCATTCGTTATGGAGCTTCCGGCCTATCATATGCCGACAGTACTCAATGTTCTTCGGAGTATGTGGGAGCGCGGCTGGTCCTTTATCAAAAAAGCCGGTACAGTTATTCTTTTATCAACCATTGTTCTGTGGTTCTTAATGAACTTCGGATGGGTGGACGGCGCCTTTGGTATGCTTGAAGCGGAACAGTTGGACAGCAGTATTCTGGCTTCTCTCGGAAGCGTTATTGCTCCGCTCTTCGCACCGCTTGGATGGGGTGACTGGAAGATGGCTGTTGCGGCAGTTACCGGTCTTATCGCTAAAGAAAATGTTGTTGGCACTTTTGGTATTCTCTTTGGATTTGCCGAGGTTGCTGAGGACGGCGCTGAAATCTGGGGCGAACTTGCCGGAAGTATGACGGCGGCTGCCGCCTATTCCTTCCTCGTGTTCAACCTTCTCTGTGCGCCTTGCTTTGCTGCGATTGGCGCAATTAAGAGAGAAATGAACAGTGCAAAATGGACCTGGTTTGCAATTGGTTATCAGACAATTTTAGCTTATGCTGTTTCCTTATGTGTATATCAGATTGGCACGGTAGTTACAGGCGGCGCTTTCGGCATCGGCACAGTTGTTGCAGTCCTTCTTGTCATTGGATTCATTTACCTGCTGTTCCGTCCATATAAAGAAAGCACAAAACTGACAGTAGATGTTAAAAAGCCGGTAAAGGCATGATGTTTGTTTGAAAGGGGCAAAGCGCTGTGGGAACTGTTTTAGTCGCTGCAATTGTTGCGGCAGTGGCCGTCCTGGCGGCACGAAGCATTTATAAAGATAAGAAAGCCGGCAAGGGATGCAATGGGAATTGCGGAAACTGCAAGGGCTGTCATTAAAATGAATATTGACCTAAGCGATTTGGAAGGACGGGAGATTGAAGCCTATGTGGAGTTCAGAAGATATGATTCAGGAGTTGAAAAATCGCGGGAAACGTATTACCAAGCAGAGACGCATTATGGTAGAAGTCATAGCAAGTAAGAAGGCGGGTGATTTTAAGGAAATTTATTATGAAATTTCCAGGAGAGATGCGACCATCGGCCAGGCTACCGTATACCGTATGTTATTGACTCTGGAAGAAATCGGGGCGATTCAGCGGGTTCAGGGATATGTAGTCAATGAATCCTATACATTATCGCGCGGAGCTTGACGAAGCGCGCCCATGCGCAGCATCTGACATACGGGATGCCCGAAAGGGTACGAAAAAGTTGCGGTTTAAAGAATGTTAAGTTGTATTTCCTTATAAAGTAGTGTATCCTTAGAGAGTGCTGACAATAAAGTTTGTCGGCGCTCTCTTTGTGTATTTGATGGGGAGGTAGTGAAAGTGCCGGATAAAAAGCAGTTATTAAAAAACGGATGGAATCATTTTCAAACGATTACGGAGCACAAATGGCTTGTTATGAAAGAGGGTTTTAAGGTTGGACTGTATAAGCAGGGGTTGCTCCATGATTTGTCCAAATACACTCCGGAGGAGTTTCGGACCGGGGTGCTTTATTTTCAGGGGAATCGAAGTCCCAATGCGGCTGAAAAAGAAAAAACGGGTTATTCCAGGGCATGGCTTCATCATAAGGGACGGAATAAACATCATTATGAATATTGGATTGACTTGCCTGCAGATAAATCACAGGGGCTTCGCGGAATGAGGATGCCGGTTCAATATGTGGTTGAAATGTTCATGGACAGGGTAGCCGCGTCAAAAATATATGCAAAAAAGGATTATACGGACAGTCATCCGCTGAATTACTATAAAAAAAGCTGGAAATATATGACAATACATCCGGATTCCAGGAAATTATTGGAACGGCTGCTGGCGATGCTGAGCCGTTATGGCGAGGAAAGAACCTTTGCCTATATAAGAAATGTGGTATTGAGCGGAAAATATAAATATGAATTGAATGAATAAATCTTTCGATTGAAGCCATAATAGCTACTGTAATCTTATTAAGGAGGTCCTATTATGGCAAAGAATTACAATCAGAACAATGAAAGCAACGCAACAACAAAGAATAGTGAGCGGAACAATTCCACTCAGAACACATCCAGAAACATGGATAACAACACATCCAAAAACTCTTCAAAAAATGGTGTTTCTCAGAATTCTACTCAGAACACATCTGAGAGAAACACATCAAAGAATTGTGACAGATAGTCTGCACTGATTCGATGAACCGCAGTGGGAAAGGGAAGTACCGCTGCGGTTTTTGCGTCAAAGGAAACCGAAAAAGGCTTCTGCATATATTAATATATGTAGGAACGAGGTGATAGTGTGAGCTTGGATTTTATATCTCAAAAAGAGGTTTTAAATTATATACAACAGGGGGATGCGGCAGTGATTGACATCCGGGACAGGGAACTGTTCCAAAAAGGCCATATCCCGGGAGCATTTTCCATGCCCTATGATTCCTTTGACGAGAAGGCGCCCATACTCAGGAGGTATGGAACGATTATTTTGTGCTGTGAGCGTGGAGCCACCAGCCTTCTTTTGGGAAGACGGCTCAGCGAGAGCGGATACCGCATTTTAAGCATCGGCGGCGGTATGGAAGCCTGGCGCGGCCCTGTTGTTTAAAATAATAATAAACTGCCGTATACTGGAAATAAAATGTTCTTGCGGCAGCATAAGAAAAAGTATATACTATAAAAGTAATTTAAAAAAGGAGAAAACATATGCCCCTCTATGAATTTACAGCGCCGTGTCATTTTGGCATGGAGGCGGTTTTAAAACGAGAAATTATAAACTTAGGATATAAAATTGTACGGGTAGAAGATGGCCGTGTGTCTTTTCGCGGAGAGGCATCGGCCATTGCCCGGGCGAATGTGTTTCTGCGGACCGCAGAACGGATACTTTTATGTGTGGGCCGGTTCAAAGCCTACAGCTTTGATGAATTGTTTGAGCAGACAAAAGCGCTTCCATGGGAAGAATATCTGCCGGCTGACGGAAAGTTTTGGGTGAAAAAGGCATCCACAGCAAAAAGTAAGCTGTTCAGCAGCTCAGATATTCAATCTATCGTAAAAAAGGCGATTGTTGAACGGCTGAAGCAGACATATCGGATAGAATGGTTTAAAGAGGACGGGGCCATATATCCTTTGAGAGTATTTATTTATAAAGATGAAGTGACGATTGCTCTGGATACTTCCGGGGAATCTTTACATAAACGGGGATATCGGAGGCTGATCAGCAAGGCACCGGTATCGGAGACGCTGGCGGCAGCAATTCTGCTTCTATCGCCATGGAATAAAGACCGTATTTTGGTGGACCCATTCTGCGGCAGCGGAACCTTTCCTATTGAGGCCGCTATGATTGGGGCGAATATTGCGCCGGGAATGAACCGGGAGTTTACGGCGGAAGCATGGAAAAATATTCTGCCGATGAAGGCATGGTATGAAGCGGTGACTGAGGCAAATGACTTGATTCGGGATGATGTGGATATGGATATTCAGGGCTACGACATTGATGGGGACATTATAAAAAATGCCCGTCAGAAGGCGGGGGAAGCCGGTGTTGACCATCTCATTCATCTTCAGCAGCGGCCGGTGAGCGCCCTGAGCCATCCGAAGAAATACGGGTTTGTCATTACCAATCCGCCCTATGGGGAGCGCCTGGAAGAAAAAGCGGCATTGCCGGCGCTTTATACGGAGATTGGCGAAGCTTTCCGGCGTTTGGATTCATGGTCCTGTTTTGTGTTGACTTCATATGAACAGACAGAGAAATATATCGGAAGGAAAGCGGATAAAAACCGAAAGATTTACAATGGAATGATAAAGACATATTTGTATGAATTTATGGGACCGCGCCCTCCGAAACGAAAAAAACAGGAGGATTAAATTGAAGCATGTAAGACGATATTTTTTGTTACTTGCTATCATCTGTGTGACCGGCGTTATGCTGACCCGGCCGCAGGTACGGCATCTGGCCGGTCAGGCGTCAGAATCGCTGCAGAGCTATTATGTAAGCGCCAGAGCGGATGCCGTGAATGAAAAAGGATTTACGCTGTCCTATAATGGGACATTGCTTGATATAGAAAATATGCGGATGTCTTCCGGGATGAATCTGCTCATACCTTTATCTGATGCTGTCAGATATTTTGGAGCCTCTGTCACTGTCGGTGAAAAGGGAGAGTGTTTTGTGCAGGGGCAGTATTTGGAAAATGCGGCATTTGTTGATGAACGGATGCCTGAAAGGATTATGATTGATATGACGGCGGCGGCTCCGGCGATGGGGCTGGAATATCGGTGGGACGATGGCGCCCGCGCCGCCAGTCTCGATGTTCAGCAGAATCAGGAATTACCGGGATATTTCGATTTGAGAGAAACCCGTGCCCTGAACAGGGTTGAAAACCAGGGCACCTTTGGAACCTGTTGGGCCTTTGCCTCCACGGCGGCATTGGAGACGGTTTTAAGCGGAGATGAAACACTGGATTTTTCGGTGGATCATATGACGATGAACAGCGGCTTTAATATAGGGCCGGCGGAAGGCGGCGATTATAATATGGCATTGGCCTATCTGGCTTCCTGGAGAGGCCCGGTGCTGGAAGAAAATGACCCCTATGGGGATGGAATGACGGATGGCTCGCTGACAGCGGTAAAGCATCTTCAGGAAGCACGTTTTTTAGATGAAAGAAATCTGGAGCAGATAAAAGCAATGATTCTTCGCTATGGCGGAGTGGAGAGTTCATTATATATGTCCATTGAAAATGCCTGGGACTCATCGGAGGATTATGCGCCGGGAACAGCTTCCTATTATTATGCCGGCGGTGAGAAGCCGAATCATGATGTGGTTATTGTTGGATGGGATGACGATTACAGCCGTGAAAACTTTAGCCATGCGCCGGAAAATAACGGGGCTTTTCTGTGCCGGAACAGTTGGGGCGAAGAATTTGGCGACGATGGCTATTTTTATGTGTCCTATGAGGACAGCAACCTGGGAAACAACAGTGTGATCTATACCCGGCTGGATGAAACGGATAATTATGACGGTATTTATCAGTCGGATTTGCTTGGATGGGTTGGAACTCTGGGTTATAAAGAGCCGTCGGCCTGGTTCTCAAATGTTTATACGGCGGAAGCAGATGAAATTTTAAAAGCGGTCAGCTTTTATGCGGTAGATGACCATACAACATGGGAGTTGTATGCGGTGCCGGATTATTCGGGGATGGAATCGCTGGCGCAGCCGGTATATCTGGGCAGCGGTTATTTTGAAAACGGCGGATATTATACGGTGGATATTCCTGAAATGCTCTCTCTGGCAGCAGGCAGCCGTTTTGCGGTGATGGTGCGAATCACCACGGAGAACAGCGAACGCCCGATTGCGATTGAGTATCCGGCGTCGGATTTGACGGCAGGAGCCGATTTGAGCGACGGCGAGGGATATATCAGTTATGATGGAAATCAGTGGGTGTCCGCGGAAACAGAGTATGGATGCAATTTATGTTTGAAAGCCTTTACGGTGAATAAGGAGAGTTTATATGAATAGAATTATATTTGCCACATCCAATACCGGGAAGATGAAAGAAATAAGAGAGATTCTGAAGGATTTAGACGTGGAAATTCTGTCAATGAAAGAGGCAGGAATTGATGCAGATATTGTAGAGGACGGGAAAACCTTTGAAGAGAATGCGCTGATTAAGGCGCGGGCAATTCGCGATATGAAAGGCTGCATTGTTCTGGCCGATGATTCGGGACTGGAAGTGGATGCTTTAAATAAGGAGCCGGGAATTTATTCAGCCCGATATATGGGGGAGGATACCTCCTATGATTTGAAAAATGCCAATATTATCGAGCGGCTGTCCGGCTTAACGGGCAGTGAGCGCTCTGCCCGATTCGTGTGCGTTATTGCGGCGGCCTTTCCGGATGGCACGGCAGAAACCCGGCGGGGAACCATCGAAGGGCAGATTGCCGATGCTCCGGCGGGAGAGAATGGTTTTGGCTATGACCCTATCTTTTATGTGCCGGAATATAAATGTACGACGGCCCAGTTGGCTGCGGAACAGAAAAATGAAATCAGCCACCGGGGCAAGGCTTTGAGAGCAATGAAAGAGGTTCTTCGGCAGAGGATGATATGATTGTATGAGAGTTTTAATTGTCAGCGACACACATGGAAAAAATGGCAACCTGGAAAAGGTGCTCCGGCTCGTTGCGCCACTGGATTTAGTGTTCCATTTGGGCGATTTGGAGGGCAGCGAGGGATATATTGAAAATATTGCGCCCTGTCCGGTACATATGGTGAGCGGGAATAATGACTTCTTTACCTCCGTTCCGGCGGAAAAGATTGTGGTTATCGGGCGGCATAAAATATTTATGTCCCATGGACACCGGTATGGGGTGAGCTTCGATACGGTGCGCATCAAAGAGGTTGCCAGGGAGCATGGCTGCGATGTGGTCTTCTTCGGACATACGCATCGGCCGGTGATTGATTTGGAGGATGAAGTGATTGCGGTGAACCCGGGAAGCATCTCCTATCCGAGGCAGGAAAACCGTCGTCCTTCCTATGTTTTGATGGATATTGACCGCTATGGGGAGCTTCAATTTTCTTTATACTTTTTGGAAAAATAGTAAAAAAAGTTGTTGACAATTAATGTGAGATATAATATAATCTATCTTGCGTCACGGATAAGCCGTGATGAAACATCGGGGTGTGGCTCAGCTTGGCTAGAGCGCTTGATTTGGGATCAAGAGGTCGCAGG
>ENA-ORML01001641-ORML01001641.1-human-gut-metagenome-genome-assembly--contig:-NODE-1641-length-17957-cov-3.354039_pt1 | contig 17957 bp, 19 predicted proteins | sample MGYA00242103_ERZ508995 | MGnify/ENA primary metagenome ERZ508995 (study PRJEB26280, sample SAMEA2338702) | human gut metagenome | biome: human gut; feature: human-associated habitat; material: faeces... | reverse complement strand
TAATTTTTTCTTACCCATATTTTCAACTGATTCTACTTTTCCGTTTTCATTGATTAATCCTGTAAATTTTTCTTCTAAAGCTTTAAGTCCAGCTTCATCAACATTTGGATTAACAATGATAATACTTTCGTATTTATTCATTATTTTTCACCTCCCTTTGGATATAAAACCTACATTTTTTAATGTAAGTAGAGATTAAAAAATAGCCATGTATTTTTTAACATAGCTATTTTACTATATTTGGGAACAAAATTCAAGTGTTTTGGTAAAATTTATATATAACTAATTCTATTTTTTACTTGAATTTTATTTAATTTTGTTCTATTTTACTATTTTCATTTATAAATACTGTTTTTCCAAATTTAACTTCATTTACTTTCTTTTGCACTTCCATAATCGGAATTGGCAATATAGAAATTATTAATGTTATAATCCATTGAACTTGATTTAATGGTACTAATTTAAATATATTTGCTAGTTCTGGAATAATTGCCACTATTGTTTGAACAAATACTCCTAATATAAAGCTTCCTATTAGAAATTTATTTTCTAATATTCCCACTTTAAATAATGATTGTTCACTTTTTATATTAAAACTGTGTACAAGTTCAAGTATTCCTATTGATACAAAAGCCATTGTTCTTCCTACTTCTACACTGTAATATTTATTTCCTATACTAAATGCTACTAATGTTAGCATTCCTATCATTATTCCTTCAACAATTATCTTGTTCCATAGCCCATCTGAAAATATACTTTTTCTTGAATTAACTGGTTTTCTGTGCATTATATCTTTCTCTGGTGGTTCTAATCCTATTGCTATAGCTGGTATTGAATCTGTTACTAAGTTAACCCATAACAATTGAATCGCAAGCAATGGAGATTTCATTCCTAATAGTAATCCCATAAATATTGTTACTATTTCTCCTATATTAGTTGCTATTAAAAAGTGTATTGCTTTTTTTATATTATCATATATATTTCTTCCCTGTTTTACAGCTTCAACTATTGTAACAAAGTTATCATCTGTTAAAATCATATCAGATGCATTTTTGGCAACATCTGTACCGTTTTTTCCCATAGCAATTCCTATATCTGCATTTTTTAATGCAGGACTATCATTAACTCCGTCTCCTGTCATTGCTACAACTGCACCTGTTTTTTGCCAAGCTTTTACTATCCTTACTTTATGTTCTGGCGTTACTCTAGCAAAAACAGAATATTTAGAAATATTTTTTTCTAACTGTGTCTGTGATATTTGGTCTAATTCTTGTCCTGTAATTGCTTTATCATTTCTTTCTAGTATGTTCAACTCTTTAGCTATTGCTGTAGCCGTAGCTATATGATCTCCTGTTATCATTACAGTTTTTATTCCTGCTTTTTTACAAGTTTTTACTGCTTCTTTTACTCCTTCTCTTGGAGGATCTATCATTCCTATCAAACCAACAAAAACAAGATTATTTTCTATAGTTTTAGTATCAATATTTTGTGGCAAATTGTCAACTTCTTTATATGCTACAGCTATTACTCTTAGTGCTTTTTCTGCCATTTTCAAATTTTCTCTTTGTATTAATTGTTTTTCTAATATTTTTGTACTATTTTTTGTGTCTCCAATCTGTCTTACACATTTTTCTAATAATACATCTGGTGCACCTTTTGTTATTATTCTATATTTATTATCAATTTTATGAATCGTTGTCATCATTTTTCTATTTGAATCAAATGGAATCTCATTAACTCTTGGCATTTGAATATACAGTTCCTTTTTGTTTTTTCCATTAATAAGTCCATTATTTACTAAAGCTATTTCTGTTGGTTCACCATTTACTTGTACTTTATTATCTTTATAAGTTATATCACAGTTTGTACACATTGAACTTAATTCTGTTGCCAAGCTTGGATTATTAGAATTTATTTGTACTACTTTCATTTTGTTTTGTGTCAATGTTCCTGTTTTATCTGAACAAATAACACTACTACTTCCTAGTGTTTCAACTGCTGGTAATTTTCTAATTATACTATTTTTCTTTGCCATTTTAGTTACGCCTATTGAAAGCATAATTGTTACAATTGCTGGTAATCCTTCTGGTATAGCTGCAACTGCTAACCCTACTGATGTCATAAACATTTCCATTGGTTCAATTTTCTTTATTAACCCTATTAAAAAAATAATTAAACAAATTGCTAAACAAACTATTCCAAGTATTTTTCCAACTTGACTTAATTTCTTTTGTATTGGTGTTTGTGGTGCTTCATCTTCAATTATCATATTAGCTATTTTACCTACATTTGTATTCATCCCAGTATCTGTTACTATTGCTTTCGCATGTCCATTTACAACAATACTTGCCATAAATGCCATATTTAATTTATCACCTAATGGTATATTTTTTTTGCAAATCATTTCTGAGTCTTTTAATATAGCCTCAGTTTCTCCTGTTAGACTTGATTCTTCTATTTTTAAATTATAGCTTTCAATTAGTCTACAATCTGCTGGTACATAATTTCCAGCTTCTAATATTATTAAATCTCCTGGCACTAATTCTTCAGCATTAATTTCTTTTGTAATTCCATTTCTTACAACTTTAGCTTTAGGAGGTGTCATTTCTTTTAAAGCTTCTATAGATTTTTCTGCTTTTGCTTCTTGAACCACTCCCATTATTGCATTTAATATAACTATTGCAATAATTATAATTGCATCAATATAATCATTTTCTCCTTGAATAGTCGAAATTGCAGCAGATACAATTGATGCAATTATCAGTATTATTATCATAAAATCATTAAACTGTTTTATAAATTTTACTAATAATGTTTCTTTTTTCTTATCTTCTAATTTGTTTTTTCCATATTTTATTTGTCTTTCTTTTGCTTTTTCTTCTGTAATTCCTCCTCTTCTATCAGTTTGCAATTTTTTGAAAATTTCCTCTTTTCTTAATGTTTCCCACATACTCTTATCTCCTTTGTATATTATTTATTAAACTATATGTGGCTTGTACTATTTTTATTACAAAAAAGTGATTTTAGATTACCATTTTTTTACTTGCGTAATTATTTTACTTGTTATATAATACTTTCAACATTATATAGGAGGTACTATTTTATGGCAGTAATCTTAAAAAGTGACATTCGGGAGGTAAAAATTTCAAGTACTGATAAGGTTCTATATCATGAGTTCAAGAGATGGTTGTTTAAACACAATCACTATGTTAAAGGACATGATAAAAACCATTACCTCTTTCAAAATGATCTTTGGATTTCTGGAGCTATTCAAAAAGCTACTAGACTAGGACTTTTAATAGAAGTTCAGTAATTTAGTTCTAAAGTACCATTTACGTATCTTTATAAAGATACAAAAAAGGTTATAAACTTTTTTAGTTTATAGCCTTTTTAGTTTATAGCCTTTTTAGTTTTTTAAACTTCAAGTGATCAATAGTTGTATCTCCTAAAATTACATTCCTAGTAATTTTAATTCTACATTTTCCATTCTATATTTTCCATCAACTAATTTAAATTCTGCCAAAGTATCTTCCAATGTTTCTTTATTTTGTCTTAAATCAGTTGTAAAATACAATTTTATTTGTGGTATTTCTACTTGATTTGTTACTATTTCTTTAAATACTTCTGCCATATGTTTTTCATCTTCACATATTAAAATCAATTGTGGAAGATTTGAAAAACCAGAGTCTCCAGGTATAAAGTTTTCATAAAAGTCTTTATATAATCTCATTCTATCTACTATTTTTTTCTTCCAATCTTGCTCTCTTCTTATTGTTTCAAATAAAAATTGTATTGATTTATTGTTTTTAGTTAATTTAACACTGCCTCCTGTTGCTTTAAAAACTTTTCCTGTTAACTTAGCTGTAATTGCTGGTTTTACAACATAACTATCAAATGCTTTTACTTTTCTCAAATATGCTATTAAAGTCTGATTTCCTGCAAGTCTTTTTTTAATCATTGCTACTGGTTTTGTATTATCAGATGGTTGCCATTTACACTCGATTTCTTTTGATGTTAATAAATATTTTCCCATTTTTTCTAAACAATAAATTCTATAAATACCTTTTCCTTCATCAGAAGTAAAATAATATCTTGTTAATATTTTAGATTTTACCAATTGCTCTAATTTATTATTTAATTTATCTTGTGATTTTGGGTCAAATCCTTTTATTTCAAGCATTTGGTATAATTGTCTTGATGTTATAAATTCAAATTCATTTACTAAATCCAATATTGCAAAATGAATTTCGTTAATATGTCCAATATTTATCTTGTGTACAATTTGGTTCATAGATACATATCCATCTTTACCATCAAAAGTTTTAATTTCACCCTCTCTTATTGCAAAAGGTGATACTTGTGCTTTTATTTGGTTATCTTCAACCATTCTTATTCCTCCTTTTACTGATATTATTAAATATCAGAATATTATAATTAATATATAATCATATTTATATAATTACTAATTTGACTTTTTTCTTGTCATTATCTATTTTCTTGATATATACATCTACATTTTGTCCATATTGTAAACCTTCTTCATATTCTGCCATTCCAACTAAATTTGGTGTTAACTCTATAAATATTCCATTTTTGTTTTTTTCTGTTTCTCTTACAATACCTTTTACTTTATCTCCAGAATTAAACTTTTTCACATTTTCTTCCCATGTTCCTAAAGTTTCTTTATAAGACAATATTACTCTTCCGTCTGCTTTATCTATAGATTTTACCATAATATTTATTTTTTGTCCAATTTTCAATCTTTCATATGGTGTTTTTATTCTTGCCACTGATAAATCTTCAATATGTACTAGTCCTACAATTCCTCCACCTATTTCTACAAACGCTCCATATGGTTTTATATTTTTTACTATACCTGTTACAGTTTGTCCTACTTTCAAATCACTTTTTACCCAATTTAATGCCTCTGACTGTACTTGTTTTCTTGATATCATTACAGTATTCTCATCTTTGATTTCCTTTATTTTAAATTGTATAAATTTATGTACCTTTCCTGTACATAAATTTGTTTTTGGTAAACCATCACTTTGAAGATTAATAGCTTCTATTTCTTCTCTTGGCATTATTCCAGTTAATCCATTCTCAAACTTTACGTGCAAATTATATTTTTCATCACATTCTTTTACTAGTCCTTGTAATGTATCTCCTGTTTGTATATATTGATTAACATTATTTATATCTAATTTGGTAATTTCATTATTCCATCCTTCTGGCATAAATCTTAAGGTATTCATTTGTATATTTTCTCCTTTTTCTTGTGTTTTTTATATTATATAAATATTTTTTTTAGTTGTAAATAGTTTTTATTTTACATTTTTATCTTATTAACTTCTTTGCTGTTTAAATATCTCCATTTGCCTAAAGGAATATCTTTTACATCTATTCCTGCAATTTTGCTTCTATGAAGTGCTAATACTTTATGCCCAATTGCTTCACACATTTTTCTTACTTGTCTATTCTTTCCCTCATGAATTGTTATTTCGAGTCTAGACTGATTTTTTTCTTCATCTATTTTTAATATTTTCACTTTTGCTGGCTTAGTAATATAATCTTCTATTTCCACACCTTTTTTTAATTTTTCTACTTCTTCTTTTTTTACTATTCCTATTATTGTAACAGTATATGTTTTTTCAATTTCATGTTTTGGATGTGTAACTTTATATACAAAATCTCCATCATTTGTAAGAATTAACGCTCCTGACGTGTACATGTCTAACCTTCCTACTGGAACTAATCTTTTATTTGTTTTTACTAAATCCAAGACAGAATCTCTATTAAATTGATCTTTAACTGTTGTAACATATCCAATTGGTTTATTTAACAATATATATACATATTCCTTTTTTAATTCTATCTTTTTACCATTATATTCCACAATGTCTTTATTTGGTATAACCTTCGTACCAAGCTCTGTTATTGTTTTTCCATTAACTTTTACTTGTCCTTGTTTTATTAATTCTTCTGATTTTCTTCTTGATGCAATTCCACAATCAGCTAAATATTTTTGTAATCTTATTTCTTCCAAATAATTTCCTCCTCTAATCAGAATTTTTTTATTTATAACTCTTTATCTAATTCATTTATAACTTCTTCAAAATACTCTGGCATTTTAGCTTCTAAAAACATTTCTTTTCCTGTAATTGGATGTTTGAATTTTAAACTTTTCGCATGCAAACATTGTCCTTTAATTCCCCATTCATTTTTTCCATTAGAATATGTTGTATCTCCTACAATTGGATATCCAATTTGTGATAAATGCACTCTTATTTGATGTGTTCTTCCTGTTTCAATTTTAACTTCAAGTAATGTGTAATTGTGAAATCTTTTTATAACTTTAAAATGAGTTATTGCATTTTTCCCTGTTTTAGTAACTGCCATTTTCTTTCTATCTTTTGTACTTCTTCCAATTGGCATATCTATTGTAGCCTCATTTGCTTTTACTACCCCTTTTACCAGTGCAATGTATGTTTTTTCTACCTTATGATTTTTTATTTGTTCACTAAGATTTATATGTGCTTTATCATTTTTTGCCACAACTATAACTCCTGATGTATCTTTATCCAATCTGTGAACAATTCCTGGTCTTATTTCTCCTCCTATTCCTGATAAAGAATCTTTGCAAATTGACATCAAACTATTTACTAATGTTCCATCTGGATTTCCATTTGCTGGATGTACCACCATCCCTTTTGGTTTATTTACCACAATTATATCTTTGTCTTCATATATTATTTCTACTGGTATATCTTGTGGTTTTAATGAGATTTCTTTTGGTTTTTCTTCTTCTACTTTTATACTATCATTTTTTTGAACTTTGTATGATGCTTTTGTACTTTTTCCATTTACTAGAATTTTATCATTTTTTATTAATCTTTGTACTGCTACTCTTGAAATCTCATCATCTTTATTAGATAAATATGAATCTATTCTTTTTCCTGCTTCATCATCTTTTACTATGAATTCTTTCATTAATCTCTCCTATATTTACTTCTTTCCCTTTTTTTGCCATTCTGTAACAGTAAAATAAGAAAATACTGCTACAACTAAAACCCATCCTAAAACCGTAAAAATATCTGCAATATTGAAAATAGGAATATTTACACTTGGTGTAAAATCTATAAATTCTACTACATATCCTCTAATTATTCTATCTATTACATTTGATATTCCTCCAGCCATAATGAATGATAAAAATACTTTTAATTTTGTATCAACATATTCATTTTGTGTTGTAATAAATTTAAATATTATTCCTAAAATTATTATATTTGTAGCAACATACATAAATGTTGAATTAGAACCAATTCCATATGCTGCTTTTTCATTATGAGTTACATTAAATTTTAATACATTTTGAATAATGTCTATATTTTCTACTTTTACCATGTAAATTTTTGTTATTTGATCTAATACTATAATTGCTAACACAATTATTATTAATATTATATCTATTTTACTTAACTTTCTTTTTTCAGATTTTTTTACTAAATCTTCTTTTTTTTCCATTTTACATTTACCTTTCTAATTACTTAATCTTTCATATACAACAAAGTAATCATCTTTATATAATTGTTTATAATTTGGATCTTTTGTTTTTTCTATTATCATATTCATTTTTGAATTTTCATATGTAATTACATGTGTAATATCATATTTTTTAAATATATCTTCATAAAATTTAGCTATACCAGAAGTTTCAATAAAGTCCATAAAAATATCATCACTTTTTCCACTAAACTCTGGTGCATATAAATCTGCTCTTGAATCTATAAATACTGGTATTCCTCTAAATAACATATAACTACCATAATTGTATTCATTATAAAATCTTGCTTTTCCTAAATCTATGTTTTTTAATATATAATCACAAGCTTGTACAGGATAAGATGATTCATCTATATACTTATCATCTACTTTATCTTTAGCAAAATAATATGTTAAACATAATGTTAATATTGATATAATTAACACACCTATGATACTAGTTGCTCTTTTTTCCATATTTTCAATATATTTTTCATCATTATATATTACTATTAATTGAGTTATTAATCTATTTAATATTACTGAGCCAACAATTACAAACATGGTTATTTGTCTTCTAGATGCTAACATTAAAAAGCATAATCCACTTATCATAAATAAATCGCTTAATCTAATTTTTACTTTTGTAAAAATTAATGGTGCTAAAAATAATATTAAACAACAACATGCTTCTGACTCATTTGACAATGTCATTGGTAAATGTTCACTGATATTTTGTGTTGTATTTCCTTGTAATGTTTTAAATAAATATGTATATGGTGTGTCACCTAAAGGTGTTAATAGTCCTGTAAATATACATATTATCATTATTAATATTAACCATTTAACATTATCATTTTTTGTTAATTTTATCTTATATGGATTTTGTAAATTTTTGCTTCTTTTTATTTTTATTTTGTCTACTTTTTCATTTAATTTATTTAACTCTTCTTTTAATTTCTCTACTTTTTCTTGATTCTTATTATCTTTAGAAAGTCTTTTTATTTTTAATTTTATTTTTTGTATTCTTAACTTTCTATATATTACAACTTCACCAAGTATTGCTATTATATATTCAGCTATGTATGGTAAATACAATATAAAATAAAATGGAAATACTGCTAAATGTATATTTGCTATAATAATAGGAATAATTATTAATGCTACTGCATATCTTTTTTTCTTTGTTTCTAAAAATTTCTCTATAAAAAGTATTGTTAATGCAAATAATATAAATGTAACTAATTGAGCTCTAGCTGCTATATATCCCCTAATTACATAGATTGCTCCTATAGTTATTAAAAATGACAATACTTTATTTTTAACTAGTTTAGAATTTACTGTATATATTGTAATTCCTAAAATAGCAGATAATATACATGTAACAACATAAATACCTGTTATTCCAAAAGCTGAATATATATAATATGTTATTAAATCATATCCCCAATGAGGATATGTATAACCTAAATTTTCATGCCATGAAAATGGGTCTTGCATATCTATTCCATATTTACTTATATGCTCTCCTATTTTTATAGTATAAAATGTATCATTTTGTAATGTGACTGGTGTTAATGCTATAGATATTATTGATATTGTTATTATCGCCATAATAGTAAAAACTACAGCTGAATTTATTTTTCTATTTTTTAATTTATCTTTATTACTACTTTTTTTATTTTCTTTTTTCTTAACTTGCTTTTTTGCCATAATACCATCCTTTCTATTTTTCTTACCAATTATATCAAAAAAAGTTTTAAAAGACTAGTCTTTTAAAACTTTTTATAACTATTATTTATTTCTAATAATAACTAATTTATACAGCTTCTTTTTCTTCAACTTCGTTTGCATTATCTTTTTCATCTATAACTTCTAAACTTCCAACTGATACTTCATATGCAACTCTTTGTTCAACTGTACCATCTTCAAATTTCTTTTCATATGTTCTAGATTGTACTCTTCCCACTATCTTCACTTGAGTTCCAACTTCTAAATCTTGGCAGAATCTTGCATTTCTTCCCCATGCAATACATGGTATATAATCAGATTTGTTGTATGCTCTATTTACTGCAAGTAATATGTCAGAAATTTCTCTTCCAAATGGTGTTTGTCTATATATAGGCTTTTTACATATGTAACCTACTAATACTACTTCGTTAGTTATCATATCCTTTTTTGCCATTTCGTTTTCTTCTTCTTCATTTTCTTCTACTTCAATAACGTCTTTTGCAAAAACAGTTAGAATTAATCTATTTCTTTCATTTTCATAACTGTTATATGATCTAAATTGTCCTTTTACTAATAAATTATTTCCTTCTTTTAGCATTTCATCTTTAATTAATCTTTCTGAAACAGTAACTGGTATTATGTCTGCATTTCCACTTAAACGTGCTACTGATAAATCAAAAACATAAAAACTCTCTCCATAAATTTCATGGCTAAATCTTTTTTCTCCTGTAACTTTTCCAACTAATGTTAAATAGTTGTTTTCTAAATAATTTGTATCCAATTTTTTTCCTCCCTATTATTTTTTTATCGGTTTACAAAATTTATAATTTTGTATAAGCTAGCTATAAATCTTGTTTATAACTTACTTAATGTATATTTTTCCTTACGCTCGTTTTAACCTATGTTTATTATTATACATCATTTTTTTGGTTTTGTCTACATAAAAAGTTAATTTTTATTAAAAAAGTTAGTTTTTTCCTATACTTCTGAGATTATTTTTTTATTATAAATAGTAAAAATAATATATAATATCATAACATCATAAGTTTTACATTTACTTTTTTCTTTTATTTTTATTCTTTTTTCTTCTACTTCTATAATTGAATTAGAAATGTTTTTTATATTTCTTTGCAAATATATTAATATATCTGTGTCGCTAATACTTGATATAGTTACTGTTGATTTATGATTTAAACCATATGTTATAATTTGTATATGTTTATTTGGTTCAAATTCTTCTTTATTAATATCTGTATTTAAAATTAAATATTTCGCATTTGAATATATTTTTTCTAAATTTGATTGATAATCTTTTAACTCTTCTAATTCACAATTTACAACAAGCACTTCAAATCTTATATTTTTAATATTATCTATGCTTTTTGAATTAATGTGTATTAAATTAAATTGATTTTCTTTATCATTTTCTTTTATTTTTTCTTTTATAATATCAAAACACTTACTATCTGAAACAACTCCAATAAATGACATACTTTTCCCCTTAATTTTTTTATAAATTTATTATCTCCTTTATTGGTAATATTATACATACTACTGTTTTATTTGTGTTCCATTACTATTTATATTATAATTTTCTTTATAAATTAAATCTGAAACTTTTACAACTTCAAATCCTTTAGCTTTAATGTTTTTAATAAGCATATCTAAACTATCAGCAGTATGTTTAGTCCCATTATGACTTAAAATTATATCTCCTTCTTTTATTTTTCCTTCTAATCTATTCCACATTTCGCCTCCAGTAATTCCTGTATAATCTAGTGTATCTAAATCCCATTGAATCGTATAATATCCCTTATCATTTGCTGCTTTTATTACTGTATCATTATATTCTCCATATGGTGCTCTATATATTTTAGTTCTTTGTCCTGTTATTTTTTCTATTTTCTGATTACTTCTTTCTATTTCTTCTATATTTTCTTCATAACTTAAATTATTAACATGTGGGTGTGTATCACTATGACTTGCAATTTCATTTCCAGATTCATATATTTTTTTTACACTATCAGGAAATTTTTCTATCCAATCTCCTACCATAAAAAATGTTATTTTTGTGTTATTTTCTTCTAATGTTTTTAATATGCTATCTATGTCATCTGCATTCCATGCACAATTCATTGTAAATGCAACTTTCTTTTCTGATGTTTCTACATTATATATTGGTAATAATTTTTTATTTGTAGATGATGATGTGGCTACTGTATTACTAGCAGTTGTGTTTAAACTACTTGCCACACAAAATAATAATACTACTGTAATTACTGATACTAGGTATGCATAAATTTTTTGTTTGTTAAATACTATAAACATAAAAAAACCTCCAATTTAAAGCTATTTTAATTGTATGCTTTAAATTAGAGAAAAATTCAATTAAATTTTAATATTTTTATATTATATTTTCATCTTTTTTATTTTTAATAAATGTAAGACAATTTTTTTCAACTTTCTACATTTTTTTCATATTATATAATAAGCAACTTAAGTTGTAATTATAGAAAGGAATGATTATAATGGAAATGGATAATAAAAAACCTCATTGCCCAGTATTAGATGTAGATGGTGTAATTTCAGGAGGAAAACAATTTGACCTTGATATAACTTTACCAGAAGATAATCGTGATGTTATTTACGGTGTTGTAAAAAACTGCTTCAAAGAACCTGTTTGTGATGCTGTTGTTAAATTAGTAGAAATAGTTTGTGAACACGGAAAAGAAGAAAGAAGACCTATAGGCCATACTTTTACAGATAAAGAAGGAGAATTTGTTTTTGGGCCTCTTTGTCCTGGTAAAGAATATGCTCTTCAAATTTGGGTAAATGATACTAAAAAAATAAAAATTTGTGCTAAATGTCATCATGAAGGAAAATGCTTAAAAGGTGACAAATGCGATAAATGCGATTGCTTTATAGAATCAAACGGCAAATGTGATAAATGTCATAAACATGAAGACTATAAAGAAGAGAATTGTTTTGAATCTCCAGAATGTAAATAAAAACAAATCTTAAAAAAATGAAGTGAGAATAAACTCACTTCATTTTCTATTATTTTAATTTTATAAATTAATTACATTATGCCCATTTTTTTAACAAGTTGTTTTCCTTTTTTCATCATTTTCTTTTTGTTTGCCATTCCTGTTTCTGTATACATCATTACAAGTCCTGTAGTTATTAATCCACCTATCATAACACCTTTTACAAATTTCATATTATCACCTCTTTTTTATTTATTATTATCTCTTATTTTAGTATTTTTATACTCTTTTACAATGGAATATATTTCATTGATTGCTATTATTGCTAAAAATATACCAAAACATTTTTTTAAAATATTTACATTTATATTTATTGAGATATTTGCTCCAATAATTGCACCTAATATTCCAAATACTGATATTATAATTGCTAATGGAATATCTATATTTTTATTTTTTAAATTTACTATAATTGCAACAATTGATGTTGGAATAAAAAATATTAAATTTGTTGCTTGTGCTATATGTTGTTCCACTCCCATTATAAATGTAAGAAGAAAAATTAAAATCGTTCCTCCTCCCATTCCTGTACCACTTACTATTCCTGAAACTAACCCCATTAATATTTCTGCCATTTTTATTTGATAATATATTTAATATATTAAATACATCATCTTTTCCTCCCTATATCTATTTTTATATCAACATTTTGTATGATGCATATATTAAAAATATTGTAAATGCTATTTTTAATATTTTTTCTGGAAGTTTTTTTAATAATTTTGCACCTATATAACCACCTATTGCTCCTCCAATTGCACACAAAACAGCTACTTTCCAATCTATAAAATGTCCTTTATAATAGAAAAAACTACTTGTTATTACCATAGGTAATATGCAAAACACTGATGTTCCCCTTGCTTTTGTATCTTCTAAATTTAATAAATGTATAAATGCAGGAACTAATATCATCCCTCCACCTGTTGAGAATAATCCACTAACAACTCCTGCTAAAATTCCTATTCCTATTTTTTTTATCATAATAAAAACCTACTTTTTAGTAGGTTTTCCATTTTTTTTGATTTTATTCAATAATATTTTTTAACTTTATTCTTTTATTGTATCATCTTTTATATAATACTTTGTTCCTAACATTTCATCTGGTAAATATTGTTGTTCTACAACATGTCCTGGATAATCATGTGGATATTTATATCCTTCATTATATCCTAATGATCTCATTTTTTCTATTGGTGCATTTCTAATATGCATTGGGATTTCTCCAGTATCTTTTGTTTGTACATCTTCTAGTGCTTTGTTTATTCCTAAATATGCAGCATTAGATTTTGGTGATGTTGCTACATATACAGCTGCTTCTGAAAGTATTATTCTTGCTTCTGGCATCCCTATCATATGTACCGCTTGCATTGCAGCATTTGCTACTACTAATGCATTAGGATTTGCCATTCCAACATCTTCTGAACTGCATATTACTATTCTTCTTGCTAAAAACATTGGATCTTCTCCTCCATTTAATGCTCTAGCTAAATAAAAAATTGTTGCATCTGGATCAGAACCTCTCATAGATTTTATAAATGCACTTATATTATCATAATGAACTTCTCCATTTTTATCAAATATAGCTTTTTTACTTTGTACACTATTTTTTATTACTTCATCTGTTAAATGAATAAATCCATCTTCACTCATAGTAGTTGTTAATGTTGCAACTTCTAAACCATTTAAGGCTGTTCTTACATCTCCATTTGAAATTGTTGCTATTTTTCTTAAAGTTTCATCTTCTATTTTTATGTTGTATTCTCCAAGCCCATCATTTCTTTTTAATGCATTTTTTAAAATTTTATAAATATCTTCATTTGTTAATGGATTTAATTTTATTACCATTGACCTTGATATAAGGGCTTTATTAACTTCAAAGTATGGATTTTCTGTAGTTGCTCCTATTAATATTATTGTTCCATTTTCTACATATGGTAACAATGCATCTTGTTGAAGTTTATTAAAACGATGTATTTCATCTATAAATAATATACTTTTTCCAGATGGGTTTAACATAAAATTTTTTGTTTCTTCTACAACTTTTTTTATATCAGCCACTCCTGCTGTTACTGCATTTATTTTATAAAATTTATATTTAGTTGTTTCACTAATAACCCTGGCTAATGATGTTTTTCCACATCCTGGAGGTCCAAATAATATAATACTTGATAATCTATCTGCTTTTATTGTTCTATATAATATTTTATCTTTTCCAAGTACATGTTCTTGTCCAACATATTCTTCTAATGTTTTTGGCCTCATTCTAAAGGCTAATGGTTCATTATTACTCATATTTTTCACTTTCTTTCTATAGGATTCTTAGATAAAAAACAATTAAATTCATTTTCTAAATTTAATTGTTTTTTATTTTATCTTCCTAAAAACATTAATCCTTTTCTAATTAATTCTTCTGTAGTTAATTGTTCTTTTTCTAATTTTTCAAAAGCTTTTTCTATTTCTTTCTTATTATATCCTAACACTTGAAGTGCAGCAATTGCTTCTGAAATTTTTGCATTATTTTCAATTGCTTCTTGTATTTTATTTGTAGTTTTTTCATTATTATTGATTTCATGTTTTATTGCTTCTATTTGTTGTTCTTTGCTTATTTTATCTTTTAACTCTAATATAATTCTTTGTGCTGATTTTGCTCCAATTCCAGGTATTGATGTTAATTTTTTTACATCTTCTGAAATAACTGCTAACGCAAATTCTGTTGGTTCACATGTAGCAAGCATTGCTAATGCTGTTTTTGCTCCCACTCCACTAACACTAATTAATAGTTCAAACATTTTTAGTTCTTCTAGTGTGTTAAATCCAAAAATACTTATATCATCTTCACGAACTTTATAATATGTATGTACTTTTACTATTTCTCCTATGTCACCTAATTTTTCAATTCCTACGTCTGACATAAATACTTTGTAACCTAATCCTCCTACGTCTATTACTACATATCCTGTCATTTTCATTTCTAATTTACCTTTAATATATGCTAACATTTCTTACCTTCCTAACTTTTGTTTATAAAATTATTTGAGCTTATGTATTTTTAATTTTATATATCATAAAAATAAGTTGCTTCTAAGTCTGCTTCATGTGTTAATAATGCAATTGGATATTTTTTGTATGTTGCTCCTATTGCATTATAATTTTCTTTTGGCTCTGTATATCCCATATGCCAACGTATAGAATATTTTTCTTCTGGTGTTAGTTTCATATATTCTGTTATCATCATAACTGATTTTTCACCATGTCCATATGGTATTGTATCATCTACAGTATAATATGGTACTTTTTCCCATACTCCTAGAGCATTTTTTGCATTTCTGTAGTCTACTTTATAAAAGTTAGCTTTGCATAAGTCATGTAATAATCCTATTATAATAATTGATTCTTCTGGTATTTCTACTTTTTCAATATTTGTTTCTACTTTATGTTTTAATATTTCATATACTTTTATACTGTGTTCTACAAGTCCTCCTTCATAACTTCCATGAAATCTAGTACTTGCTGGTGCTTTGTAAAAGTCTGTTTTTTCTATAAATTCTATTAATTCGTTTATTCCTTCTCTGTTTACTTTTTTTAATAATTCTAAAAATTTTTCTTTCATGTTTCCTCCATTATTTTTTATATTTCTTTTTGCTAATTATATAAATATCAATTTAAAAAGTCAATAGTTTTTAGCAAATTTTTGTTTGTTCTTTGCTGTCCTAATACATTATTATAAATAGTAATAGCTAGCAAAATCATTTTTGCTAGCTATATTTATTATTCAAAATCTTTATTTTTTTAATGTTATTTCAACATCATATGCATTTGCATAGTCCATAGTCATACTCGCATTTAATTGTGATGTTTCTCCAACTTGCATAGGTGAAATTATTCCTCCTACTGTTATTATTTCATTACCTTGTTCATCTAATAGTTTTATATCTAATAATGTCATATCTACTGCTTTTCCTGAATTATTTATAACATCTGCTAATAATACTGTTTGTCCATCCTTATAAGTAAATTGGATATTTGATATTTCTATTCCATCAATATTTTTTGTTTCATTAAATTTAGAACTTTTGTTTAACTTTGTTCCATCTTCTAATACTTGTACAAATTTTTCATCTGTTGCAGTATTTTGATTTTGTATTTCATTTTCTTTGTTTTTATTTTTCTTTATAAATAAACCTATTATCAGTACAATTACTAATATTGCAATTAATACTAATATTAATCTTTTTTCTTTCTTTTTCATAAAATTCTCTCTCCTTTTATTATTTTATAATTTCCATAGAAACTCCTGATTTCATTCTAACTACTGGTCTAATACCTGCCGTATAGAAATAATATGGATCACTACCTACATACCCTCTATTATCTATATTTATTAGTCTCTCGCCTGACGTTCCATCATTTTTATATACGAATGCAGAAGGTGAACAAGTCCAATAAGTATATACTCCGTTCCATGCACTACTAATATTATGAGGATAATATAATTATATCCCTCTTTTTTGTTCATTACATTATAATCTATATATTCCGTTGATGGTGTTGAACTTGTTCCAACACGATAACCATAAGTATTAGTACTATTACAATATAATTTATCATTTGGATAAATCTGATTCCAACTTGCCATCCACATTTCAATAGTTGGTCCTCCTATTGCCAAACCTGATTTGTTTGAGCTTAAGAAATTAGACCAATTACTTGTCCTTAATAAGGTTGAAGCACATTTAGAATTAGGATAATTTTGGTTTAGAGTATATCTTGTACCTTTAAATATAGTTCTACTACTTCCAACATTTTGCATAGCAGGTGGATTCGAAGTCTCCCATCTAGCTTGATAATTACCATTTAACTCCATACCCGTACTGTCCTTAATTAATGAATTTGGAACATAATCGTCCGCTATTAAATATACATATGAGCCTTGTGCATAGAAAATCTTCCATCCTGACCATCCATTAGTTGATTTATGATCTGTTACTGTTTTTCCGTAGTATTTTGAAGGATTTGCTACTACTTCTGCAGTTGTTACTGTTTGCGTTTTCTTTTCCTTTAATGCTCCTGTTGCTCCACCTGATTCTCTTTCATTTCCAGCATTATCTATTACTTTTATTCTAAATTGATATGTTGCACCTGGTACTAAATCTGTAAATTTATAGATTGATGTACTTTTAGCATCAGTCCATTCCCATTCATTTTTGTCATCTTTTATTTTTCCAAAATAATATTCTTTTATTCCACTTTGCCCACTTCCATTTGCTGCTGCCGCATCTGCCACATCTGTACTTATTGTTAGATCTACTCTATAAGTACTTCCTATTACTTTAAAATATTCTGGAGAAGTAAAATCTGATCCAAATCCAGCTAGCGCTGATTTTATACATAAATAATAATTTCCTGCAAAATAATATATTTCACCCGCATATGTATTATTGTAAGCAAAATATTTATCTACTCCTGGTCCAGGTGTAAATGAACCTTTATAATTATATTCATTTTTTATTTCATAACTTGCATCTTTAAGTTCTTTATATGTTAAAGTTGGTGTAAATGTATTTGGCGCTAATTTGTCTATATTTGTTACACTTCCTGTTGCTGCTGCTCCTATTTGTCCTTCACTATCTACTA
>ENA-ORML01001605-ORML01001605.1-human-gut-metagenome-genome-assembly--contig:-NODE-1605-length-18426-cov-13.101736_pt1 | contig 18426 bp, 21 predicted proteins | sample MGYA00242103_ERZ508995 | MGnify/ENA primary metagenome ERZ508995 (study PRJEB26280, sample SAMEA2338702) | human gut metagenome | biome: human gut; feature: human-associated habitat; material: faeces... | reverse complement strand
CATTAGAATTTAAAATTTATCTATTTTAGGAGTCCTTTTTCTTGACATAGTACCACATACTAATAATATTATATCAAGTACAAAAAAGGAAGCGGTATTGTCATCATTCCACAAAAAAAGGAAGAGACTTTTACATCCCTTCCTGAAAATAATGTTCGAAATAAAGTTCGTTTTTTAAAATCGAATTCCAGGTTTCCTGTGGATAATGTTCATTTTTTTTGCCTTTTTTCAAAATTGAGTTTTCAAGTTTCCAAGGCGATAATGTTCATTTTTTTTCGAATTTTCCGGGAATAATTTTTCCAATTTTAAATGTTTCTTAATCATGTTTCTTGTCATTGTGTTACAAAGTCAGAATAATTTTAAATTTGTAACACTTATGACAATGTAACATCCACCTTGTTTAACAGCCACTCTTCGATATTAAAGTGAATGATTCCATCTTTAGTCTATATCAGTATCCATCCTAATCATTTGAACTTTTCCTATCGCCGGGTTCTCATGTGCATACTCAGCTAATCCTTTGTTAATGCTAAATATTCAATTGCTAAAGTATATTCTCTATCCGTTAAATCAATCATTTTCTTTTGCTTTATTGTCATATTATCGTAGATATCAATTACTTTTAATAAACTATCTTTTCTAATTTGATTTCTTTCTTCTTTAAGAAAGGTTGTGCCGTTTAAACACATGATTAAACAGCCTAATTCATATTTATCTAATTTATATTTCGTCTTTCTAACTTCTTCTTTCTCTCTAATTCTTTGTTGTAATCAATACATCTTTGCGAATGATCTTTGATGTATTCTAGACTTTTAATATCATTTCTTAACTCTTTAATTTCTGGTGTTAATCGTTTTGCTGAATCTGATAACTTTGCTTTTTCAATCAAATTATTTTCTATATAAGATTTTGAATACAGTTGTTTTCTTTGATTTTGAAGTTCATTTAATTGATTATTTAGGTCATTGATTTTTAAATCTAGTTCCTCAAAAGTTTCAATATTATTCTTTGCAACAAACGTTGTAGCGTTTGTAATTAAATCGAGTTTTCTGCATTCTTTTCTCATTTCTTTTGAAAGTTTAACTTTTGTAGCTGCATAATTCGGAAGAATGCCAATCAATATTTGAAACTTCACGACATCCTTTAAAAAGCCATTTAGCTTATGCTCCTTATACATTTGATACAAAGTATTCGCATCTTTTTGTTTATAAGTAATCTTCAACTTCACAAATGTTGTTTCACACTTCTTAATTCTTTTATCAATTGAATCTAAAGAATACTTTTGACCTAGTAATGCCAATGGGATAGCTTTGGAAAAGTTTGGATGCAAGATACAAGGCAAATCTTCAACTTTAGCAAATTCATAGCCTTCAAGTTTCATATCTTTTATAAACGAATCAAAATCATAATTTCGTTTAACTGCATCACTCATATCTTTTTTGATTTCTCTTATATAAGATCTAGCTTGATAATATTCATTTCTAGATTGGCCTTTGCCTTTTGGTTCATCAATAATACTTAAACCATATTCTTTACAAACTTCATCAGATATTTCTCTTAACTTATAAATATCTACCATCGAGTTGTGATATCTTTTTCCATCAACAATCGATATTGGATTGATCACAATATGATTATGCAAATGTTCTTTATCAAGATGCGTACATACGACAAATTGATATCGATCACCAAACAATTTTTCTGCTGTCTTTACACCAATCTCGTGAACTATATCTGCATTTCCTTCACCTGGTTTAAACGATTGTATGGCATGATATGCTATGATTTTTGAATTATCATGAAATGATTCTTTCACATTCATCATAGAAGTAAACGGATCATTGCTAGAACAATTTATACAAGTCATATACTTTTGATTTTCTGTTGCACTATCTCTAGAAACATAATTTCCTAATTTATCAATCGTCTTCTCTTCATTTGACACATATTCAAGAACATGATCCAACCGATTCTTTACTGCCCATATCTTAGTTGTTGCCATTACCAGCGCCCTTAATTTGATGATTTAGGTTTGTTAAAACAGCATTTACCATTCTTTGATTTTCTAATACTTCATTTTCTAAAATTGGATTTTTTGAATTCAAAATTCTAGAAATCTGATTTAAATTATTTCCAACATGATTGATTTCATTAATAAGTTTATAAAAATCTAAATCTAGTTTTTCACTAATTCTTTTATTTAAAATACATGAAAGAATATATTCTTGTTTTGATAATCCGCTTTTTGAAATCTTTATCAAAACTTTTTCATATTCTTCATCATTTAAACGACAAGTCATTCGATGATTTCGTTTCCTCGTCACCATGGTGACATCTCCTTTCTGCATGTGGGTGACCATATGCGTTGCTTGCTAATACATTATTCATAAAAGTTAGTGACGAAGTGACGGACAATAGGATATACCCAATCCATCGTCACTCCGTCACTAATCAAATAGGATCATCTCCCAAATACTGTAATTTCATCTTCCTAGCTTTATTAGTTCTAGGAAGGATTTCATAAGTAATATTTGAATCTTTTAATAACTCTATATTCTTTCTCATAAGCATAGATAAGCCTTTACCACGAATGTTTAATTTAAGCTCAGAACATAGCTGGTCATGAGAACCTTCATATGACTTCTTATCTACAATGAAGTTGATTACCTTGCTTAAATTTTCATCTAACGCTTCATCATATTCTGATTCTGCTATTTCAAATGTGCACTTATCTGTTTGCATTAAAGTGATCTCAGCATCTGGAATATCTTTTCCTTGAATCGTAAGTTGTCTAGTCTTTGAAATATGATTTCTTTTATACATGACAAGAATACAATCAGCACCTGCTGTTAGACCTCTTGATCCATAGATGGAATCAAACGGAAGTGCTGGGTTAATTTCTTTTCGAAGATGGGTAACAAGTACAATAGATAAGCCATATAAAAGTCCTAGCTTATGGTATTCGGCAATCTCTTTATATTCTGATTCATAATCACGATCAGCACTTTTTCTGATTTTAGCAAAAGTATCAATGATAATAGCTTTAAAATTCATTTTCTTTCTAAACTCTTCTTCAATACATGCCTTTAAATCAAAGTTCTCACCACTTGCAAAGAAACGGATAATCAAGTTTTCATTAGGTTCTACATCCATTCTTTTTAAACGTTGTGAAAAAGAATATTTATGATCTTCAAACGCTAGATATAAGACAGGTCCTTGTTTTACTTTTCTACCAAAGAAATCTTTTCCATTGGTAATTGCATCCGCAAGTTGTAAACAAAAGAACGTTTTACCTGTCTTTTGCGGTGCACCTAGTAAAGCAACACCAGGAGTCAACATATCCTCTACAATAGACGGAATATTTTCTAATTTTTCATCCATGAGTTGTTTTACAGTGAATCTTCCATTTAATGGCTATTTATCAGGCATTGCTATTATTTGTTTTTGATATCTAAGTACACTTTGAAAAATGTTATTCACTTCATCTTCTTCAAGTGGTGGTTTACACTTCTTTTGGTTCTCCACTGCTAATGCAGCATAGATAGAATCATCTTCCATTCCTTTTGATTGCATAAAGCAACCTAACCGAAAAAGATAGTCATTCCTTTGCCCTTCATTGATTCCTTCTTGTGCCACAGTAGCTGGTTCTTTCTTTTCTTTATTACCTTCTAAAAATTGATTGACAAATTCATTAGCGTTAGCGATAGGCCTATTGTTTGAAATGTAGCTATTTCCATCAATTGAACTTCCTTCACCAACTACATAACCATTCTCTCCACGAATATCAATCTCGTCATAGATACGAACACGATTTTTTATTGACCTGTCTACCTTGTAATAAAGATGATATCCACCGGATGGAGTTTTAACGATATGCGTATTGGGAAAGTTACTTAAATTATTTTGGATTAATTCTTTTCCTTTTGATGATTGTTTTACATCAACATCTATAACAGCTAATCCATCACCGGTACAAATGCCTATATTGTTATTGGTTTCTGAAAACCATTTTTTGATTTGTTCTATGTCAGTTGTTGCTTCTTCTTTCCAAGAGTGAAGGATTTGTTCACCCTTGGAATTGCATTTTAAAGGAAAAACACGTACATTATTCTTAGCAAAGGTTAATGCCGTTTCTAATTGAGTATTCATTGGCGTGGGTCCTCAATCGGTTTAATCTTTGTTTTTTCTTTTCCATTAAATGCCAACAACATTTCTTCCATCCACTCTCTAATTTCTTGATCATCTTCATTTTCGATGGATCTATGAATCTCCTTCTTTATAGAAGTAATTACATAGGGATTAGGTTCAACAACGATTTCTTTATCTAGGATTGAATTGATTAAATAATCTTGTTTTGTTAAACCAGATAATTTCACTTTTCTTTCAAGCATAATAGATTCTTCTGGTGAAACTCTAAATGAGATAATTTTATTTCTAAATCTTCCTTTTCTATCTAGAACCTTTTGACTCATCATCTCCTCCTTCTATCGCATCTAATTTATTGGCCATCTGTTTACCTCTTTCATCATAAGAATGAGCATATAGATATGTGATCTTTTCGGCAGAATGACCTACGCGTTTACCAACATCTTTTGCGGAAAATCCATTTTCAATCAGCATCGTAATATGTGAATGCCTTAATCCATGAACTCTAATTCTTTTAACTCCGCTTTTCTTGCATCCTCTATCCATTTCATGATGCATATAGCTTTTGGATACCGGAAATAAATAATCATCATCACCGACTTTATAAAGATGGTCCATATAGTTTCTTAATTCATCAACAATAAAATCCGGCATATCAACAACACGAATGCTATTACTTGTTTTAGGATCTGTAACAATATTTTTACCTTTAATTGTCTGCATCGATTTATTAACATTGATTGTTTTAGCTTCTAGATCTATATCTGCTTTTGTGAGTGCTCTAAGCTCTCCTAGTCTTAAACCGCACCAAAATAAGATTTCATAGCTAATATAACTTAGTGTCTTATCTGATATCGCATCAATGAATTTAGAATATTCTTCAAATGTCCAAAATTCTTTTTCTTTTTTCTGTTCTACTTTAATGTTTCCGGCAACTGCTGCTGCATTCATTTTTAGTCCATAGTATTTACAAGCATGATTCAAAATTGCACTTAATTGAGAATGAATCGTCTTTAGTGTTTCTGGTGAATACTTTTTATCTTCTTTACTATAAGTCTTATTCATCAATTTATTCTGCCAACGCATTACAATCTTTGGCGTAATATCACTTAACTGTAAATCTTTAAAGTATGGTCGAATATTCTTTTCTATGATGTTTTGTTTTGTGATAAATGTACTTAAACGAATGCGATTCTTAAGCTCTTCGTAATATACTTCCACAAAGTCATCAAACAACATTGTTTGATCATCTTTTTCCTTAGACAAAAAGGATTGCTCATACACCAAGGCCTCACGTTTTGTTTTAAATCCTCTTTTGAATAAACGTTTCTTCTTCCCTTCTAAATCAATGTAACGCTTAGAAACATACCAATTACCGCTATCCTCTTTGTAAACTGCCATAATCTCGTCCCTCATAGATCTTTTCATTGAAATACGTACGATTGATTTTGCCAGAGACAGTAATATAGCCTTCATTTTGAAGTTGCTTATTCATATCTTTGATTATTCTATAAGCAAGTCCTTTCGAAACACCTAGCAAATCTGCTACCTCTTGTGCTGTCATAAAAATAGTTTCTTTCATTTATTTAATCTCCTTTTATTCACGCAGTAACGCTTTATGCTTACTGTTAATACTATTGTAGTAACTTATTTTGCTTACGTCAATGCAAAATAGTAACTTTCATTGTTTACTGTATACAATTTTATTTACAGTAAATTTAATTGTTTTCTATGCGTGAATGAAATGCTATAATTTGGGGGAAGGGGGAATTGTAAAATGACCTTAGGTGAAAGAATCAGATATGTTCGCCAACTAAGAGGCATGACACAAACAGAGCTTGCCGAAAAAGCTGGTTTCACTGCCGATGAAAACGGAAGAATCCGTATCTCCCAATATGAAAATGATTCAAGAATCCCTCGCAAAGAACAACTTAAGAAAATAAGTGAAGCACTTGGTGTTACTTCTTACTATTTAAGTTTAGAAGAACATACAAATGCCTTAGACTTTGCATATTCCTTATTGGAGTTGGATCGAACAACCAATTTCATAATCCGAAAGGAAATAGTCCAAGACGAAGAACACTATCTTATTGATTTCAACACAGATTTCTTTAATGATTTCTTCAAAGAATGGATGCAGAAGAAGGCTGATCTAAAAGATGGTAAGATCAGCCGTCAAGATTACATAGAGTGGACTATCAATTATAAATAGTTGGCACTCATGCGATACGTTATATGCGTATCAATTTATTGATGAATATTTATATCCGGCAGTGAAAAAAGGCTCAATGAGAAATTTGACTCAAAGAGTCTTTTTTATCATTGCTTCTCATTTTAGATATTTGGCAACTCAAAAAATCAAATTTTACATTGAAATTGCCAATAAAAATTAGTAGAATGAAATTGCTCAATTGAAGGATATATGTATCCTTTAAAAAAGCCATTGAATGTTGGTAGCATTCAATGGCTTTGTTTTATTTCTTATTCTTATCTAATTTCCATTTATAATTAGGATTTTCCTTTATTTTTTTCTGATAATCTTTACGATAATCATTTAAACAGAGTGGGTTTGCACATCCTGCCCATTTATCGGGTTCTGCTTCCATAAGTTCATCATCTTCCCATCCACAAAAAGGACAAATATCAAATGATCCCGTATCTTCAAATTCATATTTTCCACATACAGGACAAATATGCGGAGTCGCTGTATAATTATCTTCGGCATAATCATATTTTGGATTTTCATCAAGCTTAGATTGAAACCATTTTTTGTAATCATTTAAAGACAATTCATTCGTTAGATTTGGAGCATCCGGATGTTCCATCTGGTATAAATCATACTTCCACCCACAATGTGAACAGTAATCATCTTGTTTGCCTTCATAATCAGGATCTTCTTTTTCTAATTCTGTATCATCTGTAAAATAATATTCATGACATACAGGGCATTCCATTGGTTTAAAATTTTTAATTGCCATATTACTTTTTTCCTTTCTTTTGATCTATATAATATTTATAACCAGTAGCTGGCTTATAATATGTAACAACATATCCATCTTTTGTTATTACTGCATATTCATTTGTCTTTTTATTGTATTTATGTGTAGAGCCTTTTTTATCAATAAAACTGACACAGTATTTCCTATCAATAGTATTCGCAAATTTTATAGCATGTGCAGCATAAGAAGAAGTTGTGTCAGAACTCATTTGTGCACCATGTCTTTCAAAATGATCCAATAAAGTTTTCTTGTTAAAGTCCTTTGCCCATGCAAAACCTGTTTGTACTGTTTTATGGCCTTGACGTCCTCCTCTTGAATTTCCGTAACGATTACTTGGACCTTTAGTTGCCATAACAATTAACTCCTTTAACACGTTTTGCAATCCAAGAATCATAGAACACAAAATCTTGATTTAACTTGATATCATCAAAGATTTTTCCTGTCATTGTTCCATAAACAATGATTTTTTCTGGTTCTAATTCCATGATAATTTTTTCTAGGAAGCAAACCCATTCATATTTTTCTGGAATTGTTTTTACAAATCCGTGTGTCCCAATTGCAACAATTGAATGTTTAGGGATTGTTTCTAAAAACTCTGGAATCAATTCATCTATACCACATCGTAAATTTGGAATAACTGGAACTCCGTTACTTCCATAAAAATAGGTAAGAGACAAGTTGTCATTCATTTGTGATTTTTGCTTAATAACTGGCATATCAGAATGGATACTAAAGTCTAAGCCAATAATACCAGCAGTTCTTTTGAAAAAATCTAAGTACTTTTTAGGATTTCTTCTTACTCTTTCAAATGTTTCATCCGGTTCAAAAAAACAAATGAATGTTTTAGATAAATCTCCACGATATGTAATAGCCTTATTAAATGGCATGATATCCATAGGTATGCTTTTGGAAATCATATCCTCCTTCAAAATAGGATACTCCTCTTTTTTGGTAAAGGAAGCACCTTCAACTAAATATGCCTGAAATGAATCAGGAACTTCTTTTTTATCAATTTTCATATGTTATAAAACCTCCTTGCTATAAATTGATAACTTGGATAACATATGAAATTCACGCTCAATTGAAGGACATATGTATCCCTTAAAAATAATTTTTCTTTGCAAAAATAATTATTGGTAGTAATCATTTTTGCCTTTAATACAAGCATATCGCATCACTTCCTTTCCTAACTTTTTTATCAAAATAATCCGGAAAGAGTCAGAAACATGATACTTTTTTATAATTTCTTTTTTAGACATATTCTTACACTCATCATAAGGAATCATCACTTCACCATTTAATGCTTTTGCTTGCCATTCCACACTACTGTAAGCAGGCAATTCATTATTTTCAAAAGAGCATTTATATATGGGAGTATATCCAATAAAAAATAAGAAAACATGACAAATTTCATGATTAATGAATCCTAAAAATGCTCCTACACCATTTTCATACGCTCCTACATATACAGATTCCTTAATTTTAATAGTAAAACCTCCCGACTCATTCGGCGTACACTGTGCCATTACCTTCGGCTCAAGTTCACCATCTTCTACTATTTCATAGCAAGATCCTTTAAAAACATCTGGAATTTTTTCTAAGGCTTCCAACACAGGAAACGGTCCAGTGTGAGGAACACCAAACAGCTCTCTATAATAAGGTACAAAGCTTCTAATTGTCTCTCTAGTTAACGGTTTAGTTTCGTAGTCCATTTATTCACCTCCTGGTTTTCTGTTTTTTAATAAATCCAAAATCTTAATCGCAGTTTCATCATCCATTCCATCAAATGATCTTGCAAATTGAAGAGCAACTTTCCTTTGATTAACCCCTGAATCATTCATAATAATTTTGTACTGTGTTTTCGATTCTTCAATCGCTTCTTCCAATTTCAATCGCTCATCCTCATTTAAGCTATAGTGATCAATAATTTTATCTATCCATTCACTTGGCACATTCTTTTTTCCATTTTCGACAGCAGATAAAAACGGCACCTTAACTCCTAACATTTTCGCGACATCACCCATAACCTCATGATTCTTTACTCGTAATATACGCATAAATTCACCAAAACTTGTATAGCTCATGTCAGTTCCTCCTTTTAACAAAAAAATAATACCAAACTCTAAATCTTTTTTCAAGTAAATTTATTAATCTTTTTTTGGTTAATCTTTTGACCAAAAATTTGCTTAATTAAAAATTTTTCAATTAAATCCATAGAATAGATATATGATAAAAACAAATGGAATTATCCAAAAATAATACATTTTTCAAGCTCGTGGTAGCAAAATGGTAGCAAATTGACAACCAAGCATTAAAAAAAGCCCTTGAATAAAGGACTTTTCCAACTTTTGATATTATTCAAACTCGTCCATGGAAATTCTTAAATATTCGAAAAGTACCCGTTTTTGGCCGTTATTTACAGGTACAAATGCCTAAAAAAGCCACTTTTAGAATCCAAATAAAAAGATTTTTTCATATCTGTTTTCACGAAGGCCTTATCCCCTGCCCTTTCATCACAAAATTAACTATCTTTTTCATTCACTCCTTTTTACATACCAGTCAAACGCTGGATATGTAGAAAGGATTTTTTATTATGATGGAATTCATGTTTGCTGATTTGTGTTTGATGTATCCGCATGCTATATTTTCTTTAAAGGAATATGCTTCCAGCATAATAATGGTGAATATATGAACAATGAAATAATTAAGTTTGTAAATGGTGATTTACAGATTGATGTAACGATTTCTCCAAATGAAGAAACTGTATGGCTAACTCAAAAACAAATGGCTGAACTATTTGACGTTAAGTCACAAGCGATAACTAGGCATCTAAAAAACATATACAATGACGAAGAATTATTCAAAGAAGCAACTTGTTCCAAAATGGAACAAGTTCAAATTGAAGGAAATCGTAAAATAACCCGTAAAGTGGATTTTTATAATTTAGATGCAATTATTGCAGTTGGATATCGTGTAAATTCTAAAAAAGCAACTTCATTTAGGCGATGGGCAACTTCAATTTTAAAAGATTATATGATCAAAGGTTATGCAGTAAATCAAAAACGCTTAGATGTGTTAAACAAAACAATCGCAATTCAATCCAGAATGCTCGCTTCGACTCTTAATATTGAAGAGAAAGAAGTTTTAAGTGTTGTTGAAGCCTATTCGAATGCATTAACGCTTCTAGATGATTATGATCATGGAACCATTCCTAAACCAGATGGCATAGCTTCTATTTATCACTTAACCTATAAAGAATGTCGTGAATTGATTGATTCTATGAAATATGGCAACTTTTCAGATGTATTTGGTGTTGAAAAAGAGGAAGGAAAACTCAACGGAATCTTGGCAGCTATCTACCAAAATGTTTTTGGAACCGAATTGTATCCAAGTATCGAAGAAAAGGCTGCAAATCTTCTTTACTTCTTAATTAAAGACCATCCATTTGTAGATGGTTGTAAACGCATAGGTGCTTCCATATTCCTTGAATTTTTAAACAAGAACAAACATCTTATTATCGATGGAAAGCAAATTATTTCAGACAGTGCACTTGTTGCCATTACTTTAATGATTGCAGAATCCAGACCTGAAGAAAAAGAAACAATGGTCAAACTGGTAATGAACTTCTTAAATGCTTAGTTTTTCCAATACAAAATGTTATTCTCTCAAATTTGAATAGGAATTGAGAGAATAGCATTGATGTCTCATATACATTCATACATTTCATCTTACGAATCAGATTGTGAACGCATGCGTTCATTTTTATAAAAATTGATTTTTCTACAACCCGCTCCTTTTTACATACCAGTCAAACACTGGATATGTAGAAAGGAGGTTTTTTTATGCATAAATGTAAAGTGATTGCCGTCACCAATCAAAAAGGCGGCGTTGGTAAAACAACTACGACTGCAAATGTTGCGATTGGATTGGAACGATATGGATATAAAGTTCTGATTGTTGATTTTGATCCTCAGGGTGATTTAACTACTTCTCTTGGCTGGAAATCCAATGATGCTTTGGATTGCAGTGTTTCAAATCTTCTGGATGCTTATATTAATGATAAGGAAATAGACTATTCTTCTTTGATTTTAAAACATAAAGAAGATGTAGATGTGATCCCTGCAAACATTGAACTTGCAGATATGGATATTCGCTTAGTCAGTGTCATCAATCGTGAACAGACATTAAGCAGCTGTATTGAGCCACTACGTGATGACTATGATTTTATTTTGATTGATTGTCCACCTTCTTTAGGGATGCTTACCATTAATGCACTATCTGCAGCGGATGAAGTACTGATTCCAGTACAGGCACAGTTTCTTCCTGCAAAAGGAATGACTCAATTACTTCAGACTGTAAGTAAAGTGCAGCGTAAGATCAACACTAATTTAAAAGTTGCTGGTATTGTCATGACGCTTGTAGATATGAATACTACAGTAGCCAAAAGTACGATTGAAACCATTCACGAAAGTTTTGGTAAAAATATAAGAGTCTTTGATACGATCATTCCTAAAGCCACAAAAGCCAGTGAAGCAACTATAGCTGGAGTCAGTATCTATGCCTACGCAAAAGATTCAAAAGTGGCCAAGGCCTATGACAATCTAACCATGGAAATCATTTCAGAACAAAAAGTAAAACATAAAGACAGAGACTGTCGTTAGGAGAAGAACATGAAAAACAATTCAGTCCATTTAATTGGAACACTGACAAGAGATATTGAACTATCTAAAAATAGTAAAGGCAATTCTTTTGTCCGATTTAGTTTAGCTTGTATAAGAGACAATAAGCCATTTACTGATTTTATTAACTGTATTGCCTTTGGTGAAGTTGCCAATGCACTTTGTAAACACAGCGATAAAGATACAGCCTATGAAATCAATGGGTATCTTCGTATAAGCTCTTATGAAAAAGATGGTAAAAAGATCTATTCTACGATTGTTGTAGAATCTTTTACACTCTTAAATGACTAGAATACGATTGAAACGATGTCCACATTGTCATTCTATCGCAAGACTTCGTATTGACTGGGATAACAAGAAAATCAATGGTTGTTATGGCCAGTATGTAAGCTGTACTTTGTGCTCTGCCAGGACACAAACAAAAATGAATGAAGAACTTGCTGTACATGACTGGAATACTCGTAAATTAAACAATTGTATTCAACTCACCCTATTTTAAAGGAGGTGGCAACATTGCCAAAACTAGATTTGGGATTGCCAACTTATGACTCTTTGTTTTCTACAGAAGAAGAAAGACAAGATGCCAGCGCAGAAAAGGTTACCACAATCCCAATAGATAAAATTACAGATTTTAAAGCTCATCCATTCCATGTAGCGATGGATGAAGACATGGCTAAACTTATTGATTCCATTAAAGAAAACGATATGTTGATGCCTGCACTTGTACGACCAAAATCAGATGGAACTTATGAAATGATTTCTGGTCACAGGCGTAAATTTGCCCTGTCACAGCTAGGAAGAAAAGAAATGAATGTTATTGTTCGAAACCTGGATGATGATCAGGCAACGATCTTAATGGTTGACAGTAATATTCAACGTGAAAACATTTATCCAAGTGAACGTGGTTATGCCTATAAAATGAGACTGGAAGCCATGAAACATCAAGGTAAGAAAGTAGATGTTGATGTATCTGATGTACCTGTTGAATATTCAAAATCAACTTCTACTCAAGTTGAGCAGAAGTCAAAAAACAAATATTCTGTTGAACTCTTAGGTGAACAACTTGGATTAGATAGAAATCAAATCAGAAGATTTATTCGTTTAACCTACCTTGTTGAACCACTACAGAAAATGGTGGATGGCCGTCATGAAAATGAAATCAAGATTGCATTTAATCCGGCTGTTGAACTTTCGTATTTAACGGAATCTGAACAGTATGATTTAGCCAATGCGATTGTTGAAAATCAAAGAACACCATCTTTAGCACAATGTCAGGAATTCAAAAGATTATCCCATGATGGTGAACTTACTACTGAATTCATTGATGATACTTTATCCGAAGAAAAACCAAACCAAAGAGAAAAGCTATCATTTCAAATGAAAGAAATTGATCAATATTTCCCGAAGGACTTTACACCAGGCAAGAAGAAAGATTTGATGATTCGCTTGTTGGAAAACTGGGCAAAGAAACGAGCACGAGAACAGGAACGATAATTCTAAATGTGATTGTCTTTTTTGTATGTATGCTTGTAAACCAAACTGTTGGAGGGGCAGTTTGTCTTTGTGTCAGGACGTGTAACTGCAGCCTCCCCTAAAACCCCTCCTACCTACCGAAACAATCTTATTACCTACCGAAAAAGAAAAAATGATTGTTATTAGTTAGTAGTAATAGATATTTGCAGGTTTGTAATAAGAAAGATATTTACGTATGTTTAAATTAAGAGATTATTTTAAACAGATCATTGGAGGTTAAAACGTATGAAAAAATCAGTAATAGGAATTTGTATTTCTTTGTTGTGTGTTGGAACAGGTGTTTATGCAAATCAACAAAGCAATGCTTCTAGTCCTGTTGTTTCTATTGTTACTAAGTCAACAAAAGATTCAAAAGTGAACACAAATGAATCGAAATCCAAGGTTAGTAAACATGAAGAGACTGAAAAGACAGAAGAAGTTGGAAATGCAACGAATTCTGAAACACAAAAGAAAACAGATGCAGTTTCAAAAGAATCGAGTTCAGTAAAAGCTGAAGCTAAGTCTTCTACAAAAACAGAAATCAAATCCTCTGTTTCTTCGGAAGGTAAAAAACAAGCTTCAAGTAATCAAACAAAAACTTCAGGTACTACAAAGAAAGATAATTCAACAGTCAGTTCTTCAAGTACAGGTACAAGTAAAGAACCTGAAACAAAACCAGTTGAAAAGCCAAGTAAACCTGTTCCAGAACATGTTGTAGAACCCACTCCAACACCAGAACCTGCAAGACCAAGTTATGCATGTCCTGGTGGAGTGAATCAAGATCTGGCCTGTGATGTGATTCTAGATCAAAATCATTACTTTGCAACATATTCTTCTCAAACTGAAGCTGATGCTGCTGGTATGTATTACATGAATGAAGTCATGTACATTGGTGAAACAGAAATCACGAATTATTCTGTACAGGTGGTATATCGAAATGATCATAGTATTGCCTACTATGGATTAAATCTTTGGAGTAATGGAAGTTTGATTCAATAAAGGTGGTGATGAATGAAAAAATGAATCGTTTTAGTTAGGCGAGATCTTCTCGTCTTTTTTGTTGCAACAAAATAAATGAAAGGAAAATGAAGATGAAAAACATATTGAAGAAAGGCAGTAAATTCTTTCTTACAGCATTAGTGATTCTCAATTCCATGATGAACACAATACCGGTACATGCTGAAGAAACAACTACCGATGAAAATTTAGATTCTGTTGTAGAACTAGGAAATATCAAAGATGTATTTCCAGATTTAGTACCACAGGATAATGGTGTAGCAACACTGGATATGACAGATATTGGTGGTCGATATGCCATGATTCATATCAACAATCAATTTGGATTTGACTATATTTCTTATTTAACCGTTGGTGATAAAACCGTATTCTGTATTGAACCGATGCAATTATTTACAGAAGGTTTAGATTATCATGAAGATACAGCTAAATGGGATGAACTGTCTGAACCAACTCGTCAGGCCATCTGGGAAATCAGTTACTATGGCTATTCTTATCCAGGCCATCAAACAGAAAAATACTATACAGCTACACAATGTATGATCTGGCAAACTGTTACAGGGACATGGTATCAGCCTTATGAAATGGATGGAACAACCATTTATGATATCTCTAGTGAAATGGCTGAAATCAATCGTTTAAGAAGTCAACCTCAAGGAAGACCTTCTTTCAACAACCAGACAGTTAAAATGGGATTAAACAGTCCTGCTACTTTAACCGATACAAAAGGAACCTTAGGTAATTATTCCATCACAAATGCCAATGGGATCAATGCTTCTGTAGATGGCAATAACTTAACGGTTGCCATCACTTCTGAAAATTATGACAAATCCATTACTTTCTCACGTAATTTTAGTGCACGTGATGTCAATGTCATCTATGGATCTGCTGGCTATCAAAGAGTCATCTGGTTAGCATCAAGACGTGATCCTTCTCCAGATTTCAAATTGAATTTTGAATTGCGTTATGCTGATATTGAAGTGGAAAAACAAGATTCTGAAACAGGAAATAAAACACAAGGTGATGCCACATTTAATGGAGCAACCTTTGCGATTAAAGATACAAGTGGAAATGTTCTTGAAACGATTACTACAAATGGAGCAAAAGCTAAATCTAAAAAGTATCCAGTTGGAACAACATTTAGTGTTTGTGAAGTTGCTTCTCCTGAAGGCTACTTAAAGAATGATTCTTGTAATAGTGTCACTTTAAAAGATTCTGGAGATTCCACTCCTTCTACCTTTGGTACAACCATCAAAGATCAAGTGATTAAAGGACGTATTGAAATTGCGAAAAGTATTGATAAAGATAAATATGGTTTATTCCAGTCTAATGTTCAAAAGCCTGGTAAAGGATTTAAATTTGATATTATCTTAAAATCTACAGGTAAAGTTGTATCAACGCTAGAAACCGATGAAGATGGACGAGCAATCAGTGATTATCTTCCTTATGGAACATATATTGTTAAAGAACAATCATCAACTGGTTATGATACATTAAAGCCATTTGAAGTGAAGATTGATCAAAACAATAAAACCTACTTCTATAACATCTATAACGATACAATCAAAGCCGAATTAACAATCTATAAAACGGATTCTGAAACAGGTAAACGTATCCCTGCTTCAGGTGTTGAATTCAAAATCAAAGATGCCGATGGTAACTTTGTTACACAGGAAGTAACCTATCCAAAGAAATATACAACGGATGTGTTTAAAACAGATGAAGATGGTTCTGTACACTTACCTTCACCTCTTAAATTTGGTGAATATAAATTAGTTGAAATCAAAGCACCATATGGATATGTTCTAAAAGATACAGAAATTCCAGTCAATGTGGATGGTTCTTCTACAGAGATCTTTATGAACTTTGACAACAAAACACAAAAAGGTCAGGTCTATGTCGAAAAGTCTGGTGAAATGTTCAGTGGTGTAAAAGAAGAAAAAACAGACTATGGCACTTTATATACACCGGAATACAAAGAACAATATCTTTCTGGTGTTACGTATGAAATTACAGCTCGTGAAGATATTGTGACTCCTGAAGGAACAGTCTGGTTTAATAAAGGTGATGTTGTAGATACATTTACTACAGGTGATGGTATTACTACTTCTTCCCTATTACAGTTGGGTAAATATACAATCAAGGAAACAGCTACTCAGACAGGTTATGTACTCGATTCAAACAGTTATGATTTTGATATTGAATATGCTGGTCAGATGATTGATGTTGTTGAAATCAAACAGGCTTATGTCAATGAAAGACAAAAGTTGAATTTAGATATCAACAAGACTTTTGAAGAAGATGATAAAGATGCCTATAAAGATGTTGTATTTGGAGTTTACTCTAAAAATGACATTACTTTAGATGATGAAGTTCTAATTCCAAGTGATGGATTAGTTGGTATTTTAACATTGGATGAAAATGGAAAAAATAACGAACAGTTGGATCTTCCTGTTGGAGACTATTATGTTAAAGAACTTGAAACCAATGTCGCCTACAAATTAGATGAAGAAAATCATGATTTTACATTCAGCTATGATGAAGATACAACAAAACCAGCTGTTACTGTATCTATGGATTTATACAATGAAAAGCGTCGTTTAGAATTGGAAGTCAATAAAGTGGATAAAGAACATCATGATCATTTCTTAAATGGTGCAATCTTTGAAGTATATGATAAGACAGCAGATGCTTATGTTACTACTTTAGCCAGTGGTCAATTGATGATTACTGGAGAAGAAAAAGATGAAGAGTATGAAATCTCTAAAAAAGAAGACTTCTCTAAAATCATCAAGACGGTAAAAACAGATGAAAACAAACAGATTGTTTTAGATATTGATGATGGAACATATTATTCTAGAAAAGTTGGAGATGACAAAGTAACAAAACATGTTGTAAAAGATGGAAAAGCAATATTAGCGGATGCCATCTATGGTCATGAATATGAATTTAAAGAAATCAAAGCACCTACTTCTTATCAGTTAGCTGATAAATCAAAAGCTTACAAAGTAGAAGCCGATAAAGAAACAGATACAGTCATTTATTATTTTGAAAATGAACGTATCATTGTTCCGAATACAGGGGTATAAATAGTATGAAATATAAAAGAATAAAAATAGCAGCCGCACTCGTTGTAGTAGGATTGATTGGTGGAGTTATCTACAATCAGGTTACTGCAAAGAAATCTTATGACTATTCGGATTATTATGTAGAAACGAAAACAACTAAAAAAGAATCAAATAAAGAGAATGAGGAAGCTTCTGAAAAGGAGCTTTCTTTATCTTTGTTGAAAAAAACAAATAAAGATGTTGTGGGTATTTTAGAATTTGATGATCGAATTATTTATGAGCCGATTGTACAAGCTCCAAATAATGATTATTACGTTCGTAAAAATATCAATAAAGAATATGCCAATGCCGGAATACCATTTGTATCGGCAGATGGAAATATAGATTCAAAAAATGTTGTAATCTATGGTCATTCTAGTAAATGGGATAACATTATTTTTACACCTTTGATGAGTTATATAGATCAGAACTATTATAAAAAGCATGATACATTTAAATTCATTACAGAAGATGAAACTAGAACATATCAGATCTTTGGAGTAATAAATGTTGATTTGAATGACTTGAATGATTCTTTAGAATTTACTCAAACAGAATGGGATTCAATAAATTCATTTAATGCATTTATATCAGATTCCATTAATAGGGAATTGTATAAGACTGGTGTTTCAGTAAATAAAGATGATCGATTAATGACTTTGGTTACTTGTGATACAAGAGGTAACAATAAGAGAATTGTAATTCTAGCTAAATTGGTTAATATAGCTAATGTTTAAAACTAAGGTGTATGATATTATTTAGCTAGATAAATCGGAGTTTGAAGCGGAGGTATGTATTATGAATATAGGATTTTGGTCGTGTATAATTTTGGTAATACCATTTCTGATTATAGGTGTGTTATTTGCGATTTATAAGGAAAAAGCAGCAAAATTTGTTTCAGGATTTAATGAATTTTCTAAAGAAGAACAGGCATTGTATGATAAAGCTCATATCTCTCGTGATATA
>ENA-ORML01001602-ORML01001602.1-human-gut-metagenome-genome-assembly--contig:-NODE-1602-length-18440-cov-3.925428_pt1 | contig 18440 bp, 16 predicted proteins | sample MGYA00242103_ERZ508995 | MGnify/ENA primary metagenome ERZ508995 (study PRJEB26280, sample SAMEA2338702) | human gut metagenome | biome: human gut; feature: human-associated habitat; material: faeces... | reverse complement strand
TTACCCTGTCTGGCGTCCAGCGCCTTGCCCTCTTCTGTTGTTGTCAGATTGTTCGCCACTTTTTCCTTTGTGATCGCCTCTCCGGCAAAATCGTCTATTTTTTGAAAATTGTCGCTCAATATGTCTACGTCCACTTTATCAAACGACTCCGGCAGAGTCATTTGCAAATTAGAACTTATTGTAGCCATATGTTCACCTCCCTGTTGTCAACCGTTGTTTTCAATATAAATCATTTCATCCCAGTATCTGTCTTTCAGTTCTCCCCAAGTGGTGTCCTTATAATCAACCCAAAGAGCACTCTTGCGTAACCATGGATAGAAAGGATAGAACCGAATCATTGTCACGCTCATGGTGAAATTTTCCGTATTCGCACGAATACTGTGTACCAAATATTCATTGGTCTCTCCATTTACAATAGACCGATAGCATACCTTCTGATTCACGTCCAGCCAGGGAACATAAATCATCTCAAGCTGTAAGGTATCCTGTATGCGGGCCGATTTCCAGTTTTCGTAATAGGCTCTTTCGAGCGCCAGCTCATTTGTATAGATATTCTCATACTCTCCGCCGCTGAAGACTCGTATTTTTTCCCCTATCCGTTCAATGGAAAACTGCGAATCTCTGTCAATCATGATCTTGATATTGTTGCAGTTGTACTTGCTCTTGATATCCAGAATTTCATCCTCAGAAGGAGGCTCGTTGTATAAAAAACACATCCCATGGACTTCGCTTTCACCCTGAAGAGCAAAGACATCATTTGTGTACTTAATCACATATTGTGTATCTTTTTTGATCTCTCCTCGTTTTACCGCGCGAGAAAACCCCTGCCCGTCTATTACCACCACGGGCAGGCTGGACGTTTCCTGAATTTTGATTTTTTGACCACTGATACACGACACATCCGCCACAAATGATACCGTCATTCCTTCTTCCAAGACTTCAAACTCTTCATCTATGTGCAGTAGATATGTTCCGGGCTGGGTTGCTCCGTCACATTCATCAGCAGTTCTGTCACCTTCCAGTTGTCTTCCCCATACCTCTGTCACATTTTTTATATCTCTCGGGGAAACCGATCCAGAATCAGATATAATCAATTTGTCGATGTCGTCCGCTCCCAATACTATTGGGTCTTCAATTCCGGTAGGAACCTGATGCACTGTATATACACCATCTGGTGTATAAAAGTGTTCATAGGTTGGATAAAGCGTAACGATCTTTCTGGCTATTTCATAAGGGTACACTCCCCGCTCAAATTCCAGATCATAAGGAACAAGTTCTTCATCAAAATTTGTGATATCAGTAAAATTAAAAGGAAAAAATCTTTCCACTGTGCTTTGTAGCGCTTCCTGCATTGTACTGTCTACCGGAACGACGACCTCTGTTCCAATCTGATTTCCTCGTTCTTCAGTAACAGAAGCCATCAAATCGGCCAATGTCAGGCTCAAATTCTGAGTCTGAGCATTAAAGGAATAATCCGTTTGCGTAACCATAAAACTTCCCAGCAAAAACCATTTATACTCTTTTGTTTCCCAATCATACAAACCAACCTGAAATCGGATCAGACGATTCAGCCATATGGTCACAAATGTGCTTGCAAAATACTCCTTATCTTCCATGTGAAGCGTTGTGCTCAATACCCTCCGAATATCCGAAGTGCTATCCACAGAAAGATCCAAAGATAATACGTCTCCCTCAATCTCTCTAAGCACAAGGAAGCTATCTTCTTTTGTCCGCTCTCCCATCTCTTTCCATGTCTTCTCTTTGTAATAATCCCAGGTATTTGCCTCGCACTCATCCCAGAACACTGTTTTCTGATAACCGGAAAAATCTCCACCAGCTCCACCAATAAGCTGCAATTTCATTTTCATGCGTTTTATAGGGTAAATAATCAGCTCCAAATCTGTCACTATTACCACCCCGCAGTCAAAATGTTTATATCTGCCGGCATATCTCCGGTCTCCGTCCACTCCAATTTCACGCCAACAAGACCACTGCCCGCTTCACTGCTGCAAGAAACAGGAGATTTCAACGCCGCATACCACCCCCGCCCATCAAAGGTCGTTATCATCTTGGGCTCGCCATTGGAAAGAAAATCAATCATTTTCTTTTCGTAATCTCCATATTCCATCTGAATATCACACCCAATCCCAAGAGGATTGAACAGCCCTTCAATGGTTCCCGATTCATAGTTCATCTCTCCGTTTTGAACTGTGTGTGGATATCTGCTATAATAGGGTGTTATCTGAGCAAAGGAAAAATTCCTTTGATGCGTACACTTACAGTTAAACAAGGAAACATACGCCTTTGACCTATCCGCAATTACAATTCCTTGTGTGATTGGGGTTATGGAAACAACGACCCCTTGCGTTTCGCCTGCCTCTGATATGCACACGCTTCTGTAATCATAGCTCTGTCTGGATAGCGCAGTATAATCATGAAGAGTAAAAACAATGTCATCGCTCGTTATGATGTTGACTTCTCTTATTTTTAACCATACTCCCTCTTCACTTTTTTTCCTCTCAATCACAATTTTGTTCACAGTTTGAGGATCTACACCCCCAATATCATCCATACCGTGCCTTATCCTCACAGCGCTCTGAAAAATATCTGTATCCACAATCACCATCCATCACCTCCTTTGTCAAAAGGGGCAGAGACAATTGCTCTGCCCCTGTTTTTTAACTGTACAACCTCTGCAAAATTCTGTTGGGCAATTCGTTCACAATGGCCTGTGCCAAGCCATCCGTATCATTTACCCCGCTTAAATAAAAATCCCCAAAAGTAAAATTAGCAGGGGGATTGCCTGTTTCTCCTGTCAGGTTCAATAGATCCATATTCTGTTGTGCGCTCCTGGAAATGATGGAACTCAGCAATCCAGATATGTCCATATTTTCAAGCGCAGAAGCATATAGCGCCTGCACATTCACACTACCAAAATCTTTGATAACCTGATTACCCTCGTAATCGTATATATTGTCATTCTTTTTGTTCTCTTCGATGGCGTCAATCGCTTCGTCAATTTTATCAAGCGTTTCCTGATGGCGCAATTCATCCACCCTGTCCTGGGCTTCTTTGATTTTATTCTGGTCAGCTTCATATACGAATCCAATTCCCTCACGGTATATGAGCTTTGTTCTCTGTGTTTTGGCTCTTTCCAGTTCCTCAAGAGCATCTTCCATTTCCTTCTTCTTTTCCAAAGCTTCATTAGTTTTTTCCAACTCGTCTCTTTGTTTCTGCAATTGCTCGATCTTGAGATCCGCGATTGCGTCATTCCATTCTTCCTGCGATGCCTTGATGTCCCATATGCTATCGTTGTTGTCATCAATCTGACCCTGCAACTCCTGCCACTTTTCACTCAAAACATCCAAACCACTCTGTTGTGCTTTCAGATATTCATTCTGTTCCTGAAGATTCTTAATCTGCTTAAACCCGTTTTGAATCAAATCATTATATGTACTTTCTGTGTTGTCTGTCCCTTGCGCGTCATGAAAGCTCTGGAATCCTTTGATCTGGCTCTGTATGGCATTCAGTCTATCCAATGCATACTGCAAGTTGGTAAGCGGAATTTGCGCCATTTCATCGTTCAGACCAATCAAATCCGTCTCTGTTTCAATAATCGTCTGATCAATATCCTCAAGGGTAGACATATATTCATGCCACTTATCACTATCAGGCGTTATTACACCGGAAGCAATCAGTGCATCAAACTGAGAAGCAAACGCTTCTCGTTCCTCCTGTAGTGTCAGGATTTTATCCTGCGTGGCTTTTATCGCATCTTCATAATCCTTTGCTGTAACTTCCTGACCGGCAGCCACCTTTTTATCCAGCTTTGCGGAGTTTTTATCCAGCGCTGCCTCAAGCCGATCAACTTTCTTTGTGTAGTATTCATCAATATTATCCAGTTTTTGGCGCGCAAGATCGACTTCCTGTTGTTTCAGTTCTTCCACCGTTTCCTGCGCTTTTTCTGCTTTTTCATACCACATAACGAAATCTTCTACCTGATTTTTGAGGTCTCCCTCATAATCAGCAATATTGATCTCGCCATTTTTGGCACGCTCCAGCATGTCATCGCCAAACCCATACCTTTGTTGCAGCGACTTTACATGCTCCATATAACGGTTATAGCCAGCCTGGTTTACTTCGATTTCTTTCGCAGTCGCCGCAAGCGCTTCATCAAGCGTCTTATTTTTATTAATATATCCGACTTTTTCTGCAACAGCGTCTATCAGTTTCTGTGTGGCCTTTTTCGCAACTTCTATAGCGCGTTCAATCCAGTCGTAAAGATCGCGCACAAGGCTTTTCGGTTCTTCGTTCCCTCCGGCGCCACCGGAGCCGCCGCCACCGCCTTTGCCGCTGGAGCCGCCTTTACCTCCTGGAACGGCCTGGCTAGTCGTTTTGTACACATACATCCAATTATTACCTTGTGAATATTTGCCGATTGCCCCTAGCTTTTCTTCACTAGAAACTGTTAAACCATAATCTTTGAGTGTAGGAACTTTTTTGGACGGGGAATTTCCCTTCGCTAACGCTTTCCCCATAGATGCAGGCTTTCCCGCCAAAATCTTTTTGGTTTGCTCTCCATTGAATACAATATCTCCACGCCCAAGATTCGTAAGCTGAGGACTTTCAACCAGTCTCCATGTGCCAGTCTTCCGGCTCACAATAATTTCAGGAGCTATCTCTCCAACCAAAGTGGTTCCACCCTTGGCGTTGTCTGTGCCGTCTGCTGCAATAGGGCCTCCACCCAGCAGTGTTCCGCCGCCTATTTGTCTCACAAATACGGTCTTTGTGGCAGGGCGTGAAAGGTTAGAGTGCAAGGTATTGGCTGCGGCAATAGCATTGGAAATATTGGCGGCAACAGGCTTGACCACTCTTTGTTTTGCAAAAGTTTCCAAGTTTTGTACAGAAGTAGTTCCCTCTGACGTATCGGCGCCAACTTGTAATTCAACTTTCTTTTCTTCAATTTGATTGTTTAGTTGCTCAATTTCTTTCCAGATTTGGTCAACTTCTTCTTTTGATCCACCAGTTTTTACTAGCTCAGCATGTAGACTCAATTTGTTGTTTAATTCTTCTTGTAAACTCTCCAGCTCTTTTTCGACTTCTTCCTTGTTTACCTTTACTTTTATTTCGGCTTCACCCTGTGTTTCAGGTACGTTCTCTATTTTTTTAGAAGAGCCAGCTGGCGTCGGTGCATCTCCTTTTATGTTCTCTCCATCTTTCCCGCCATCTTCGCTTCCTTGGTTTCCCTCCACGGTAACATTGTCAGCATTCAATGAAATATTCTGTGCAGATACGTTCATTTGCTGAACCTGCTTCAGCGCTTCCTCTGTTTCTTTTCTGCGTTCGCTTTCTTTTTTATAATCTTCCGGCCCTATCGTTTCGGTATCAGGATCTTTTGCATACGCATTGATCGCGTCCAAAAAGGCAGTAGCCAACTCACCGCTAATTCCGCCAAGCGCATCCTGAACATCCTGCATCGTTGTACCCTGATTGAAGGCGAATCGTGTCTCTCCATTTTCACCTTCAAAATAATGCCCGATATCTGCGTCTACAAAGCGATCAAATGCACGTTTGCGGTCTATTTCGCCATCTTCAGTATAATATTTCCCAAGGTTTTCAACCCAATCCCCAAGATCTTTTTCACTGATTATGCCCTCGCGGAATTTCTCAAGGAAATCAGTGCCGCCCACAAGCTCCATAGCGGTTACAAACTGGTCTGTGTTGAATTTCCCTGTTTCGAGTGCTTTAAGGATTTCATCCAGGGCAGATTTGGCGCTCTTGAAATTGTCATCGAGGTCCATCGAGTTCATTGCCTCTTTAAAAGCATTTAAGGCGCTCGTCGATTTTTCAAGAGCGGAGATCATCAAGTAGGCGCCCTCGATGTTCTGAGCATATGCAGAAATACTGTCTCTTAATCCTTCGGCTCTTTCCTCTTCTCCGGCAGCTACCGCAGCATTAAGTTCTTCCTGTGCTTTTGTACAGGCTTCTGTCTGCTGCCTGATATAATCAAGCTGCTCTCCAATCTCTTCTTGGGCTTTGCTCCTGTCAAGTTCTCGCATCCGGGCATAGTCCACATAAGTAGACCCATAGGAAGTCTGCCGCAATGCCCCCTCCAGCCCGGCGGATCGAATACTTTCCATATCCTCGGGCGTCAGGTAGCCTGTTTCATTCAGATTGGAAAGGGAGGAAATTGCTTTTTCTCTTGCTTCGGTATATTTTGTATACGACTCTTTCAGATCATCGTAAAGTTTTACGCTCTCTGCCGTCGCTTGTGCTGCATAATCAGTGTTCTTGGCGCTGTTTAGCAAATAAGTTATATAAGCGCGTATTGATTCATCAAAATCATGATCGTCGCTTGTCAACTTCATTATATCAGCGCCAGTAGAGACAACCCTTGACTTATACTCGTCATAAGTTAATTTTTGATCTTTTAATAATTGGTACGCAGCGTCAAATTCAGCAAGGCTTGCAAAAAACTTGTCGCTTTCGGGGCCAAAAATTATTGAACCCCACTCTTTATTGAATTTATCGCCCAAATCTTTTGTAGATATTTGCCCTAAATCAACATCGGATAAATATTTGGTTGCCAACTCTAGTAATATGTTTTCCGTTTCCTGAGAAATTTTTTCTCTGCCATTATTGCTTAGCTCTGCATTTTTATCATAAATAGATGTCCCCATAAGGTCGGCAATATACTGGCGATAATTTTGAAGAGAGTCTTGAGCAGCCAAATCATACGTCCTTTTTTGCCCAAAGAACGAGCGCACTATTTCGTCCTGAAAACCAAGCATATAATCTACAGCGGCCTGTTGCCCTATTTCTTGCCAATTTTCTTTTGCTTCATTATAAGCTATACTTTCTGCGGCATCTTGGGCTTCCATTGCAGGCAACAGGTATCCTCCCAACGCCTCTTCAATCAATCCATCTTCAAAATCGACAGAGTTTACTCCTGTCGTAAAAATTTTTCTTATTAGTGTTTTAAACTTATCTTTATCACTTAGTGTATCGTATAATGCTTGATATTGCCAGGATTTTATAACTGTTCCGTTGCCTGCGGCAAAGGCTTCTCTTTGATAATCCTCGGCATTATCCTCAAAATCTTTTACTCTTGTCAGTCGATCGGTTTGTTCATAATCTTCATACACACCACGAAGTTCTTCTCGCAAATCAGCAATATTGTTTTTCAAATCCAAGACAGCGTTTCCTTCGCTATCCCAATAACTCACCAAAGAGGGAAACTTCGACGCTAACTGATTTGCCAGATTCTGATACTCTTTGTATTCATCAATTGTAAGAGAAATATTTTCGCCTGTTTTCCGATCTACGCCCTTGCTTAACTCAAGAAGTCGCTCAGCCGAGTCCCCAGTGGTGATTTCCTGAACCTCTTTCTGTTTCTCAGCCATATCGGCCCATTTACTATTTAGCTCATTAACTTTCTCAACTGACTTCTCATATGCATGAACCCAGTTGTCAATCGCATTGGCTATTCCTTCGATAGCAAACATAGCGATTGTTACTGCCGCCATCTGTGCACCCGCAGACACCAACGCTCTTCCAAGTCCCTTGAATCCATTCGCAATGCTTTTCAGCTTGCCACCAAAAGTCAAACTGCCCTGCATCTTTTGTGCTTGCCCATTAAACCGCTCAATCTCATCAGCGGCCTGTTTTCCCCCGGCAGCAATAGCATCGAAATTGATTTCAGACTGAGCGAACATGGACATCCGCCCTTTGGCGCTGTCCATCTTTTGTTGATCGCCCACAACATTTTGGAACTCTTGAAGCAGTTTCAAGTCATTTTGCAGGCTGGCCTGCATCTGCTCTCTGTTGTAATCCCAGGCACCCCAAAAAGGAACGAACTTTTTATTCTCTCCGGTTCCAATAGTTTGCAGCAAAGCTGTTCCAGGTTTGAAAACCGTCAAAGCACCCATCGCTACGGCGGCGACGGTTTTCAGTCCACCCAAGGCTCCGGCAATTCCATTGATTACCTCAAGAATATTGGTAAGAAAATCATATCCGATCTTGAGCGTCTCTGGATCAAGAACAGATATGGAGGTTTTGGCTAAAGTAGCGGAAAGTTTATTCGCCTTTCCTTCAACAGAGTCGAGATAAGTCTCATACTCCTTCATAGCACTACCTTCCGACATTCCGTTGGTTAGCTCATCATATATCTTTTCTGCTGTTCCGAAGTTTTTCAGAATGGCGGTGCCCAGGTTACCCTGCACTTTACCAAACATCATCTCGACGAGCGAGGCTTGGGACACGTCTGTCAGTTTGCCAAATACTTTGCTGATTTCAAGTAAAATCTGATAAATATCCTTGTACTCAGTGGCGCTTTTCATAATATCAACACCAGTGAGTGCCTTAATTCCTTCCTGCATCTTAGAGGTGCTGGTTACATACTCATCTACTTCTTCGCCGGCAGCCTCCAGTTCTGCTGTGCTGCCACGAAGTCTCATTGCCAATGTTTTTAATCCGTTACCAACCTTTTGCGGGTCATTAATAATTTCGTTTCCTGCTGTTCCAATTGCTATGGACTTAACCAGATCGGTATTTGCCGCACTAAGGCTCGCGGCACTACGCTGAAGAATTTCTCCCAGCCCACCAGAAGTAATTCCGAAATTATTACCAACATAGTTCAGCTTGTCCAGTATGCCTTCTGCATCTCCGGCTTGTATATTGAAGGCTTTCATCGTGGAAATCAAGCTGTTTGTGGCATCATCTACTGTTTCCACTCCATCGCCAACATTATAATAAATTGTTGACAACTCTCCAAGCCGCTGAGCTTCTTCCATATCATAGCCCATTCTCGCCCAACCAGCTGTGGCTTCTATATAACCTGGAACCTGCGCCGCAAGATCTGCACTTCTGCTCAAAGCACTTTCCATATACCGAGCATACGAAGCACTGGACTCGTCCGTCACCTTGCGCACACTGGTCATTGCCTTATCTATCTCTTTTACGGCCTCGACCATCTGCTGGGTTTTGTTTATAGCCCCCATAAACAACTGGCTTATGCTGAACCAACTTGCGAACTTGGCGAACCCCTCTTGGAATCTCTGGCCGAATGTTTTCCCCGCTTCACCCGCAGCACGAGCTTTTTGCTTGAGCACCTCAAGCTGCTCGCTAAGCTGCTTAACTCTTTCTGGGGTCGCGCCTTGGGTTAAAGCTGTTTGGAATCCTTCTTCAACAACGGAGAAACTCTGCGCCCATGTTCCGTCAGAAAAAGCTCTGCCATAGTTGGAACGCATCCATTGCATCTGGGAGAGCTTGTTTTGAATCTTTTCTACGGTGGCGTCATACTTTTTTGTACTGGCAGCCCCTTTATCTGTCGCCGCAGCGGCAGCAGCCTGAGCACTTTTATATTCAGCCAAAGCGGCGGCAGCCTCTTTAAGCGAAGCGTTGGTTTTATTCAGGTATCCTGAATACTCGGCCATTCCCTTAACATTATTTCCACCCGGTTGTATTCCAGAAAAAACCTTTTGTGCTCTACTCAAATCACTTCTGGCTTTGTCTATAACCGAATTTATTCCGGCTTGCGCCCCTGCCTCTGCCCCCTTGAAAGCAACCTGTACTTTACTAGCCAGTGTATTTATTCTGCTTTCGACTGCATTCAGATTCGACTGCCCTACATCTATATCAAACCTGATTTTAGGTGTTATCCCACGACCATTCCCCTGGTTTCCGAACCCCAGAGAAGTATTTCCAATCGAAGTTTCGATCGCTTTTTTTATCTGTGCCTGAATCGAGGCCAAACTGGCTTCTCCAATTTTGGCCTTTATTTCAAAGACCTTGTTTTCAACAGCCCCTGAGATCTGGCTTTCCAGCCCTTTGGAAGATTTGCTGTCCAGTTTCGCTTGTACAGGTATCTCAATTTTCAGTTCGCTCATATCACCCCTCCTTTATCAAAAATAAAAGCGGGGTGTACACCCCGCGTCACTTGACTCGTATCCCCGCTTTCACCAGCCCATTTTTCAAGGCATCCACATGCGCTCCAGAAGCTGAAAGCGCATCCATTGTAGCCTGTGTAAACGGCCTCGCCCCAGGTGAAAAATAATCATATCCTACGCCTGTCTCAACAACTTTCGCCAGATCTTTATCCGTTGTTGGCGGCGGGTTTCCCTTGCTGTTAGGCGGCGTAATGTTTTCTACATGAAGCACTGTTCCATTGACCGTTCCAATAATATTCACGTCTTTTTTCATGTCGTCTCTCCGCTCATATTCCGTCGGCTCATAGCTATCGTACACAACGCTCTGAACCTGTTTTGCCTCTTCCTTTCGCACAGCGTCAAGAACTTCCGTCCGCAGGCTGGTGTTGATAACATTTCTTATATATGTCATTGCCTGATTCAGTGATTTAACTGTCGGCATTTTCATCCGCCTCGTCCGTGTTTTCTCCAGCGGGAACGCTTTCAACATCCTGCCGGCTCTCTTCGTTTTGATTTTCATTTCCGCCCATGGCGTCAAGCATCAGCGCAATGATATCCGTCAGATTCAGATTTTTCATCAAATCAGGGTTATCGCCTGCAAATTTCATAGCTTCACTTCCAATCGAAGCGAGGCTCTGCACAACCGTTGTCAGTGCCTCTATGGCGCGATCAAAACTGTTCCTTGCATAACAGGTCTTACGATATGCCACAAGATCATCAATCCAGTTTTCCATCTCAATCAATTCCGGAAGATCGACGCTCTCCTTGATCTTCCGATAGCTCTCTCCCTGCATAAAAACAGAGATTTCATTATCCTTCCAGTTTTCGGGAAGCTCAAAATCCGTATAATTGACGATCACGAACATGCCCATCAGGATGCTCTGTTTCCAGGGGGAGTATTTTCCGTCGCTGTCCATTACCTGCGAAGCAATAAACTCAGCAGTGGTCTTGCGCACAGTATAAGGAGCGTGCTTACGAACCTGAACCTCTCGCTCCTTCCCGTTAATCGTGCAAATAATCATCTTTCCTGTTACCTTTTTGTTTTCCATTATCATTCACCCTCCAAATCTTTTTGTTTCTCAGGATTTTTCTCCCCGTTGTGTTCCATATTTTCTGTCGTTTCCTTGTACTCACAGGCGAAAGCCAAACCAATGCATATCGCATCGGCTTCATCCTCTGTAACTTCGATGTCATAATGATCCTTGACAAATTTTTGGGCCTGCGCCTTCAGTTGTGCTCTCTTGATGTTTCTCCCCTGTTTGAACCCGAGCATTTTCCTCCATACGCTGGGTTTATAAATCATTCCGGAAATGTTATGGCTGTAGCAATACCCCATGAGCCCACCCTGAATCTGCGCCAGCATGATTACAGCGCCGGCGCTTCTTTGAAGGGCGACGCCTTCAAAAACCAATGCGTCCGGTTTATGCTCTCCAATCAGGTTGAACATGCTTTCCATCATCAGCCGGACCCGCAAATCCGCATCTTTTACCCTTGAATAGTCCAATACTTCATATCCTAAAAGCGTTGAATCTTCAAACCAGGCCACACCAGTTTTCTGACTTGCCTGATCAAACGCCAGTATTTTCAAACTTATCGCCTCCCCGGCATCTTCATGCCAATTCATGCTTTCGCCAGAGATCATAAAGCCCCAATGTTTCCCTTTTGCTGAATACGCCAATCAAAATATCTCTGCTTTCCATCAGATCATAAAGTGTGGCTCCATGCTTTATATACCTGGCTATCTGTTTTGGGTTTTCCAAATACACCATTTCCATTGGGTCATAAACCCGATCTGTTATTGCGGAACGCACTTTCAAGACAACCTCTCCATTCAAAAATTCCATTCAAAAAGGGGCGTCTCAATTTAAGAGACGCCCCTGAATCACTTTGCGCGAGATTTCCGTTTTGTGGTTTTTGGCGAAGGCGCCTGGGTTTGCTCGTTCTCACCTGCGCCATCCTCTAAAACCTTTTTGCCCCGTAAATAGACTTCAAGCATATTTGCGGGCATTTGCGGCTTTTTATCTGCGCATACCCGATCAACCGTTTCCGCAAACAACAGGTCGTTTTTCCCATTGTCGCGCCAGATCAAATATGCCAGATATACCTGATAGCACTCAGGCGAGCAGGCAATAACCCGCCACGGAGTATAGGTTCTTACCTGCTCGCAATATGCACAGGTTTCATATTCCTTGCCGCAAACCACACAATTCCGTTTGGCTTGCATCTTACCGCTCCTTACTTCGCATAAGCATTGCCGTCGAACAGGAAATCGAACAGCTTGCGGTCAGTGCTACAAATATCCTGAGTCATATTCAGCACAAACGGGTGATCCGCATCAGGCGCGAAGTTTTGATCAATTTCCTGAGAGAACTTGGCGCGCGGGAACACCTGCCAGGCGGCATACTGGGTATTCTTGTCGCACATATCATGGCAAAGCACCAGGGCCACAAACTTGTGCTCCTTGGTTTTGTCGAGGGCGGACTTGGAAATCTGGAAGCCAACAGAGGTCTCATATTCGTAATCCACATAAACCTTGTCTCCAGCATTCAGACCGGTAGGCAGGGTCAGCGTCTTTGTGGTTAGAGTAAAGTTTGTCGCGTTAGCCTCGGCGCCAATCCCGTAGGACTTGGAAGTGCCACCGCCCGCAGGCACAACATAAATGAACGGAATCTTCGCCCCTTCCACACCGACAGGCTCCTGCTTCAGCTCAATAGATGTCGTGGCTCCCGCGGCCAGCACATGTTCCTCCCACATCGGCACAGTAATCTTTGCCTCCGCAGAAGCATCCTTAACCTTCACGCCAATCTGATTGGCAAACAGGTCAAAGCTGAAGAAGGCATTGGAGGCAGAAAACTGGGCACTGATTCCGCGTTCCAGCGTTTCCACCTTGGCGCCTTCGGCATCCACAATATCTGTGCTGTTATCAATGGTAACTTTGAGATTTGCATCCTTGATCTGGGTCAAGGAATACATGCGTTCACCTGTGGCAATGTCATATCCGTTGCCGCGTACATAGCGGTCAACAATAACGTTGCTTCTATCAAAAGCCATATAATCCCCTCCTGTTCATAAACAAAAAACCGCCGCGATTTTGTATCACGCCAGCTTTTTCATATAGTTCAACTGTGATTTGTCAATTTTGCTAACGTCGATGTTGCCGGAATAACATCCGTTCAACAAAGCACGGGCAGAAACAATGGTTTGTATTCTTGATACCGCATCCATGAAGGCCCCTATTTTCATATCCCACACATCATACCATCCATACTTGAATCCCTCCATGTTGGTCATGGTAGATATCAGTGTTTTCAGCGGGGATGAAAATGGTTTGCGTTTGGCTTCCTCCCATTCCTCATAGGCCAGCTCCATACGCACCATTCTTGTAAACTCATTTCCGTTTTTAATGAAACGGGTCTGTTCCATGTTCATGAACTTACATATATAGTTTACAATCGCGCGGTAACCAATCTCGTCAATAACGATCTCGTCTTTTGCATTTCCCAGCACAACCCGGCCAGGCTGGTTGTCCACTTCCGTCGGTATGAAATCAGCGGGATCAAACCCCTCTCCGAACAAAAAAGCAGCGTCGCGTTTCTCGATTTGGGGAAACAACAGCATAAACAGCTGGTAGTTCGATATTTCTTCATATCTCAATCCTTTTTCATCCAACTGGGCCATCAAATCCGTCGGAGTCGCCAGAATTGTATGAACCACCGAAAAGAAACGCTTTTCGCTCTCTTCTCCCTCGCCGCTGTCTCCACCTTCGATTTCTCCAAGCGTTGGCTGCCGAATACGTAACTTCGGAGCAATCTGCAAATCCCGCCCTCTGAAAACGCGCAGTTCGTCCACCTCAAAAAGTTTACCCAAGGCGCTCACCTACCCGGTTCCATCCTCGGATCTCATAGATGAGCTGTTTGCCGTTAAATTTTTCGGGAACGTTTATCTCTCCCATTCCCCGAAACAGCAATTCGCCATAGGTATATCTTTTGGAGCCGTTGATCAGATAATCTATCCGGTCACAAAGAACATCAAGTTTTGATCCCCTGTCTTCAATACCAAGCATCTCGCCGGCCTTGTCGTCCAGACGCATCTGGTTTTCAGGAACGATCACAAAAATCTTGAGCCTGTATATCCTTGTGGCGCTTGTCACCACGTCTGGGATATCCACTTCGCATGTAACCAAGGTCCTCGCTTCTTCTTGTGTTCCCAGCATTTTTCTCCATGGAAACACCTGCGTGTACCGAAGATCCAACCCCGGAAGCGTTACATTTTTCTGATGCTTAATCAGCTTCACAGCTTTGTCGTCAGTCAGAATATCTTCCAGCAGGCAGGCTTTGATATCACTGACTACATTGTAATTCTCCAGCGCACTCATTAAAACCACCCACTTCCTGAATGCTCCCCATCTTCATCAGCGGGCCTGTAATCAGCTATCCCAAGCTGAACATTGTCCACGCCTTCTCTGAACTGAGTTTCGTGCAGGGTGATCTCCAACAACCCGGAGTTTTCCTGTGCGCTGTTTTCGTCGTATTGATAGGTATTGGTCACAACATTCAAACGAGAGGCTTCCACTGCCAATGGATGCATTCCTTCTCCGCACGGACCAAGAAGAAAACGCTTACCTCTTTCAATTTTCAATGTCTCGGCATTTACCTGAACGATCGCCTTCATGACGAAATTTGCTACATCCATATAGGTGTTTTGCGTCTCTCCGAAAGCATACTTGCTTCCATCCTTATCCCATCCGTATTCCTCATGGATGCTTCCATCCTCAAGCTGCCAGCGCAAAAGAATGTTGCATTGAACCATTGTGCCATATAAACCCAATGTATCGTCAGCATTTAAGGCGTTGACAATCCAATAGGTGTTCTTCCAGCCAACAATGTCCCCCAGCTTCAGGTTTTCACCTGGTTTCCCGATGATTTTTTTCGTAAAAGGGTCGTTCAGTGGTACAATCTGCACCTCCTGTGAATCTTCCGCATGATTGATAAAAACTTCTTCCCAGTTCAGCGTCCGGCTAAAATCTTCGGTTATTCTATCCCGATAAGCCCTCACTTTCGCCTGTTTCTCGTTCTCCACACCATTTGTGCCCTGGAGCATCCTGTAATACGTTATATCGTGTATCATTCGTCGCTCTCCTCCGGCAGGGTTGTGGAGATATACTTTTCCTCTCCCGTCAATCGGTCTTTAGAGAAATAATCCGCAAGCAGATAGTCAATTCTTACCCTTTGCTGTTCAATCAGGGCAACATACGTCTGCCTTTCATTGGCTGGCGAATGGAGCAGTTTCAGTTCAGACGCTGAAAAAGTATTGATTTTCGGCAGTAAATCAACCAATCCTCTTTCGTAGTAGGGAAGCATCATAACATCCGCAAGAAGCTCAACCTCATCGTCTGTGATTTCTTCTGCGAACCGATCCTGTGCATCTTCTCCCTGAACGATCTTTAACTCAAACCCAAGCGGAATATGGCGCCTGATGTAGCTGCACGCTTCTTTCAGGAAGGTTTTCGCCCGCTCCTCAGCCAGCTTCATCGCCATTTCTTCTTCGACTTCAAAATATCGGAAAAAATCCCTGTCTTTTTCAACCCTGTCAAAAAAGGCTGTGTACACATCTTGCAAGCTGCTTGTCAAGGCTATCACCTCCCTGCGCTACTCACGACTTCTTTGTCGCAGTTCGCTTGCCCGTAGCTCTGGACGCGGGGCGCCCTGCCTTTCTGGAAGTTGTTGTTTTTTCTTCGTTAGCTCCGGCGTCCTTCGGCGCTTCCGGAGCGTTTTCCTTTGTATTCGCCTCAGAGACGTTTCGCATCAATTCCAGCTGCCTGGCAACCTGTTCTGCAACCATTTCAGACACCTGCTTCTCCAGAGCCGGATCGCCGGACGGATTGCCAACAGGACGCAGCCGCAGCCTGGAGTTCACATCTCCACGCAGAATTTCCTTTCTGCGTTCTTCTACCACCTTTTGCACGCGCGTCGAGATATCCACCTGCCCACGCTTGATCAGCCTCTGCATATGAGAAAAAATCCTGTCAATCTGAACCGGATTGACAATCGCTACAATCTTCTCCATTTTTTCAATGGTTCCATTGATCAGCATATCATCAATCTCATCTTCAAAAATACAAGTTTCCTTCCACCTCGGAATTTTGAGAGCAGTGTACACCTCTTCTTTTTCACTTTCATCAAACTCGATGATCCCGTCCCGAACCACCGGCGTGCGGTTATTGATAAACTCAAGCTCCGCGAGAGTAAAATACTCCTCAACCGGAACTCCGTTTACAAGGGTTCCTTCCAAATAAATATTTCTGTCTCTGGTAGACAAAGCAACCCCAAACTGATTTTTGTTGATTACACGAATCGCACTTCGGTCCATTGATTATCTTCACTCCTTTTATTTATTGATTGTGCAAAACAAGCAGCCGGGAAATCACCCGGCTGCCTATGTCAACCCTGAATCACGATCTTGGCGATCTTGCTCAGATCAGTAATGGTATACCCAAAGGTGTATCCACTCACCTTCAGATGGATCTTCTCACTGTTGATATCCTCGTGCTCAAACACACGCGCCTCACCGCGAGTCTGTACATTGCCGATCTTGCCAGCCACACCAAAAATAACTTTGTCAGGAACGATCAGAGAGCCGTCAGGTAGCTTCTTCTGTCCGCTGAACCCAACCATCTCGATTCCAGCATAATCGTGCAGGAAACCATCGGTATTGTAGTAACCCTTTTCGCGGTCGCTCGGCCAACGGCTCGCCTGCTCCAGCTTGCTCATCGCCTGACGATACTTGTTGAGCATAAACATGAAAGGTTCGCCGGTGGAATCCTCCATATCGCGCAGATAGAGCGCGAGTTTATCAGCAGACGCATCAGTGGGCGCCGCGCCGCTTTCGGTAATATAGTTTTCTCCGCTGGTAATCGCCTGGTTGAGCATATTGAAGATCATAGAAACCTTCTTGTTCTCCAGAGCCTGGTTGATATACTCAATGTACTTGGCAACGGTATTGTAGCCACCCTTGCGCATATCCTTCAGCCGGATATAGGTCTCAGCCTGGAGTTCCTTCCACACGGGAAGCATCGTCTCATGCTCGATATAAGAAGCCGGCACGTTGCCGCCAGTCACCGCCTCATACACCTGAATCGTATTCTTCGGGTCGGTTTCGGTGTAGTAATCATCAAACTCACCAATATTGCCCTCGTCAAACATGCGGCCAATCAGCTCGCTGGGGGCATTCACAGTTTCCTGAGTAAACGCGCGCTTGATCAGCGCGGCAATCTCGTGATCGCGATCATGGCCGGTCTCGCCAATCTTGCGCATCCGTTCATCAATAATCTCGCTGATTTCCTTCTCGTCATCCGTCAGGGGATTTCCATAAACAACATTACTCGCCCACTCGGTCAACACGCAGGGCTGTACCATCTTTTCAGCAATTTCCATCTTTCTTCCCTCCTTCAAAATAAAAAAGCGGGCTTCAACCCGCTTTCATGTTGTTTCTTCTGTTTTTCAGCCGCCTACAGTCTTTGTGGGGATGCGCTTCACATGATACATCTTCACACCGAAGGGGTTCGCATACTCACCCACGCATTCCCAATCAGCAGCGCCAGCGTCTGTCTTCTTGAACTTGTTCCCCTCCACCTTCAAAGGATCTTTCGCCGCAACAACTCCTTCCACCTCGGAGGTGGCGTAGTGTTCGCCCACACGGGTGGGAACCTTGTTAAACACCTCTCCCACGGCAATGTCGTCATTGTCGATCTCGCGGGGCGTAATCACGGCGTTGATGCCGTCATAGCTTTTGTCCTTATCAGCAATAAAAGCGCCGCCCTCCAGAGGAGTTCCACGCTTGATCGCGGCAGCAGCCGCTTCCTGGGCAATACCCTTGTCATGGTCTACGATCAAATAACTAAGCATCGTTATTTCCCTCCTTTTGTTTTAAGCATTGATAAATTTCTTCCACATGGCACTTCGAACATCCCCGTCGCTTTCAAGGGCGCTACGTGGCTTGTCCGATACGGAAGAAACCTCTTTCTGTCCTTCATCCTTGTACTGCCGGGCAATCATCCTGTCGGCTGCCATCGCTTTCACTTCCAGAGTCTTGAGCTCACTGATCAGCTTGCCGATTTCTCCATCCTGCGAAAGTTCCTCCTCGGTAAAACAACCGCGTTCCTCAGCCCAGTTACGCAGAGAGGCAACCTGCCGCGCTTTTTCTTCGGCTTTCTTGCGCTGCTCTTCGGCCTCCCATTTTTCTTTATACTCAGACAGAGAACTCACGTCCTTTTCAAGACTTTTAATCTTCTCGTCCCTCTGGCTGAGCATATTGTTGAAATCTCGCGGAGAAGCCATCAGCTCAACCTCGGTCTTGCTGACAATCGAAACATTGCCTTCCTCAATAGCGTACTGCACTTCCACAAAATACAAATCGCGCTTTTCGCTCTCCTCGTCTTTGACCCACGCAATGTTATCAGCCGGAAACAGGAATGCGATCCACGGATATTTCATGCCGTCTTTCGCCAGCGCGTCG
>ENA-ORML01001601-ORML01001601.1-human-gut-metagenome-genome-assembly--contig:-NODE-1601-length-18465-cov-7.186312_pt1 | contig 18465 bp, 15 predicted proteins | sample MGYA00242103_ERZ508995 | MGnify/ENA primary metagenome ERZ508995 (study PRJEB26280, sample SAMEA2338702) | human gut metagenome | biome: human gut; feature: human-associated habitat; material: faeces... | reverse complement strand
ATAAATAATCTTAAATCGCGAAATTTTGAAGATCATTTCATGCGTAATCACTATCAATCTTAAAACCTCTTGCATAATGTTATTCGGTGTAGTATATTATTGCTATGAATTGCGGTGGTCGTCTTCGGACAACACCTAGAAGGAACCTGATGCGTCGGGTTCTTTTTCTTTTTTCAAAAAATGTAGGCATCTATTTGAAATTCTCAATTCAAGAGAAGAAAGAAAATCGACAGTGTTGGTTTCTTAAATCCCAGTAAAAGAATAGTACGATTTATTTAAGGATTATACATACACTGACGCGTGTTTAGATCGAGTTATATGTGAAGCATATCGTCTAGAATTTAAAGGTGAATCAATAAGAAATTAAATCAAAAAATTGATGTAACGGTTGACCGCTATAGATACACCGATGGTGCGCTACACACGTATCATTTTCCGTCATATGCAAAATCTGAAATGAATCTTGTGACTACATCAATATTTCGTTTATTAATATAATGAAAACAGAAATTCTCAAACATCAGTTCAAGAATTCGTTTTAAATCTCGCACAAAAAAACACCTCCAATTCGCAAAATCTATAGAACTTAATATTCTACAAATACATCTTACAACTGAAGGTGTATAGACGGCTCTGATTAATGGATTGTGTGGTTCTAAATGATGGAATGAGTGGCTCTCAGTGCTGGACGGTGTGGCTCTGAATGCGTGGAATACTCACTTGTACAAAATCGGAATCATCGAGAATTCAAGATGTTATCCTTTTTATTCCAAGGGTAGCCGTTACTACATACGGTTACAATTTCTATTGTTCCTATTTTATCTAAAACGACTAATTTTAGATAAAGTTAACCTTGACTTTTATATATATCAATTGTTTAATATTCATACAGAAAAACTACTGGATACAGTGGTTCCTCTGAATTATTCTAATGTAAAGACACTAGTTTAATCCTTGGAGCGGGTGAACTAGTGTCTTTTACATTTTTCTATAATCAATAATGTGATTTTTAGCAATTCAACTAAAGCCAAGATAGTCATGGCAACATCAATGTACAGATAAATATACATAAAACACGTCCTCCTACATAATCGGAATCATCGAGAACTCAAGATATCATCCTTTTAATTCAGAGGGTTCACCGTTACTACATCCAGTAGCCAATTTCTATTATAAATGTTCAATGTGAAAACATTGTTAACTCCAAGCATTTTGTTGCGAATGATCCTATCTTGTCTAAATCGCATTATTTTCGTTGAATTAGATACGGTTTTAACATCTAAACTAACACAAAATCAATCATTTACACAACATAAGATAAAAGAACCCTCAACTAAGAGGATCCTTCTTACTCAATACATGTTTTAACACTACTTCCATTTTTTGAAAGTCAATTGGTTTCGTTATATAATCATTCATCTTTACATCAAATGCTTTTTTCTTATCTTCCTCAAACGCATTGGCAGACATAGCTATAATTGGAATATTAGCCTTTTCAGGTTGTGAAAGATGTCGAATACAATCTGTTGCCTTATAACCATCCATATTTGGCATTTGAATATCCATTAAAATCAAATCGTATGTATTAGCTGGTTGATGTTGCATTTCATTTACACAAAGAATTCCATCTTCTACAGCTTTTACTTCAAAGCCCATTTCTGTAAGAATCGTTGTCGTAATTTCTGCATTTAATGCATTATCTTCGGCCAATAAAATTCTTTTACCCTTAAAATCAATATCAAATTCATTGGAAGATTCAATATTTCTATTAGTATAATCTTTATTCGCAATCTTATGTGGAATGATAATCGTAAAAGTACTACCCTTACCAAGTTCACTCTCTACTTCAATACTGCCATTCATTAAGTCCACAAGGTTTTTGACAATAGCCATACCAAGTCCAGTACCTGGAATTTTAGATAGAGTCGTATTTCTTTCACGTGTAAATAATTCAAATAAGGATGGTAAGAATTCTTCACTCATTCCAATACCCGTATCCGATACTTTTGTTTGAATTAAAGTATAGCCTTCTTTATCATAAGGAAGTTCTTGTACATCAATCAAAACTTTACCACCTTCTGGCGTATATTTAATCGCATTACTAATTAAATTGGATAGAATTTCCTGCATCTTTGTAGAATCGGTAATAATATGTTTGTGTTCAACATTCACAATTTTGTTTAATTCAATATTCTTTCTATAAGCTTCCGCTGCAAATGCACCACAAACAAGTTGAGTAATATTCCCCACTACTTCATAATTTTCATCCAATTCCATCTTACCACTTTCAACACGTGCCATATCCAATACATTATTAATGATTGAAAGTAATAATTGACTCGATTGTTCAATCATTTCTTGATAATGAACAAGTTTAGGATTTGTTAATTCTTTCTTCATTAATTGTGAATATCCCAAAATCGCATTCATCGGTGTACGAATATCATGTGACATATTAAATAAGAATATGGACTTGGCCTCATTAGCCTTTTCAGCCTTGATTTTTTCTTGGCGTAAAGCCTCTTCCTGTTCTAACTCACGCTTCTTTTCTTCCGTAAAATCACGATTGGCAAGTAATACACTTACAACATGACCATTCTCATCATATTTTTGAGGTACAATCATCGAAAGAATCCAAGTTCCATCTGTCCTTTCACAAGTATGGAATAAGGAATTCTTTCCTTCAAGACGTTTTGCGATGGTCGTACTATCATAAAATTCAACACTACTCTGCCTAAATGGTTCGGTAATCAAACGATTTACTTGCTCTAATAATATATTATGATCCATCTGAGTATAGCGCCCCTTTAAGCCGGGAATATTATTTCCTTTAATCAATTCCACATCACCTGTCTCTAGATTAATCAAACAAATATAGGAATACCCAGCCGATAATGCCTCAACTTCATGTCGAGCCTGTTGCACCTGCTTACCTAAAGTAATTGGAAACTCTTTATCTTCCAATTGTTTTTTATCAGGAATCGAATGATGAATATGAAGCACCTTCCATTTTCCATCCCTTACACCATAAATAATAGTAAAGCGAGAATCCAATTGCATAATTGGAACTTCTTTATCATAAAGGCCATAAATTTGAACGGATCCATACACAAAGACACATTGATCATCCACAATATTTTCTTCTATTTCTAAATCTTTAAATTCAAAATGAATATTCTTTCTTTTCTCCACATTAAATTTGAAAGAATTTAAAAAGTGCTCAATATTTTTAAAGAATTCTTGTTTTCCCGTACCAATAATACTCGCATTCGAATCCAAAAAATCTTGAATCGCAACATCACTCAACGTATCCGAACCTAAATATGTTTCTAACAATTGTCTAGTAAGTAACTTAAAATCCTGCATAACCCAACCCCACAAAATAAAAGGCATCATCACAAATCAGACAATGCCACATTATATTATTATTTCTAACTGATTTGAAAAAAGATATATCATTACCTATATCATACCATTAATTTCAACCAATGTTATCATTAATTTCATCTAATTTTTCATTCATTGTTCTCAATTCATCTAAAATTTCATTCAATAAATCAACCACTTCATTCATGATTCGTCACCCCCCTCATATATTTCTTCCATCTTCTTAATACATCTTTTAATGGCTCATCCAAATAAGCATAAGCCTTTTCTTTCATATCTTCCGGAATACCATAAGCAGCTTCTGCAATACTTCCCGTAATAGCTGCAATCGTATCACTATCTCCACCAATCGAAATCGCATTTTGAATCGCATCCTCAAAATCCGTGCTTTCTAAAAACGCAATAACAGCCTGTGGAACACTGCCTTGACAAGTTTCATCAAACCTGTAATCCTTACGAATAGAATCTAAAGACATCGATAAAACGTAACCATACTCATTTTCAATATGCTCTTTGATTCTTCTTTTACACTCATCCAGATCTGAATCAATTGGATTTGAATATTCAATATTCTATCCACCAAATAAAATCTTGCCATAAAGATTGCATCACATACCGCCAATGCACCCTTAATACCTTCTGGATGATTGTGTGTTACACGAGCCGATAATCTTACTAAATCACGATTAGGCCACATACATGTTCTTGCACAAAAACCACAATCCATCACCCAAGCACAAGGGGATACACGCATGGCTGAGCCATTGCCAAAACTATTATGTAACAAAAAGAACAGATACAATGATTCTAATAGTTAGAATTCAAATCTGTTCTTAGATATCTATGATTAATTCTTTCTTTAATCTAGTCTTTAAAATATCCCATCCAAATAAGGAACTAATACATCGTAGAATTTCTTACTCCATTCTGCATGAAATTGAGCAATTAGTTCCCAATCTGCATCATTATTGATACTAACATTTTCTAAAGTGACATAAATTTTTGAACTAAGTAAATCATCATTTCTTTCCCATATCAACTTAGTATTTAAATCTTTTTCAATCTTGTCTTTATTTGCTGCTAATAAATCAAAAGCCTGTTTATTTTTATTGACGTCTGAATTACCTAAATAAAGTTCAACTCGAGACTGATTTGTATTTGTAACACAACATATATTGAACCTCACAATTCCAGTAGATCCACTTTGCCAATTTCCTTTAGATGGTTTAACTTTTTCAAAAGGGTTGAAATCTGTGAAACTTTCATTAATTTTTTCAAGTGCAAAAGCCCAAAACTTTCTTTTTACATCATATTCTTGATCATCATCTGCAGATCTTAAATAGAAAACTAAATCTTCAGGGTCTTCGTTATACAAGGCAAAAATTCGTGTTAATACATTGATTTTAGAATGTGTCCCAGTATTTGAAAATACATAAATACCATCTGATAAATCGAAGGTACGGATAAAATCATCTTTTCTTGTAGTAAAATGGGATTCTAAGCCTTCATTTGTTGATAAAGCTAATCGAGTTATAATACTCTTGTTTTCAGAATATAAAATCTGAAGTATCTTTTGATATGCCTCTAACCAGCTTTCTACTGGCTGCTCGGTATTTTTAAATGTAAATTTATAAATCTTTCTTCCAGTAAATTCCACATCATCAGCTAAAGTATAGAACTCATATTGCTTTTCTTTGGGCTTAAACTTCGTTTCAGGTAATGACCAAATATCAGTGGCTCGTTTCATTAAATAATCATTTCGCTTTTTCAACTCATCCTCATTCCAGACTTCTTTCGAAGCAATATAAGTATTCATTCGAATTCCACTATCTTCAAAACCATGTTCCATTGTCTTTTTTTCATTAAAAGACAAATTACTATATTTTGAATTGTATGCTGTCAGTGTTAAATTAGCCATTCTATGAAGCCATGTTTCATGAACTTCTTTATAATTATCACCCAAATCTTTTATCCAAGTTGGTGTTAAATGTTGTGGCATAATATGTTCGATACTATACACTCCATCATCACAATGACTATATACATCTTTATCTTCAAGTGTGCCATAGTTTTCAAATCTCTCAAATATATATAGTTTATTCTTACTATTCATTAAGTATATTTGTTTATTTGAAAAGTTTGATATAAATTCTTCATCATCTGGAAATCTTGCTTTTTCTCTTTTTGAAAGTAAAGCATATTTAAACTTCTCTAGATAATCATCGCATGTGCCCTCATAACGAATAATTTCCTTATGCAATAGCAAGAAGATTTTATTTAACATATTCGTTGGTAAGTCACAAATCATTCTTCGTAACAAATAAGATTCTGTAATCGTAAATACTTTAGAAACTGTATTCAAATCTAATTTACCATCATCATATAAACTCAATACCTCTAAAAAGAATGGACGTGTTACTGTTGTAGATAAACGGTTTAAACGGTATATTGACGCATTTAACTCATTACTTTTAGTACCACCATCTAATAAAACACCATAGCGTTTTGAATATGCTAATAGATCTTTTAGCAAATCTTCAGTATCTATATTCTTTTGCTCAACATATTCTTTAAAAGTAATATAAATTCGGCTTTGCGAAGGTGTTAATAACTGTTTAACGCTCAAATAATCACGTACAAAACTACTCACATCGTATTTAGTGTTAATTTCTATTTTGTTCCAATACTTCTCGTAATAATCATTTTGTTTTGCAGAAGGAAGACCCATCAAAATGAAGTTACGAATCTTATCTCCTTCACTTAAATCCAAGCCTGTTGAATTTAAACTCTCGAAGATCAATTGCGGATTATCATCATTATCTAAAACAATACTAATGATTTCTAATTTACAAATTGCATCAAACAATTCATCAATAGTTAATTCCATTTTTTGAATGCGATCATAGAAATATCTGTAGTTCACTGTAATATTGGAATCTAGAATATAATCATCTTGATCATCAAATAATTTATCAAATGCATTCTTATCATTTTTAATAGGCTTTAATTTAATACGCTTATCTTTTTCTTGGTATTTATCAACTAAAAACTGCTCATAAATCATATCATTCAACATAGGAGTTTTATAAGAAACCTTACCCTCTTGTATTAAGTTGTACATAGCTAGCAATAAAAGAGTAATTGTTGTTAAGCGTTGTTGTCCATCTATAACTAAAAATTCGATATTTCTAGCACTACTTGGTTCATATACAGAAACAACACTTCCAAAAAAATGACTTTTTCGATTATTTCGAATTACTTTGATTAAGTCATCATATAATTGCTTACAGTTTTCTATTTTCCAATCATAATTACGTTGATAAACTGGAATCACAAATCGTTTTGTGGGTCCACTTATATATTGAATAAATTGAATTTCTTGCCCTTTCATTGCTACTCCTCCTATAAAGCCATGTAATTAACACTAGTTATAATTCGCATTATTATTAATATTATCTATAACACTCTTAATCTCCATCCAAGTTTGAATGTCATTTCCAAACAAATCTGCAACAGAACCTTTATCTGTAAATGGAGATTGTTGTAAAACACTCATATCTTTCATTAAACCATTTCTTACAATATATTCTACAATTTGGTTTACAAAATAGATCTGTTCAGAATTAAGATTTCTTTCATCTAAATATTTAGAAAAAGCATCTTTGGCAGCATTCATATCCAAGCCAACAATTTCTCGAACAAATTCGCAGATAGGCTTTTCTCCTACTTCTGAATAATAGTCTTTCTTAGAACCTAATTCTTTCCATAAGATATTTTCTAAAGAAACTAAATCTGTACTACTTAATGGTTTGTTTTCTTTGATTTTCAAAATCACAGGATCATCTTTTTGATGTTGGCGAATATAATACTCAATTTTAGATTTATAATTCTTTAAATCATCATTCTCTAATTCTGAATCATTAAATTGAACATCTAAAATATCATCTTCAAAATTAGTTTCATAAGATAATCCTTGTCTTGGAATATATTTAATTAAATCTCTTAATCTTAAACGAATATTTTCGAATTCATCAATACCACTATATTCTAAATAATTCGTATTTAAGATAGCATGAATAATTTCGCTTTCCTTTTCTATTGCAGGAATATTCGATACTTTAGATAAACCTGTTACCTTTTTTAATAAATCTTTAATTCTACGTTTACTCTGTTTCTCAGCCAAATGAGCTAATTCAATACCATACATTAACGCATCAAATCGCACAGCACTTACTTCATCTTCATCCGGTAAGATTAGTGGTGCTAATTCTTGGCGCACCATCAAACAATCTTCATATGTAAGCATTTGATAATGATCTGGATTCGAATATAGATCCACATATTTTAAATGCTGTCTAACATCAAAACGATTACGATCCAGCTCTTTTACTTTACTAACCATATAATCGACAAGTTCTTTACGCCATTTTTTAAGTTCATCCGTTTGATAATTCAAAGCTTGTAATTTATAAGCAATCTCAAACTTCAATGCAAAAACAGCTCCCTGTACTGCAAGCATGTTTGGTGTTGCACTTCCAGTCTTCATTCTGAAAAATTCAAAATTACCACAGAAATCAAAAATCAAGAACTTATCTTTATCTTTTCCATCTAAAAGTCCAGGACAAAGTCTTGTTCCACGACCAATCATTTGCCAAAATTTAGCTTTACTCATTACTTTCTTAAAGAAAATTAAATTCACACATTCAGGCACATCAATACCTGTGTCTAACATATCAACTGAAATCGCAATTTGTGGTAATTTTCTTGGATCAGAAAACTGGTCAATTAAAGTCTGAGAATAGTTAATTTTATTATCAATGACTTCTGCATAACCTTTTAATTCAGGATAATCCTTATTAAAAATTTCTAGAATAAATTCTGCATGCTTATGATTTTTCGCAAAAATTATTGTTTTACCAATTTTTTGTCCGTAATCAATACGAATACCATACTTAAATAAAGTTGCTAATACCTTACGCACTGTATCTTTATTAAAAACATATTGATTTATAGCTGAAGCACTAATCGCTTCAGGAACATTCCCCTCTTCATCGACAAATGTTTCCTCATACTCTTCTTTTTCATCATTATCTAATTCATCCCAATGAATTCCATTCTTCATAAATTCTGTAGAACATTCTATAGATTTATAATCAACTAAAAATTCATCTTTTACAGCCTGAGCTAATTCATATCCATATGTCGGAATTCCGTTTTCTAATTCAAAAACCTCATATGTATTCTTATCAATTTCATCCTTAGGCGTTGCAGTTAAACCAACTAAAGGTGCATCAAAATATGAAAATATATCTCTATACTTGTTATAAATAGATCTATGCGCTTCATCACAAATAATCAAATCAAAATGCCCACAAGTAAATAGTTTCTTGCCTTCATCCTTAATTGTATCTATACAACCAATCATTGTTTGGTAAGTCGAAAATACTGCATGAGCATTATAATTTTCTTTATCTTCCACTAAATTTGTAGCCGAAAGATCAGGTAATAAATTCACAAAACTACGCTTAGCCTGTGTAACTAATGAGTTACGATCTGCCAAGAATAAAATATTCTTAATCCAACCATTATTTAATAGCACATCAACTAAACTAATAACCGTTCTAGTTTTACCTGATCCAGTAGCCATGACTAATAAAGCTTTTCTTCTATTCCCTTTATCAAAGGCTTCACATACAGCACGAACTGCAGCTTCCTGGTAATAACGTCCAGCTATATTCTTGTTAATCGCAATATAATTCAAATGAGATTTTGTTCTTCTTAAATTGAAATACTTTTCTAAATCACGCTTTGAATAAATACTCGATACTCTTCTTTCAGGATAATCATTATCTATTATGCGTGTTTCAAAGCCATTCGTAATGAAAATCACAGGTCTTCTTTTATATTTCTTCTCTAATAAATCCGCATACAATTTTGCTTGTTGTCTTCCTACCGCAGGATCTTTACAACTTCTCTTAGCTTCAATCACTGCTAACGGAATATTCATATCATCATATAAAACATAATCTGCATACCCAACTTCAGACTTGTTAGGCATACCAACAAGTTCAACTTCATTAATCCAGTCTTTGCCTTCAACCCATCCAGCATCCATCAACATGGCATCAATATATAATTTACGTGTTTTAAATTCAGATAAATCTAATGGTTTTGAAACATAAGTCTCTTGTTGTTGAACACGACGAGAACTCAATTCCTCTTTTAAAGATTTATTTTCAGCAATCAAAGCCTCTAAATCAACATCGGGAACTGCTTTAACAGGAGTCACTTCCTCTTGTTCTAATAATGATTCGTCAAATTCTCTTTCTTCGTAATTATCGCCATAACAATACGCAATAAAATCAGTAAAATAGAACAAGTTACGTAAACATATTTTGGCAATACTAGCCGTTTTTTTAGTTGAAGTATGAACTGCTTCATTCCCATATCGACGGATAAACTCAATTCGTTTCCAAATATCATCATCCATGATTGATTTAAAAGCTCGTGTATTCATTAATGTATGCAGATTATCCTGGTAAGGAATATCTAAATCTGCATCTACTGAATACATCCATTTAATACCTGCCTCTAGTGCACGTCTACAGTTGATAATACACGTACTAACATCAATCTTATACGTCTTCTCTGCAACAATAGCTATATCTACAAAGCTATCAAAATCTTTTTCTTTCTTTAAATAATCGAAGTTAGTCATATACTACCTCTCTTTCTAGTTCTGTAATACTCTTCTTAATATCAAACCTTGATTTATCGACTTGTTGTACAAAGTCAGCAAACTGCTGTTGAAGTTCAGTTGGTGGTAAAAAGCCTTTAAGTTTTCTAATCTTTCCTTGAAATAAATTAGCTTGAGAAGACATTGTCTTAGAACTATTAATCTGTTCTTGCAAATAGTCGGATGTAATCATGTATTCTGCAAAAATTGGATTTATTACTTCCTTGAATCTAATCAACGCAACACTTCTTACCATTTGAAGTTGTAGACTATCAGGTACACTGCAACAACGACCGATAGTACCTGAACATGAAATTAGAATATCCCCCTTTTTCGGAACAACTCTTTTAGCAATTCTAAGATATTCATCACGATTTATATAATCTACATCTTTAAGCTGCAAAGAATGATTTAAAACATTTCGAGCGGATAATAAATATATTCCTTCTTTTGTTCTTTTTGGCGTACTATGTTCCCCATCTGTAATTAAAACAGACATTTCTTCAAAAGTTTTTAAGTTCCAATCCTTTTCATTGCTTTTTAAATCACCAAACATCTCTATAAATCGGGCTTTGATTAAATCGTCATATCTTTTGTTTTCTTTTTCTTTAGATTCTATAATCTGTGATAGTATGTCAAAAATATAAACAATTCTTTTTTGTTCTTTTTTAGATGGAATTAATACATCTATCTTTTTTAGACTTTCTATTGTTATTTGTGGTACGGCAGTACCTGATATAACTTTATTGAAATCGTAAGCTTTCAAATAATAGAACAAGTATTTTAAATCAACATCATCGGAAATATTATCTAGACACATTGCATTTCCATTAATATACGATTTAGGTGGGATAACATTAACTGTTCCACAAGTTCCTCTACAAGCAATTGCTAAGGTTTCAGTTTCATGATTGTATTCACGCCAATATCCAACAATTCCATTTGCACCATAAACTGGATATCCTTCTTCAAGTAATTCTTTAGCTGCAATCGTCTTCCATTGCTTTGGATTACATAAATCAGTCAGTTTTTTACTTTTCATTTAAATTATACTTACAAATCCGAATTTATCATTCAGATTCTTCCTCCTTTCCATCATTCAACAAAGCCTTTAACTCTGCTAAATTCTTATCAATTTCTCTATTTAAAGCTTCAATATCAGCTAAAATTTCACTTGTTGGTGGATATTCTACCTTTTCATAGACAACTTCTTTATATTTATTGATAGATAGATCATATTCATTATCAATAATCTCTTGCTTATCAACCAAGAAGCTTTGTTCAGTACGCTTTCTATCTACTTCTTTATCTAGATTCTTGAATCTTTCTAAAATGTCTGGAATATCATTTTCTTTTACTGGAGAACGTTTATCATCTAACGAGAATCCATCAGCTTTCATATCATAGAACCAAACTTTATCAGTTCCACCATGACCGGTCTTTGTGAAAATCAAAATACCTGTAGATACACCAGCATATGGTTTAAATACACCTGAAGGCATTGAGATAACTGCTTCAAGACGATTGTCGTCAACGATTGCTTGTCGAATCGCTTTGTGTGCCTTACTTGAGCCAAACAAAACTCCATCTGGAACAATACATGCACATCTTCCCCCGACTTTTAACATACGAATAAACAATGCTAAGAATAATAATTCAGTTTTTTTAGTTTTCGCAATCTTTAATAAGTCTGTCGAAACAGAATCATAATCTAAAGACCCTTTAAAAGGAGGATTGGCTAAAATCATAGAGTACTTATTATTATCTGTATTTTGATCTGATAAACTATCACGATATTCAATATTTGGAGATTCAACACCATGCGTCATCATATTCATTGCTCCAATACGAAGCATAGTTCTATCCATATCAAAACCATTGAACATATGATTCATAAAATGATCACGATTTTGTTTATTCATCAAGATGTCATTTCTATATTTTTCCATTAAATAATCACTCGCAACAACTAAGAATCCACTTGTACCACATGCCGGATCACAAATTAATTCTTGAGGTGTTGGATTCATTAATTCAACCATCATACGAATAATATGACGAGGCGTTCTGAACTGTCCATTACGTCCTGCTGAAGCAATCTTAGACAATAAGTATTCATATACATCACCGCGAATATCCATACTTGTAGTTTTATCCATTAAGCTATAAATCTCATCCAAAGAATCGATGACCTTAGATAATACTAATGCAGTTGGTATTTTAAAAATCGTATCATCCATATATTTAGAATATGCACTATCCTTATCACTATGTAAAATCTTTATAAACGGAAAAACCCATTCCTGCATAATTTCATACTGTTTATTTGCAGGATAGTCATGGAACGTAGACCATTTCAATTGATTTCCATCAATACTACGCTCACCAATCATTACCTCATCTGCAAATATACTTGTATAAGGTATTCCAAGCATATTGGATTCCTTTGCCTTTTTATTGTCTGCAACATCCAAATCACGAATAAACATTAAATATGTTATTTGCTCAATAACCTCTAATGGATTCGTTAATCCACCTGCTGCAAACACATCCCAAAGCGCATCAATTTTATTTTTAATTTCTCCTGTAACCATAACTCTCTCCTACTTAATCAATTCCACTACATCATCAAATGTACAATCCAAACAATCACAAATACGAATCAACGTATCCATAGATACAGTTTCCTGTTTAGATAACTTTGCAAGTGTAGCTGGTGTTAACTTAGCTTCTTTAGCCAAATCTGTTTTTTTCATGCCTTTATCAATTAATAATTTAAATAGCTTATTATAACTTATTTGCATAAATCGATCCTCGCTTACCTTTCTATTATACGTGAAACGCTTACAGTATTAAATAATAAATATTCACTTTTATGAATATTTTGTCAACAAAAGATAAGATTGAAATCAAGTTAGATTCATTCATGTTTAAACCTTAATAAAATAACCAAAATAAAAGCAGAGTTTCCCCTGCCATTTGTACTAATCATCCATTATTTCTTTATGATACTCTTCTACACTTTTATAGTCACAAGGATCTATTTCATTATGAATGTTATCTGGATCATACTTATTCTTCCAAGCCTTTCTTAAATCAAGAACATGCTGATACTGAAACATATTGTCACACTTAGATGGATCTATCTTACTAAAGATTCCTTCTGGATCACACTTCTTTATCCAATCTAACCGATCATTTAATTCAACTAAATAATCATCTATAGTTGTAAATCTTTCAAATTCAAAGCCATTGAACCTATGTTGTGGATCATAGGTTTCTTGCCAATTGTTTACTAAAGATTCTTTATAATCTTCTTCCGTATTATAATCATCTACACATACATTTGTCTTTGTATTCGGATCATATTTATCTTGCAAACAAACCCTTAGTGCATCCAAATACCCTTTGCAAGTGGAATAATCATACTGATTTACATCAAATTGATTCTTAGGATTATATTTCTCAGCCCAACCATCCTGACGCAACATTTTACCAATCGCAAACCGCAGTATTCTCTTCCTACTTATCATATTCCTAAATTACTTTTCCTTGATTATATACCAAAAGAGCCGCCTTATTACAGGCGACTTAGATATCAATTTTATTATTCATCGTTAATTTGAGATTTCTGGAAAGCAACTATTTCAACAACTCCATAATTTCATCTTCACTCTTCGACAATGACTTAGAAATAAGCTCTAAACTCATCCCATTTGTTAGCATCGCTTTAATTCCTAGTTTCATTACTTGATTCATCTGCTCAATTTGCCTATTCACATCTTCAACCTGTTTATTGGCTTCTTGTAATTTTCGTGCCTCTTCTTGTATTTTTCTAGTTTCTTCTTTTGTTTTTCTAATCTCTTCTTTTAGTCTTTGAATCTCTTCAAGTTCAAGTTGTCGTTCCATTCGCTCTTCATTTTCATGTATTTTTTGAAAATCTTCTATTATTTTCTTCCAATAATCATCCGATCTTGTTTCTACATGCTTCTCTAACATTTTATTCACCCCATCCTTCTCTATCATCATCTTTATTTTACTATCACTTTATTAAATCATCGTTTCCTGTTCAAACATAACCCTAATCTATGTTAAAATTATATATTATTTCACAAATTTCAGTCAATAAAACTCAGAATGTTTTTCAAAAAAACTAACCATTCAGTTCAATTCCACCACCAATAAAAAAACTAGAATCATAAAGACTCTAGCTCTTTGTTTCCATTGGACCACTATGAAATTCTCTTTCAATATCTGGACTATATAGTTTACTCCATTCTTTTTTACCCAATATCTTCTTTGCCTCACTATTTAAATTAAAAAATATAGCATTTGGCACACAACAAGAAATGTCTAAATTATACTTAAACAATTCAAGTTCTGTATCCGTTATTGTTTTCTTTAAAATCTTAACATATAAAGAAACCATCTCTTCAAAATTAAGTATTTTAGGTATCATAATATAACACTCCATTTAATCCACTAATCTATCAGGAATTAATTCATTATTTTCATATTTGAAAACATATTGTTTGTTTAAATCTTTATTTTTTAATGAAAACCACACTTCACTATCTAACTGTTGAGTGATTGAATCCACATAATATGCTTCATCCTCAATTTGATCATTTGCACTTTTAATCAATTCCTCATCTGAATAAGGGATTGAAGTTTGAACTTCTTTTGTTTCCCTAAGCTCAGGTTGAGCTTGTGTACAACCAGTTAATAATAGTAAAACCAAAACTAATATTTTCATACAATTCTATACGTATTCTCCTTTGTGTTGATTTCAACTGTGATGTTATTACTAAAAGTGGCCTGTTGAACATGATCATTGATGATTTTATGTTCTACCATTTCTTCATTTTTAATTTTTTGATAAAAATCAAGGACAATATTGGCTCTAGTAATTCTATCTTCTATGGATAAACCATCTGAACCAAAATTACCATCCACATTATCATACGGTGCATTCCTTACCACATATGGAATACCCCCATTTAATAACGCATACAACATGTAGTCTTCTTGTTTTTTATCCATTGGCCAAGGCAAAATAAAACAATCATGATATACAAGATTAAATAAAGGTACAGGTATTCCCATTCTTTTCTCATTTTCATCTTTCATCATAAATTCATAAGGACCATAATGCGAAAATACAAGTTCTCGCATCGCCCAATCACTACACTCCTCACTTGAAGGTATGATTCCTCTATTTATCATATATTGAAAACAAGCCCTTCTATATTCCATGCACTCTTTTCTAGTCATCAAATGTTCTGGATTAAAACACTCATCCATTTCATTACAAGAGAAAACGTCTAAGTATACACAATCCAAATTAATATGTTTTAAGATTTCAGTGTAGTTTCTCTTTACATACTTCGGTGCTAGACTTGCACATAAGTAGTTTTGTCTTCCCCCAGCCCAATTGGCATGTTCAAACACTACACCATCCTCTAATTGAATGGCTTGGTTTTCATCATGTGTTTTAGCCGTATAGTAATAATCACGATACTGATCGTGTAAGCCAAATAGGTCATTTTGAGAACTTAAACTATCCTGTAAATTCTTTAAACCAGCCCATCCACCAGCTTCAATACATGCCGGCAAATAATCCGGATGACAATTGTCGTAGCCAGGATCTGCCCAACCATCCAAATGAAGATAAAGTTTGTTTGAACCTAATTCATGAAGATTTTGAATCATCTCTTTTACCGAATCAAAAGAATGAATTACATCCTCTTGCCCATTATAGAATCTAGAATCCTTTTCCGTATGTGCCTTAATACCCGTATGTACAACAGCACACTGTTGAAGATCTGATATTTTATGAAGATTTACTTCTTTCTCTTTTAAACTCTTAAATAAACCCGTTTCTTTAACATACTCTCGGTAAATCTTACACGCACGATTATAATCCATATTACTTTCAAAAGAATATCGAACTACACGCTTATATCGCATCTTACCTAAACTTGTTAACCATACAAATTGAAGTCGTGTACCCCTATCATCATGATCAATTGTATATTTAGAATCCCAAGGCGTTTCATTGATTGCGATATACCCTTTTCCATTATTGGTTTGACTAAGCCAAGGCATATAGGCCGCACAACTAGTAAACTGCCCATCAAAGGCAATATGACTATAATCATAATCATACCGATTCGAAATCAATAATCCTTGCATATAAGGAATGGTAGAATACCCATCCTTGTCTTCACACACAAAACTATCTGGAAAGTGAACCTCTTTAATATTTTCATCCACTTTGGGAATCCACTCAAAATAATAATGATTTGTGCTATCTTCTTGCCAAATATATGTATCAAAATATTTATAAGTACTATAAATACCCTTACCTAATCCTGTTGTTCTTTCTTCTGACTTGATGAAATCATCACTAAAATTTATTTTTTGATCATCTTTTGTCACATAAAACGAATCATGATTTCGAATCCAATTTTCCATACGCAAATACCTCATGTCTACTTAATTATAACACAATAAATATGTTATAATATTTTAAGAAAGTTGGTGCAACTATGGGCATTTATTTAAATCCAGATAGTGATCGATATGAAAGATTGTGTAACAGTCCCATCTTTGTAGATAAATCATTATTGATTGAATACACTAATCAGATTATCAACATTGAAAACAATTGTATTTGTGTATCTCGTCCAAGACGATTTGGGAAAAGTACAGATGCGAATATGTTGGTAGCTTATTATTCAAAAGGTACAAATTCAAAAGACTTGTTTAATACATTAAATATCAATCACTGTCCTTCTTTTCTTGAACACTTAAACAAGCACAATGTGATTCATTTAAACATACAAGACTTTTTAAGTACCACAAATTCAATTGATGAAATGCTCGTGAAAATCAATCGAATGATTTTAAAAGACTTGAAATTTGAATTTAAAGATGTCATAACTGAAACCGAAATCATCGATGCATTCAATGAAGTCTATGCGTATACAAAAAATAAATTTATCTTTATTATTGATGAATGGGATTGTATCTTTAGAGAATTCAAAGAAAACAAAACTGCACAAGAAACATATTTAGATTTCTTAAGGAGCCTTTTAAAAGATAAGAATTATATTGAAATGTGTTACATGACAGGAATATTACCAATCAAAAAATACGGAACTCACAGTGCCTTAAATATGTTTGATGAAATATCTATGACGCAACCAAAGCCACTGGCAAACTACATGGGATTTACCGAAGAAGAAGTATCGAATTTATGTCGAAAGCACAATGTAGATTATCAAAAAATGAAAGATTGGTATGATGGGTACCATATGACAGACTCCATCTCAACTTTTTCACCAAGATCTGTAGTTGCAGCTATTTCAAAACATGATTTTTCAAACTATTGGACTAAAACAGAATCTTTTGAAGCTTTAAAAATATATATCGATTTAAACTTTGATGGACTAAAAGACAATATTATTCAAATGATGGCAGGAAAAGAAGTATATATCGACACATCTTCATTTGAAAACGATATGTCCACGTTTGGTTCAAAAGATGATGTTCTTACATTACTGATTCATTTAGGATATTTGGGATACAATCAAAAAGATCAAACATGCTACATTCCAAATAAAGAAGTCATGGACTCATTCTTTACATCCATTAAAAATTCAGATTGGAATGCGACCACTAAAGCCATTCAAAACTCACGAAACTTATTAGATGCTACGTTTAATATGAATGAAACAAAAGTAGCTAATTATATTGAACAAGCCCATCTAGAAACTAGCCACATTCAATATAATGATGAAAATGCGTTAAGCTATACAATTGATCTTGCCTACTATGCCGCAAGAGATCACTATACTGTGATTCGAGAATTACCAACCGGTAAAGGATTTGCGGATCTAGCTTTCATCCCTAAAACAGATAAGCCAGCCATCTTGGTTGAATTAAAATGGAACCAAGATGTAAATACAGCCATTACACAAATCAAAGAAAAAAAGTATCCATCTGTTTTAGAAAAATACAAAGACAACTTATTACTCGTTGGTATTACTTACGACAAGAAAACAAGAAAACACATATGCAAAATCGAGCGATTTTAAGAAACATATAAAAATCGATGGAATAAAAGCCATCGATTTTTCTTATATATTTAACCAAACCAACTATTATCAGAAAAAATAAAAAGGCCCCTCCCTTTCAGGTGGACCAGTTCTAGCGTACTAGGTACGCCATTTACATGAGTAATATACCATATTTTTTAAAAAAATCAAGTAAGCTAAAAATAGATAGTGATTACGCATGAAATGATCTTCAAAATTTCGCGATTTAAGATTATTTAT
>ENA-ORML01001568-ORML01001568.1-human-gut-metagenome-genome-assembly--contig:-NODE-1568-length-18862-cov-3.346733_pt1 | contig 18862 bp, 16 predicted proteins | sample MGYA00242103_ERZ508995 | MGnify/ENA primary metagenome ERZ508995 (study PRJEB26280, sample SAMEA2338702) | human gut metagenome | biome: human gut; feature: human-associated habitat; material: faeces... | reverse complement strand
TAGTTCCGGGGAAGTCGGCGATATTTCACAGAATGCAGAAGTTCGCAGCGCCTTTGAATCCGGCTTCGGGCAGCACGAATACGCCGTATCCTTTACCCAGCGCTCCCTGGCCTGTGCACAGCGTCTCTCCGACGGATCTGTTATCCGCCTCTCCAGCCTGCAGTATCCCGCCTGGATCTTAGCACTGAGCATGCTGCAGCCGCTGATCATTATTATTGCCGTAATCTTTGTACTTTCCCTATGTTTGGCCTTTGCACTTTCCAAAAAAATCATGCGCCCGATTTTGGACATTGATCCGGAAAATCCCCATCTGGGAGAAGAATACCAGGAACTTTCGCCGCTGCTGCATCGCATCAGCCGCCAGAATCAGCTCATTCAGCGGCAGATGACCGATTTAAAGAGAAAGCAGGAGGAGTTCCGTGCCATTACCGAAAATATGGCCGAGGGCTTTATCGTGGCCGGAAAATCCGGGGAAATTTTGCTTTACAATTCCAGTGCCCTGCTGATGCTCGGGCTCGGCGGCGCGGCACCCGACAACAGCATCTTTACCTTGAGCCAAAATACCGTATTCAACCGCGCCGTACAGGAAGCAATGCAGGGCCGGCACTGTCAGGAGGAATTTGAAGAAAACAACCGTGTATACCAGCTTTTTGCCAATCCGGTAACCGTAGATAAGACGCTTTCAGGCGCAGTGATTATGCTGCTGGACATCACCGAGCGCGAACAGCGCGAAGCCATGCGCAGGGAATTTACCTCTAACGTATCCCACGAACTTAAAACACCGCTGACTTCTATTTACGGTATTTCCGAGATTCTGGCCAACGGCCTAGTTCGCAATGAGGACATTCCCCGCTTTGCTAAAAGTATTTATGATGAAACCGGCCGCCTGATTACCCTTGTAAACGATATTATCAAGCTCTCGCAAATGGACGAAAATTCCATTTCAGCACAGAAAGAGCCGCTTGACCTGCTTGCCGTAGCCCAGCAGGTAACGATGCGTCTGCAGAATATTGCGGAGGAAAAGCACATCGCACTCTCCTGTGAAGGAACTTCCTCCGTTATCTTGGGCATTCCGGGAATTATTGAAGAAATGATCTATAATCTGGCCGATAACGGCATCAAATACAACACAGAAAACGGTTGGGTTAAAATAATCGTAGGCCAAAGAGATTGCCGCCCCTATCTCACCGTCAGCGACAGCGGCATCGGAATCTCCCCCCAGCATATCGACCGGATTTTTGAACGCTTTTACCGGGTGGATAAAAGCCATTCCAGAGAAACCGGAGGCACCGGCCTGGGCCTGGCTATCGTAAAACACGGCGCCAACCTTCATCAGGCGCTGGTGACCGTGGACAGCAAGCTTGGTGAAGGAACCTGTATCATGGTGGAATTTCCGTAGGGATGGCAGAATCCTGATAGAGATGGCGGAATCCCATAGGTGGTGGAATCCTATGGGGCCGCCTGTTTTTTGATTAAAGCCATGAAGGTGTCATATAATGTAAAAATATAAAAAATATTCATGTAATTTAATGCAAAATTCAATGAAAATACCGTTAATTTTAACGCGAATATCCTGTATAGTATAAGTACATCTTCGCTGGAGGGGTGCTTATGTATAGAAAAGTAATGAGTTATTTTGAAACCTGGAAGGAAAGCGAGCATCGGAAACCTTTGATTCTGCAGGGGGCAAGACACGTAGGAAAAACCTATTCTGTTTTGGAATTTGGGCGGAACTTTTATGAGAATGTGGCTTATTTTAATTTTGAGACCAATCCCAAATTAAGTGAAACCTTTGAGGAAAATATTAGTCCTGAATATTTGATTCCGATTCTTTCCCATATTGCGGGGCAGACGATTGTCAGAGAAAAAACATTAATTGTATTTGATGAGATACAGTTATGTGAAAGGGCATTGACTTCACTGAAATATTTTTGTGAAGATGCGCCGGATTATCATATTATTGTGGCAGGGAGTTTACTCGGCGTTGCAGTAAATAGAGCTAAATTTTCTTTCCCGGTTGGAAAGGTTGATATGAAAACACTTTATCCTATGGATGTAGAGGAATTTATGCTTGCTTTGGGCGAGGAAAAGCTGGTGGGGCAGATTAAGAAATGTTTTCAGGAAAATATGCCGTTGCCTTCTGCGTTGCATGATTTGGCGATGAAACTATATCGCCAGTATCTTGTTGTGGGGGGATGCCGGAGTGTGTTATGCAGTTCGCAGAAACAAAAGATTATATACTTGTTCGCTATACTCAGGATACGATTCTTGCAAGTTATCTGAATGATATGAGTAAATATAATAATCTGAATGAAATTAAGAAAACGCGATTGGCATATGATAACATTACTGTGCAGCTCTCGAAAAAGAATACCCGTTTCCAATATAAACTCATTAAGAAAGGCGGAAGAGCTTCCGAGTTTGAAAATGCTATTGAATGGCTTTGCCTTTCGGGTATTGTATCCCAGGTTTATAAGGTTGAACAGGTAAAAAAACCTTTGGAAAATTATCGTGATATTGATGCATTTAAAATATATGTCTCTGATGCAGGACTTCTTTGCGCAAAAAAAGATTTAATTGCAAATGATATCCTTTATATGGTGGACGAATTGAACGATTTTAAAGGCGGTATGGCTGAAAATTATGTAAATATACAGCTTACAATTAATGGGTACAAAACATATTATTGGAAGTCTGAGCGTGGAGCTGAAATAGATTTCATCATCCAACGTGATGGCCAGCTTATTCCGATTGAAGTGAAGTCGGCAGATAATACCAGGGCAAAAAGCTTGAGAGTGTATATGCAGACTTATAAACCATCCTACGCCATTAAACTTTCAGCAAAAAATTTTGGCTTCGAGGATGGAAAAAAGATTGTCCCGCTTTATGCGGCTTTTTGCATTTGACTTTTGCATAAGATATAGAGTATAATCGACCGTATATATACGGATGCAGGAGGGACCTGTAGTTGACGGAATTATTGGTAAAATGGTTTATCAAGGATAAAGAGAATATTAATGATGCGAAGGTCCGACAGTCCTACGGCAGGTTGTCGGGCCTTGTCGGCATTTGCTGCAATGTGCTTTTATTTGCACTGAAGTTATTTGCCGGGCTGGCCACGGGGGCAGTGTCAATCATGGCGGATGCCTTTAACAATTTGTCGGATGCGGCGTCCTCCGTTGTGACGCTGATTGGATTTTATATGGCGGGGAAACCGGCGGATTTGGACCATCCCTATGGCCATGGGCGGATTGAATATTTGTCCGGGCTTTTTATTGCGGCGGCCATTTTAATGACCGGGGTGGAATTGATGAAATCTTCGGTGGAAAAGATTCTCCATCCGGAGGCGCCGGATTTCAGTGTCATATCCATCATTATTTTGATTGTTTCGATTTTATTAAAAATGTGGATGGCCCGATTCAATCTGAAGCTCGGGAAGCGGATTCAATCTGAGGCGATGAAGGCAACGGCAGCGGACAGTCTGAGCGACTGCATTTCCACCTCTGCCGTACTCATCGGCGTTTTTATTGCCATGGCTACAGGAAAAAATCTGGACGGCTGGATTGGCGCGCTGGTTGCCTTGTTTGTATGTTTTGCCGGATTCAGCGCGGCGAAGGATACGATTCAGCCCCTGCTTGGGCAGGCGCCGGACCCGGAACTTGTGAAAAAAATCAGAGAGAGGGTGCTGCAGGAAGAAAAAATTCTTGGCGTCCATGATTTGATTATCCATGATTACGGCCCGGGCCGCCGGATGATATCACTTCATGCGGAAGTATCTTATAAAGAAGATATTCTGGAAGCCCATGATTTGATTGACAATATCGAGAGAGACCTGATGAAGGAATTTCAGTGCAGCGCTACGATTCATATGGACCCGATAGTGACCGATGATGAGGAGATGAATCAGATTAAAAAAATGGTGGAGGATATGGTGACGGCTGAAAATAAGGACTGGAAAATCCACGATTTTCGCATGGTCCGGGGAAGCTCCCATGCAAATCTTATTTTTGACTTGGTTGTGACACCGGAGGAATTGAATCAGAAACGAGAGATTGAACGGCTTATAAAAGAAAAAATTCATAACGCTGATGCCAGCCTTTATGCCGTTGTTACCGTTGAGCAGGGATTTATATAACAGATAAGCTTTATGGAAATTTACTTTTAACCGCATCACTGTCAGAGCAACAGTGATGCGGTTTGTTTTACTCAGTATGATGCTTTAGATAGAATTTCTGAATTAAATTCAGCAGCCCGTAGAGGGCGGTGGCAATGATACATAAAAGTACAATGGACATGAGTACCCAGTCCAGCTTGAAAACCTGGCTGCCATAGACAATCAGATATCCAAGTCCGGCATTTGCGGAAAGAAATTCTCCGATGATAACGCCAACCAGGCAGAGGCCGATGTTTACTTTCATGTTGCTTATGATATCCGGGATGCTTCCGGGAATGATGACTTTCCGAAGCATATCCTTCCGGCCGCCGCCGAGGGTTTTTATGAGCAGCAGTTTATCCGGGTCCATTTGGGTGAAACTGGTTGTCAGGTTGATCACTGTACCGAAAATTGCCAGTGAAACGGCACAGACAATAATGGTTTTCATATTGTTGCCGAGCCATACGATAAAAATAGGTGCCAAAGCTGTTTTTGGCAGGCTGTTCAGTGTAATGAGGTAAGGCTCGAGAACAGAAGAAATGCTCCGGTTCCACCACAGAAGGACAGAAAGTAAAATACCGGCTGCCAGGACAATAAAAAAGCTTAAAAATGTCTCAAACAGGGTGATGCCGATATGATAAAATACGGTTCCGTCAGCAGCCATAAGGATGAAAGTTTTGACAATTCTTGAAGGGCTGCTGAATATAAAATCATTGAGAATACCTAAATGGGTGGTTCCCTCCCAAAGGGCAACAAAGACAACGCATATAAAAATTTGCCAGAAAATAATATGACGTTTCCGGCGTTTATAATCCGCAACAAAAGCCTGCTGCAGAGTACTGGTGGGTTCAGCCATTTAAATCACCCCACAATCGATTAAAATAATCTTGAAATTCTTTGGCGGAGCGGGCTTTCAGCGGTGTTTTTTCCTCAATTGACAGGTGAATCGGCACAATTTCCCGGACAGTTGCGGGCCTGTCGGTCAGAACAACAATCCGGTCGCAGAAACTGATGGCTTCTGAGATATCATGGGTCACAAGGATGGCGCTTTTATGCTTTTTCCTTAAAATCGTATAGATATCTTCGGATACATTCAGCCGTGTCTGATAATCCAGCGCGGAAAATGGTTCATCCAGCAGCAAAAGCCCCGGATTCAGCGCAAGTGTCCGAATCAATGCGGCACGCTGGCGCATACCGCCCGACAGTTGGGACGGTTTGGCGTCTTTAAAATGTTCAAGCCCGTAATCTTTAAACATCTGATGCACAGCTTTGATACGGGCCGGAGAGAGCTGATGATTAATTTCAAGTCCCAGCATGGCATTTTCATAGATGGTCCGCCATTCCAGAAGATGGTCTTTTTGCAGCATATAACCAATGGGCATTGAATGGTCCCTGCATAATGTGTCGTGAATTTTAATTTCGCCGGATTCCGGGGGGATTAATCCGAAGACCAGAGACAGAATGGTTGATTTTCCACATCCACTCGGGCCGACAATACCCACAAATTCATTAAAGTCAACCTGGAAGGACAGACCGTCCAATGCCTTTGTTTCACCGGATAGTGTGTGGTAAGAATAACTTACATTGCGTACATCCAGCAAAGGTTTCATAGAATCCTCCTTCAAAATAAAGGTATATTCTTATAGTATGCAGGATTGAAAAAATGTGGTATACTGTTAGAGTATGTAATTATAGAAAGGAGACAGACATGGCTAAAAATAAGAAAAAAAGTAATACAGGGTTAATCGTATTACTTATTATATGCGGAATTGTTATTGGTGTGATTGCATCTGTAATTGTGATGACACTGCTGAATAAGAATGGTATTGGGACGAAGGAGACTCAGCCGTCCACAAAGCAGGAGACGGTGGCGGAAACCCAGCCGGCGGGGGAAACCTTTGATGATTCAACGCCGAATGACCCAATTCCGACGGATGAGATGAATATTGCCGTTATTAAGGTGAATGACCAGGAAATTGCGATGAAAGAGGTAAATGTTTATCTTTATCAGTTGAGAGATTTCTACACATCCCAGTATGGCGAGTCGCCGTGGAATACGGAGATGGAGGATGGAAGAAAGCTTCATGAGTATGCCAAAGAGGAACTTTATAATGGATTGGTTCGGACTGAAATTCTGAACAGTAAGGCCGGAGAGTACGGCGTGTCCTTAACGGATGAAGAAAAACAGCAATGCGCCGATGAAGCGAAGGCTTATATTGAAGAACTGGGGGCAGCCATTTCCCAGGATTTTGCGCTGACCGAAGAGGGCGTCCAAATCATGAAGGAAAAGCAGGCTCTTTCAACGAAAGTATACAATGCGGCGCTGGAAAGAATCGCCGAAACGGCTGAGGATACTTCGGATGAAGCTCTGGCCAGAAGCTTTGAAGAGATGTATGAATCATGGAAAGGCGAATATACCATTACAAATGATCCGATTTGGGATAATATTGTTATCGGTTCGGTTGGTTAAGTCCATGGAGTACGAAACAATGACAGAAGGCCGGTTTATCCGCCGCCGCAATCGATTTATTGCGGAAGTTATGGTGAAGGGTACAGCGGAGGCTGTCCATGTACGGAATACAGGCCGGCTGAGAGAATTATTTGTAACGGATGCGAGAGTATTGTTAGAGCCGGCGTCGAATCCGGAGCGCAAGACCCGGTATTCTCTTGTCTGCGTTGAAAAAAATGGACAGTGGGTCAATGTGGACTCAACTGCGCCAAATCAGATTGTTGAAGAGATGGTCCGGGCGGGCCGTCTCTTTTCTGATATTACTTATGTGAAGCGGGAAAAGACCTTTGGAAAATCCCGGTTTGATTTGTATGTGGAACACGGCGGACAGAAACATTATATAGAAGTTAAAGGTGTAACTTTGGAAGTTGACGGCGCGGCCCGTTTTCCGGATGCTCCGACGGAGAGGGGAATTAAACACATCCATGAACTGATGGAAGCGCGGAAGCAGGGATATCTGGCCAGCATTATTTTTATCATTCAGATGAAAGGTGTCAAGGTGTTTGAGCCAAATCGGGCGACACAGCCGGCCTTCGCTGAAGCGCTTTTGGAGGCGGCCGGGGCCGGTGTGGAGATTTTGGCTTTTGACTGTATAGTTACTGAAAATTCTCTGGAGGGGGATTTGGCTGTACCGGTACAGTTAGAATAATTCAAATAAGATAAGGAGAACGTTATGGGACTGGGAAAGTTATTTAGGGGACAGTGTTTATCAAGTATTAGTTATCGGGCAACGGAAGCCTGGGAACTTGCACAGGTGTTTGACCGGGAAGGCCGCCGGGTTATGCACGAATCCGTGCTGACGGTACAGCCGGGACAGGAAGCTGTGCTTGTCAATGAAGGTGTTCTGACGGATATTTTTGAGCCGGGCAGATACGAACTTTCAACGGAAAATATGCCGATTACCACATCATTAAAAGAGTGGAAATATGGTTTCGACGAAACATTTATTGTGGAGACAATTTTTGTCAATAAAAACGATATTGTGGATATTCCATGGGGAACCAGCGGAAAGCTGACGATTCCGGATCAGACATTTGGCATGGTGAATCTGGGGGCCAATGGCAAGTATTCTTTTGCCATCACAGATTCGGCAGCATTTATCAATAAATTAATGGGAACTAAACGCCGCTATACGGTGGAAGACCTGAAAGGTTTCCTCACCTCCCATATTTCTATGATATTTAAAGAGATTGTGACCGAAGTGCCGATGAATTTCTTTGATATTCAGGGATATTGCGGAGAGGCTTCAGAACTTATGAAGCAGAAGCTTGGCGAGTTTTTGGCGGAGTACGGCATTACGGTCAAGGCTATGAATGTTCAGATAGCCTTGCCGGAAGCGGTTTTGAAAGCAATTGATGAGCGGGCCACCATGGGAGCCATGGGCGGCATGCAGGCTTACGCCTTTAAAAAACAGGTGGACGCCCAGACAGAAGCAATGGTTTCTATGGCAAAGAATCCAAATGGCGGTATGAACAGTATGGCCGGAATGGGGATGCAGATGGCTGCCGGTATGGCGATGGCCGGACAGATGGGGAATATGATGAATTCCATGGGACAGGTTCCTATGGGAAATATGCCGAACGGCGGTGCTGCGATGGGCGGAATGGCGCCAAGCAGCGTGCCGGCAGGAGGAAATATGGCTCAGACCGGGGCAAATGCAGCTCAGCCAGGGGTGCAGGCTGGCGGTGCTGCCCGGCCGAAATTCTGCTCTCAGTGCGGAAACCCAATTTCTGCGAATGATAAGTTTTGCTCCAATTGCGGCGCAAAACTGGGATAGGAAGGTTATTTTAAATGAGTATCTATGAAACGTTAAATCCGATGCAGCAGGAGGCTGTCTATTACACAGAAGGGCCTTTACTTATTCTGGCCGGCGCCGGTTCGGGAAAAACCCGTGTGCTGACTCATCGTATTGCCTATTTAATTGATGAGAAAAATGTAAATCCGTGGAATATTCTTGCGATTACCTTTACAAATAAGGCCGCCGGGGAAATGCGGGAGCGGGTGGACGATATTGTCGGTTTTGGCTCGGAGCAGATTTGGGTGAGTACTTTCCATTCGGCCTGCGTGCGTATACTTCGGCGTTTTGCCGACCATTTGGGCTATGAGCGCAATTTTGTCATTTATGATACGGATGATCAGAAAAGCGTGGTTAAGGAAATATGTAAGCGCCTGAATATTGACACGAAAATATATAAAGAACGGGCAATCATGTCTGCGATTTCTTCCGCTAAAAATGAAATGATTAATGCGAAGGAGTATGCCTTGAATGCGGCCGGAGACTTTGCAAAAAAGAGAATTGCGGATGTTTATGCCGAGTATGAGAAGGTTCTCTATAAAAATAATGCGATGGATTTTGATGACTTGCTTGTAAAGACGGTTGAAGTTCTGAGAAATAATGAAGATGTCCTGAATTATTATCAGGAGAGGTTCAAATACATAATGGTGGATGAATATCAGGATACAAACACGGTTCAGTTCCGATTGGTTAGCCTGCTGGCAGGAAAATATCGAAATCTCTGTGTTGTCGGGGATGACGACCAGTCTATTTATAAGTTCCGCGGGGCGAATATTTATAATATCCTGAATTTCGAGAAGGAGTTCCCGGATGCAAAAGTCATCAAACTGGAGCAGAATTACCGCTCAACCCAGACAATTCTGGATGCGGCCAACTCGGTTATCCGCCATAATAAGGGGCGTAAGGAGAAAACGCTTTGGACGGCCAATGAAGTCGGCGAGAAGATTGCCTTTCATCAATATCAGAATGAATATGACGAAGCTTATCAGGTTGTGGATGAAATCGCGCGGGCTGTATCTCAGGGCAAGGCCCATTATAATGACTATGCGATTCTTTATCGAACCAACGCCCAGTCCCGTGTGCTGGAAGAAAAATTTGTGGCCCGGAGTATTCCGTATAAAATTGTGGGCGGCGTCAACTTCTATCAGCGCCGGGAGATTAAAGATATTCTGGCTTATTTGAAAACGATTGATAATGGCCGGGATGATTTGGCCGTTCGGAGAATCATCAATGTGCCGAAACGGGGAATAGGCCTGACCACGATGAATCGTGCGCTGGAATATGGCGAGGCGCGGGAAATGAGTCTTTTCGATGCCCTGGAATGTTGCGAGGATATTCCCAAAATCGGGAAAGCTGCGGAGCGGATTAAGGGCTTTGTGAATATGATTGAAGTGTTCCGGGCCCAGAGTGAATATATTACCCTTGCCGAGCTTTTGACGAATATTCTGGAGGAAACGGGCTATATCAAAGAACTGGAAGAGGAAGACTCGGAGGTGGCCCAGGGGCGTATCGAGAATATTGATGAATTGATGAACAAAATTATCGCTTATGAGGAAGAGGAGGAGGAACCGACATTAAGCGGCTTCCTTGAAAATGTAGCCCTTGTTTCAGATATCGACAGTTTAGATGAAGCGGAAGATTATGTTATGCTGATGACCCTTCACAGCGCCAAGGGCCTGGAATTCCCTTATGTTTATATGTGCGGTATGGAGGATGGATTATTTCCAAGTTATATGACGATTGTCAATGATGACCCGGAGGAAATCGAGGAGGAACGGCGTCTTTGCTATGTGGGAATAACCAGGGCAAAAAAGAAGCTGACCCTGACATTTGCAAAATGCCGTATGGTTCGAGGCTCCACCCAGTTTAATATGATTTCCCGTTTTATCCGGGAAATCACGCCGGAACTTTTTGATTTGGGCGCTAAGCCGGAGAAAAAGAAACAGGAGACACATATTCAGCGGCCTTCGGATTTTTCCAGAAAACAGGCGGTAAAGAAAGTGACTTCCTATGGAAAAGCCTTTGAGGTGAATAAAGCGTCCGCGCTGGATTATACGGTGGGAGATATGGTACGGCATGTGAAATTTGGCGTTGGAACAGTCATCAATATTGCGGATGGCGGCAAGGATTATGAAGTGACAGTAGACTTTGAAAAATCCGGTGTCAAAAAAATGTTTGCCAGCTTTGCAAAGTTAAAGTTGATGGATTAAATTTACCAAATTTATGATGGTAATTTCAGAGGAATAGTGGTATACTATATGTAAATATTTTTTGAAAGGACGGAATGGAAAATGAATCGTATAGAAGATATCGTAAGTGCAGTTAAACTTGAAGAATTAAAGAATATGGTAAAAGTTGGTGACATTCTTCAGAAAAAAGAGGAAGAAGAAAAAAAGAAATGCATTTGTAAATGGGGCATTGCTCTGATTGGGGCAGTTATTCTTGCAGTGGTTGCTTTTGCGGTGTATAAATATCTCTCCAAAGACAACATGGATGATTTTGATGACTTTGATGATTTCGATGATGACTTTGAAGATGATTTCGAAGATTTTGAGGACGAAGCTGAAGACTTCGTAGATGAAGAAGAAGAAAAGGCAGAAGAAGCTGTTGAAGAAGCAGCAGAAGATGCAGAATAATAATTAATTGATACCAGCAAAATGGGGGATGTTGAATCCAGATTCAGCATCCCTTTTTTACTCTATAAAATTTTTAGAAGGATATGTGAAATCATGAAAAAAGGTGAGATTTTCGAAGGGATTATTGAGAATATTGAATTCCCGAATAAGGGAATTGTGAGGGTGAAGGACGAAGCGTCGGAAGAGATGGTTCGTGTTATCGTAAAAAACGGTATGCCGGGGCAGAAAGTTCGGTTCCAGATTAATAAAAAACGAAAAAATCGCTGCGAAGGGCGGCTTTTAGAAGTGCTCCAAAAATCGGAAAAAGAAACACGCCAGCCGGCATGCGAAGAATTTCCGGCCTGCGGCGGCTGTATGTATCAGACAATGTCCTATAAAGACCAGCTTGCGATGAAGGCCGGGCAGGTCCGGGCATTGATTGAGGAAGCATTGATTCGCGGCGGACAGGTGAAGCCGGGTGCGCCGGATGAGGCGGATTATATATTTGAAGGGATTCAGGGAAGCCCCCTGGAATTTGGTTATCGCAACAAAATGGAATTTTCCTTTGGCGATGCCGTCAAAGATGGGCCATTAACGCTGGGGCTTCATAAAAAGGGCAGTACCTATGATGTATTGACGACGGCGGACTGCAAAATTGTCCATGAAGATTTTACAAAAATTCTTACCTGTGTTCTGGAATATTGTCAGGAAAACAATCTCAGCTATTATCGGAAAATGAGCCACCAGGGCTATCTTCGGCATTTGCTCGTGCGCCGGGCCCAGACAACCGGGGAAATCCTTGTCAACTTAGTGACTTCCAGCCAGACGGAGCATGAATTTGACGAGCTGGTGCGTCGCCTTTTGAATCTTCAGTTGGGGGGCCATATCACAGGAATCCTCCATATCATCAATGATTCTCTTGCCGATGTGGTTCAGAGCGATGAAACCCGGATTCTCTATGGAAAAGATTATTTTTATGAGACGATTCTCGGATTAAAATTTAAGATTACGCCCTTTTCTTTTTTTCAAACCAACTCCCTCGGTGCAGAAGTCCTTTATTCGGCGGCACGGAATTATATCGGCAGTACAAAGGATATGACTGTGTTCGATTTATACAGCGGCACCGGGACAATTGCCCAGATTCTTGCGGATGTATCTAAAAAAGTCATCGGCGTGGAAATCGTTGAGGAGGCTGTGGAGGCCGCCCGGGAAAACGCCGTGCTCAACCATCTGGATAATTGCGAATTTATTGCCGGCGATGTCCTGAAAGTCCTCGATGATGTGGAAGAAAAACCGGATTTCATTGTCCTTGACCCGCCAAGAGACGGCATCCATCCTAAAGCACTGGAAAAAATTATTCATTATCAGGTGCCGAAGATGGTTTACATCTCCTGTAAACCGTCCAGCCTTGCCAGGGATTTGGAGGCTTTGCTGGCCGGCGGTTACCGGGTGGAGCGGGTGCAGTGCGTGGATATGTTCCCGGCGACTGTTCATGTTGAAACGGTTGTAATGCTTTCCCACAAAAAACCTGACAGCATTATAAATGTTAAGGTTGAATTTGGAGATGGCGAAGGGAAAGTGCCTTTAGATGCGATTGCAGAACGTGCAAAGAAATATCAGCCGAAACCTAAAATTACATATAAAATGATACAGGAGTATGTTGAGAAGAAATATGGATTAAGGGTACATACTGCTTACATAGCGGAAGTGAAGAGGTCTATGGGATTGACAATGTATGATGCTTCAAATGCAGTAGAAGAATTGAAGCAACCAAGAAAACAACCCCCCAAAGAGAAAGTCGAGGCAATCAAAGATGCACTTAAATATTTTGAGGTAATTTGATGGAGGAGAGCCTATACCAGATTGCAGAGAAAATAAGTAAACTTTATCAAGAAGCATATGATGTCTATCTGCCATTGGTTGAAGATGTGTGCAGCAGAGAAGTATCAGAAGATGAATTGTCACATCTTCTCGATTATTTATTGGATTTTGCATCTGATGAAAAATATTGGGGCTGTATAAAAAGGTGTGCAGAAGGTATTTATATACATATCCGGGCTGTATCAAATTTTATGTTGAAGTGTATCGGGAGATGTGGGAAGATAAAGATAATTACTCTACAGAATTTTCTTAATGAGAGTAGAGAGTTTGGCATTTAAGAAAATTTGATATGTGATTACAGACAGGAGGAACAATGGGGAAGATAGTTAAAGAAACAATCCATGCAAATGGGATAGATATTGGCATTTATACGCAGGACTTTGAAAATGAATTTATTTCATTGACGGACATAGCCCGATATAAAAGTGATGATCCAACAGCAGTTATACAAAATTGGATGAGAAATCGAGATGTGATAGAATTTTTGGGATTATGGGAAAGACTTCATAATCCAGATTTTAAACCCCTCGAATTCGAGGGGTTTAGAAAGCAGGCAGGAGCAAACGCATTTACAATGTCACCAAAGAAGTGGATAGAAGCTACGAATGCTATTGGCATTGTTTCAAAAGCGGGACGCTATGGTGGAACATATGCTCATAGTGATATTGCAATGTCCTTTGCAACTTGGATTTCTCCTGAATTCCAGTTGTATATTATGAAGGACTACAGGAGATTAAAGACAGATGAGAATAGTAGGTTATCTCTGAATTGGAATTTAAACAGAGAAATTTCCAAATTAAATTACAGGATACATACGGATGCAATTAAGGATAATTTGATCCCGCCGGAATTAACTCCTGCGCAGGTGGCGTATACCTATGCTAATGAAGCAGACATGTTGAATGTTGTTTTGTTTGGAAAGACAGCGAAGCAATGGAAAGATGAAAATCCCACGATAAAGGGAAATATGCGAGATGCGGCAACATTAAACCAGTTATTAGTGCTTGCAAATTTAGAAAGTTATAATGCTGTTTTAATAAATCAGGGTAAGAACCAAAAAGAACGAATGGAATTACTTCGGCAGTTGACAGTACAGCAGTTACAGACATTGGAAGCGGTGAGTTTAAATAATTTGCCGAAACTAGGAATAGATTCGTAGAGAGATTGTATTTTGGGGAATTGGGTTATGCAGCAATATAGAGAGGATGATAATGAGGGGAAAATAATTCGATAATTTTTAATTGCTGGACAAGTAGACGAAAGAGAGGTTAGTGGAATGTTAATTTGCCATGAAAGACGTTTAAATATTTTGTGTGGACATTAGTTATCATGTGAGTGTGGCATAAAGAAAATGGGGGATATTGGATGGAAGGCAAAGATGTGTATAGAGGAGAATGGTAATATGACTATTATTAAGAAATCATTCGGAAAGAATTATTTGCGGTGTTACGAGAGTGAAAAAGGGAAAATATATAATTGTGAGCAAATAAGAAAATCCTGGGATAATAAAGTAAATTATGTGACAGAAAATAATTTAAAAAATATAAAAGGTTTGCGTCAAGCACAATTAGGAGCTGTGTTCGCTATTCGTGCACATTGGATTGTTAGCAAAGAAGCAGCTACAGTGGTTATGCCAACAGGTACAGGAAAAACTGAAACTATGATAACTACTATTGTTGCGGAACAGTGCAGAAGAGTATTTATATTGGTACCCTCAGATCTATTAAGAATGCAGACTGTAGAAAATTGTGCTAAATTTGGGATTTTGAAAGATATTGGAGTAATTGCTCAAAGGGCAAAGTATCCGAATGTATTATGTTTGAAATCTCAACCAAAGACAAAAGATGATCTGGAAGAAATGCTAGATTCTGCGAATATTATTGTATCTACTGCAAAGTTAGTAAGTAAATTTGATATTGAATATATGAACATGCTGAGTAGTAAGTGTGATGCTCTTATTGTGGATGAGGCACACCATATCGAGGCGAATAGATGGAATCAGATTAAAAGCTTCTTTAGGGATAAGAGAATATTGCAGTTTACAGCAACTCCATTTAGGAACGATGGGAAAAAATTGGATGGAGATATAATTTATAACTTTCCGTTGTCTATGGCACAGGAACAGGGATATTTCCAAAAGATTAATTTTAAACCTATTATTGAGTATGATGAAGAAAAAGGGGATTACGCTATTGCTCAAGCCGCAGTGAGACAATTAGAATTTGATTTGGAAAATGGTTTCAATCACATTATTTTAGTTCGGGCTAAGGGGGTGCCAAGAGCAAAACAGTTATTTGAGAATATTTATGCACATTATTTTGCTCAATATAATCCTGTGCTTATAATTGGTGAAATGGCCGCAATGGATAAGAAATCAAATATGGAGGCTTTAAAGACAGGAAAGTCGCAAATTGTAGTGTGCGTTGACATGTTTGGGGAGGGCATAGATATACCAAATCTTAAAATTGCAGCTATACATGACAGATATAAATCATTACCAATTACACTGCAATTTATTGGGCGTTTTGCACGTAGTAAAACTGGATTAGGAGATGCAACGATTATTACTAACTTAGCTAATGAGGATATTCAAGGTGCCTTGGCTGAACTGTATTCCCAAGATTCAGATTGGAATAGCTTATTAAGTGAATTATCGGAAGGCGTTATTGGTAAAGAAATTTCATTACAAAAATTAGCAAGTGGATTTAAAGGAAGTGGGATAGAATCTATAAATATAAAACAATTACGGCCAGCACTTAGCATGGTGGCATATAAAACAGATACAGAGGAATGGCATTGGGAAAATTGGACACAGTTATTTGATGAAGATAAATGCAAGTATTATATTAATGAGGAAGAGAACATATTTATTGTTGTTGAGCCGGAAGAAAGTAAAATTGACTGGGCAAATTATAGAGAAATTAGCAATCTGAACTGGAATTTACATATTGCATATTGGAACAAAGAGAAAGAAGTTGTTTTTTTGAATTCGACCAATAAAGCAATTTTTAATAAATTCGCTGAAACTTTATTTAGCAAAGTTCAAAGAATTTCAGGCGAAAATATTTTTAAATGTTTACATGGGATTAACCGTCTTATGGTAGCGAACTTAGGGTTAAATTCAGCTATTGATGGTCCAATAAGATATAAAATGTTTACGGGAATTGATATTGTTGAGGCAATATCTGAATCTCAGAAGGGAAATTGTTATAAATCCAATATTTTTGGTATGGGATATAATGGAGATGGTAAAACCAGTATCGGATGTTCGTATAAAGGAACGATCTGGGGAAGATTGGTTGAAACAATTGATACTTGGAAAGAATGGTGTAATTTAAATTACGAAAAAATTAACAATCCCAATATTCATACCGTGGATATACTTAAAGGGGTTTTAATGCCTATAATTATTAAAGAGAGGCCAAAAAAGCAGCCTTATAGGATAGATTGGCCGAATGATTTGGATTTGTGTAATGAAAAAAGTATATATTTCGAAACGCCGTATTCATGTATACCAATATATGAAATGGAGATTGGTCTTATAGAAGTGGATGATACTGAGAATTTGAAATTTTACGTGAAAAACGAAGACTATAGGGAAGAATTTGAACTTGTCATTAATAATGAAGGATGGTCAATTTCTAAAATTAAAGGCACATATTTTGAATTACATATAAGGAATAGAACATATAATTTAGCAGACTTTTTTAAAGAGAATTCACCGGAAATTAAGTTTGTTGATCAATCGTCCTTACAGGGGAATCTTTATGTGACTTTAGAAAATAGTGCTAACTTCAAATTTTCAGAAGAGCAATTAGTAAAATGGTCATGGGATAAAGTGGACATAAGTAAAGAATCTCAGGGGATTACAAAAGAGAAAGATTCAATACAATATTTTACAATTCACAAACTGCTTAGTGATCATAGTTACGGAGTAGTATTTGATGATGATAATGCAGGAGAAATCGCAGATATTGTAGCGATAAAGGAAAAGGATAAAGAAATCCATTTTGAATTTTACCATTGTAAGTTTGCACACGGGTCAAAGCCAGGTAGTAGAGTAGCCGATTTATATGAAGTATGTGGACAAGCAGAGAAGTCTGTCTTATGGAAACAAAATATGTGTGAAGTTGTTGAAAGGATGATACATAGGGAAAGTCGCCGAATGAAGTTGAATGGCGTTAGTAGGTTTGAAAGAGGTGATTTGAAAAAGATATCAACTATAAAAAACAAACTGAGATTTCTTCCGGCAAAATTAGATATTTTTATTGTCCAACCAGGTGTATCAGCATCAGCTATTACAGAGGATATGCATCAGATTTTATGTGGAACACAGGCATATCTGTTGGATACATATGGGATAACATTACATATGATTTGTAGTCAGTAGGAAGAACTTTTTGACAAAATGGATGAAACCACACTATTTTGGAATTGTAAATCAAAAGCGGTCTATAAAGAGTAGAGAAGAGGTAAAGATAAATGCGTTTTGTGGGAAAGGGGTAATACCGTTGAAACCATTGTGTTGCTTTCCAAACTTCATGCAAAGCAGAATATAGAAGTGGACTCACAATGAGTGAGATGGATGTAACGGCGGCTGAGAGCAAAGCGACTTATGAGGAAATTAAGGATTATGTATTGGAACATAGTGGATTAAAGGTCAGCAATCTGTATATTGCTCAGTTCCAGCAGAAATGCGGTATTATTGAGAGAGCGAATTATAATCTGCCGAAATCAGAAAATTCCAGACAGCCGAAATGCCCGCCAGAGAAAGAAAAGGCTATAAGGGATGCATTGGAGCATTTTCAAATGATTTAATGTAGTGAAAGTTTAAGATGATATCTGGAAAGGAGAGGCACATGACGAAAAACAGAACAATTATTGTTCAGGGTACACCCATCACGATTTCACAGGTGGATATTGATGATTATATTTGCATTACAGATATGGCAGCCGCAAAAAGTGATAACGCCAGAGCGGCGGATGTTGTTAAAAACTGGCTGAGAAACAGAAACACTTTAGAATTTCTCGGAACATGGGAACAGATATATAATGCAGATTTTAAAGTGGTCGAATTCGACCACTTTAAACAGGAAGCGGGTTTACATACATTTGTACTGAGCGTTAGTGAGTGGATAGAAAAAACAGATGCAATTGGGCTTTGTGTGAAGAGAGGACGTTACGGTGGAACTTTTGCACATAAAGATATTGCCTTTGAGTTTGCATCTGCGATTAGTCCTGTTTTTAAACTATATTTGATAAAAGAGTTTCAAAGACTAAAGGAAGAAGAAAATAATTTGCACCAGATTGAATGGGATGCAAAACGATTTCTTTCTAAAAACAATTATCTGATACAAACAGATGCGGTCAAGAATTATTTGATTCCGCAAGGTAACTATCGGGAAGATTTGAAGTGGCTGCCCTACGCAGAAGAAGCAGATTTGCTTAACGTTGCATTGTTTGGATTTACGGCGAAGGCGTGGAGGGATAAAAATCCAGACTTGGCAAGGAAAAGCAATGTCAGGGATTACGCAACAATAAGTGAATTGACAGTGCTATCCAATCTTGAAACACATAATGCTCAAATGATACGTGAGGGCAAAGATAAAACAGAAAGGTTTCAAATCTTAAAAGAGATTGCGGAATATCAGATGAATGTCTTACGAGAGGCTGAACGTATAGAAAGCAAAGCATTAGAAGATAAGAGTAATTAATTATATTTTTGGTAGATTTAAGTCGTAGTTGATTGAAAATAATCTGAAGTTGGGTTTGGATAATGATGAACATGTTGAAAGTATTGTGTTGCTTTCCAAATTTCATGCAAAGCAGAATATAGAAGTGGACTCACAATGAGTGAGACGGATGTAACGGCGGCTGAGAGCAAAGCGACTTATGAGGAAATTAAGGAT
>ENA-ORML01001566-ORML01001566.1-human-gut-metagenome-genome-assembly--contig:-NODE-1566-length-18884-cov-2.873440_pt1 | contig 18884 bp, 18 predicted proteins | sample MGYA00242103_ERZ508995 | MGnify/ENA primary metagenome ERZ508995 (study PRJEB26280, sample SAMEA2338702) | human gut metagenome | biome: human gut; feature: human-associated habitat; material: faeces... | reverse complement strand
CAAAATCAAGACCACCTTCCAGATGGACATCCCCCACTGGAGGGAGTCCATGATCTACTGTCTGAAACAAATTGAAAAATAAATCATTATGATACCTAAAATCATCCATTTCGTATGGTTGGGAGGAGGGAAATACCCCCCCCCCGGTTCAGGATTGCATAGACTCTTGGAAGAGGATCTTGCCGGATTATACCATAAAGCGTTGGGATGAAACGAATTTCGATATAGATTCTGTTCCGTGGGTAAAGGAGGCTATTCAAATGAGGAAATGGTCTTTAGCCTCAGATTATATCAGACATTTTGCCCTTTATACGGAAGGTGGTATTTATATGGATACTGATGTCAAAGTATTCAGACCTTTTGATGAGTTTTTATCTTGGGACTTTTTTTCTTCTGTTGAATATCATCCGACCTATTTTTTATCACAAGGTATTCATCAAATAGACGATGCCGGAGTCGTCCGACGGGATGGGGATATTGTCGCAGGACTGGGATTGTTGGCAGCTTTGATAGCCTCCAAGAAAGCTAATCCCTTTATTAAGGAATGTTTGGATTATTATGGCTCCCGGCATTTTATTCAAGAGGACGGGTCCTTATATGTAGATGTCATAAATCCGGGCATTATGGCGATGTTGGCAACGAAGTATGGATTCCGCTATAAAGACGAGGATCAGCTCCTTGACGGAAATATGATGGTGTATAGCTCAAGCATATTCGCAGGCGATCCTGCGACGAGAAGCAAGGAGTCCTATTCCATGCATTATTGTGACGGGTCTTGGCGGGAAAAAACTCTGAAAACCCGAATGAAAGATTATATAAAAAGGATTTTATATAAGAAAAGAAAATAATTCATTAATATTGAATATATGCAACGCACTATCCTCATCACGGGCGGAGCGGGCTTCATCGGCTCGCATGTGGTCCGTCTTTTCGTGACCAAATACCCCGATTACCGGATCGTCAACCTCGACAAGCTGACCTATGCGGGCAACCTCGCCAACCTGCGGGACATCGAGGAGCGGCCGAACTACACTTTCGTCAGGGGCGACATCTGCGACTTCGAGGCGATGCGTGAACTGTTCCGGCAGTACGGCATCGACGGGGTGATCCACCTCGCAGCCGAGAGCCACGTGGACCGCTCGATCAGGGATCCGTTGACTTTCGCGCGTACGAACGTCATGGGCACGCTGTCGCTGCTCGAAGCTGCGCGGGAGTACTGGGACGGTGATTGGGCGGACAAGCTGTTCTACCACATCTCGACCGACGAAGTGTACGGTGCGCTGGAGCTGACCCGCCCCGCGGGGGACCCTGCGGGCTGCGAGAGCGGCGGCGGTCCTTTCGGCGAGGAGTTCTTCACCGAGGAGACGAAGTACGACCCGCATAGCCCCTACTCGGCGTCGAAGGCTTCGTCGGACCACTTCGTGCGGGCCTACCACGACACGTACGGCATGCCGACGCTGGTTACGAACTGCTCGAACAACTACGGGCCCTACCAGTTCCCGGAGAAGCTGATTCCGCTGTTCATCAACAACATCCGCCACCGAAGGCCGCTGCCCGTGTACGGCCGCGGGGAGAACGTCCGCGACTGGCTCTACGTCGAGGACCACGCGCGTGCCATCGACGTGATCTTCCACAAGGGCAAGGTCGCCGACACGTACAACATCGGGGGTTTCAACGAATGGAAGAACATCGACCTGATACGGGTGATCGTCAAAACCGTGGACCGGCTGCTGGGCAATCCCGAAGGCGCTTCGGAAAAGCTGATCACGTATGTCGCCGACCGCGCGGGCCACGACCTGAGATACGCCATCGACTCGCGCAAACTCAAGCGCGAGCTGGGCTGGCAGCCCAGCCTGCAGTTCGAGGAGGGGATTGAAAAGACGGTCCGCTGGTACCTCCAGAACCAAAAATGGATGGACGACATTACTTCAGGAGAGTATGAAAAATACTACCAAAGCATGTACAAAAATTAGACAGTAATTATTCGGTGCAGAACTGAATACATCTGCTTGATTTATTAGGTGCAAGTGGGCAAGAGATGAGAATACGAAAATGTCTAATCGTTCAGTAAATAACTGGTACTGGCTATATAGTGTTTGTGAAAATTGAAAAACAATTTGGCAACCTCGACTGAACGAAAGAGTTTAGTTAAAAATACCGCAACATTGTATGTGAGAATGTTGTTCTCCATGATTGTGGGGTTTTTTACTTCTCGTATTTTACTAAATCAATTGGGGATTATCGATTTTGGAGTATATAATGTTGTAGGAAGTATTATTGTTATCTTTACTTTCTTGAACTCTACGTTGTTGATTGGCACCCAAAGATTCATTAATTTTGAATTAGGACGGGGAAATCATGAGAATCTAAATAAAGTATTTTCGGCTTCTGTTGTAATATATGTGATATTCGCAATTCTCATCTTTATCGTTGCAGAAACATTGGGGTTGTGGTTTTTGAATACGCATATGAATATACCTCAGGACAGAATGACAGCGGCCAACTATGTATATCAGTTTACTATATTTTCGACTATACTTTCTTTGAATCAAATTCCATATACTGCTAGTATTATTGCACATGAGCATATGAAGCAGTATGCAACAATTGGAATCATTAGTACCATTCTACATTTTATAGCGGTCTGTTTGTTATTTTTCTTTAAAACAGATAAATTGATATTATATGGATTGATGGTGTTTTTAATGGTGTTGATTACCAGTTTGCTTTATAAGATATATTGTAATAGAAAGTTTAAAGAAACAAGGTTCAAGTTTTGCACTGAGAAATATTGGTATCGCCAAATGCTGTCTTTTTCCGGCTGGAATTTGTTTAGTAGCATCTCAATGACATTAAATGGTCAAATAGTTGGCATTATCCTTAATATATTTTTCGGGCCTGTTTTAAATGCCGCGCGAGGGTTGACGGAACAAGTCAGCGGAACGGTTCGCGGATTTGTAAGTAATTTCCAAGTTGCGGTGAATCCTCGAATAATACAGTCCTATGCTTCAGGAGATATAAGTAATTTTTTCTCCTTGATTTTCAAAAGTGCAAAGTTTTCGTTCTTTTTGCTGCTAATCATTATGTTGCCAGTATGTATAAGAATTGAAAGTTTACTTGTAATTTGGCTAAAAACTGTTCCTGAATATACTGCTGATTTTTGTCGGATTGCATTATTGGCTTCAACAATCAATACTTTTTCTCTTCCTTTGGCGACGGCAGCAAATGCAAATGGAAATATAAAAAAGTTTCAACTTTATACGGGGATTTTTGAGATAATGAATATCCCTTTATCATATTTCTTCTTAAGAATTGGATTTCAGCCGATCGTAGTCTATTTTATATCGCTTATAATCATAGTAATAACCCTGTATGTTAGATTGGTGGTACTTAAAAATCTGGTAAATCTGGATGTCAGTTATTTCGTAAGATCTGTTGTTTTTAGATCGTTGATCACTGGAGTTGTAGCTTGGGGATTATCTTGTGTTATTGCAAATTATTTAGATTCCGATAACTTTTTTTTAATACTGTCATATTTGATATTGTCGATCATATGTACTGGTTTGACAATCTATATCATGGGATTGGATATTGGGGAACGGCAGTATGTTGTAAATGCGGTACGTAAATTTATAAAAAAATGAAAACCTCTGTTGTGATTTCATCTTATAATGGGGAGAAATTTATATATGATCAATTAGAATCAATAAGAGTTCAAACAGTTCCTGTTGATGAAGTTATTATTATAGATGACTGCTCTACAGATAATACAAGAGCTATTTGTCAAGATTTTATCAACAGACATTCACTTGCTAATTGGTTGTTGCTGGGAAATGAGGAAAATCAAGGGTTTATAGTAAATTTCCAAAATGGATTCAAACAAGCTAGTGGCGATCTTATTTTGATTGCTGATCAGGATGATATATGGTATGATAATAAGGTGGAAAGAATTATTGCTATTTATCAAAGCAACCCTCAAATAAAATTGCTTTCTACGGCATATTTATCATTTAACAATAATGGAGTAATTTACGAACATGCGAAGGTTCCCAATAGGAAGATAAATTCTCTTAAATTAATTACCATCCCGGAGTTCTGTCAGTTTCATTATTATATGGGAATGACTATAGCCTTTAAGAAGGAGTTAATTTATGGACATTATGAAGAATGTTGTCGATTTATACCATATGATATTGCGATTAGTTTGATTGCAACAATGCAGAATGGACTATTTTTTCTTGACGAAGTGTTGGTGAAAAGAAGAGAGCATCAAAGTGCGACAGTTAGGATTGCAGAAGAGTGGAGTAAACAGGAGTTTGGAGGAGATTTATATATCTATTATGCATATCGAAGATTTTTGAATCTCAAAGGATTCTTGGAATTTTGTTCCGAATATTATCCAGAAAAGAGAGACATAATTTTTGATCTGAAACGCTACTATAGTGCAGGGAAATTACGCTATGAATATTTGAAGAACAATAAAATTAAGGACTGGTTTAAAACGGCTGGGTGTGTAAAATATATCGGGATGCGTACGTATATCCTTGATGGATTGCATATTTTTAAGTCGGGATATAAAACTTTGAAATCTAAGGTATGAATATAATATTATCTAACAGCTCAGTGAATAATGGCAATCGAGGGTGTGTTGCACTGAGTTTGTCTATTATGTACCTTATAGATAAATTATTAAATAAGAGTAATATCCCACATGTATTCTATCTTCCGGATAGTGGATTTAGGTTGACTGAAAATCATACCTTTCATTGTGGTGGTGTCGAACTTAAGTATAAAAGTTGTCAAAATATTTCTTTTTATAATAAAAGAAATGCTTTGGAAAACATGATCCGTCCTCGTCAATATTTTTCCAGCCGTAAAATATATAAGGACGCTGATTTTATTTTGGATATAGGACAGGGGGATAGTTTTGCGGATATTTATGGAGAAAAGCGGTTTAAGTGGATTTATTCAGAATACAAACTGGCAAAAAAGTTTAATATCCCGCTTTGTATTTTACCACAAACGATTGGCCCATTTAACGATGCGGGTCTTCGTAAAAAGGCAATGGGCGCCGTTCGAAGTGCAAAATGTGTGATGGTGCGTGATAAACAGAGTGCTGATTATGTCAAAAGTTTATTGCCGAATCTGGATGTTACCGAGATAATTGATGTTGCTTTTTTCATGCCATATGAAAAAAAAGAATTTAATAAAGAGTATATCCATGTCGGTTTGAATATCTCTGCGTTGCTTTGGAATGGTGGTTATACGATGGACAATCAGTTCGGTTTGAAATCGAATTATCAATGTTTGATAAGAGGAATTGTTGAATATTTTCTGTCAAAGAAGGATGTAAAACTGCATTTGATTCCTCATGTAGTGGGTGGAGAGCGTGGACTTGAAAATGATTACGCTGTTGCCTATGATATTTACGAGGAATATTGTAATGAAAATTTGATTTTAGCCCCACTCTTTTTTGATCCTATTGTTGCTAAGAATTATATCGCAGGAATGGACTTTTTTATGGGGGCTCGCATGCATTCTGCTATTGCTGCTTTTTCATCAGAAGTGGCGGTATATCCAATGGCATATAGTCGTAAATTCAATGGCCTGTTTTTGGAAACATTAGATTATCCTATTATGGGAGATATGAAAGTGAAAGATGAACGGGATATATTGCTAGATATAAAAAAAGCCTATTTTCAACGGGCAGAATTGAAAAATATAATAAGGAATAGAATGGCGACGGTCGTTGCTGAACGGTACAATTTGTTAATGGAAAATCTGATGACGTTTTTTAAGATATGAAAAAAATAATCATTCAATTTGTTGATTCTGCAAAACTTTTATATTGTTTTTTTGCTGACTTTCATTTTTATATAAAGCATTCTCTAATTAATCCGGTCATTACGCAAGATAAGTCGAATGCGCAGATTATGCTTGTTATGCATGCGTTAGAGAAGGGAATGTCTTTCCCTTCGGCAAGAATTTTTGGTGGGGAGAAGGCTGTTAGATTAATAAGGCTACTTGATAAACATATTGAACAATACGGTCTTAATAAAGTTTGTATTGTAGCAATTAATATTCTTGCTGAGTATCTTAAGAGTCCATATGCCACTCGTGATGAAGAGAGCCGTAATCGTATTTGTGATTTTTTAGAAAAAAATAAGAAATCGATATCTTCTTCCCGAATAGGTGGTACTAAAAAGGTATCTGAACCTTCTTGTTTCGATAAAAAGATAATAGAAGAGTTCTATGCAAGTCGCGTTAGTGTCCGGGAATATTCTGATGATCCTGTAACCGATGATGAAATCAGGGAGGCTTGCCGTATAGCTTCTTATACTCCATCTGCCTGTAACAGGCAGGCTTCTCGTATTCATGTTTTTAGAGATAAAAATGTGATAAGAAAATTGTTGGATAATCAGTTAGGGACACAAGGATGGTGTGATAATGCATCGGTTCTCATTTGTGTAACGGTTAATTGCAATTATTTTGGAGGAAATTATGAGAGGTATCAGGCGTTGATTGACGGCGGTTTATATGCGATGAATTTTGTTATGGGGTTGCATTTGAATCATATTGCGTCTTGTTTTAAAATGTTTATCCGGACCCCTCGCAGAGAGAAGGAATTTAAAAAGATTGCTAAGATTCCCCAATGTGAGATGCCTGTTGTTTTGATATTAGGCGGACATTATAAATCGGGAATAGTTACTTCTCCAAAATCGGAGCGATTTACATTTGATGAATTGGCTTGTGTTGATAATTGCTAAAAAGTTATTCTTCGTAGGTATTTGTGGATATTTCCCAAATTCTTTTGGGGTAAGAAGTGCAGGAATAATACTCTTGTTGACAGACTCTTTTGTCTAAGAGATGATAAAAACATCATCCAAAATCCATGTGGTGAATATTGTAGAATCGTATGAAATATCTCATTTATATATTGCTTCTAGATTTTATAGGAGCTTTGGAATTCTTAGGTAGTATACCTCTTCTACAGGGATGTCATTATTTGTTTCTGATATTAGGATTAGGGGCATTTATCTATTATCTTGTCTTTAAACGAATTTCTACTGTTGCGATATTTGCCGGATTGTATTGTTTCGTTTTTCCTATATATGCAGCATTTCAAAGCCAAGAGATATTCGGGCAGTCATTTTTTATGGGGTTTGCCTCGTTGCGTTATCTATGGTTCATTTTGTTGGGTTTCTTTTTGTATAATATAAAATATGACTATAGTTTATTACTTCGGCAAATTAATAAAGTCAATTTAATTATTGCAGTTGTTTCTATTATTGCTTTTTTTGTTTTCGGAGTGAACCATTTAACTGTTCAGGAGTATTTGGTGACTACCAATATTGTGGAGACAGTGGCATTGGAAGATCTGGTAAAAGGTCTTAAACTTACCGTGTGTTCCAGTTTGATGATTATTTCATATGTTTTCTATTTGATCCGTTTTGTAAAAAAGCCTGCTCAAAAGGAGAATTATCTTCCATTCTTTGTTTTAATGGTTTACTTGTTGTTTGTAAATAAAGGACGGCAACCTGTTGCATTGTTGGCTATTATATATGCGATTTATTACGTTAGGATGAAAGGAATCTCGTTAAAACGCTTGGCGCTTGGCGTTTTACCTTTGATTGGAGCTCTTGTTCTCCTTTCGTTTAATGATAAACTTGTCGATTCTTTGATTGAAGCTACTAAGTGGGAAAAAAGTAGCGATTCCTCTACTCTTGCACGAGTGAATTCTGTTGAGTCCGTTATGCCGTATATTCAGCAAAATCTGATTCTTGGCTTTGGTAATTTGTCTGTGCATTTTCGAGATGAGGGATTTCATACGTTTTTTGGCGGGGCATTCTATCTGGCAGATATAGGAATATGGGGAACTTTAGCGCGTGGGGGACTTGTCCTTGTCCTGATATATTTGGGACTATATTACAATTTATATAAGAAGACTTCTCTTGTTCAGGATAATGACATTCGAAGTTATATGAGATATATGCTCCTGTCTTTTCTGATTTTGTTGGTATTCTTGAATAATGATACTTTGTATGCAGAAGGTTGCCTGCGAGTTGCATTAGTTTTTTATCCATTATTCGGGCGATCTGATCCCAATGTGTTTATTAAGAACAAGTTTCTGTAAATGGACGTATCCGTTATCATAGTTAACTACAATACGCTGGGATTGACTTCGGACTGCATTGAAAGCATTATTGCGCAAACCTCGACTGTCGAATACGAGATCATATTGGTGGACAATGCATCGACGGATGGCAGCAAAGAGGTTTTTGCGCAGGATAAGCGCATAAAGTATATTTACAGCGACCGAAATCTGGGGTTCGGCAGGGCGAATAACCTCGGAATCCGGGAAGCTAAAGGGCGATATTTGTTTTTCTTGAATTCGGATACTATTTTGCTTAATAACGCAGTGAAGCTGTTCTTCGATTTCTGCGAAAAGAATCCGGATCGGAAAATCGGCGCTGTAGGAGCTGTTTTGAAAGACCAAAATCAAAAAAACATACATTCATATGGTCGGTTTATAACGCCGAGGGGTGAGATCGCAGAAGTGTTGGGTAAGTATTTACGGTTTCTGAAAAAACGCAACCATCTCTGTCCGGCATCGGTACAACAGCCTACCCCCGTTGATTATATCACCGGAGCGGATTTGTTCGTTCCCCGAATGGTTTGTGACGAATTGGGGACTTTTGATCCTGTATTCTTCATGTATTGCGAGGAGGTAGACTGGCAATTTCGGATGTCGAAAGCCGGATATGAAAGGCTTCTCATAAACGGGCCAGAGATAATACATCTCGAAGGCGGAAGTGATCCGTCGAATACAAAGTTGTGGTCTTTCAATCGCATTGAGAATATTTTCCGCAGTAAGTTGCTATACATCCGGAAGCATTATAATTATTTCGTTTTCTGGTCTTATAGATTATGCAATGCCGTGTTATGGCTTCCGATCCTGTTAATGCGAAAAGATACCCTGGATCAGCAGAAGAGATTATTGAGAGTTTTATTGTTTACTAATAGGTAGTGTCGGTATGGAAAACTATAAAAGGGCGGATTATAATTCCAGACTCAGTCGGTATATAAAAATATTCTGTTTTAGATTTTGCGGGATTTTTCCCATGACCGGCTTTTTTCGTGCGAAGATATATAAGCTTTTAGGCGTTTCTATTGAAAAAGGTGTAGTTCGGATCGGTCGGGTTTCTATTGATACGATTCATCCAGAAGATATTTTTATCGGTAAGGGGACGACAATTACGGATGGATGTATTCTGCTTTCTCATTATTATGATGTCCGGAATTTGAAAGAGCATGCCTATTACCGGGGTGAAATTCATATTGGGCGGAATGTATATATCGGAAGCAATGCCATATTCACAAAACCGGTGACAATCGGTGACGGTGCTGTTATCGGGGCGGGTTCTGTGGTGAACAAGGACATTCCTCCCTATCAGGTTTGGGCTGGCGTTCCGGTCCGGTTTATCTGTAATAGATATCAAGACGAGTCGGAAATACCTGTCGATACGAATGCTTTCAAACCGAAGTGATTTTTGTGTTGTAAAAAGTTTGTGGATACAATCCCTGTTTAATTGAATATAGAAATTTCTGATTTTATGATCTCCCCCCCCCCCTCGGAAAAAGATTACATGGCTGCTGTTATTGCAAGGCTGGGCCATGTTATGGGTAGTTATCGGTCATTCCCCGCTCTCTGTTACGGCTTTCGCCTCTTCTTTCGATGCTGATTGTCATGAATGTGCGTTGTTTCTCAAGAAGGTAGCCTATTCTTTTCATATGCCGTTGTTCATTATGATATCCGGCTATCTGTTTTACATTACCCGCATCGACAAAGGGGCGTCGTATAGAAAGACATTGACCGATAAATTCAAGAGGCTCGGCATTCCGTATCTATTTTTTACGGTATTCGCATTTTTTCTCAAAGTATATGTCGGGGGAGTCGAGAGGCCGGTCACCTTATCGTTGAAATCCTTTGTCAGTGCCTTTGTTCGGCCATTCGAGGGCCCGTTGCAAGAGATGTGGTTCGTGGCAGTTGTCCTGCTTTACTTTTCCTTGTTGGAAGTGTATAGGAGAATATTGAAAAACAATTGGTTGTCCTTGCTTTGTTTGTGCTGCGCTGCCGGTTTGTTCTTTATTCCCGTGGGCGATATGAGCGGAGTATTTGCATTCAACCGTGCCGTCCATTTTTTCATATTCTTTTTTCTAGGGCTATTGATTGCTGCCAATAACTGTTTTGAGACGGCGATAAAACGGCCGTGCTGCATCGCAATCTGCCTGATCCTGTATGTTGCGATGTTTTGGGTAGGCGGGGTTGAAGAGGATGTCGTAACGCTGGTTATGTCATTGTCCGGTTGCCTGTTATGTTGGGGATTGGCCGGTAAATTCGACCGGAATTTGTCGAATAACGTATTCGTGTCGTTCCGCAATTATACGTACCAGATTTTTTTACTCGGAATTTTTATTCAGATCGGAATAAAAATGATATATAATAAACTGGGGATGCAGGGAACGTATCCGTATTTTTATGTATTGTGCGTCCTGTCCGGGATTTATATCCCAGTTCTTGTCTCGAAGGTAATCCAACGCATTGACAATAAGTATTTGAATATGCTCATCGGATTATAAAAATGTATCATGAAGGTATATCTTGTCGATTACATCGGAATGCATTGCGGAATGCATTATTACAACGACGCTTTTTGCCGGGTTTTGTCTGCAGTTCCGGGACTGGATGTTTCCGTACTGTCGAATTATGCCGGTGAAAACGATGGCAGGCCCTTTTTTTTACACCAGTACAAGGGAAACAGGCTGCGCAAAATATGTTGTCTGTTGCGGAACTACCTGATGTTGTTCTGCTTTGTCCTGCGAAACAAAAAAGCCTGCTTCGTTTATCTGGCTTACGGTAACTCCATCGACTTGCCGTTCATGTATATCGTTTCCCTCGCAAAGAAAAGCATAATCGATATCCATGAAGCGATTGCGCAAAATGCGGATGACAATGCCGGGTTGAAACGATGCTTCCGAAAGGTATACTCCGAACGATTTGCGACGGTCATCGTTCATTCCCAACGGACGAACGATCTGCTGGAGGAATACGGCTATCGGGGTAACCGGCTGTTCGTACCTCATTTCAAATATTGTTTTTCGAAGAATTACGACATTCGCCGTCTGGGGGCGGATATTGTTTCCGCAATTGCGGAAGACAAAGTGAATATCTTGTTTTTCGGGAATATAACCTATGACAAGGGAATCGATATCCTTATATCGGCAGTGAATAGTTTGGAGCCGGAACTTCGCTGCAAAGCGAACGTAATTATTGCAGGGAAGGATTTCGATGGGACGGTACATCGGGTGCAGCCGTCGGACAAGGCCGCTTTTAAGATTGTCCTCAGACATATCGAGGACGATGAATTGGTATATCTTTATGAACATACCGATTATGTGGCGCTGCCGTATCGCAAAACATCACAGAGCGGAATTCTCGAAATGGCGTTCTATTTTCGTAAACCGATCCTTGCGAGCGACGTGCCTTATTTCAGGAGAATGCTGACCGAATTTCCCAGCTTCGGCATCTTGTCCGGCAAGGATGTCCCGGCATATGCCGAAACGCTCGCTTCGGTTATCGGGCTGCATTCCTCTGCGGATTATTTTACAGACAAGGATTATTTTCGGTATACCAACCGAAGTGAAATAGAAGCTTTTAAAAAGCAATTCGCTATTTGGATAAAACGGTAATATGAAGAAGGTCGCAGTTATCGGAACCGTCGGCGTTCCGGCGAAATACGGAGGTTTTGAAACCCTTGTGGAAAACCTCATCGGAGAGTGTTGTTCCGAAGATGTGGATTATACTGTTTTTTGCAGCGGCAAGGCTTATCCGACCCGACTGAAAACGTATAAAAACGCCCGGCTCGAATACGTGCCGTTGCATGCAAACGGTATGCAAAGTATTCCGTATGATATCTGGTCGTTGATCCGGACTGTCGGCCGGGGGTACGACGTCGTGCTCATTCTGGGCGTTTCCGGGTGTCTGTTTTTGCCGTTGTATCGGTTGCTGTTCCGCAAGAGGATCGTCGTCAATATCGACGGCTTGGAGCACAGGCGGGACAAGTGGGGCAAATGGGCCCGCAAGTTTCTCCGTTTGTCGGAGCGGATCGCCGTCAAGTTTGCCGATGTCGTGGTTGCGGACAATAAGGTGATCCGCGACTATGTCACGGAGACTTACCGTAAGCCGTCGGTTCTGATCGCCTACGGCGGGGATCATGCCGTGATCCCGGTCGATCTTCCCCGTCAGCGCGAAATCCTCGCTTTCTTCGGAGTCGGGGCGAAAGCATACGCCTGTACAATCTGCCGGATCGAACCGGAAAACAATTGTCATCTGATTCTGGAGGCGTTCTCTAAAACGAATATCCCGCTCGTATTTATCGGTAATTGGAATCTGAGTGCCTACGGCCGGGAGTTGAAAGCAGAATATGGCCGGTTCTGCAATATCCATATTGTCGATCCGGTCTATGACAAGGAACAACTCTTCGTGCTGCGGAAACAATGCCTGTTTTATATTCACGGACATAGCGCCGGCGGAACCAACCCGTCGCTTGTGGAGGCCATGTCCTGCGGCGCTCCGATTCTGGCGTTCGATGTGGGTTACAATCGGGAGACGACCGGTCATAAAGCCTGTTATTGGAGCACTCCGGAGGAACTGGCCGCTCTTGCTTCCGAAAGCCGGGAGGATACTTCCGGCAGTATGGAACGGCTGGCTAATGAATGTTACACGTGGCGCAAAGTTGTCGGTCAGTATGAAGCGATTTACTGAATTCCCGTTGCCGGGAGCAATCCATGATTTCCTATGACGCTAAATCCTGCCGACCGGGTGTTGCTGCGGTTGCTTGCCGCGGCGGTAAATATGCAGGAACCGGCTCTCGATAAAGCGTTGTCCGATCCGGAATGGAGCCGGGTATATGGGCAGGCGACGCAGCAGGGGGTGCTGGCCGTGGCGTGGGAGAGCGTCCGGCGGTTGTCTCCGGATTTGCTGCCGGACCGGGGATTGAGGTTGCAGTGGGCGTACGGGGCGGAACGGATCGTCTCGCGTTCGAAGAGACAAGTGCGGGAAGCAGCCCGTTTTGCGGCCCTTTGTACCGCTGCGGGCTGTCGGCTGATCCTGCTCAAAGGGATCGGATTGTCCCGTTATTATCCTTCCCCTTTGCAGCGCGAATGCGGGGATATCGACATCCTTCTGCCCGAAGGGTTCGAGAAGGGGAACGAGATCGCCCGATGCCGGGGGATGAAGGTTTCGGGGCTGGATTATAAGCACAACCATATCTGCTCGAACGGCGTCATGTTCGAAAACCATCGTTATCTGACCTCTTTCAAAGGTAAGAGCGATATCAGGCGGTTGGAGCGAATCTTTCAGGACGCCGTAAAAGGCGGAGACTTCGTGCCGTTCGGAGAGGACGGATTCCATACATTGTCTCCGACGGTCAATGCACTGTATATTACCTATCATGGATTTTTTCACTTCCTGATCGAGGGGATCACCCTGCGGCATCTGCTCGACTGGGCTTTGTTTGTCGGGAAGGAGCAGAACGCAATAGACTGGAATTATTTTTACAGGGTCTGCGGCGATCTGGGTTTCTCCCGGTTTGCGGATACCATGAATGCCATAGCCGTGGATGTGTGGGGCGTCTCTCTGACGAATCCGGGGGTGTCGTTTGACCGCCGCTGCACGGATCGAGTGCTGGCCGATGTGCTGGCAAATAAGCGGCATGTCAGCGGATTACCCGTTTACAAGAGACGGTCGAAGCTGGTTTGCAACATGCTTTCGTCACGCTGGAAATACAGACAGCTTTACGGGCGCAGTCTTTTCGGGGAGATGGCGCGATCGGTGTTCGGTCTCTTGTTCGATGCTTCACCGGAATTGAAATGAGCCGCTGTTTATCCGGATTGTCCTGAAAATAGAGAGATATGATATATGTAGTTGTCTGGTCGGTCTTTCTCGTCCTGTTTTATATGCTTTTGTGGTGGCTGATACGCCGGACTCCGGTGACGGGGGATGATGAGAAAGAGGTGAGCCGTATCTCCCGCTTGCTGAAACGGCTCGGCGATAAGTGGGGCGTAAAATAACACCGAATAGCATGAGGAAAGCCGGAGCGCTTTCCTCGTTGCTGAAATGCGCTGAAAATCCGCATGAAATAGGCTTGAAGTACGTCGGTGCCCGACTGCAGGCCGTGCGGCGTGCGGATTACTTACCTTTTGCGCTTTATCCCCGGTATTGCACGGGGATCTTCCCCTTTTCGCGGTCGGGGGGCCGACGTCCGATCTCCGTTCGGGCGATAATTCTTCGGGGCGCGTTCTTGTCTGACGGTTGTGCGCCGTTCCGGAACCGTCGGGTTTCCGGGCGGCTTTTCATTGAAGAAATACGATTTCTGCCGCCGTTTCTCCTCCTGCGAGCGGGCGACATAGACTTTTTCGTGCGTATAGGGATTCTCTCCGGTGTAGAACATCACCGACGAGAGGGTCATCGGGGTCGGGGTGAGGTCCTGTACCTGTTCGAGGTTGAAATGGAGCTTGCCGAGGACTTTCTCCGACAGCGAACGCATGTCGCGTTCGGTGCAGCCGGGGTGCGACGAGATGAAGTAGGGAATCAGCTGGTAGGGCAGTCCTTCGCGGCGGCAGATGCGCTGGAAATTGGCGTTCAGCTGTTCGAAAAGCGCGAACGGCGGTTTGCGCATCAGTTTCAGCACGGCATCTTCGGTGTGTTCGGGCGCGACTTTCAGTCGTCCCGACGTGTGGTATTTCACGACCGTATCGAGATAGGGACTCTCGTCAAACAGGTCGTAGCGGATGCCGCTGCCGACAAAGGCCTTTTTGACGCTTTTCACCGCGCGGATCTTTTCGTAAAGCGCCAGCAGCGGACGGTGGTCGTTGTCCAGATTGGGGCACATCTTCGGATGCAGGCACGACGGACGGCGGCATTTGCTGCACAGCTCCCGGTCGCGGCCGCCCATGCGGTACATGTTGGCCGAAGGGGCGCCCACGTCCGACAGATAACCTTTGAAGTCCGGCATCCGGGTCACGCGCTCCACCTCTGCGAGGATGGAACGTTCGCTGCGCGAGTTGATGAACTTGCCCTGATGGGCCGATATGGTACAGAACGAACAGCCGCCGAAGCATCCCCTGTGGATATTGACCGAGTGTTTGATCATCTCCCACGCCGGAATATCCCCTTTGCCGTTGTAGCGCGGATGCGGTGCGCGCTGGTAAGGCAGGTCGAACGAGTGGTCCAGCTCGTCGGTCGAGAGTGTCGTGTTGGACGGCGTGACGACCACATAACGGTCGCCCACGGCTTCGATGAGTGTCGCCGTCGGCTCCATCAGGTTGCTCTGGGTCTCGATGACCGTAAAATTCTCTCCGAAAGCCCGTTTGTCGCGCGCACACTCCTCGTAGGAGTGCAGCCGGATCGTCTCTGCCGGGTCGAGCCGCTCCACGTAATCTTTGCCGGCCATGAACGCCACCTGCCGCAGTTTGCGCAGCAGTTTGGCGTTATAGCCGTTGCGCATCGCCCGGGCCACCTGCTGCACGACCCGTTCGCCCATGCCGTAGATCAGCAGGTCGGCGCCCGATTCGGCCAGGATGGAGGGTTTCAGCGCGTCGCTCCAGTAGTCGTAGTGGGTCAGGCGGCGCAGCGAGGCTTCGATGCCCCCGATGACCACCGGAACGTGGGGGTAGAGGCGCTTGAGGATCTGCGAATAGACCGTCACGGCACGATCGGGGCGGAATCCCGCCTTGCCGCCGGGCGTGTAGGCGTCGTCGTGGCGCAGGCGGAGGTTGGCGGTGTAATGGTTGACCATCGAGTCCATCGAGCCGCCCGAAATGCCGAAAAACAGGCGCGGAGCGCCCAGTTTGCGGAAGTCGCGCAGGTCGTCGCGCCAGTTGGGCTGGGGAACGATCGCCACGCGGTAGCCCTCGGCTTCGAGCAGGCGTCCCACGACGGCCGCCCCGAAAGCCGGGTGGTCGATGTAGGCGTCGCCCGAGAAGAGGATCACGTCCAACTGATCCCATCCGCGTTCGCGGACCTCCTTGATGGTCGTAGGTAAAAACAAGATCGTGCGTTATTTGTTTTGTTTCGGTTGCATTTCTTGCAACCGGTGTTGTTCGCGGCTCTGCCGCGTTTGCAAGTCTGACCCCACCCCAAACCCCTCCCTCGGGAGGGGCTTGTCGCATCGCGACCGGAATGCGGCGATTAATTTTCTTTGGTTTCTTTTGCCGCTGAAGTGTAAATATTCCATTTTGTCAGCAGGGACTGGAAATCGGCCGGAAGCGGGCTTTCGAACAGCACGTTTTCGTGCGTTGCGGGGTGTTCGAAGCCCAGCAGGCGGGCGTGCAGCGCGTGGCGCGGCATCACCGCGAAGCAGTTTTCGATGAACTGCCGGTATTTGGCGAAGGTCGTGCCCTTGAGGATGCGGTCGCCGCCGTAGCGTTCGTCGTTGAACAGCGGGTGCCCGATCCACGCCATGTGGACGCGGATCTGGTGGGTGCGCCCCGTTTCGAGACGGCACTCCACGAGGGTTACGTAACCATAGCGTTTCAGCACCTTCCAGTGCGTCACGGCGTGCTTGCCGTCGGACCCGTCGGCGAAGACGAACATCTTCTGCCGGTCGCGGGGGCTGCGCCCTATGTTGCCCGTGATGGTCCCTTCGTCCTCTTCGAAATTGCCCCATACCAGCGCCACGTAACGCCGCCCGATGGTGTGGTCGAAGAACTGTTTGGCAAGCCGCGCGTGCGACTGTTCGTTTTTGGCGACCACGAGCAGCCCTGAGGTGTTCTTGTCGATGCGGTGGACCAGCCCCGCGCGCATGTCGCCCTCCTGAAACAGGGGCAGGTTGCGCAGATGGTAGGTCAGCGCGTTGACGAGCGTGCCGCTGTAGTTGCCGTGACCGGGATGCACGACCAGCCCCGCCGGTTTGTTGACGATCAGCAGGTCGTCGTCCTCGTAGGGTATTTCGAGCGGAATGTTTTCGGGGATGATCTCCACCTCGCGCCGCGGATAGGGCATCACGATCTGGATGCGGTCGAGCGGTTTGACCTTGTAGCTCGACTTCGCGGGTTTGCCATTGACCAGGATATTGCCTGCGTCGGCAGCCGTCTGGATGCGGTTGCGCGAACAACGCTCCATGTGGATCGTCAGGAACTTGTCCAACCGCAGCGGGCTTTGCCCCCGGTCGGCCGTGATGCTGTAATGTTCGTACAGCTCGTCCTGCTCGCCGGCAGCGTCGTCCTCGAGTTCGTCCGGATCGGGTATGTATTGCGATTCGCTCATCGGACGTGTGCGTTATTGGAAAAATTCGTCTTCCGCTGTCTCTTCGTCCGGGAAAAGCCCGTCGTCGATGACCGGCTCCGCTTCGACGGGACGGTTGGCCAGACTGTCCAGACGAACACGGGCCAGCGAATCGGCCGTTTCAGCGTCGAGGCGGCGCAGCTCTTCGGCGGCTTTTATCATCTCCTTATCGGCCGCAGCGCTCTGGGCGGTGACTTTGGCAGCATCGAGGGTCAGCTTCAGATCGACCTTCGCACCCAGCCGGGCACGGCTGCCGGCCGAAGGCGGCTGCAGATAAACCCGGGCTTCCCGCTGGTTCAGCAGGTTGATTCCCTCGTCGAAGGAGATCTTGCCGATGTTGAGCCCCAGCTCCCACAAACGGCTTTTGGCCTGTTGGAGGTGAAGCCCCACGGTCTTCGGCACGAGTGTCGAAACGGAACCGCTCTCCCCGACGTAAAGGGTGACGCCGCTGCCCGCTTCGAGCTGTACGCGGCTTTTCTCCGAGATCCGCTTGCCGTCGGCGTACTCTTCGAGCACGTAATTGGTCGCCAGGTCGGGACGATAGACGATCTGTTCGATCCCCAGGCCGGCCACTTCGAGCATGTTCTTGGCCTGGCGCAGCGAACGGCCGGCGACATAGGGCACCGTCACCATCTTCTGCCGGTAGGAGTTGATCGTGACATAGACCGTTCGTCCGGGTTTGACCCCGACGCCCTTTTCCGGGAGTTGGTCCAGTACTACACCCCCGTCGTAGGCAGGCACATACAGCGAGTCGTTGACGATGATTTCCAACCCCTGACGGCGGGCCTCCCCGAGAGCCTCCTCGAGCGGAATGCCTGTCAGGTCGGGGACCGTACGGTGCGCACTGTGGCGCGTGCCCAGCAACAGCAGCAGGTGAGTTGCGACGCCCAGCACGAGCAGCACGCAGACGATGATGAAAAGGTGTTTCAGGAAAGGATGCTCACCGACTTTCACCCAATATTTTTTCAGTTGTTCCAGCATGGTATTGTTCTGTCGTTTATGTTCAGGGATCGGCCCTGTCTAGCGGTACGGACCGATCCGTTTCGTCTGTTTCAGGTAGCCTCGTTATCCGATTTCGCGGTAAAAGGTGTCGCGTTCGACGGGCCGGTAGCCGGCTGCCGCGACGATGCGGCGCATCTCCTCCGTGGTCATCGCCGGGCGCTGGTCGTCGGCTCCGGCCATCGAGTAGATTTTGGTCGTATCGTCGATCGTGCCGTCGATGTCGTCCGCACCGAAAGCCAGAGCCAGCTCCGTAGTCGCTTTGCCGTACATCACCCAGTAAGCCTTGATGTGGGGTATGTTGTCCAGGTAGATCCGGCTCATGGCCAGCATCCGCAGGTCTTCGATCACCGACACTTCGCCGATTTCGGACATCGGGTTGCCGAAATTGCGGTATTTGAGCGGGATGAAGGCGTTGAACCCGCCCGTGAGGTCTTGCAGTTCCCTAAGGCGCCGCAGGTGGTCGATGCGGTGGCGGAGTTCCTCGACATGCCCGTAGAGGATCGTGGCGTTGGTTGGGATGCCGAGCCGGTGCGCC
>ENA-ORML01001563-ORML01001563.1-human-gut-metagenome-genome-assembly--contig:-NODE-1563-length-18903-cov-4.257110_pt1 | contig 18903 bp, 15 predicted proteins | sample MGYA00242103_ERZ508995 | MGnify/ENA primary metagenome ERZ508995 (study PRJEB26280, sample SAMEA2338702) | human gut metagenome | biome: human gut; feature: human-associated habitat; material: faeces... | reverse complement strand
GCTCGGAGCGCAGGACGAGGCGGCTGCCGCCGTCATTATGAGCGCCGCCGCGAGTGCCGAAAATCTTCTTATCCGGATCATTCGTTATTTCCTTTCTCAATAGAAATACCTTTACCCCCATTCTATCATACCCGTCTTTTCAAGTCAAGGAAAAGTATTTTCTTTTCCCCGCCGCCGCAGGCTGTACAGCCGAGGGCGAGAACAAGTGCAAGTGTTAATGCAAGACATTTTTTCATAATTTTCACTCTCTCCTTTGAATTTTGCTTATCGTTCAGCAAATCATTTATGATTCTAATTTTAAATACTTATGCAGTCAAAGTCAATAATCATTCATAAAATTATAGGTTTTTTTGTATATTTTTCCGCATTGGATAATTGACTTTTCAGATAATTAATGGTATTTTATTCTAGTAAAATAAAATATTTTACCTTCCCTCACCACCGGGTGAGAGGGCTAAAAGGGTATTCAAAATTTCGCCGTAGGTATAGTGTGCAGTATGCGTGCTACAAGGCGATGTTCTGAATGCCTTTTTTTTCGATTAGCTTTGATGATTAGGGGGATTGATTTTTATGGAAAAAGTATCCGGCAGAGATATCATAGAAGGGAGCATCTGGAAAAGTCTTCTGTTCTATTTTTTCCCGATATGGTTTGGCTCTATTTTTCAGCAGATGTATACGACCGTAGATGCGGTGGTCGTAGGGCGGTTTGTCGGCAAGGAAGCGTTGGCAGCTCTCGGCGGAACGTCCGGCCTTCTGGTAGATTTATCAGTGGGCTTTTTTATCGGGGCTTCGGCAGGGGCCGGCGTTGTTATTTCTCATTGTTACGGGGCAGGGGATAGAGAACGTCTGAGATATTCGGTTCATGCTTCAATGAAGCTGGCGGTTATCTGCGGCGCGGCGCTGACGGTTGTCGGATTTCTGTTGACGCCGATGGCCCTTCGGTGGATGAATACGCCGGCGGATGTGTTGGAAGGAGCAACGATTTATCTCCGGGTTTATTTTTGTGGGGTTATTCCGTCGCTGTTGTACAACATGGGCTCCAGCGTACTCCGGGCTGTCGGAGATGCAAAACGACCATTGTATTTTCTTATATTTACAACGGTAGTCAATATCGGTTTGGATGTACTTTTTGTTGCGGTTTTCAAAATGGGAATATTCGGCGCGGCGCTGGCTACGATTCTGGCCCAGGTATTCAGTGCGGTTTTGGTGCTGCGAACACTTTTAAATACAAATGAGAGTTATCGGCTAGTGCTCGGAGGCTGCGAAGCCTATCCGGAAGTCTTTCGACAGATTGTACGCCTGGGTCTGCCATCAGGTTTTCAGTATATGCTTTATACAGTTTCAAATCTCGTTGTGCAGGCAAAGGTAAATTTATTAGGGACAGATGTGGCGGCGGCCTGGGCAGTCATCAGCAAACTGGACGGTATATTCTGGCTGACGATGACAGCCTTTGGAACGGCGATAACGACCTTTACCGGTCAGAATTACGGCGCGGGAAAAATGGACAGGGTACACAGGGGGATGCACGTCGGCATTGTACTTTCTGTCGGTTTAACGGCAGGAATTTGTCTGCCGCTTCTTGTGTTTGCCCGGCCGCTTCTCGGTATTTTTTCAACGGATGAAACGGTGCTTGCCCTTGGGCTTCAATACACATTTTTCCTTGTTCCTACCTATTTTACGTATACAGGTACGGAGCTGCTCGGCGGAGTCATCAAAGGCACCGGAAACAGTTTTGCGCCGATGCTGATTACGGGTGTCAGCGCCTTTGGCATCCGAAGCCTGTGGGCAATGTTTGCCCCGATGTTCTGGCCGGGAATGAACACGATTATGATGAGTTATCCGATTTCGTGGTCAGTGTCTACAATCTTATTTATTATATATTATACCTTAACGCGCGAAGCTCGACGAAGCGCGCCCATGCGAAGCATCTGACATGCGAGATGCCTGAAAGGCATAATTTCGGTTCCTGGATGAAAAAGGACAGGAAAAGCCGAAAAAATCAGAAGGAGGGATTGAATTGGCAGTAATTCACAGAAAACAGCTTTCGGCGATGGGAATTCATTATTTATATTATCCGCTGGATTATATGCTGGATGCCCAGGCAAAGGCCGGATTTCAAACCATCGAGCTGGTCGGAATGGCGCCTCATTTTCTGATGGACCATACCGGATTTCAGGCGACAGCGCCGGTGCGGAAAATGGCAGAGGACAGGGGACTTACGATTGGCTGTTTCACCCCGGAATGTGCGGTGTATCAGTATTTGATGTGTGCGCCGGATGAAGGATTTCATCATCGCAGCATGGAATATTTTAAGAGGGGCCTTGAAGCTGCGGGGCAGCTTGGGGCGACAAAATTATTGACAAATTGTATCGGCGGAACATGGGATGAAGCCTATGACCGGGTTTATGAGCGGGCCGTGAAGAGTTTAACGCTGCTGGCAGCCACGGCGGCGGATTATGGAGTTACGATTGCTGTGGAAACGGTTCGGCCGGAGGAAAGTAAATGCATCATTACCCTGCCTGAATTAAAACGGCTGCTCGGCGATGTCAATCATCCGAATGTTAAAGCCGGAATGGATACGATTGCCATGGGCGTGGCCGGAGAAACGCCGGAAGAATGGTTTAAAACCCTTGGGAAAGATATTGTACATACCCATTTTGTGGACGGTCGGCCTTATGGGCATTTAGTTTGGGGCGACGGTCTTTTTCCGCTGGAAAGCTATCTGGATGTTTTAAATAAATATCACTATGAAGGTTTGATTAGCCAGGAAATCACGGATTTTCGGTATTTTGAGGACCCGGCCGGGGCGGATGCAAGAAATTTCCGGGCATTTGAGCCTTTTATCTTAAAGGAAGGGGATGGAGCCAATGTCTAAACCGGTACTACGGCGGGAGCAGGTCGCCGGTATGAATATTCATTATTTAAATTATTCGCTGGATTACTTTCTCGATGCCCAGCAACGGCTTGGCTTCAAATCTCTGGAACTGTGGTGCGGCGCGCCCCATGTATGGCTGGACCATATGGGTTATTATGATGCAAAAGAAATTCAGAAAAAGGTGCGGGACCGTGGACTTCAGGTGCAGGTTTTAACGCCGGAAAACTGTCTTTATCCGTATCAGGTGGCCGCGAAGGAGCCGGAGCATGTCGAGAGAAGCTTTGGATATTTTAAAAATGGAATTGCTCTGGCGGAAGAACTCGGCTGTTCGATGATGGAGATTAATTCCGGTTGGGGTTATTGGAATGAGGACAGGGAGGAAGCCTGGAAGCGGAGCGCAGATATGCTTTCCCGTCTGGCTGAGGCGGCCGGGCACCACGGCGTGACCCTTGTCATGGAATCCCTGCGGCCGGAGGAAAGCCAGATTGTGACAAATCTGGCACAGGAAAGGAAAATGCTGGAGGAGGTCGCCAGTCCATGGCTGAAACCGATGGCGGATTTATGTGCTGTCAGCGTGGCCGGAGAAACGCTGGCCGACTGGTTCAAAGCTTTTGGCGGGGACCTTAAGCATATACATTTTATCGATGGGAATCCTTATGGGCATTTAATCTGGGGAGACGGCGCCCATCATCTCGGACAGGAAATTGCCGTGTTGAATCAGTATGGATATTCGGGTTATCTCGGGCAGGAAATCACCGATGGACGGTATTATGATGACCCGGCGGCTGCCGATTTCAGGAATATGAAAAACTTTGAAAGATATATGAACGAATAAATAGCAGGAGGAACATTATGGACGCAAAGAGTGTAATCAAACAGGTGAAGGAACAGAAAAATGAGATTCGGCAGGGTTACTGGGTAGCCTGCGGGGGCAGTTTAGTGGATTTATATCCGGCCCATTGCATGGTGATGGCGGAGAGTACCCTGGTGGAATCCGGTATTTATACAAGTAAGGAATTTATTCTTGCCACACCGAAAAAACTGGGCGAGCACAGTCTGACGATTCTCTGCAGCCACTCCGGCGGCACGAAAGAAACGTTGGATGCGGCAGAACTTGCCCTGTCCAAGGGGGCTGCGGTCGTTATGATGACAAATCATCCGGGCAGCGCGGCGGACAGTGATAAATGGATTTCCTGGGTCTATCCTTGGGGAGAAAATTTGAAAACTTCTGAGATTCCAAGCGGAATCAGCCTTTCCCTTGCGGCAGAACTTTTGTCGTCCCAGGAAACTTTTGCGGCCTATGATGCGCTGATGGAAGGCATTGAAAAGATGGATGAGGTTGTGGCAAAGGCGAAGGTGCGTGTCCGTGAAGAGCTTTGCGATAAATTTGCTGAAATGTGCAGGCGGCATGAATTTTTATACATTCTCGGAAGCGGCGCCAGCTTCAGCCAGACCTACGGTTTTGCCATCTGCAGTCTGATGGAAATGCAGTGGCAGCATTGTGCTTACATCCACAGCGGTGAATATTTCCACGGCCCATTTGAAGTGACAGAAAATGGCGTATTTTATTTCCTGCAGAAGAGTTCGGGAAAATGCCGTCCGATGGATGAACGGGCAGAGGCTTTCTTAAAGACCCATACGGATTGCCTGATGATATTGGACGCGATGGACTATGGTATGGATGTCATTGACCCGGCGGTACGGGATTATCTGGACCCGGTACTCTTTTATCCGATGAACTGTGAACTTCGTTCGGCCCGCGGCAAGGTTTTTGACCACGATGTGGATTATCGGAGATATATGGGCAAAGTTTCCTATTAAGAAATGAGGTGCGGTATGACATATCCGGTAAAAGTATTGGGTTTTGGCGATAATGTTGTTGATAAATATGAACATTTAAAAATGATGTATCCCGGCGGAAATGCGGTCAATTTTGCGGTATATGCAAAGCAGTTTGGTGCGGAGAGAAGCGCCTATATGGGTATTTTCGGCAGCGATAAAGAGGCTGAGCATGTCATTGCATCGCTGGAAGCGGAGCAGATTGAACTGGTGAAATGTCTTCAGGTGATTGGGGAAAACGGCTGTTCAAAAAACACAGTCATCAATGGCGACCGGGTATTTCTTGAAAGTAATGAAGGCGGAATTCGCGGAGACATGCGCTATGCGCTGAATCGTTTTGATTTGGAATATATCCGCCAGTTTGATGTGGTTCATACGGGAAATTACTGTTTTACGGAAAGGGAGCTGCCGAAAATAAAAGCGGCCGGCGTGCCAGTCAGTTTTGACTTTTCTGATGATTCGGAGGACGCTTATTTTGAAGCGGTGGCCCCGTGGGTAACTTATGCCTTCCTTTCCTGCAGTGATTTGGAGGAAGCAAAGATTCGGGAAAAACTGAAATGGATTGCATCTTTAGGCCCGGCCTTTGCCTGTGCTTCCCGCGGGGCGGAAGGCTGTATTGCCTATGATGGAAATCGATATTATATGCAGCCGGCGATGCCGGTTGAAAAAATGGCGGATACGATGGGCGCCGGAGACAGCCTTTTGACATCTTTCCTGGTGGGTTATCTGTCAGCTAAAAAAGCAGGCCAGTCAAATGATACGGCAATCACGGCATCCCTGGAAGCGGCGGCTGTCTTTGCCTCCCGGATTTGTGGGATTGACGGCGCCTGGGGATATGGGGTGCATTATGATGACTGAGAAAAAAGTTGCAGCAGTGGGATTTTGCTGTGTGGATGTTTATGAAAATATAAATGAGTGGTATGCCACGGGAAACGGCATTGACTGGGGAATTCATTTGCAGAGACTGGGAATTCCTGTCAGTGCGGTGAGCGTGGTTGGAAATGACCGTTATGGCGAGGCGATGAAACAGGCATTGTCTGCAGAAGGGATGGATATTTCCCATCTTCGGACAGAACCGGGGGATACCTGCGTTATGCGCATGGAGCTTCGAAATGGTGTTGACCGGGTGCATCTGGGGTCTATTGACGGCGTTATGGAGCATTATGCGATTACGGATGAGGAATTTCAGTTTGTTGCGAAGCACGATTTGCTGCATACGGATTTATTTGGAAATGTGCTGCCCCATCTTCCGGCCTGGAAAGAAGCCGGGGTTAAAATTCTTATGGATTTTTCTGTTTTTACAAAAGATGCAGACTACCATTGTATGGATATTTTCCCATATGTAGATTATGTGTTCTTCTCGGCGGATGGTATCGAAAAAGATGAACTTAAAGACTGGATGAAAGAAATATATGCCTGCGGCCCCACATTGGTGACGGCAACTTTGGGCGAAGAGGGCAGCATTTGTTATGATGGCCGGAAGTTTTATTCCTATGGCATCGTACCGGCAGAGGTAGTAAACACCGTCGGCGCCGGGGACAGCTACATTGCCGGATTTACCTATGGTCTGCTTCGGGGCGAAACAATTCCTGAGTGTATGGCACGGGGCGCAGAACTTTCGGCCAGGGTCATTTCCGGTTTTAAACCTTATTAAAGTTGAAGGAGGAAAGTTTAATGGTTATAGATATGCACCTTCACCCGATTTTTTATAAGCCGATTTGCCAGAATGCAGAGGAATTGGAATTTCGCAAGAACAGTTTTGGTGTCTGGAAGCAGGGACCGATGGATTGGGATGAAGTTTTTGTTGAAATGGATTGCGGCGGCATTGAGAAATCGGCGCTGCTTCCGCTGGATATTACGACAACAGAGGGCGGATATATTGTGACAAATGAGCAGGTGGCAGAACTCCAGTCCATTTATCCGAATCGTCTCATCGGTTTTGCCAGTGTGGACCCGCATCGCGCCGATGCCAAAGAAGTATTGGTTCATGCCTTTGATGATTTGGGATTACAGGGTTTAAAACTGAATCCTTCGAAGCAGAAATTTTATCCGACAGAGGATTTTATGGAGCCGATTTATGAAATTTGCGAGAGCCGGAATAAGCCGATTATTTTCCATGCGGGAACGTCCTGGGAGCCAAATACGCCGGCCGAATATTCCCATCCTCTGGCATTTGAGAAAGTCTTTATCCGCCATCCGGAGCTGCGCTGCTGCTTGGCCCATTTTGCCTGGCCATGGGTGCGGGAAATGGTTATGCTGATGATTAAATATCCGAATGTGTATACAGACACTTCGGTTTTATATATGGATTCCCCGGAGGAATCCATGGAGCGGCTGTTTACGGTAGACATGGGGCCTCACTGGTATGAGCGGGGATTTGGCAGACAGGTGATGTTTGCATCCAATACGCCGCGATTCCGTGCTTTTAAATTAAAGCGTGCGCTGGACAAGATTCCGATGCGGGAAACTGCGCGCAGAGACCTTTATTCCGGAAATGCAATCCGGTTTTTAACGGGAGAGAGGTAGGAAGCTATGGTTGTTTTAAAGAAAATTCATCGTTTGAGTAAAAACGTGGAAGAATATATGAATATTACCGAAGAAGTACACCGCATTGTTGAAGAAAGCGGTATTCAGAATGGCCATGTTGCAGTGCTGACCGCCCATACGACAACCGGCATTATGGTAAATGAGGCGCTGCCTTGCGTGGAAACCGATATCAGCGAAATGCTGGAGAAAATCGTACCGCTGAATGCACCATATGCTCATGCCCATTTCCTGCCGGATTACGGTGCAACGGGCAATAATTCCCAGGGACATTTAAAAAGTATGCTGATGGGAAATCACTGTATGTTCCCGGTTATTGAAGGAAAAATTGTCTGCGGCGGCGCCCAGGAAATCTACCTGGTTGACTTTGACGGCCCGCAGGCCCGGACCGTTTACGTGGAAGTTATGGGGGAAGCCTGAGAAAGCAGACTCCGCACAATAAGGTATATCCATTCGGGCATCCCGTATGTCAGATGCTCCGCATGGGCGTGCTGCGTCAGGCTTCGCACGATAAGGTATAAGAACAGGATAGCATCGATAAAGCCGGGAAGGGCTTTGATGCTATCCTGTTTTGTCTTTAGTATAAACAAATTTTTACCATTCAAAACTTCTGTCAGCTTCAGGCACCAGAATCTCATAAAGAGTGTCGCCATCGGCTTCCGGGTGCTGCTGAATCAGATTGGCAATCTTCTGGACTTCAGAGATATCCTCATCCAGGAAGTCGGCAATATCCTTTAAAGAAAGACCTCTGGCTAGGTTCTTTTTGATAAGAGAAATAGTGCTTATAATGCGCTGTTCCTCCCGGCCTATTTCCCGGCCATCTTCCCTGTCGTAAATTCTTTCTTCCCAAGCCTGCATATATCTCACCCCGACTTGTTCGTTGGTTCGAACCCTGCATACCCGTTCGTGGATACGTTGGATGCGTTTGCTGTTGATGGCGGCGGCGGTTTCTTCGGTTGAATTTTCTATGTAGCGGAGAAAATCAATCAGTTCCTGAGAAACATTTTCCTTGTTATGCCCTTTGGTATTTAAAAATATGCGGGTTGTTCCGTCCTGCAGAATTGTGTTCGGTGATTCCTGACATTGTGGAAGGAATGTGTACTTATAGTTCCCTTCGCCAAAAAGGTCAAACGTCAAAATCATAATAATATAGCTGTCGTTCAGCTGATTATAGTCTGCAGCTCCGGGTTCCAAAAGGGATGTATCCATCAGAGACTGATAGTAGCGGCTTCTCTTTTGGAGGTCCTCCCGCTCTTTTGCCTGCATTTCCGTATTATAGACGGTGTCCTGCTCGTCGATGGCAAAGACATCCATTCGGATAGAATGAGCCAGAGGAGAGATTCGATGCTCCTTTTCAGTGCTATTTTGCTTTAATGTCGGCACATCGTCCCCAAGAATAATGCTCAATATATCCTGATGGGTCTGCGGGTCATCCACCACTTCATCAAACAGAAAACGATTTGTAAGGTTCAATTGGGTTAACGGTATCATTTTTTGTTTTTTCTGCATAAGCATCTGCTCCTTCATTTTACCATGTTTTTTGGGACGCGTCCTCCCTAAACGTAAAAATATTTGGGAAATATATGCGGAACCGCACAGAAAATTCAGATATCTTTCTTTTATTTTAATTCATGGGTATGAAACCATCAACTATCATCGGTTGACAAAAAGTGACAGTCAATACATTTCGGGACAGAAGTATTTACTTTTATTTTTTTTCGTCATATAATATATAAAACGATATTTATGCTAAATATAGCGTATTTATAACGATGCAGTTCTGATATGACAATTCATAGTTGCTGGATGAATTCGTTGGGACTGTGTTATAAAGAGGGTATTGAGTATGGAAAAGACTTTACCGACATTGAGGGTTCAATTATTTGGACGGGGAGAAATTACATATGATAACAGGCCAATATTATCCGGCAGAGGCAGTGTGACGAAGGTTATGAAGTTGTGGCTGATTCTTCTTTACTATGGTGAAGAAGGTATTGCAAAGAATAAGCTGCTGGAAGCGCTTTATGGCTGGGAAGAGGTTCTGGATGAGTCGAACTCTCTCCGGGTAAATATTTACCGTTTGAAGAGGCTGCTTCTGAAGGAAGGACTGCCGGAATATGACTACATTGTTGTGGAAAAAGGCGTATATTACTGGAGAAGTCCGATGATTACAGAAGTTGATTCAGCGTATTTTGAAGAGTATATCCGGCAGGCGGATGAAGCGGAGGATAAGGCTGGTAGAATCGAACTTCTAAAAAAAGCCTGTGAGATAGCAGGAAAAGGTGACTTTTTGCAGAATCTTTCCGGAGAGGAATGGGTCATTATGGAGAGTGCGAGGTACAGGAATCTGTATGGAGATGCTCTTCAGGAAGTATGTGATTACCTGATTGAGAAAAAAGAATATGAAGAGGCGCTTAAGATGGTTGAACCGGCCTGCGAATTGTATCCGCTGGATGAATGGCAGACAGTCAGGATGGAATGTTATATGGGAATGGACCGCTATAAAGATGCACTCAGAGAATATGATGAGACAGCAGAACTGCTATATGAAGAATTGGGGATTGAGCCGTCGGAAAGGATGCAGGAACTTCTGGCGCATATGAATAAACATATGGAAAATAAACCTCAGGTAATCAGTGAGATTAAAAATAATCTCCATGAAGAGGAAAAGACCGAAGGAGCTTTTTATTGCTGTTTTCCGAGTTTTCGGGATGAGTTCCGGCTGGTTCAGCGGATGATGGAGCGAAGCGGCCAGTCAAATTATCTGATGCTGGTGTCCATTACCGATGGAAAAGGATATCGGTTAACAAGCGAAAAGAAGCTTAGCGAAATGTCACAGACTTTGCAGAATGTTATTTACAGATGTCTGCGCAGATGTGATTCCTATACAAAGTATAATGCCTCCCAGTTCCTGATACTTTTGTTGGGAACGAATAAAGAAAATTGCAAAGTTATATTTAACAGAATCACGCAGGAGTTTTCAAGGGAACATAAATCATGGATTCATAATCTCGAAGGCAGCGTTTCATCTGTGGCCGATACAGAAATATGATATGACAGTAATATATTTTATATAGGAAGAAGAGAGCTTAATGGAGAACATACAACATTACTATGTGAATATATCGGCTCCGAATCTTGTCGTTATCTGTATAGACGAAAATGATTCAGAGGAAAGAACCGGCAGGATGTACCACTGTTATAGCAGCGAACCACGGAAATTTTTCAGTGTCGTTGAATTAATACGGATTATGGAAGAATTTTTTGACGACATAGCTTATCCGCAGGCTTCTACGATGACAAGATACTTTCAGAATACAGAGAAGAAAGAGAATGTCAGATACTGTAAAGACCTGCCGGAAAAGGTAGCGGAGCAAAAAGAAATTATAGGATACAGAGGGAAAAAGGGAACACTCATCACCTATGTACAATTCCGTCAGAATTCAGACTGGCAGGGACAGATTTCCTGGCCGGAGAAAAAAAGAGTATGCAGATTTGGGAGTACCCTTGAATTTGTCAAAATTTTATCGGAAGTGTGATATTTGATATAAAAAGAGTTGTTCTAAGTGCATTGAAACAGATGCGGTTGTTATGTGAATATGGGTAAATGTGCAGTGGATATAGAGAATAAAACAAAATTAAAAGTATATATGTTAGGGAAGTTTCAAGTAATAGGAATGGATGGTGAGCTTGGAATTGAGCATAAATGCCCCAAAAGAATTATTAAATTGATGGCATATATTTTTAGCCATCATAAAGAAAACCTTCCTATATTAAAGATAGCGGATGCGCTTTATGCAGATGAAGAGATAGCAAATCCGGTTGCTGCAGCAAGGAATCTTATATGGAGACTGAGGGCATTGTTCAAGGAAGAGTGGGGCGAGCTGGGCAATACATTTCTTGTAACCAAGGGAAGCGATTACCGATGGAATGAAGAAATTTCTCTGTCTTTGGATTCGGAGCAAATGGAGATTCTTAACAGAGAGGCGGGAGCTGCGGAAACGGATGAGATAAAGATGGAGAAGTACATGCAGGCGGCCACATTATATGCCGGTTCTTATATGGAGGGTTATGATGACATGTGTTGGGGAGCATACCCTTCTGCTTACTATCATACCATGTACCTTCAGATTGTAAAGAAACTTGCCGTACTGTTAGAACAGCATGGACGATATGAAGAAATGCAGAGGGTTATGGAGACAGCCCTGAGCAGGGAACAATTGGATGAAGAACTTTATGTCTATTTCATACGTGCTTTGGCGAAGCTGGGGTACGTGGGGATGGCCTTTGAGGAATATAAAAAAGCAACTGCCTTTTTATATGAAAATCTCGGGTATACCTCAATGGAGCAGCTTCGGGAGTTATATGACGAATTAATGGAGCAGATGCATGAAGAGCAGAGCGATATGCAGATTATTCTGGATGATTTGAGGGACGATTTGGAAAAAGGTGCATTTCTGTGTGAATATGGTGTGTTCAAAAAAATCTATCAGTTGGAGGTACGCAGGGCAGAACGGATTGGAATGTCGGTATTTTTGTCTCTGATATCTATAAGAATTCAAAAAGGCAGAGAAAATTTGACTGAAGAAGAGAAGGCAAAGGCGCTGGTGCGCAGCATGAAAAAATTACAGGGAGTTTTAGTTTCATCTTTGCGCTCCGGAGACGTAGTTGCCAGATGCAGCGGAAGTCAATATATGTTATTGTTGCCTACCTGCCAGTATGAAACAGCCAAAAAAGTAATGGAACGAATCGAAAATGCGTTTTATAGACATAGCAGAGAACGGTATATCTCCATAGAATATCATTTGGAGGGATTAGATTAATGAGTGGAGAAGGGGAATTTCCGGTTAATTCATTGAGAGTATGTATCAACCGTAGAAAAGAAGATAGTGAAGTAGAGGGTTTTTTATGTTCGATAGCCCTGAAAGATATTTTGCATTTTACCGGTAAAATAGAATTTGTGTTAAAAGTAGACGAGGCTTATGACAGAATCGGTCGGCCACAGCCGCAGGAGGTTCTTCGCAGCTTTCAGGAAAATAGCAGACCTTTGTATAACTCATATAACGGGAATCCCGTCCAATGGCACACTTCAGAGGAAATCCGAAAATATTCAGGCAGCGAAGTAACCTATGATTTGGTTATGCTCTCCAGGAAACATGCGGAATGGCAGGGAATTCTGAAGGATGCGGCTGGTGAGATAAAAGGAAAATTTGATAGTGTCTTGGGATGTTTGAAAATGCTGTAAAACAATATAATGATGAATTAAAGCCCCTATTTCCGGCGAGTGGTTCCGGAAATAGGGGCTATGTTTATTAAAAGACGATCAGACAGGGAAAATGCTTTTTTTATCGACAAAAAATTAAGGGTTGTCGGGGAAAAATTTTCAAAAACAGAAATTGAGATTCGATTAAGATTTGAGTGTAGTATTATATCCAATATATAAGAGTATTATTGTGTTTTAAAAACGAAATTCGTGTATTGAATGATGGGGGTTGACCAACATATGGCAGGAAAAAGTATAAGAACATTCATTATACAAGTCAAAGGAACTGACAGTGGTACATGGCAGGGAACGGTAGACTGGGTAGAGGAAAAGAAAAAGGTTGCATTTAGAAGCGTGTTGGAACTGATTCGGCTTATGGATTCGTCCATTAGTATTCAGGAAGAACAGAGAACAGACGGAAGGATATAACATCTTTAAGCAGGAAGTGGAGGAATAGATATGAAATTATTAAAGCGAGTGTTAGCTGTACTGTGCGCCATAATGATGGTTGTGGATTTATGCCTTGCCAGCTGTCTGACTGTTTATGCAAGAGAATATTATAGGGCGGAGGATATGATTGCGGAGGACAGCCAGCCGGAAATGGCGGCGCTGAATGTAGAGGAAACGGTTCCGGCGAGTGAAGAGATTGCCACGCAGCCAGCAGAAACGCCGGCGGCGGATACGGAGCAGACGGAGGTAACGACCGTGGCTGAGACGACAGCGGTTGCAGGGGAAACGGAAAGTCAGGCCCAGACAACGGTGGAAACTCAGTCGGGCGAAACGATTGAAAGCACGGAAATAGCCGAAGAAGAAAGCAGAGAGCCTGAAAGTGAAGAGACAGAAGAATTTGTTCGGACGATGGAATATGAAGACGGCGATGTAAAGGTTTCTGTTGCAGCAGTTACCCCAAATGCGATTCCGGAAAATGCGACCCTGAAGGTGGTTCCGATTGTTGAGAGAACACCGGCGGCGGGTATGAGCGCAGAAGAGATTGCAGAAATCAATAATATAAATAACCAGTACAAAGCGGTTGAGCAGAAACTGGATGAAAAAGCAGAGAATGAAGAATATGATATTACCGGTTTCCTTGCATATGATATTACTTTTGTAGATAAAGATGGAAACAAAGTTGAGCCAAACGGCGAAGTCAAAGTATCCATGGATTATAAGAGGGCAGTCATTCCGGCAGAAGCAGCAAAAGTGGATGCGGAAGCTACAGATGTTACGGTAATGCATTTTGAGGAGGATGCAAACGGCCAGGTTAAAGATGTTGTCGATATGGTAGCAGATGAAAGTAAAGAAGCTACAGTCCATACAACAGAAAATGCCGAAGTGCAGAAAACAGAATTTGTTACAGACAGTTTTTCAACTTATACGATTACATGGACGCGGCAAAACGTGATAATAACACCTGTAATCAAAGACGGCAATGGTAAAGTTATAGTACCAAAAACAGATATAAAGATAAACGTGAACATAAGAGACGGAAGGAGTGGTAAAATCAGCGATTATATTTCGGAAGCCGAAACGATAATAGCTGATGATGAAACGGTATATGAGTACGATCATGTGGAAGTTAATGATGAAACGGTAAAGTATTTTAGATATAACAACAAAAAGATTCAGTATTCAAATAACAATAGAAGTTGGGAGACAGGAGATCTTACTCTTTATTATAAGAAGGCCACTTCACAATCGGATAAAGTAAAAGTCTATGTGTACGTAGCCACGAAATATGGTGATAAAAATCAATATTCTTGGGCGGACAATCCGGAGTTTTTGGAGCTTCTGGGCATTTCAAAGGATACCGTTGATGGTAATGGTTATTTTCCTGTAGGTGAGATTACCTTAGATAGAAGTTATTTTGAGGGAAAAAATTCTCAAACAGTGGGAGCTGCCTTAATTAACGATGAAGAAGATTGGAATCAATTGATGGAGGCACTTGGAAACCTGGATACGTCAACCCTTTCAGTGTATCCATATTCACAGAATAGCGGCAATTCTGTTGGGGAACATATTGCTAACGCAGAAGTAAGTTATGGTGCATCCATGGGTTCACAGCGCACAGCGTTATTCCGTTGGAATATGACAACATCCTTTGGGTTTGAAGACCAAACAGTAAAATACCATCTCGATTTAAAATTTCAGATAAGAACCATTCATTTTATCTATGGTAATAATGGAATTAAAACCGAGGCCCCAGATGGGCAGGAGTTTGACACCAGAGGTTATATCAAAGGTGCAGAGATTCAGGCACCTCGAAACCTGAAGATTCCAGATGGGTATAAATTTGCCGGATATTTTACAGATGCGGATTTCACAACTCCATGGGAAGGAATAGGAACGCCTATTGAGGAAGATACAACAGTTTATGTAAAATTGGCTAAAAAGGAAGAGGTTGTACTTAATTATGTAAATGTTTCTGGGTCTGCGGCAGGCAGCTTGAGTGCATATAACGAAATTCTAAAAATAAATGCTGAAGAAGCACAAGGCTCGACAGCTACTGTAAACCCAGGATATGTATTTGATGGCTGGTATGCGGATGAGGAATGTACACAGCTCTTATCTGGCGATTCTGTATTTAAGCCAACAAAGCCGGACGACGGATGGGTAGATGGTACTACTTATTATGCACGGTTTCTGAAACAGTCAACTACTTCATCGCCGAAGGTATCAAAATCGAAGTACATAAAGAAAAATGATGATGGAACCTATGATTTGACGTTGAATGTATCGGGAACATCCGGAACGATTACAAATAAAGCATTGGTGGACATTGTGTTGGTGCTTGATAATTCTAGCTCTATGGGTGGAGACAATAGTCGCTTAGGGCTGATGAAAGAGGCTGTTTCTGGAATGATTGACAGCCTTTCGGGCAAGGAAACAGTTGATGTAATGTGGGATGTTATTTCTTTTAGCGGAACATCTGTAAATCAGTCAGGGGGGTTTGTAGATTCTCAGTCGGCAAAAAATTATGTAAATAGCATTCAGAAAAGTAGTGGAACAAATTATCAAGCGGGTTTGACAGCGGCGGAAAGTGCTCTTGCTAGCAGCAGGTCTGGAAGTCAAAAAATCGTTGTATTCTTGACAGATGGCAGACCTTATGGTCACACAGGTGCGAATGGAGAATATACGGGGAGTGAACAAACTGGGTTTTATTTCGGAATGCAGGCTGCAACGAGAATTAATTGTGATAAGTTTTATGCGGTCGGTGTAAGCCTTGGCACTGGCTACCATGATTATGGAACATATAATGGCGAATATCTGGGTAATAAAACAGCGCGAGAAGTATTAGAGGATATTACAGCTAGGGTGGCAGCTTCAGAAAAAACGGTTATGACCACTTCGGATGAGGGCATGACACAAATTTTTAATGACATTTCCGGAAGTGTGTTAAATGTCAGCTGTAAGAGAGTAGAAGTTGTGGATACACTTTCCAATTATGTCAAGGTTAATGCGGGAACAAAACTGGCGGTAACCATAAAAAATTCAACTGAACAAAATGCTCAGGCAAACATAGTGGCATCCGGAGAAACAAATGAATTAACAGAAGAAAATCTTCAAAATGGAGTAACATTTGAAAATATTTCATTAAAAGATAATTCCGGAACGGAAGTAACCACCGTAACTGTTAAATATGAGCCTACGAGTGAGAATGGAACTAACGGCAAAGTCACTTTGACATTCCTGAGAGATTATGAGTTGGAAAGCGGCATGGTATATGATATTACCATGAATATTTCGCCAACAGATTATGCGGTTAGTGAGTACGCTGAAAAGGGTTATGTGGTCGATGGAACTGAAATTACAGGAGATTCGGGAACGGATGATGTGAATAACCATACTTCATCCGGTCAACCAGGTTTCCATTCAAATAGCTCTGCCACAGTGACTTATGTCTATAACGATTCATATTATAAAGAAACATATGACCATCCGGTAGTCCAGGTGCCTGAAACGAAGTCAATTGAAGTTGTGAAGAAATGGGCAGATGCGAATAACGCTTATGGAAAACGACCATCGGAGCTTGCGTTTAAGGTAATGCAGAGTACAGATGGACAGAATTGGACGCCATATAAGGCTGAAGGAGATACGACTACTGAAAGGGATTATACAGAATATTCAATGACAAGTGCTAATGTCGATTCTGTGGATTTAACAATTTGGAAACTTACAATTCCGGATTTACCGATGAAGGATGCTGAGGGGAATAATGTAATCTATAAAGTAGAGGAAATATCATCTGCTGCGAATGGTTATGTTGTCAGCTATGATGGAGCTTCTCAGGAAAACGTAACAAATACGTTGGCATGGAAAATGGTAAAACAGAGTACAAGTGTTGACGTAAACGGTAAGTATGTAAGACTTGAAGGGGCAACCTTCACTGCGACAAAAGGTTCCGATGTTTACTACGGAAAATCCAATGCTCAGGGCGAAATCGAATTTTACAGTAGTGATCACTATGGTTCATCAATATCTCTTCCTGACGGTGAATATATCCTGAAAGAAACTTCTGCACCGGTAGGATATTCGAAGGATGATACAGAATGGACATTGAGTATTATTGACGGTGTTGCAAGTATCAAAGTCAATGGAACGGAAAAAGGAGTATATGTTGCGGATGAAAATTGCATTGTCATTGCGTTTGATAATGAACCGCTTTATGAGCTTCCGGAAGCAGGCGGCTTAGGCATTTACTGGTATACAATCGGCGGTATGCTGTTTATGATGGCAGCGGCGTTGGTTTTATATAAAAACAAACACAGGGAGGTGCTGAAAAGATAGGACATAAGAAACGCTTTTCAGCGGCTCCCGGCCGCGAAAGACGTAAGGTAGTTTGGCAACAATAGCACAAAATATAATTTGAAATATGGACATAGTTCAAAGAAGAAAGGACGAAAACAATGAAAAAAGTGAAACGAATTTTAGCTATGTTAATGGCTATGGCAATGGTTTTAGGAATGGCCGTAACGGCATCGGCTGAAGGTTCTGCAACAATTACCGTTAAAAATGCGAAGCAGGCGGAGTTGAAAATTCTTCAGGTGATTGCGCCGGATTCAACAACCGCAACAGGTTGGGCATTTATAAATGGCGGAAGAAATGAGTATTTGACAGCTTTTGGTTATACGGTTGGTTTGGATGAAGCAGTAAATAACACAAATGCACAGAAAGTTATTGCGGCCATGATTAAATATCAGGATTCAACAGCAACGTTTACAGATGAAACATTAAGAACTGTAAAAGCTGCAACAGCAGCACAGATTGATAAAGCCCTTTCGAATGTGGCACAGAATCTTGCAACAAGTTTTACTGAAATGACTAATGGTGCAGTAGTAAGCAGCGCTGGTATCTACGCTATTACAGCTCAAGAAGCAGGATATACTTATAAAACAATGGGTGCATATGTAGGTTTTGGAAAAGTTGAAGGACAGGAATATCCTACGTTACAGTCGGCAGAAGTTGAGGCAAAGAAAGCGCCAAACACTGTTGATAAAACTAACAGTGATGAAGATAAAGTTGTAGCAATTGGAGATGTAGTTGAGTTTACAATTACAGCAAATTTCCCATATATTGATCCAAATGCAACAACAAAAGAATATAAAATTAAGGATACAATCACTGGAGCTGAATATGTACTTGAAAAAGGCGTTTTGAAAAATGCAACTGTTACAGTTGGCGGCGAGTCTTTGACTTTAGTAGCTGGCGAAAATGGTAATTTTACTGTAGAGGGTAATAGTTTTACAATTGATTTATCGTCATTTATTACCCCAGATAATATAAATGCAAATGATAGTATTGAAATCAAATATACAGCTACGGTTAATGCTACTGCTGTAAATAATAAGGTTACATCGACTTTTGATGAGACAGGAAAAACAGATTATATTTATACCGGCCAGATTACTTTGACAAAGTATGCTGAGGATGTCGCTACTCCATTGTCAGGAGCAGGTTTTATTCTTATGGCAACTATGCCGGATGAAGAAAATAATGAGAGTGGTACAGATGATTCTATGGGTGTAGCTACAAAAACAGTATATGCAACCTTTGATGATACAAATAATTTTACAGGCTGGGTAGATTCTGAAGCAGATGCAACAGAAGTGGTAACGGGTACTGATGGTACATTAGTTGTAAAAGGCTTGGATGCTGGCTCCTATCACTTTAAAGAGGTCACAGCGCCAGAAGGTTATTCTATCAATGCAGACGGTGCAGATGCTGATTTGACTGTTGAAGGTGAAGCGACAGCAGTGATTGAAGCTACAACAAGTCTGAAAGATACCAAACTTGCTGCTCTTCCGGCAACAGGTGGTATCGGTACTTACATCTTCACAATCGCTGGTATCATTATCATGGCAGCAGCTGCAGGCTTCTTCTTCGT
>ENA-ORML01001547-ORML01001547.1-human-gut-metagenome-genome-assembly--contig:-NODE-1547-length-19012-cov-4.368307_pt1 | contig 19012 bp, 11 predicted proteins | sample MGYA00242103_ERZ508995 | MGnify/ENA primary metagenome ERZ508995 (study PRJEB26280, sample SAMEA2338702) | human gut metagenome | biome: human gut; feature: human-associated habitat; material: faeces... | reverse complement strand
AGCGGACTGAGGGGAGTTTTAGACCGTCCTAAGAATTATCTCCCTAAAGCGGCGTAAAGCCCCCTCTGACGAGGGGGCTTTCTGCTTAGTCAATCACCACTGGCGAGGAGTGTAATCCCAGTTGTCGAAGGTGACCTCGATCGGCTCGGTCCAGAAGTGGCCCTTGACGCCGGTCTCCGGGTCAACGTGCAGCATCCAACCCTTGGAGGCCGGGGATTCGATGGAGAGCTTCAGCTGGTAGGTGCCAGCCTTGTCGAGCTTGACGTTGGCGCCGTAGTGCGGGCCATCGGAAGCGTTCATCTGCATGAAGGTACCGGAGGTGGCGGTGCCGCCCTCGACTTCCTTGCCGGTGGACTTATCGATGATGGTGTAGTTCACGGTCAGATCCGGCACGAAGTCGCCCTTGCCGTAGCCGAGCTCGGTGCCCTTCTGGTTGGCATGGATGTCGGCCTCGAGGTGGAAGGAAGCGTCAGCAGCCTTCAGGCCCATGGAAGACGGCTCCATATCGATCGGCTGGAAGTACACAGCGCCCACGGTCAGCGGGCCGGCGTCCTGATCCTGCTCTTCAGCAGTACCGGACGGGCCAACCGGAACCTCTTCGAAACCGGCGCCGGAATCGGAGGAAGAATCGGAGGAAGAGGAGTCGGAAGACTGGGAGGAGGAGTCAGACTTAGTGTCGGATGCGGAGTTGGTGGAACCGCAGGCAGCCATGGACACGGTCATGGAACCGGCGAGCAGCAGGCCGAGCAGAGCGGCCAGTTTCTTGTTCTTCATCATTGTTATTCCTTTTCTCTATCTCTGGTGAATTAGGATTCACGCTTAGATAATTGCAATTATTCAGTTATGAGATAAGTGCGGCGTGGGCTGGAGGAATTGGCATCGATCCGAGGCCGTGCCGCAAGTCTGTCAGTTGTCTGCAGTTATGGGAGGAAACGGACGAGCTAGACGGGCTACGCCTTCACGGCCGGGACCTCGACAGTAGCCTGCGCCTTCAGCTTGCGCTGCTTGATGAAGCCGACCACGAACAGCGCGATAACCGCAACGGCTGCGATGGCCTGCGCCACTAGGCATTCGACGTACGGGTAGAGGCCAAGCCAATCGTTCGTCGGCACACCGTTCAGGTAGAAGGCGGGCAGCAAGTCGCCCTCGATCAGCGAGTGGACGCCGCCGCCGGCGAACACCACCACCAGCACAGACATCAGAATCGAAGTGACCAGGAAGAACGGACCAATCGGAATCTTCACGGAGGTGAAGCGGAAGAGCAGGAAGATGCCGACAAGCACCACCGCGGCGGTCAGACCACCGATCCACATACCGCGAGTATCGCGGCTCATCGTGTAGATGGACTCGTAGAAGATCACGGTTTCAGCGCCTTCACGGAACACGGCGAGGAAGCTCAGCATAGCCAGCGAGACCACGGTTTTCAACGTCACGTTGTCGGCACTTGCGGCGGCATCAGCCACAGCAGCCTCGGTCTTCTTGCGAATGTAACGGTTCCACGCTTCCACGCTGGACTTGTTCAGCATCCAGTTACTCGTCCACAGCAGCATGCCCATGGCGATCAGTGCGCAGGTGCCTTCCATGATCTCCTGAATCGGGCCGGAGCCGCCGAAGGCGAACACGAAGATCACAGCCACCAAGCCGGCGCCGAGCAGACCGACGAGCACACCCAAGTAAATCCACTTGACAAAGCGCTTGTTATCGGACTTGACCAAGTAGGCGACGATGGCTGCAACCACCAGCAGAGCTTCAAGACCCTCACGGATAAGCACGAGGAACGCCTGGCCGGAGGAGCTGGTGACCAGCTTGGTGAAACCGTCTTCCTTATCGGCGGCACCACCGTCAAGAATGCCGGCGTCCTTGATCAGCATGGCCTTGAGGTCGTCGATCAGCTTCTTGGTGTCTTTCAGGGATGCGCCGGCGTTCATGGACTTGCGGCACATCTTGAACTGGTATTCCACCTGCGAGACGCGGTTGCCGCTGATGGCGTTCATCACGTTCTTTTCGAAGCCGAGCTTCTCGTAATACTGGTAGTACGCGTTGTTCACGAGCGTGGCGCCCTTGGCACCATCACCCTTTTCGTAAGCTTTGTATGCATTGTCGAGAATCGGGGTCATTTCGTTGGCCACGTCGGTCCATGAACGATTGCCCTTGCCCGGGTTCTTCTTTTTCTTGGCGTCGAGCTCCTTGCGCTCTTTGGCCAGCTGCGCCTGCAGCGCTTCGGCGTACGCCTTCGGCTTGGCGAGATCGGCGTTGGTGTCGAGCTGCTGGGCCGTGGCGTCAAGATCGGCGGTCAACGCATCAATCTGCTGAGTCAGTTGATCGTCGTTGCCAGGCGTGTAGGAAAGATTCTGAACGCTTTGGAATGCCTGCTGTTGGGCGAGCTGCTTGTCCGCGCCAATGGTGTCGTGCACGACCGCGGTGAAGTTGGAGGCCACGTAAATCTTGTTGTACGCGCCCATGAAATCGGAGGTGGCGCCAGCGGTGTTGCCATCCTTGTACGTCTTAAGACCGCTGTTCAGCTGCTTGTCCATCGCCTTGGAGACTTCGGCCCAGGTGGCGTAGTCAACGCTGGACGAGCTGGTGCTGCTGTCGGCGAAGGCCATCGGAGCCGTGACTGCAGGAGCCACAGTGGCGATGACCATGGCGAACAGAAATACAATCGCAGCCAGAACTCGCAGCTGCCTCACGCTGGTGTGTTCAACGGACCGAAGAGCAGCCTGGGCGCGACGAACCATGCCTATCCCTCTCTCTGCGCGGCTAAGTAATCAAAAACCAACTACTCAATATAAAGAAAAACTTTTTTGAGGAACAGTCTTGATTTTTTAGGATTTAAGAGGTATTAGGCACTGTTTTTCGATCAATTATTACCGCAGATTGTCTCAATATTCGATATTGTCCCGCTCACAGATGGGAGACTTCCCGAATTATGAACTCCCCGCGACTGGCCACTCCCCATCCCTCATATTGCATGACCAACTGTTTCACCAAGGTTCATAGCCTAAAATCACTATGTTGCATCACGGCAAGAGGCTGGCAATAATTCACGCGATGGCATGCGCATGTTCATTCTGGTTTGCCTCGGGTTTGCTGACTTGCCTTGAGTCGCTTTTATTTGCACTGGTTCATCCCCCGGTGAGATCACCTGTTGCACACGCCGTACGAACGACCTGCACATCAGCGCAGGCACTCATTGGTGGTCCTTGTCCACAAAGCGACACGCCGCAGCCGGCACTGAATGTGCATTTATCCGAAAGCTGTGGTAGCTTATTCGAGTTGCCTACGGAGCTTACTTCTAGCAAGCACTGCAGTGCATGGAGGATTCGCCTAGTGGTCTATGGCGCACGCTTGGAAAGCGTGTTGGTGTAACAGCCTCACGAGTTCGAATCTCGTATTCTCCGCCCGGATTGGAACCCCGGAAACCGTTGGAATCATTCGGTTTCTGGGGTTCCTTCTTTTCCACTCCGTTTTCCGGTTCCTTCCAGATTCCCTCCGAATGCTTCTTTCGTTGGCCTCGGTTTTTGAATCGTCCCGTATCGCAAGTCTCGCGTGTACGGGCCGGCATCCAGGAAAGTCTCTGATTGCCATGCTGCGGCTTATTGGTGCCAGTCTGTGGTCTCAATAATGGGATTGTTTGCCCTCATATGTCGATATTTGATTGCGATTCGGTGGGGGAGTTGCGTACATCGTCGTTTTACGCGCACTTTTGCGCTGCGCTACGTTACGCTCGAAATCGTGACGTTGAGAGAAAGAAGCACGACGATGGTTGACAAGACGGCTGCCGGCAGCCAGCAGACTGACCAACGCGATGCTGATACTCGTGACTCTCTGGCGGCGCTTGCCCGACGCCGTTCGAATTCATCGCCAATCGTATTGCAGAGTGATGTGCAGGCCGCTCCGCAGGAAAAGCAGGAAAAACAAGAAAAGCAGAGCGAAGCTGGGTCTGCCTTGCAAACGGGCGAGGATGCGAATGATGACGCGAATCGTGCGGAAGAATCGCAAACCGTGAAAGAAAAAGATGCTGCGGATGGTCCTGATAATACGCAGCAGCCGCAGATGGCATCCATAAGCGCCATCACAACGCAGGTTTTGCCACCAAGCTTTATTCCGACCGCAACCGGTCGTATTCGTCCCGTAACGGGCGCTTTTCCCGCAATTCAGTCCGCTTCGCAGACGGAACAGGCGCAGCGCAGGCGATCCATCCGCTCGTTGGCCGCGGGGTCGTTGCGTAGAACCAACATCGGCAATGCTGAAAAGGCCGGCGATGTGGGGAGCGCGGGTAGTGCCGGACGGACGGCGGGGAATGGCGATACGCCGTCGCCGCGAATCGCCAGCAGTGCTCCCCATTATGCGAATTGACCAGTGGACTGATCAGAACGGCAATCAGTGGGAATACTGGACATACACGCGGTTCACGCACGGTACGCGCGCTTCGCGCTGCATTGTACGTCGCTATACTACGTCATTCCAATTGAATCGCAACAATGCGTATAGCAGATGAAAAGCACATACGAAAAACGCGCATGAAAAAACGGTCCCGATATATTCGAGACCGTTTTTCATGAGTCGATGAAGCAAACGCTGTCCGGCAGCGAGCCGGCTCAGTCTTCGCTGGTTTCGCGCTTATACTGCACGAACGTCTTCATGGCGTAGGCAAGGCCGGCAAGCAGCAGAATGGCTGCGCAGGCAAGGGAAATGCCGATGCCGGTTTGTGCAAGCTGTCCATATTCCGACTTGGTCAGCGCGCCGGTGGACGCGGCGGTTTGATCGCCGGAAGCTGTGACGGATCCAGTTGCAGCACCATTCGCGCCAGTGTCGGCAGCCGTGCGCACAGTGCCAGTGGTGCCGTTGACTCCAGTAACGGTCGTACCGGCATTCGTTCCAGCCGTGGTGCCATGCGTGCCGGTAGCAACGGATGAGCCGCCCTGCTGACCCGTCTTGGAGTTCGCGTCCTTCAGCGCCGCGATGAACGACTGATGCCACTGGTGGCTGCTCGCCGCGAACGCGTCATGCCTCGTCTTGAGTTCGTCGTGGGTCTCCTTCATATCGGCATGCATCTGGTTGAGGTGGGCCTGCGTGTCCTGCATATCCTGATGCAGAGCGTCGTGACGCTCCTGACCGCGCTTGACCGCGCCGTCAATCGCATTCTTTATATCCTCGCGGTCCTCCTGGTAGTTCTTCCAGGCCTGCTCGCCGTACTGGCGAAGCGCGTCGGCGTCCTCGTGCGCGTTCTGATGCAGCTGCTCGGCGTGCTGCTTGGCGGTTTCCATATCCGACTTGATCTGCTGATTCGTCTTGTTCAAGTGCTGCACGGCCTCGCACGCCTGATCGGTGCACACGGCCATATCCTGGTCGATCTGCCCGCTGATGGCGGTGCTGCCGGCCAATCCGTCCGTAGACGGTGCGACTTCACTGGCCGAAGCCGCGGAAGGCAGGACGGCCATACCGATGGTTAATATTCCCGCCGCTGCAGCTGCTGCAATACGATTCCTCATGGTGATTCCTCTCCTGCGCACGTTTGCATTCGATCTGTGATTGTGCGCTCGCGTTCGTTCCGTATGCCATAGTAGGAGGGGAATGTGCCTAAATAAACCGGTGGAAAAATGACATTTGTCTAGTTTCTGCGATGCTGCAGCAGTCTTCATAGTTTAAGCGGGAAACCAGAATCCAAACCAGAAGCCGGAACAGCCTGCTCAAAACATGACCAAGCAGGCCCAGCAACGGCTCAGACCGCCCGTACTTATCCCGCCCGTATTGGTTTATCTAGCGGCGGCCCCCAACAAAGATCACTCAACAATAGTGATGAATGGGCTAGCCGGCAGATTAAAGTCGTTGTACAGCATGCTCGCGCACTTCGGATTGCCACTGAACAGGTAACGTACCTGGCTCATGGCGTTGAGATCGTTCAGTATTGAACCATCGGCTGCGGTGAGCAACACCTGATTGCCCCTGATAGTGGCATTGACCGCCTGCCATTGACCGGAATAATTGGCGACCTCAAACCCCTGCAATGCCGTAGTGGTGGGAGCGGCGATATTGCTGATACCGCTTAACGGGGTCGCTTTCGGAGCGCTCTTATAGTTTGGTGCGATTGCGCTCGCGGTTTTCGAATAGTTCGGCTGCATGGCTTTCAGCCTGCTTGCGGTGCCGTTCCGGAAAGACAAGGCGATTGCGCCGTTCGCAGTGTGCCGGGCACGTTCGATAAGCGGTCCGTTGGGTACGGTGGTGCCGTCTTCCATGGCGAGATACTGCGCGGCCATGCGCGCCCCGAGAATATCCTTGCCGAGCGGATGGATTAGCGCGGATGTGCCCTTGTCTGTGTCAAGGGAAACCGTCATCGCCACATTCGACGAATCGTGCAGGTTGGTGTTGCCGAGCGTAGTCCGTTGCGCTTCTCGCACGTTTTGCGTGTACTGATAGTTTGGCCAGCGCGCGAGCTGTACGTACAGGAACGGTAGGTCCTTGCGTCCGAACACGTTACGGTACTGGTTGATGAGCGTGGTCATTTGCGATTCGTATTGCAAAGCAGTTCCGTAATTATTGGCATCGCTGCACCCTTGGTACCACAGCACGCCCGCCACATGGAATCCCTTCAACGGCGCGATATGGTTCGCATAAATGTCGCCGCCTTGTACATGCCGGCGAATAGGCGTGCCACCCCACGCGGTCTGGATGATGCCAATCGGCACATTGGGGTGCTTGGCGCGCAACTGCATGGCGAATTGCTGAGCCAGATAGCTGAGGTGCAGTGAATTCGTGGAATCTGCAGTCAGCCATGCATCGGCGCTCTGATTAACAGCGGACAGTGGAAAATCAGTGTCTTCAACATCATGATTTGCGATGACAAATTTCACGTTGTCATCTACGAGCGGTTTCGGCAAATCGCCTGTCGTGATTAGTCCATTGCCAAAATTGTAAGTAGCGTTTTCGTAATACTGCACATAGTTGAGTTCCATATTCGACTGGCCAGCGGCTACGAAGACGTCTCCCACATACACTTTGGCCAGTTTCAGCACGGTTTTGCCGGCGTACTGCACTTGCAGCGAATACGGATTGAGACTTGCCTTTTGCGCGCTCAGCGTGCAGGTGAAACTGCCGTTTTTCGCTACCTTTGCCTTGACGCTCTCGGAGGTTTTGCCTTGCGTAAGTGTCGCTGACAGTTTCGAAACGTCGATGGGGTTGCTTTCCGTGGAGCTGACGTTGCCTTTGACTACGATTGGCTGATCGCGCTGGAACACCATATTGTCCATGTAGTATGAGGGCAGCTGCACATCAACAGTGGCCGCAGTATGGGCGGTGGCGGTGGATTGCGATCCGGTTTTACCGGTTGCCGTTCCGTTGCCCCATTTGGGGCCGCACCCGACGATGATGGCAACGACTATTCCTACGGTTACGATAACGGCAAGTGCCGTTCTTGCCAATCGTTTCGTATTCAATTCTGATTTGCCTCGTTCTTTGTCAACGCCCGCTCGAAGGTTCTGGCCTGTTTGTCATATGCGGCTCGTTCGGTGTTGGCTTTGCTGGTGGTCCCGGACGGGTCGGCTTTGCAGTCAAGCGCCTTCGGCGATTTGACTTCTTCCTGATACAAGGTGCTGAGCTTTTCCAGATCATATGAGGAATCCATGCTGGAAAATGCGTCGACAATCTTTCCCTTGAGCTGGAAATCCTTGGAATATGAAGCGTTCATGGCGGCAACCGCGTCTCTGCAGTCGTTAATGGCATTCAGTTCGCGCATTTTCTGCGATGTTCTCACGCCCATGACGCCGAAGACCACAATGCATACCGCAACGACGATAACGGCTACGATGATGGAACGGCGAATCAAGTTCTTGACATGGTTATGTACCCAAGTGTCGCCATCTTGCACGCCTTGCGATATGGCGATTTGGAATGGATCTTCGGGAGCCGTTCGGTAGGAAGTCCCCGGTGCTTTTGTTCTAAGCTTTTCGTCACGATTGGTGGCATTGACGGAATTGTTGGATTTGCTGGTCCCGACGGTCGCGGTACTGCTGAAAGTCCGGGGCTTGCGGACGTTACTTGCTTGACTGTCAGCTTTATTTGGCTGCCTTTCGTGCCGTGCCATGCTTCCCTCCAGGAGTCCGCGATACCGTTTTGATGTTGTCTATTGGAGGTGGTCCGACAAGGTCCTCTGTTCCCAAATGACAATACATAAGGTATGTTACCCGTTCCACTTCCGAATGCCAGCACTTCATGTTGTGGCATATTCGGTAAATGTGAAGTTTGGCCCGGAATCCAGCTGCTTTATTTTAAGTGGGGACATCTCAGAATACACTTAAGTTTTGCGTGTGCAATTGCGTCAACGAGTGAAAATGCGTTTTGTGAGAGAGGCTGACGATGATATCGCCGAAAAGCTTGATGAAGATTGCGACCACCGCTTCCGTGGTTGCAATGACGGTTTCCGTTGCCGTGGTGCCGGCTTACGCCATGCAGGATATTGCGATTGAGGATACGCCAAGTTCTTTTGCCGCAACTGTGGATGATGCGCAGAATTCGTCAAACAGCATGCCGGACAATCCGTACGCGACGCTGCCGGAAACGGTAAGCGAAAACATTTCGGACGATTCCACTGTGGTTTCGGAGAACCTTGCGGTTACGCCGGAAGGTGATGTACAGAACATTGAGACCGGCGAAACCGTGACGGACGCTCAGCTGGTCGGTACGCAATCGCAGCAACCTGATCCACTGGCCAAAACGGATGGTGAATCATTCATTCCGGTGAGTGCCTTGGATGTGAAAGATGCCGTGGAACAATCTGTGAAACAATCCGTGGAGCAATCGTCCTCAAAAAACGGAGCCACCGTGAAGCTTGCCAAATTCGATGGCAACGATTACGGCGCGCATTGGGGAACCTACAACAATACGAAAGCCTTCTTCGACTATAGAAACAACCTGTTCGTCCAGCAGGCCAAAGGCGTGATCGACGTCTCTTCATGGCAGGGGGATATCGACTGGGCCAAGGCCAAAGCCGACGGCGTGGAAGGCGCGATCATCCGTCTTGGCTTTGGATGGGGCAATGACGCCGATGCCAAAGCGCAACGCAACATTAACGAATGCAAGCGGTTGGGCATTCCGTTCGGCATCTACTGGTACTCGTATGCGGAGGATGCGAGCGGTTCCAGGCAGGAGGGCAACGATGTGGTGTCCAAGCTCCGCCAGTTTGGCGTGAGCCCGAACGACTTGAAATACCCCGTGTACTACGACCTTGAGAGTTGGACGTGGACCGGGCACACGCCGCCGACCAATCCGAACGTGTATAACGGCATAGTCAATGCTTGGTATGGCGCGTTGCAGTCAGGCGGTTACCAGAATCTCGGCGTGTACTCCTACACGAGCTACTTGCAGGGGCCGTTGAACAATGCGAACATCTATGCGAAGACACGCTGGGTGGCGCAATATGGTCCGCAGATGGAATTCACGGCGTTTGGCACTAACGATCGTGGCTGGCAATACACCAGCTCCGGCCAGATCAACGGCATCAGCGGCAGTGTGGATATGAATGCTTTTGGGAATAAGACTTACGCGCAAAATTCGGCTTCTATTGATGTGCGCAAGATGAGTGCTGTGAGCATTCCTAATGGGGATTATTACATCAATGTACGTTCCAAAGTGGCTTCTAGTGTTGACATTCCGGGAGCTAGTGGAACGGATTCCACGGCTATTCAGTTGTACTCCGGCAATGGCTCCAAAGCTCAGCAGTTTACTTTCACTAAACAGTCTGATGGCAGCTATGTGATTATTAATGTGAATTCTGGTAAGGCCTTGGATGTTCGCAATGGCGCTGCTGGTAATAATGCGGTGGTGCAGCAGTATTCAGCGAATGGTACAAACGCCCAGCGTTGGTTCATCCGTGATTCGGGTGCCGGCTATTATTTGCAATCCGCATTAGGTAACTGGGTATTGGACTTGAGCGGAGGCAATACCGCTAATGGTGCGGCGATCCGTCTCTATACACCCAATGGCACTGCTTCTCAGTTGTTTGTTGTTTCCTGCAGCGGAGTTACTGTACCAGTGGATACGGCAGTGATAATCAAATCTGCTGGTAACGCCAATCTTGTATTTGATGTGCCAAGTGCCTCTATGGCAAATGGGACCAGGATTCAGCTGTATGCGGCTAATGGGACGAATGCGCAAAGGTTCCGTTTCCGGAAAATCGGAAATGGGACATATGGGATTGCCAATGTAAATTCCGGTAAAGTGTTGGATGTATATGGTGGTTCGACGTCTAATGGCGCAGTGCTGCAGCAATACGGTAGTAATAACACTGTTGCTCAACAGTGGACTGTTCGCGACTATGGCAGCGGGAAGATCTCATTGATTTCGGTAAATGCGAATAAGGCCATTGATGTGCCGGGGGCGAATTATGCGTCGTCTGTTGCATTGCAGCTGTATGCGCCAAATGGTACAGCTGCCCAGCAGTGGGTGATCGCAAAGCCTAAGACTATGCGTGAACGGTTGAATGAGCAAGCAGCGATGCGCAGACAGGATTTGCCTGATGGTACATATACTTTTGCTTCGAAACTGAAGACGAGCATGAAGATGGATGTATATGGTGCATCCCGTTCGGACTGCGCTAACGTGCAGCTTTGGGCTGGCAATGGCACGAATGCTCAGAAATGGAGAGTAATGCACGATGCTAATGGCTATGTCATATTGACTAGCGTGAACTCCGGCAAGGTGCTGGATGTTTATGGTGGCAGTGACGCGAACGGTGCCAACGTACAGCAATACACGTCAAACGGCACGTATGCGCAGAAGTGGATCGCCGTAAAGAACGCGGATGGCTCCTATACCTTCCAATCGGCGCTGGGGAACAAGGTGCTGGATGTTTCAGGCGGTTCTTCCGCCAATGGCGCTAATGTGCGGCTGTACCAAACAAACGGCTCGAATGCCCAACGATGGGTGGACTGAGAGAAGAAGTGACAATCAATAAGAAAGCTCCCCGCCAATCGGGGATTGAACTCTTGCGTATCATCGCGGTGACGTTGATTACTGCGCATCATTTGGTTGTACATTCTGGCTATCCGCTTTTCAATGAGCCAATTTCGGTGCGTAGATTGTTTTTTCAGATGTGCCTCTCATCATTTGGCAAGATAGGAATCACCCTATTCCTTCTGATTTCATTATGGTTCTTGGTTGATAGAGAACAAACAGTGAAAAAGTCATGTCGGCGGATTTGGCTTTTGGAACGTGAACTGCTGTTTTGGAGTTTCGTCGGATTGGCCATGCAGTATGTCGATAATCCCAAATCGGTTGATGCTGATGTCTGGCTTGATGCTATTTTTCCTATTACGAGAAATGAGTGGTGGTATGCCACAAGTTATGTGATACTTCTTTTGTTACTGCCATTTCTTCTTGTGGGTTTGCGAAAAATGGGAAGGCAAATTCATAAAAAATTCTGTATTGTGCTGCTGGGACTGTGGGGCATACTCAATCTGGTGCCAGGTGCATCTCTGGACATATACATCAATGTGATTGGTTTTGTTTATGTTACGATTCTTTTCACGTATTACAAATGGTATATGGCTCCGATTAGCAATAAATGTGCGATACTGCTAATGGTTGTTGGTGGCCTGATTATTTTTGGCTGGAATCTTTTGCTTTCGGTTGTTTGGCGGATTTGGAATATGAATCCTGACCGGATACTGAACTATATTAATCCTGTGCAAAAAGAGTGGGCGTTACCGATTCTTGCTATATCTTTTGGTGTTTTTGTCTTATTTACGCGTTTACACTTCTCAAGTCGGATTGTGAATCGTTGCGCGCAATCTGCTTTTGCCGTCTATTTGATTACTGAGCAGCATTATTTTCGTGACGAAATATTGTGGCGTTATATCACTTTAGGGGGTATTTACCGTTCGCGTTATGCGATCGGTATTGCGTTGGTAGTGGTCATCGGAATTGTTGCTGCAGCGATAATGCTGGATTTTGTAAGGCAATTCTTATTCTGGCGCACTGTGGACAGGCATAAGGGCAGACTCTTTGAATGGGTTTGGGATCGTGCTTGGAGAATCGTGGGTGAGTTTAAGACAAACTACGTTGCGTATAAAAGTGTGAACAAGGAATAGAAACAGAAAGGCGATGGGATTTTCCCATCGCCTTTCTCATAATAGTCCGATTGACTTTTAGTGGTTACGCTGTCGTCTCTGCATGGCGAAGCTGTTCGCTTCGACGATGAACGCTTTGCGGTCGTTCTTGGCCATGACGTCGAGAATGATACCCGTCGCGAATAACAACAGTCCGGCGATGACGAGCATGACCGCGCCAATGAGGGTGGGGAACCGCGCCACCACACCGGTGTTCCAGAAGTCCACCGTCACCATGCCGCACAGTACGATGCCAATGATGCTAAGGATGCAGCCGATTCCGCCGAAGAACGGCAGTGGCTTGTACTCACGAATCATGCGGAAGATGGTTGACATCACCTTGATGCCGTCGCCGACGGTATCAAGCTTGCTGACGGAGCCTTCCGGGCGATCGCGATACTGGATTGGCGTTTCGTACAGACGCAGGTTGTTGTTCAGTGAGTGGATGGTCATTTCGGTCTCGACCTCGAAACCGCGCGACAGCACGGGGTAGGTCTTGACGAAGGTGAACGAGAAGGCACGGTAACCGGTCATGATGTCGGTGACATTGGCATGGAATAGGCCATTGATCGAGCCGCGAACCAGACGGTTGCCGAAGTTGTGGAACGGGCGCTTGTTCTCTTGGAAGTACGTGGAACTCAGACGATCTCCGATCACCATGTCGTAGCCTTCGAGGATTTTGTCCACCATAGCGGGTGCGGCGTCGGCGGGGTAGGTATCGTCTCCGTCGGACATGATGTACACGTCGGCATCGATGTCTTCGAACATGGCGCGGATCACATTGCCCTTACCCTGCCGTGGCTCCTTGCGGACAATCGCGCCCTCGCTGGCTGCGATTTCTGCAGTGCGGTCGGTGGAGTTGTTGTCATATACATAGATATCGGCGTTCGGCAGCGCTGACTTGAAGTCATGTACCACCTTGCCGATGGTGACTTCCTCGTTGTAGCAAGGCAAGAGCACTGCGACGGAAGGGTTCAGATTCTTGGACATGTTATTTACTATATATTCTGTATTGGTCTTTTTCGTTGATTATGATTAAGTCTCACAAGAAGATTTGAATCCCATTCCTGACGTCGAATAGAGGCTTTGCATGGCAGAAAATAAGATGAAAAGAAAGCATTTAATCTATGTTGACGTATTGAATATTATGTCATGCTTCGCTGTAGTCATGTTGCATGTTTCTTTGAATGTTTTCAATCCCTCTGACGCCTACTGGACACAGTCGGTTTTATTCCAGTCGATTGCCATTTTCGCTGTTCCGATTTTTTTTATGATTAGTGGCATGAACCTTATTGGTTATGCTGATAAATATGATACGAAAACATTTTTTAAGAAGAGACTGTGGCGTGTAGGCCGTGCGCTCATTCTGGCAAGTGTCTTCTGTTATATCTTATTCTGTATATTTCCGTTCTCTTTTTATGGAGCCGAGCAATATGCGAGCGGAATTGGTGTTGGAGATTTTGTATCGCGTTTTTTAACGAATTCAATAAATGACATTTATTGGTTTTTATATACTATAATTTATCTATATATGTTAACGCCGTTGTTGACTCAGATACGAAATGATAAAAATATTTTGCAATATTTGATTGTATTGCAGTTTTCTATTAGTATTTTGATTCCGTTGATTGAACGATTGGGTGTATCTAAAAAATATTTCGGGACTCTTTTCAATTGGCCGCTGTTCTCTTCGAGTGCATTGCTTTATTTTTTGTTGGGATTCTATATCGCCAATTACCTGCGGAAGTTTCCTCCCCTTTGGCTTACAGGAATCATTTGTGTAATTTCAGTTGGGGCGATGTTTTTCGGCGGTTTGTATACTAACGGATACTTCGCAGTACGCGATATTGAATACCACAGCTACGTGATTAGTACTTCTTCTCCATTGTGTGTCGTTGAGGCGGTTTCATTGTTCTTATGTGCTATGCAAGTGGAACAGCGTTTGCAGGAGATGCCTCCTACGGTTTCGCATTGTATCCGTGAGATTTCCGGTGCGTCCCTTGGCGTGTATCTTTTCCATATTTTAGTGATTAATTGGATGGGAAAGCGCAATTGGGGTAATGCATCTCAATTCTGGGGAGAACATATGGGAGTGCGAGCCATTGCTGTATATTTGGTTACGCTGATTGTTGTCGTCACATGTAGACATATTTTGATGCAGATTAAGAAAGTATTTACTAATCGGAGGCTTGACCGTGTTGCCTGAAGCAGTATTGCACGGAGATGAGAAGAAGCGATTTGCTGGATGGGGATTCCCGGTGGTACTGGGTTTTGCCTTTGCCTGCGGAACGAATGCTTCGACTGATGCGATAGTTCCGTTTAATAGACCGTACTTTTATGTGCAGTGGTTACTTTTTGCGGTCCTTTTCCTTGTGGTTTTTCAGGTTGGCTTCAAAATCGTTCAGATGGGAGCATCTAGCAGTTTGGTGAAACAGGTATCGGAGGCGAATACATCTTCGGAGAAGTCTTCGTTGCTTCTATTTGATTATGACCAATCGAAAAAAACCAAGTTCAAAGATTCTTTGAGAATTTTGGCTGCTTGGTCACCATATATCATTCTGCTTTATCCAGGTGTTTTATATTGGGATACCGGAGATCAGGTTGCGCAATTCTTCGGCATTTCCGCTTTTGGACAGAAGCCGGGTAAAATTTGGGATCATCATCCTTTCTTCGATACCTATTTATACGGAGGATTCATTTGGCTTGGTCGTGCAATTACCGGCAGCTATAATGTGGGGATTTTCCTATATGCCATAGCACAGTGCGTTTTTGTTGCAGTTGCACTCGCGTGTTGGCTGAGTTACTTAAAGGAACGCGGCGTCGGACGTCTTTCATTAAAAATATGTACCATGTTCTTCTGTTTTTTCCCGATCTTCCCCATAGCGTTTATGAGTTTGTCGAAAGACATCACGCATGCTGCGTTCTTTATAGCGTGGCTTCTGATGTTCATGCGCTTAGTGGATTCGAAACTTGAAAAAATCAAGCAGCCTTCTTTCTTCTTCGGTTTTCTAATTCTTGGGTTATGTTCTTCCTTGAGCAAGAAAATGGGAATGTATATCATTCTGTTCTGTTTGATTATTCTCATTTTTGGTAAATTCAGGATACGATTCAAGGCAGTGGTTGCGGGGATTGCCGCATTTCTTTTTATAATCGTCAGTATCGTTCTGCCTAATTATTATTATCCGAAGGCGAATATTGTTCCTGGAGGTGGACAGGCTGCATTCGCGATGCCGATTGAGCTCTTGGGCCGTTCGGCTCACGCGTATCCTCAGGATGTTACCGATTCAGAAAAGAAAGCCATTGAATCGTATCTGGTATATTCTTGGGATCAGATTAGCGCGCAATACAATCCGTATATTGCCGATCCTGTTACGGGATACAAGTTACGAAAAGGGGCTTCTGCGCCGGATTTCCTCAAGGCCTGGTTAAAGATTGGTTTGAGGCATCCAATGACATATCTCAATGGTTTTGTCTGTCTTGAATCCGGATGGATCTCTTTTTCTGGAAATGATAAATCTTCTGTTTCCTATAATGATGTAAAAGAATGGGTACAATATCCAGTGCAGTTGCAAATGGATGCCAGCGTATACACTGTCGCGAATGAAGACACTCTCGGTAAGCTAATTCCCAATAAAGACAAGAATTGGGCACAGGAAATAGTCGGCAGCATTACTTCTATGCTGGAATCGATTCCTGTGGTGAATGTTCTTACCTATGTGGCTTTTTGGGTATCGGTGTTTCCTACGTTTATCGCTTACCTGCTATGGCGTAAGCGTAAGGAATATGTGACAGCTAAAACGATGTTCCAATTACTGCCTTACTTCGTATCGGCAGCTTCGCTTTTCGTTTATCCTGTATCCCGTGTAACGAGCGGTGGACATGGTGGAGATGCGACGAGATACATGTTCCATACATTGCTGCTTGCGCCTATCGTGATGGGTCTTTTGCTTTCGTTGAAGAAAAAGCCCCAAAAATAAATAGACGGAGTCTCTGCAAAAGACAATCGGGGTAAGCGTAAGACCGAGATCATCTCAGCCTTACGCTTACCCCGATTGTCTTATCGCCTGCCGCGGGCCACTCGTGCGATGGTTTTCAACGCGTCACGGCGTTTGGAACCAATTGGCATTAACGGGTCTACAAACTTGCGGATTGGATTGTTCTCACCCACTGCACGCTCGTGTTTCATCCGGGAATTGCCAGGAATCTGCGGCTCGTTCGCCAGCACTACGCGCTTGATTAGGCGTTCATAGAATGGGGTCTCACGCGCGTACCTCCAGTAGATGGAGGCGAAATCGCAATCCGGATCAGTCCAAGGCTTCTGGAAGCCGGCATAATGGATGATCTGCGGATTGCTACGCGACTTCATATATGCGTCGTAGATATCGTTCGGCGCCTGCGTGAAGAGATTGCCCACGCGGCCGCCGCAATCGTGAACCACATTCCATTCCCACGGCAGATACATCACGTTCCCTTCGCAGTGCGCGTTGAGCACGTCCTGGTCGTTGTAGATGAAATTGGGATTCGAGGCGTAGGTAAGCCACTGCTCGATGGTGTAATGCTCACGCATCGCCTTGGTGTTGAGCACCAGCACGCCAGCTTGGAAGTAATCGTATGGATTCTTCATCTTCAGCACGGTTTGCGCGTAGCCCATGCGTTTGCCGTGCTTCACGTTGAGATTGGCGAGGAAGTCGATGTCTCGAATCGCGCCGAGCATCTTGCCCTGCAAATCGATGTTGTAAAGCTTCGCGATATCGCCGTTGATGATGATGTCGGAATCGAGATACAGCACCTTGTCGTAGAACGGCAGAACCTTCTGAATCAGGAAGCGGTAATACGTCTCCACACTGATATGGGCGTTATTGGTGGAAAGATTGTAGCCAGCAAGTTCGCGGTCCACGTTGGTGAACCTCAGATTCATATTCGGGAACTGCTTGAAGAAGCCACGCAGACGTTCCTGCTTGTCCCATGCGATGTTGCGCTGCAGCACCGTCACATCGTAGAAGTAATGCGGATCGGCGTTCTTCATGGCTGAATACACGGTGGTGGTCAATTGAGGAACATAATTGTCATCCGCTGCGAACACCACCGGAACGATTGGCTTGTCGGTAATGTCAAGCGGCTTGAGCTGCTCCGCTGGCTCCGGATTGGTGAAGTGGACGCACTGTAGTTCCTTAAACTTCCAGTTGGAACCGATACGCTTGTGATGCAGCAGGTAGATGTTGAGCAGACGTTCGGACAGATGACCCGGCGTACGCAGGGCCTCCTTGCTGTATGTGCTGTAGTCGGTGTTTTTATCGAACTCCTCAAGAATGGGGAACATCCATTTGCAATAGTCGAAGAAGATCTCCTTCTTCATGATGAACATGTTGCAGAAGCAGGCTTTGTCGCCGTTGAAGAACGCCTGTGCATCCTGCTTGTAGTCGGGATACATGCTGCACAGGATCTGGTAGCAACGCTTCAGATCATCGTCATGCAGCAGGGGAGCGGCTTCCCACAGCGCGCGTGGAGTGCCGTGCTTATCGATGATTTTTTCGAGATTGCCGAATGGCGTGGTGATGACGTCATACTGCTTCACCACGTTGGCGATGTTTTCGTCATCCAGGCCATACTTCTTTGCCGCGGCGGCATCGATGTAGTCGTCCATGATTTCGCCGTAGGGATTTTCCTCATGCGGAGTGTCCGAGAAGTCGAAGTAACGGCGGTAATGGCAGAAACCGTAGTAGTCGGCGTCGATGTTTTTCCAAGCCCAATATTGCGTGGTCAGTTCGCAGTAACGCGGATTGAGATCGGCGATATTCTCGCCTTCATCATCGTGGAATGCCCAGGGGAAGCGATAGTTCTTCGGTCCGACCTGCACCGGCTGCATGATGGCGCTGTCGAAGGTGTCAACGTTTTTGTGAGTGGTGACGAAGATGCGGATGCGCTGTTTGTTATATTCCTTGATGGTTTTCGCCGCTTCGATTCGTTCGTTGAGGTCGTGCATATGAATGGACGCAAGCCGCTTCATCTCGAGGAAACGAACGACATCGACCCCTTTCGCATTCAGTGGCAGTATGCAATTGTTCGCGATATCAAACCATGCTTCCAGCTTGGAGATGTCGGAAGTGGAGTTTCCTTTGACGATTCGGTCATAGGCATCATCACGTACGAAACGGTACAGTTCACGTCCTGTAATGGCCGGACCAAACACGGCCCCCATTTGCTTGGCGGCCTCAGCTTTCTCCTCTTCCGGAACCCTGACCTTCCAATCATTGGCAAGGATCTCAGTCGCCTTACGTTGGAAACCTTGTGCGCAAGCGTGAAGCATGTCAGAATGCTGCGCGTCGGCGAATTCGTAGGCTGCATCGAAATCGGCCTTGAAATGGCCGCAATAGCGGGCATACTTCGCAGCATCAATCATATTGGTGCCGCTGATACCACGGCCGTAGTAATACACGTATCCACGGCATTCCTTGAAGGAATGGTAGCTATTGGCGAATGCCGAAACCACAAAGCACTCGTAGCCGTCCTGGGAGCGGCCCAGGCGGTCGCGGGTCATGGCTTTAAACGCTTCCTTCAGCATGGAAGTCTTGTACAAACGTTGGGTCACGCGCCAATCAACCTTATATCCGCGATCCTCGTCGAAAATATCGCGGACAATGTCTTCTCCGGTGGAATCAGGCGTAGGAGTGTTGTTGAAGGTTTCGAAGGCCTGGCGCTCGTTTTCCAGTAGCTCGTTGGCGGCGACAACAGTAAGGCCGTAATGCAGCACGTCTACGGGGTGTTTGTCGATTTCCGCGGCAAGCTGTTCGCACATGTCCGGCTTGAGAGCATCATCGCCATCCAGGAAGAACGTATATTCCCCCGAAGCGTTTTCTACACCGGCCATACGAGTGCGGTGTGTGCCCATATTCGGGTTGTTAGTTACT
>ENA-ORML01001546-ORML01001546.1-human-gut-metagenome-genome-assembly--contig:-NODE-1546-length-19020-cov-53.232006_pt1 | contig 19020 bp, 23 predicted proteins | sample MGYA00242103_ERZ508995 | MGnify/ENA primary metagenome ERZ508995 (study PRJEB26280, sample SAMEA2338702) | human gut metagenome | biome: human gut; feature: human-associated habitat; material: faeces... | reverse complement strand
TCTTCAGACTACAGAAAATATATGCCTAAACACATACTTTTACCCATGAACCCAAATACATAACAAATAAACGACATGTATAAATTTAACTTTCTTCATATAAATAATTAGCAACTCCTATTGTTCTCCAAATAGGAATGGTTTGACATAAGGAAAGCGTAGGGACTTTCTTGCATAGAAAATGTGCTTTTATATGCTCCTCTACGTTTTGCGTAACGAAGTATTTTTTGAATATTAATGGTGTATAAATCAAAGGCTGCTTGGTACATGTATGTTGTCTCAATACCTTCTGATTAATTTCAAACTGCTAGTGATTTTGTGCATAATCCAACATACACTGTTTTATATTATAATCATCACTTCACATTGCGTTGCAAAGATAATATAAAGTCGGCAATAAACCAAGATTATTGCCGACTTTATATTGATAATGTGACCTTTTTTATCTTTTGGAAAGATTTCCTTTGAACCGAACACCACGCCGCGCGGATTGTTTTATGGTGCAAAGGTACTGCTGTGGGAGAATGCCAAGTACCGCTAAGGCTAACAAATCACCGGACTGAACGACAACTTTCCTCAATTTCCAGTAAGCAGAAATTGGGTTTTTCATTAACTCCCAGTTTGTTTTCTTGTCTTATCTCCCTTGTAACGCAGTCTTTAACGCACATAAAACATATCCCGGTGGCGAAGTCGGAAGGCTTCCAAGCAAAGGGAAACAAAAACAAGTTTAACAGATTAAAATTTACGATTATGCCAAATTGGTGCAGCACTGCGTATGCGATAGAGGGTAACGCAACAGAATTGAAAAAACTCTATGAGTTAATGAAAGATTTGGAAAAACGACAAAAGCCGTCCGTATGAAGCTGTACCGACAGCCGTTTAACGCATCCATAAAATCCAAGGCGGTTCAGACGAAAAAGGACCGACCAGAGGGAAAAGAAAAAATGTTTAACATCAAAATTCATTAGAAATGGAGTACAACAATCAACTATCGGAGAACGACAAACGCTTTGCGGACGAGTTTTCAAACTATGTGAACGGAAAAAATGGCTTCACCCCGAAAGGTAGGCAAGGCATTGGCTGACGACCACCGCTATTTGGTAAACGAGAAAGCCAAACTGATGTTCTACTTTATGGAGCAGTTGGCGGAGAACTGGCACAAGGGAAGATATGACCAGCGCAACGAGTGGGCGTGCCGTCTGGCAGCGGAAGCCATAGACCATTTGGCGGAGAACGACCTCTATCATTTGCCCGAAGAGTATTACGAAAACCATAAACAATAATAAGTATGGAAGCATTGCAAATCACTATTCCAAGATGGAACATAACAGAGATGAACGGTTACGAGCCGATAACTACCTTTTGGCAGGACTTCTCCATTGCTGACAAGTTCGGGAACAATGCCATAGCCGACACATACAGGCGAGCCAAGTCCGAATGGAAAGACAACTACAAGTATTGGACGGAACTTTGCCATGTCCTCAATCACAAGATATGGCAGTGGCACGAGAGAGACAACCAAAGAGCCATTCTCTATGACAAACTGTGGAGGGAAGCGGATGCAATGACCGCTGAATGGTCGAACGAGGAACAGGAATATTATTTTGAGATAACGGATTAAATCAACCAGTGGGGAGATTGGAGAGGTCTCCCCACAAAAAACAATGAGTATGACTACCCAAGAACAGATACGGAAAGTAACGGACATTGCCCAAGAAAAAGGCTGGAGCATAAGCGTTGAAGACGAGAACAAGACAAGCATACAATTTGAGTTTCAACGCTATACCAAATACGGGCAGGACTTCAATTTCAATGCCGATATGCAGGATGAAGACATCAACACGCTTATTGCCGGTATGAAGCGATATTACGAGGACTTTGACCCGGATTATGAAGCCTATTTATGGATTGGCGATGACGGACACGGCAGAAATGGCGCACCTTATCATATCAAGGATATTGTGTCGGATATGGAAGAAGCCGAAGAACAGATATACGAGTTGCTGCAAGCACTTGAAGTTGAATTTATCTGTAATAGTCAAGAGTTGTTCTGACATTTGTTTTACTATCGGACATTTTCTGTATTTGGTTTTTGAATTTATTTTAATTACTCAACTATTTTATCAGATGCTGTGAGTGTAATGGCTATTCCTGCATCGCACTCTGCATTTCTAAAGTCATCAGTTATATCCATAGCTTTCATGCTATTGGTTATTGTCCCAATTTTGAACCAAATCGGTATCTCCTTATTTAGCTCAATCGGTGTTTCCCGATCAATTATTGTTCCGCCAATCCCCATGGATTCATCAAATTGAGTTTCCAAAGTTGGGAAACTGTACTTAACATGACCGCTCTCATCAATGGTATATAAATCACAGCTGGTTTCGGTTAGTCTAACGGCTATTCTCCCAGTCAGATGGTCAATATTTCCGACAGTCATTCCATCTTCAGCCCATTCACCATCACGATAAACCCAAACCGATATTGCATACGATTTTACAGTCTCATCAAAAGAAATATCAAAGAATTGAATTTCATCATCGAACAAATCGAGGACTTCCATCGTTTCATCTGATAATTCACTTGGCTTTATATTCATAAAGAATATTGTGGGAAGGTGATGCAAGGAACGGTTCTTGCTGGATTTAGGAGGGAAGTTAGTTAGCGCGGCGGGCAATCGCCGCTTTTAATGAATATATTCACGGAAGGCAATTGCCTGCCTGACAGGGAAAAGTGAGAGAGAGAGATGAACAAGAATGCAAAAAGGGTCGTGCTTTCGGGCATGGCGGTGATTATGATGGTGTCGTGCGGCACCGCGAAGAAGGGCGGACAAAGCGACACGGGAGTGGCAAGCAAAGGTGATATGGAAGCGATTGACAATGACTATCTGATCCTTTCTGACGCGCAGAGGGATCTTCTGGCAAAGAACAACACCTTCGCCATCAATCTGTTCAATAAGACCAACGGGATGGACTCACGGGTGATCTCCCCGCTCAGCGTGACCGGACTTATGACAATTCTGGCGAACGGGGCGGACGGCGACACAAGACAGGAAATCCTGAACACGCTCGGATGGACAGGCGCGTCGATGGAGGAGATCAACGAGATTTACGGCCTTTGGGTCAAGCAGGCCGGTGTCATCGACCCTTCCGTCACCGTGAACGTGGCGGACTACGTGGCGGTCAACAAGGACAACAGGATCAACAATGAGTTCGGGAAGACGGTGGGCGACCTGTTCGGCACCGAGGTGCGGAATCTGGACTTCACCTCACCGAAGACAGTGAACACCATCAACGGCTGGTGCTCAAAGCACACAGGAGGGATGATCCCGAGGATCATCGACAACGTGGATCCGGGCGCCGTGGCCTACCTTATGAACGCCATCTACTTCAACGGCCCGTGGGCCGAGAGGTTCCAGACGAAAGACACGAAGGTGGAGGCGTTCAGAGGCTACACCCGCGACATCAAGAAAGTCAAGATGATGCACAGGAACGATGAATATTCCTACACCGCCAACGGCACCTATTCCGCCGTCAGACTCCCCTACGGCAACGGCTCCTTCGCGATGACCGTCCTCCTTCCGAACGAAGGCAAGTCGATCGACGACATGATGAGGGTTGTCAACGCCAAGGAGATCGCGAACCTTGGCCGCAAGATGGAGAACTGCAAGGTGGATCTGAAACTGCCGAAGTTCACCACCGAGGTTGAGCAGCCGCTGAACGAGGTGATCGCCGGCCTCGGCGCGCCGACAATGTTCAAGCCAGGCGCCGACTTCAGCAGGCTTGCGGACGGGAATATGTTCGTTTCCAAGATGTTCCAGAAAGCGAAGATCGAGGTGAGCGAAGAGGGCACTAAGGCCGCCGCCGCGACCGCCGCCATCATGACGATGTCCGCCTACGAGCCGGAGCGTCGCCAGGTAGAGTTCCACGCCGACAGACCGTTCGTCTACCTGATAAGCGAGTCCGACTCCGGAGCCATCTACTTCATCGGCCAGTTCACCGGCAGCGAGATCTAATCCACGCTGAGGGATAGACCGTTCCGACCTGTCCCTCAGCGCATTGCGCATAAAGCAGGCATAATTTACGGAAAGAACGTCTCAACCAACGAGTACAACTGCTCGTTGGTTAAATTGTCTATGCCCGTCTTATCAATCCAGGCATATTCATTTTTCTTATTAGTAATCACGAATTTGCGGCCTTTCCCATCCACTTTGCACAGAAGGTGATAGTTCCCTCTGTACGTTCTCTCCACACGCACATCCTCAAAAAGGGTCTCGCCAATCCTGAACGATACATTCCTGCGCCGGTCACACAGTCCCCACTCGGCCAGATGATTATTGAGGGTGGTTTCTACCGCACCGATCCATCGCTGGCCGACTTCACATTCCTCCGCAAAGCTTCTGAATTGCCGTATCGAAGCAGCGACTTCATCTATGACGCTTTCCGCCCGCCGGATCCCATTATTCCTGGCCAGAGTCAGAGCGTCTTCCTTGGTTTGACCTTGAAGTTTACCTTGCATCATCAGGCAGTGCGTCTTCTCCGGAAGGAAGCCACCAACATTGAAAATGTAGGTCACATCATAGGCCGGAGACAACCTCCAACATCCAGACTCGTCCATCAGGAACGAAAAGTTCTTGTTGTGGTCATCGGTATTGTTGGCGAGAATATTGAAAACCATCCTGCGGAAGACCTCCTCCTGGGTGCTTTCAGGCAGACGCATCTTACGACATACCATAAGAAGTTTCTCATAGCTGTCCGCTTCCGGATATAGGGCTGCCAAAGTCTGCATGTGCAGTTTGCGTTCCTTGTCACGGTCAAAGCGAAGCGTGATGAAGTGTTTCCGACCTTCAACCTCTACAATCCGGCAAGGTGCCATGCCTATACCAGCAGCATTAGCCATCTTATAGTAAGCCATCTCCAATTCGGCTGACGAACGCTCGGCATCACCAAACTTCAGAATGTAATAGTCAAAGCCTCGATGACCGGCAATCTGTCCGCTTCTGATTTCCCCAGTCTCCGGATTGACAGCAATGATCGCTTTAGGTTGGCGACCACCGGCTGAAGTGCCAACAGCCATCAACGAACGCATTTTCAGCGATTCTTCCGGCATCAGCCTGACATTCTCACGCTCAGTGAAAATTCTCTGTGCCAAATCCGTCAATGCCTTCATGTTCAGCCTTTCTGCCTTTCCAATGCCGGATGATTCAGGTACAAACTCCAAGGCACCCATGCCACGCCTGCCGATGAACGACAGGATTTCAAGTGGAGTGATCTCCTGATTGCGTATGCCGTTCTGTATGCGCCAGCACTCAAACACCTGGTCTCCCCAGGCATCCGGCAAAGAGTCTGCAAGAAAAGGTGGCAACTTACGGTAAAGCCTCGCTTCCTTGTCGCCGATGATTGGACGACGGCTTGCAGGCGACTTGACAGAAGCCACAAGGGGGAACGGATCGAGTTCACCCCCAAGAAGAGCGGGATTGTACTCGAAATACGAGACCCCTCTCCTTGCATCCCAGGACAAACGACCTATTTCCTTGTCCCAAAGCATTACCTTCAACGAACCCGCTATCATGGTTTCTTATGTCTTATTCGTTGAACTTTCTTCTCCTCCCTCATGAGATACGCGGATGCCGGCAACTCCGGCATCAACTCGTCAAGGGCATCAATCTGACCTATTGCCTTAAGCAGCAAAAGGAAAGTCCCCAGCGAGACATTGCCGGATGCCCCATTCTCAAACTTGTGAATGGTTGTGATCGTAATACCCGATTGCTCCGACACCTCTTTCTGCGTCATGTTGCCGCGCAGACGGTAGTCCTTGAATCTGGTGCCAAGAAGTTTTACCAACTCCGGTACAGAATACTCGTAATAGTCAATCATAATCCTCCATTTTAATTTATATTCTAATATAAGTTAAATAGGCATACAACGGCTATCTTATATTATACTTACACTTATACGCACAAATATACACTTTTATTCTGAAAACTCAAAAAGAGAACCCCGGGGGTGAGTAAAGTGTTCCTTGCTCACCCCCGGGGTTATTGGTCGATCCGGGGAATCGTTACCTGAAATCGTTACCTGAAATCGTTACCTGAAGCTGGAGAATGTTGTCCAGCTGGTGTTGGTCTCGGCTTTGGACTGGAGGGTCAACGGTAGGTTGACGAAGAAGTCCAAGCCGGTCCACTCCTCGATCTGCTTCACGGAGACGGTGAACTGGTCATATTCCTCATCGCTTGAATAGTCCCGATGATCCATCCACACGCCGACGGCGCATGCGTCCGTGATGTACTGCTGGCCTACCGTGGAGCTTGGAAGCTCCAGCCAGCCGGCTACTACCGGGGACGGCGGGCGTCGAGGGCGCGCTGGAACTCGCGGGCGTTGCGGTTGTGCTCGGAGAGGGTTACGGCGAACTTGTGGGTGCCGTCCATGGCGGCGCTGGCGCAGAAGAAGAGGTAGCCGTGGCGGTCTGGATTCAGGACGGCCTCAAGGCTGGCCTTGTCCGGAACGCAGATAGGGCCGGGAGGGAGGCCTTCGTGGAGATAGGTGTTGTAGGGCGAATCGTACTCCAGATGCTTGAACAGGATCCTGTTTAGCGTGAAATCATAGCAGAAAGCCACGGTCGGATCGGCCTGGAGCCTTATGCCCTGACGGAGGCGGTTGAGGTAGACACCTGCGATGGACGGATACTCCGGGGCATAGTTGGACTCGCACTTCACGATCGAGGCCACCACGGAGACCTGTCTGGGAGTCAGACCCAGAGCCTCAGCCTTGGCGAGGTTCTCCTTCGACCAGAAAGCGTCGTAGGCAGCCTTCTGCTTGTCCAGGATGTCCTTCATCGAGGCGGTCCAGTAGACCTGATAGGTGTCTGGCATGATCAGCGAGAAGACATCCTGCGGGGTGAAGCCGTAGCCTGCCAGAAGGGCGGAGTCGTTCAAGGCATCAGCCACCGAAGCGGAATCCAGCATCATCTGGTTGCTGATCTTACGGGCGATCCTGCCTTTAAGCCTCATCGTGCCGGACAGCACCAGATTGACCGGCGACTGCCAGCCATTCCTCAGCATCCTGACCAGATAGATGCTCGGCTTGTTCTTCTCCACAACGTAGTGGCCAGGCTCAAGATCACTGTCAGTCAAGCCCTTGCGGATCACCCTCGCAAGACCGTGGCGGTCGGCGACAATGCTGTCCGGGATCTGGGCGACCACCTCATCGACAGTCATCCCGGGGCGGACGTACAGATCGGCCTTCCCGGAAAAATTCGGCTTGCGGTTGTCGGCGAACCAACGGCCACCGACGGCGGCAAGAACAACAACCAGCACCAGAGCGGCGACCAGAGCCACCAGTTTCCACTTCCTCATCACTTTCTCGATCTCTTGCCGCGAAGGACGATCGTGTCACCCTCGCGAGGTTTATAATCCGCTGAGAATCCGTTCATCCTGACCACGCTCGACATCCTCACGGCGAAACGCTGGCAGATGTCGCGCAGTGACTCCTCATCCTCGCCCACGATGTACTTGTCAAGTCCCTTCTCGGACTGCTTCTTCTTCGCCTGAAGATAGACCACCGTGCCAGGCAGAAGTTCCTCAGGACGAGACAAATCATTGAACCTCAGCAACTCATTCAAATAAAGATGGTACGACTGCGCGATGCTCGAATAGCTCTCCCCTTCCACCGAAGTGATGAACGGAACACCGTTGCGGGAATATGCCTCCCTGGTCAACGAGAACCTGAACACCTCAAGTCCCGTCTTGTCAATCCGCTTAGGCTCCTCCAACGACAGAGGCGAGGCCGGTATCACATCCGGAGCAGGCTCGGCCTTCTGGCGCCTCTTCCTGGCCTTGCGGCTCCTCCGCGCATCCTTGCGGGCCTTCTCCACGCTGGCCGACGACGGCTTCCCGTCCGAGGAGATCTTCGAACCGCCGGACGAGGCGACAGCCTTGTTGTCAGGAGTCTTGGCAAGACGCTCGGAGTCCTCTGTGGTCATGGTGTCATATTCATAAAGTCTGTAGTCCTCGATGTACTTTATGAGCTTGGCCGGATAGTTGGGATCGGTGGCGTAGCCGGCCTTCTTCAAGCCGTAGGCCCATCCCTTGTAGTCGGTCGTCTTGAGGTCGAAGAGGAACTTGTAGCGGTCCCGGTAGCGCAGGAAGTCCGAATGATCCTGGAACGACTCCTCAGCGGAGTCATAGACCCGGAAGCACTCCCCTTTCGCGTCGTCATCGTAGCGCATCGACTTGCCTTTCCAATCCTTGTGGCACTTGATACCGAAATGGTTGTTGCCCTCGGTCGCCAGCGACGAAAGCCCGTAGCGGGACTCCAGTATGCCCTGGGCGAGCGTTATGCTGGCCGGCACCCCGCTGCGGTACATCTCCCGGACCGCCGTCGGAGCCCACTTCTGAATGTAGCGCTCCTGCGGCGTGCCTTGGGCGGCAGCGGCCAACTGAAGCAGAAGAAGACTTATGAATATGATAACCTTTTTCATCCCGTAACAATTCTACAAAGTGTAAACATACACAAAAATCCGCTGTTTTCCCGCCACCTGCGGACAAAAAAGATGCTGTCAGGAGGAAATCTTTAGTCAAACCTCACCAGCGGAATGTCGAAGACGGCCTTGTCGCGCGCCGCGTAGGTCTCGGGAAACAACGTCCTGCACTCAGACTCGTAGAGGCCGATGTCATAGCGCCGGGACGAATAGTGGCCGATGACGAGTCTGCCCACACCCGCCTTCAAAGCGCAGGACGCGGCCTGGAGCGTCGGGGAGTGATGCCGCCGGGCGGCCTCGTCGGCAAGCTCGGCAGGATAGGTGGTCTCATGGTAGAGAAGGTCTACCCCTTTTACCCATGAGGCCAGCTCCGGAAACGGAGCGGTGTCGCTGCAATAGGCGAAAGACCGGGGATTGTACGGCTTGTAGCCAAGTTCCTCGAACGGCAGCACCTCCTTGGTGCCGTCCGGAAGCTCACGGACAACATCCTCGCCTCTTTTCACCGTCCCGATCTCGGTGAGCGATAGGGAATATTCATCAATCTTCCACTTCTTCACATTCATCTGAGGCTCCTTTTCCCGGAAAAGCCAGCCGAAGGTGTCGATCTTGTGGTTGAGCGGGAAAGCGTAGATCTCCAGCGATCTCGAATGGTAGACCTCCTGAGGCGACTTCATCGTCATGGGAACGTGACGGATCTCGAAAGGGATGCCGTCGCCGTAGTAGGAGAGGAAGAATTTGAGTATCGGGCCGAACCCCACCGGGGCGTAGATGTTCAGCGGAGCCATCCGGGAGAGCATCCCCATCGTGGAGAGCAGGCCGAAGAGTCCGAAGACATGGTCGCCGTGGATGTGGGAGATGAAGATCGCGTCTATCTTCATCGGCGAGACACCGCACTCCTGGAGACGGGTCTGTGTCCCCTCTCCGCAATCTATTAAAAATGAGCGCCCATGTACGGAAAGTACCTGAGCGCTCTGATTCCTTCCGGGGATGGGCTTGGCCGAAGCCGTGCCCAACACCGTCAATGTGAAATCCATAAATTATTCACCTTTCTCGAGCTTGTCCTTGAGGGCAGCGAGCTCGCTGATGTCACCGAGGGTGGTCTTCTCCAGGTTGGAGTTGATCTTCTTAACCGCCTTCTTGGTGTTGTCAGCCTCAACGGCCACCTTCTCGGCCTTGGCCTCAGCGTATGTCCTTACGTGTGAGAGAAGGATCCTGCGGGTGCTTCTCCTGAGCTCGATGACCTTGAACGGAAGTGTCTCGCCCACGATGGCCTGCTTGCCGTCCTCCTTGATGAGGTCGCGGCTGAACGCGAAGCCCTCGTCGTCACCCTCAAGCTTGATGTTGGCGCCCTTGTCGGTAAGGGAGGCAACCGTACCCTCGACAACGGAGCCTACAGGGTATTTCTCCTCGATGGCGTCCCAAGGGTTAGGAGTGAGCTGCTTGTGACCGAGGCTGAGCTTGTGGTTGGCCTCGTCGAAGTCAAGGATCTGAACGTCGATCACATCACCAGGAGCCACGAGCTCTGAAGGATGCTTGATCTTGTTCCAGGAAAGGTCGCTGATGTGGATGAGTCCCTCAACGCCATCCTCCGGCTCGGCGAACACACCGAAGTTGGTGATGTTGCGTACGACAGCCTTGTGGACAGAGCCTACAGGGTACTTGTCGCGGATGCTCTCCCAAGGGTTAGGGGTGAGCTGCTTCAGACCGAGGGACATCTTCCTGTTCTCACGGTCGATGGAGAGAACCTTTGCCTCTACCTCGTCACCTACCTTGAGGAACTCCTGCGCGCTGTGGAGTCTTGGAGACCAAGACATCTCAGACACATGGATAAGACCCTCAACACCCGGCTCGATCTCTACGAAAGCGCCGTAGTCGGCGATGAGGACAACCTTACCCTTGACAATGTCGCCTTCCTTGATGTTGGCGTCGAGGTTGTCCCAAGGATGAGGGGTAAGCTGCTTGTAGCCAAGGGCGATTCTCTTCTGCTGAGGATCGAACTCCTTGACGACAACCTTGATCTTCTGGTCAAGGGAAACGACCTCCTCAGGGTTGTCGATCCTGCCCCAAGACAGGTCTGTGATGTGGATGAGACCGTCAACACCGCCGAGGTCAACGAAGACTCCGTAGTTGGTGATGTTCTTGACGGTACCCTCGAGGATCTGTCCCTTCTCGAGCTTGCTGATGAGCTCAGCCCTACGCTGCTCCTGCTCGGCTTCGAGAAGAGCCTTGTGGGAAACGACAACATTGCGGAACTCCTGGTTGATCTTGACGATCTTGAAGTCCATTGTCTGGTTGACGTAAGCGTCGTAGTCGCGGATAGGCTTGATGTCGATCTGTGAGCCTGGGAGGAAAGCCTCGATGCCGAAGACATCGACGATCATACCGCCCTTTGTGCGGGTCTTCACGAAGCCCTTCACGATCTCGTCGTTGTTGAACGCCTCGTTCACTCTGTCCCAAGACTTGAGGGCGCGTGCCTTCTTGTGGGAAAGGATGAGCTGGCCTTTCTTGTCCTCTGCGGACTCAACGTAAACCTCAACCTTGTCACCGACCTTGAGGTCTGGATTGTAACGGAACTCAGGAGCCTGGATGACACCCTCGCTCTTGTAACCTATGTTGACGATAACCTCTCTCTTGGAGATGGCGGTAACGGTTCCTTCAACGACCTCGTTCTCCACGATCTTGGAGAGAGTCTGGTCGTAGGCGTCCTCGATGGACTTCTTGTCGGCGCTGCCGTAGATCTCGGCGCCACCCTCGAAAGCGTCCCAATCGAATTTGTCAGGAGCTATCGAAGCATTGAGAGCTGTTTTCTTCCTGGCTGGAGCCTCGGCCTGCGGAGCCTCCTGTACCGGAGCCTCTACCTGGGCTTCCTCAGCCACTTTCTTTGTTTCTTCTGCCATAATGGTAATTAAAAGATAACTAGTTGTTTAACAATATTTCTGCGCCCTACCGGACACGCCGCGAAGGCGCGGGCGGTCAAAAGGCTCGCAAAATTAGGCAAAAATATCTGATTTACAATGATTATGAGACAAAAATCAAAGCAACTTGTTTTTTTTGAAGAGATAGATGACGAGAGCCACCGTCAGCACCATGATCCCGAGGAGCAGAAGCCACATCCCGCCCTTGTCCATCAGCGGCAGCGGGACGTTCATCCCGTAGAAACTGGCCACCAGCGTAGGCGGCATCAGAAGCACGGACACAAGGGTGAAGATCTTCATGATCTTGTTCTGGTCCAGGTTGATCAGACCGACAACCGTGTCCTGGAGGTACTCCAGCCTCTCGAAACCGAAGTTCGTGTGGTTGATCAGGGAGTTGATGTCCTGGAGCAAGACCGAGAAGCGCCTGTGCAGCTCCTTAGGATACTTGTCGCTGCGGAGCATGTTCGAGATCAGGCGCTGCTTGTCCACGATGTTCTCGCGGACGAGCATCGTGTTCTCCTGCAGCTGATTGATGTCCAGGAGGAAATCCTCGTCGATGTCCTCCTGCTGGTTGATTCGCTTGCTGTACTGGGAGACCTCCTTGCTCATCAGCTCGATCATGTCGGCATCCAGATCGACACGCTGCTCCATGATGCTCGCGAAGACCGTGTAGCCGTTGGGATAGTACTGAGGCATGGCCACGATCCTGCGCTGAAGCTCGGTGAAGCTACGCAGAGGAACATCCCTGAGTGTGGTGAGGCAATGGCCCACGAAGGTGAAGGAGACAGCCTCCATCGAGTAGTCCTCCGGTCCCGGCATCAGGAAGTTGGTGTTGGCGAAGATCGCGTCCTCGGTCTCCGAGAAACGGGACGAGCTCTCGATCTCCTCGGCCTGCGCGCGGCTCTGGATCTCCTCCCCGAGGAAATCGTCCACCGTGTGCTTCTCCTCACCCGAAGGGGAAAGGATGTCGATCCAAAGGACATCGTCCCTATTCATCTTGGAAAGCTCCGTCTCTGACTGGGAAACCAACAGTTTGCCGTTCTTCCTGTAGAAAATAGCGATCATACTATTCCTGTTTTATCCTTTGGCGGCCTCAGATGGCGAAACACTCCCCGAAACCCTTGCCAAATCGTTACCAACACATTACTTAACGCTTACTTACGGAGAAGTCAGTCTGCAAAATTAGGAATATTTTCGCAAAAACGGGAAAAAAAAGTGTTCGTTTGACGGAACCGATCCTGATTTTTATGCCCTCAGCAATTGCTTTCGCCCACAAAACGTTGCAAAATCCGGATTTTGTACTTATCTTTGGAAAGTACAAACATCAACCGGAAGAGATTTTGGTTGAAACACTTAATGTAAACCTTATAGTAATTTATCATTTTTAAAGACAAACGCCATGAAACGAGTTTTACCAATCCTTGTTCTTGCTTTGGCAATTCCCACTTTAGTAAACTGCAAGAAGGAAGAAAAAGATGAACCTACCCCTCCGCCTCCTGTGAAGGTGGAGACAATCAGTGTCAATCCGGACAAGATCGAGATCAATGACGGAGATACACGGAACCTGAGTGTCACCGTAGCTCCCGCTAACGCGGAGAACATCAATGAGATCGTATCCTCCATCGTCTGGTCGTCGGCGGACAAGGAGATAGCCAGCGTCGATGGAACCGGACTGATGACAGCCCACATGCGCGGAGAAACCACCATCTCGGCGGCGACTCCCGACGGCAGGCTCAAGGCGGTCTGCAATGTCACAGTGAAACTCAATCTCACTGACGACAAGGACATCACCGTCTATTTTGACCCGCTGTTCGCAAGCGCCCTGCAAAAAGAAAAGTTGATCAAGGATGCCCTGAAGGTCACCTACGCCGACGTGAAGAACATAAAAGAAGTCTGGGGTCTGTCGAAAAACGAGCCGTCCCTCAGCTCCATAAAAGGCGTGGAGTTCCTGACCAGCCTTGAACTCCTCAACATCAGCGGCTGCAAGAACATCACCGAGGTGGATCTGAGCACATGCGCGAGACTGAAGGATTTCAGGGCGAGCGATTGTACGCTGACCACCCTGGACTTAAGCAATTGTCCCGCTCTTGAGACTATAAAAGCCACGGATGGGAAGTTGACGGAGGTCAGGCTGCCCGCGGAAAATAAAAACCTGAATAGAGTAGATTTCAGTAAAAACTTTCTGAAAAAGCTGGATCTCGGCAACTCCCCTAAACTTGAGTGGATGTTTCTCGACTACAACGAACTCGAAGATGTCAATCTGAAAGGTTGTACTTCACTGAAGAGACTGAACATCCTCTTTAACAAGTTGAAAAGTATAGACTTGGGTGAGATCACAGGCATAGATTACTCTCTTTTTGCCTACAACCCTGGAGAAAACGGTGTTTTCAAGACGTATAACAAATACGCCACATTCTACGGTTGGAGCTGGCAGATGACCCCGGGAGACGACCGCACAACGGTGAAGGGTATGTACTACTGCGACAACGCCCCTAAGATCAAGACACAACCGGTAAGTGTCACGGTATCTGAAGGGCAGGAATTCCATTTTACAGTGGAAATGGAGTCCTACACGAAGACCCTTTCCTACCAGTGGGGACTATGTGAATATAGAGTGAATGATGATGGGGTAAAATACCTACTCCTACCAACTCCCGGATTACCCGGATTATTCGATGAGGACCTTTCAATTTCGAGCGGAAAGGATCTGCTCAGCGTCAGCGGAGGCCTGACAAACACATTGAGCATGGCCTTGGGAGGCGAATACCTTAAACAATTTAAAGAACAATATAAAGATTGCATGTTTGTCTGCATCGTTTATGACTCAGAAAAGAAAACAACGACCTACAGCGAGCCGGCGTCCATGACATTCAAGTAACTCTGTAACTCACACTTTCAGAAGGACGCCAAGTCCTATGAGCATCAGCACGCCACCGCCGACGATCTCGGCGGGGCGTCCGAACCTCCGCCCGATCTTCTGTCCCCCGAACATTCCTCCTGTCACGGAGAGGATGGTCACGCAGAAGACGGCGGAAAGGTTCATCACCATCTTGGCGGACGGCACGGATCCCATCGACAGGCTCACTCCGACGGCGAAAGCGTCGATGCTTGTCGCGACGGCTCCGATGACGACGTTCCTCAGCCCGTTCAGGTCATGGGCGTCCACCTTGTTCCTCACGGCCTGGAGCATCATCGACCCGCCCACATAAAGCAGCAGGAGGAATCCGATCAGACTCGCGATCCTCTGCACATGACCTACGAATATGTCGCCGAACATCCAGCCCAGCGCCATCAGGGTCGTCTGCACGACACCGAACACGATGGCGATAGGAACGACACTCCTCCACGACACACTCCTGAGCGTGACGCTGGAGCAAGTCGAGACCGCGAAACAATCGGCGCAGAGGGAGGCCGCCAGAAGCAGCGACTCCGCTATTGATAGAAGCGTGGACATGTTCTCAAGGCTTGAAAGCCTGACGGTTGACGATGGAACGGCCCAGGGTCAGCTCATCGGCATATTCAAGGTCATCGCCGAAGCCGAGCCCCCTCGCGAGCGACGAGACCTTCACCCCGAAGGAGGCGATCTGGCGGTAGATGTAGAACGATGTGGTCTCGCCCTCCACGTCTCCGCTCAGCGCCAGGATGACCTCTGTCTCCTCCGGCCTGGCATCCGCCTGAGCGGTCATATTCCTAATCCTTTCCACAAGGCCGGCGACCGTGATGTCGGATGGGCCGACACCGGCGATCGGCGAGATGATTCCGCCCAGCACGTGATAGACTCCGTGGTACTGGCCGGTGTTCTCTATGCTCATCACGTCGCGGACGCTCTCGACAACACAGATGGTCTTGCGGTCGCGCGAGTTGTCGGAGCAGATCGAGCACACGTAATCATCCGAAATCATCCAGCACTCCCGGCAGAACCTCGCCTCGTCACGCATCCTGACGATCGAGTCCGCGAAATGGTGGACGTTCTCGGATGGCTGTCTGAGAAGGTGCAACGCAAGGCGCAAGGCGCTGCGCCGGCCCACTCCCGGAAGGGAGCCTATGGCCTGCACAGCGTCCTCAAGAAGCTTTGAAGGGAATGACTCCGGGACTGTCATCTACTTTCCGTTCTGGTAGGCGTTCACGGCGCCGCGCACCTGTCCGTACTCAAGCAAGAGCTTGCGGGCGAGGTCGTAGTCCTCGATTCCGGTCTCCTCCATGATCATCCTCGTGCCTCGGTCGACCAGTTTCTTGTTGGTGAGCTGCATGTCCACCATCCTGCTGCCGTGGACGTGTCCGAGACGGATCATCGAGACAGTGGAGATCATGTTCAGAACCAGTTTCTGCGCTGTTCCGGCCTTCATCCTGGTGCTTCCGGTCACGAACTCCGGACCGACGACCACCACGACCGGCACCTCAGCCGCGGCGGCCACCGGCGAGCTCTCGTTGCAGGTGATGCAGCCGGTCAGCATGCCGCTGGCGCGGGCCGTCTTCAAGGCACCGACAACATAAGGGGTTGATCCTGAGGCGGCGATGCCGATCACCACATCATTCACTGTCGGGGAATAGGCCTGGAGGTCTCTCCATCCTCCCTCGACGTCGTCCTCCGCTCCTTCCACAGCGTCGCGGATGGCGCTGTCACCACCGGCCATGAAACCGATGAACACGTCGTGGACTCCGTAGGTCGGAGGGATCTCGGAAGCGTCCACGATGCCCAGACGGCCACTCGTCCCGGCTCCGAGGTAGAACACACGACCGCCGAGAGGAACCCTCTCCACGATGCCGTCCACAAGTTTCTGAATCTGCGGTATCGCTCCGGCCACAGCGACCGGAACCGTTCTGTCCTCAGTGTTGATGGCATCCAGCAACTCCACCGTGGACATTCTCTCAAGGTGGTCATACCTTGATGACTGTTCTGTTGTCCTGTTGTCTTCCATAATTTATCTTCTGCCTAAATGGTACTCTACCAAACCCTCTATCGGCGCGGCGATGATGGTCGAGAAACGGATTCCGTAAGGTTCGGCGACCTTCCTGAGGATGTTCCTGTTGGCATAGCCGAAACCGCCAACGACACCCACCGGGTACCTGTCGATGTCGTACTGCATCAATGCCCTTTCGATGAAGTCCCTGAAATTCTGCTCGACAAGGCCGCGGACATATTCACAGGTGTCGTACCTCTGAAGAATCCACGGCGCGAATGAGCCGAGGTACTTTGAGGGAGCCTCGCCACGGTAGACGTTCTGCACGACGGTCATGTAGTCAACCTTGAAATCCCTGGCGAACTCGCCCGCGACCGGCTCAGGCACGAGTCCCTTGAGGAAATCGGCCATGAATAGCCTGCCAAGCCTCGCGCCGCCGCCCTCGTCTCCGAGGATGAATCCGGCAGAGCGGACGTTCTTCACCACTTTCTCCCCGTCGAAAAGACAGCTGTTGGAGCCTGTGCCCATGATGGCCGCCACTCCGGGCTTGTGGCCGCACACGGCACGCGCCGCGTCCAGAAGATCCGAAGCATATTCAATCTTCGCCTCCGGGAACAACGACCTGAGCACGTGATCCAGTCCCTTCGCCTGCGGAGGCACCTTCTCACCTTCCGGCACAATCAGACCGGCGGCGTAGAAATGGACCTCGGACACCTTTGAGTCCAGTCCCTTGGCCTTGAACCGGGCCATCGCCTCGGCCACAATCCCCTCGATGATATCCTGCGGCATAGTGGCCAGGTTCATGCCGGCGGTCCTTACGTCGATCGGCTCCCTGTCCTGCGCCGCGGCGCACCAATCTGTCTTGGTGGCACCACTTTCAACGATTATTATCATATTCCTTATTCCTAAAAATCAGAGTCACAAAGTTACTGTTTTTATCTTCTATCTCAAAGCTTTCCTCATAACCGGGTAAAGTTTGTCCACGTAGCGCATCATGCCCAGATCGGTCAGATGGATCCCGTCCACGGTCGCCTCGCCGTCATCGCCGATCATACCTTCCGTACCCACATAGTACAGCTTCTTCTCGCCGGCTTTCTTCAGCCTCCTGTACAGCGCCTTCTGCGCCTCGTTCTTGGATGTGACCTCCTCCAGCATATTCCTGTCAAAGCGGGTGTGAGGGAAGGTAGGATCCTCCACAAAGATCACCGGCACGTCCGGGAAAGCCTGCCGGACGATGCGGAAGAAGCGCTCCCCCCTCTCGTCGATCATCTCGGCTGTGGAGTTGGGAACATAGTCCAGCACGATCAGAGCCGGATTCTGTGCCCTTGTGATGTACTCCGCGATCTCGTAGTCCAGCCAGGCGTTGCCGCTGAATCCGAGATTGATGATCTCGCGGTCAAGCTTCCTGCCAAGGATGGCGGTGAATGCCATCCCGGGACGGGACGCGCAACCTCCCTGAAGGATGCTCGTGCCGTACATCACGATCGGCCGGTCGGATCTCGGGCTGTCAATCGACGGAGCCTCGATCACGGCTCCCTCGTCCACACCGATCTCCAGCGAGCTGATGCCGTTGTACAAAGAGAGGTAGAGCATGTACTCCCTCATGGACGGCTCCATGTTGGAGACCATCGTCTTGTTCTTGACCTCCTTGTCACGGCCTCCCCATTCGAAACCGCTGCCCGCGAATCTCCAGCCGTCCTTCTCTGTCAGGATGTAGAGATCCAGTCCGCTGTCGCCGACATCGGCCATGTGCGGCATGTACTGCCGTGGGGAAAGGGATCTCCATCTGGCGCGGATCTGCGTCGAATTGGAGCGGAACCGGATGTAGAGACCGGCGGAGTTCCGGCCAAGATCCCACATCGATTTCCTTACCACGCCCTCAAACTCCTTGGGCAGACGCTCGTAGCGGGCGGAAGTGGCCTCGACACACTTACCGTAAAGCGGAAAAGCGGAAGCGTCGTGATAGACAACGGCCTTCTCCTGGGCGGAAGATGGCGACCAGAACAGGACGGCGACCGCCGCCGCAAAAAGGAATCTCTTGATGCTCATAGTGTTAATCATTATATTCATTCATCAGTTGACATATTTCCCGTTTCTTATCCAATGGAACAAGCCATAGACAGCCGCCGCCACATAGGCAAGATAGAGGACAGCGAGCCAGTGCTGTCCGCCGTCAAGGCACATCACGACGAGGGCCGTGTTGGCGACAATCCAGACAAGCCAGTGGTACGGGATGGAGCGTCCCAGCCAGAATGTGGCGACCACGCTCATCGAAGAGGTCACCGCGTCGAGAAACACATTCGAGTCGCCGGCGAGGCGAAGGGCCCAGATCAGGACCGCCGTGCCTGCGACGAACGCGGCGAGGCTCCAAAGGGCCGCCTTTGTCCCGAGGCGGTTGAGATGGATGGACGCAGCGGCATCGCCAGCCTCCGCCTTCATCGCCCGGCTGTCCTTGCGCCACTGGTACAAACCCCAGACCGACATCCCGGCGTAGTAGATGTTCAAGGCCATGTTGGACCACAGGTGCTGGACGGCGAATGAATAGGCGCACGCAAGTCCCGTTGCGATCCCGAAGTACCACATGCTGTTCTTCTGAAGCACTTCCAGAACAATGTACGGAACGCCCGTCACCAGGGCGAAGATCTCTATAAGCTTGATTATGTCCATAAACCAACTCAACTTTCGCAAGTAGGCAATCACCTGCTGTCAAATACATTATCTCACGT
>ENA-ORML01001535-ORML01001535.1-human-gut-metagenome-genome-assembly--contig:-NODE-1535-length-19176-cov-4.257413_pt1 | contig 19176 bp, 16 predicted proteins | sample MGYA00242103_ERZ508995 | MGnify/ENA primary metagenome ERZ508995 (study PRJEB26280, sample SAMEA2338702) | human gut metagenome | biome: human gut; feature: human-associated habitat; material: faeces... | reverse complement strand
TATCCAGTCCCGTGACGCGCACGCTGCCCGAGGCGGGCTTAAGCAGGCCTGTGAGCAGTTTGGTGAGTGTGGTCTTGCCGGCGCCGTTTTGGCCGACGATGCCCACGAGCTCGCCAGGATAGAGCGTCAGGCTAAGGTCGTGTACGGCGGCTCCGCCATTGGGATAGGCAAACTCAACATGGTCGAAGGTGAGTACGGGTTCGGCGTCCTTGGCATGAGGACGCAACGACGGTGCATGCGGGGAACCGGCGGGCGCCCGGGCTTCGATAGCCGCGCGTGCGGGGTCGACGATGCCCGAAATCAGGCGCTCGGCCTCATCGACATCCAAGCAGGGGGTACCGCTTACCAGGCCATCGGCCTCGAGGCTATTGAAGATACGCGTGACGCGAGGGCAGTCGACGCCGATGGCACGGAGCTCGTTGGTATGCGCGAAGACCTCGTGCGGCTCGCCCTGCAGCGCGATTTCGCCATGGTTGAGCACGAGCACGCGGTTGCAGTACTCCGAGAGCAGGGCGACCTTTTGCTCAACGACGACGATGGTGATTCCAAGTGCGCGGTTTGCCTCACGCAGCGTCTCGAAGACCAACGTGGAGCTAGCGGGGTCGAGTGCCGCGGTGGGCTCGTCGAGAACCAAGACGCGCGGACGCATGGCGAGGATGGCGGCGATGGCTACCTTTTGCTTCTGTCCGCCCGAGAGCGTGGCGATCTCGCGGTCGCGCAGGTCGCTGATGCCGACGGTCTCGAGCGTTTCGCTCACGCGCCGCTCGATCTGGTCGTGGGGAACGCCAAAGTTCTCGAGGCCAAAGAGCATCTCGTCCTCGACGACCGAGGCGACCATCTGCGTGTCGATATCCTGCAGCACGCTGCCGACGATCTGTGACACGTCGGTCAGCGAGACCTCGCAGGTGTCATGGCCGTCAACCATGACGGACCCAAAGAACGCGCCGGTGTAGTGGTGGGGCACGGCACCTGACAGGCAGGCGGCAAGCGTGGACTTGCCGGCGCCCGAGGGCCCGATGATGCCGATGAAATCTCCCTTGTTCACGCTGAGCGAGATGTGGCTGAGCGCCTGCTCGGTCTGCGTGCCATAGGAGAACGAGACATCGTCGACGTTGATGATCGTTTCCATGGATACCTTTCATAGTCATTGGGGACGCTCTTAAATGACCAGTCGTTTAAGAACGTCCCCAAGAGCTAGCCGTTTGGGACAGTCTTTGGTGGTGAAGCACGGAGACGGCTTTACGAGGGGCCTCAGGTTGGCGTGAAAGAGGAGCGAAGCGTACTTGGGTACGCGAGCGACGAATGAACGCCAAGATGGGGTGGCTCGTAAAGCCGAGCGGGTTAGTTGAGCTTCAGGGCCTTCTGGATGGGCAGATAGAGGGCGCCGACCAGAATGGCGTTAAAGACGGCGGTCATGGCGACGACGGGCAGCATGGCGGCGGCGAGCTCGCCGACCACGCCGAGCATGGCCATCTTGATGACCATGAAGATGACGCCGGAGACAAAGGTGGTCAGGAAGGTTGCGACAATGGCGATCGCGGGCTTGACCTGACCGTTCTTGCCGGCGGCGTTGACGATGCCGGCCATGAGCATGGCGGCGATGCCCTCAGCGGCAAAATCAACGAACGGCGAAGTGGTGGTGATCTGGATCACGGCAGCCGAGATAAGGCCAATGACGAGCGCCTGGCCGATGTTGGGGCGAACGACCAGGATGGTGAGGCAGAAGGCCGAGATGATGAACTCGGGGCTGATCATGCCGCCCGAGATGCCCGAGATGGCCTTGCCGACGGTGAAGTTGAGGATGAAGCCTGCAGCGAGCAGGATGGCGAGCAGGACGAGAGCGCGGACGTCGAGTTTGCCGCGGTCGGCGGTCTGGACGGTGCGGGGCTGGGTGGCGGTGGTGTTCTGAGACATGGTGAAAATCCTTTCGGAAGGGGGGTGCAAGAGAAAAGCGGGGGCGCGTGATGCGAATGCGATCGGGCTCGAGATAGAAAAAGGCCCCCGGTCGAAACCGGAGGCCTTCCAATCACCTAGAGCGCAAAAACAGGCGTGAGGGACTCACTGTCGACCGATCGTATTCGCATCACGCCACCACCAGTTGTTGAGAGACTTCATCGTGTTCTTCATGTCGGTGGCTCCTTTCGTGATACCGTGGCACGGTCGCACCTAGTTGCTGTTGCGCTGCACTATAGCACAGCGAAGTGTGTGCGGGGAAATCTTTTTTAAAAAGATTTCAGGCGGGTTTCCCGCCGGTCAAAAGAGCGGGCTGAGCGGGCGAGGCTGCCATTGCTGCCTTGTCCGCTCAGCTAAGACGTTACTCCTTATTGCGACGGTAGAGGAAGTAACCGCCCGCGGAGATGACGGCAACGCCAGCGATGGCGAATGCGGCCACCATGCGGCCATCAAAACGATCGCCAGTGGTGGGCAGGCCGCCCTTGGTGTTCGTCTTGTTAGTGGTTACCGTGGTCGTGGTGTCGGACTTGCCAGGCTTCTCAGGCTTGGCGGCCGGCTGCTCGGGCTTAGCGGGCTGCTCGGGAGTGCCAGGCTGCTCAGGAGTGCCGGGCTGATCCGGGGTGACCGGATCGGTGGCAAGAGCATCCTTGGCGTAGGTGATGGGCACCTTGAGGCCGTTGGTCTCGGTGTTCAGATCGCTCGGAGTGAAGGGCTCGTCAAAGTTTCCGGCCTTCTGATAATCGCGCATCTCCTGGAGCAGGGCCTTGCACTTCTTGTAGGTGTTCTCAGTAGCAGCCTTGCCGGCCTTGTTGGCTAGGGCGGTGCGGCCCTCGGTGGTCGTCTCGGCCAGCATGGCGGCGTCAACTTCTTTGTTCTGCGCGATGAGCTCGTTCTGGAGCGCATCGAGGTAGGCGCGGACGCTGATACCAAGGGTGTCAGGGTTCTCAAAGCAGAGCGAGCTGATATCCATGAGGACGTAGTTGATTGAGTTCTCGGGCTCCTCGTTGTACACGACGTCAGTCTGTTTGCAGTGATCGAAGGAGACGGTCTGATCGCTGAAGTACGGGCTGACCTCAGTTATCAGAGCGGAGTACAACGGGATGGCGACGGAGTACGCGGCGCGGGAGAGCATTTCCCACTGGATGGTAGCGACCTGGGGGTCAAGGCCACGACGAATCTGGAAGAGGTTGATCTCGGTGTTGCGCTCGGTGCCGATGGCATAGACGCCGTCGGTGTTGGCGTTAAGGCCGGGGACATTTTCGCCGCGGTTGCCAAAGGCACGAATCAGCTCAAAGGTGCTCCAGCCAGACTTGCCAGGCTTGAAGAACAAGGGCTGGATCTCGCTGACGGATGCGCCGGTACCGTCCTTGTCTTTAACAATGGTGTAGTCCTCGTCCTTGATTAGCGGGTTCATGAAGTAGTCTCGGCCCTGGACATAGCGAGTCCACTGATGCCTGCCGCTTTCATTGATTCTCTCGCCATAGGTCTTGGCAACGTCGAATTTGCCGTCGGTGTACTCGGCAAAGCCCTTCTCCACGGGCATGGACTCGATGCCCTCGGAGTGCAGGCAGTTCTCGGCGTCATCAAGGTCGACATCGTAGTTGAGGCTCCCGATATTAGGGTTGAGCGACGCGACGTCGTCAGCGAGCTTCATGGCGATCCACTGATGGGCGGAAAGTGTGGCGAACAGCCAGGTCTCGTTGTTGTCGGCGATGATGATCTGGTCGTTGGTGCAGGCGCCTTGATCATCGATCAGGCTGCCGAGAAGCTCGACGCCCTCGCGGGCCGTGGCGCTCTCGCCCAGGATGATGCTGCCGTAACTGTACTCGCCCAGACCCACTTCCTCATCGATAGGGTCTGCTGCAGCGGCCTCCTCGTTATAGGAGGTGCTTAGCGTGGCGGAGCAGGAGACGCCCTTCTCGTTGATGCCGGCCTCGGAGTAGGCGTCGGTGCGACCCATCCAGTTGGAGGGGTGGTCGCGTACATAGCTGTAGCGATAGGTAGGCTTGTTCGAAGTGTATTCAAAGGCAGATTCAATCGAGCTGTACTTAAAGCCGGGTTCGTGGGCAGGTTCGATGCCGTAGTGCTTAAGATAGCGCTTGCCAAAGTCCTCGGCGCGGCCGTAGTACGTGTTGCCGTCGGCCGTAAGGTTTTTGCCCATGTACATCTGCGTGCAGGCGAGCGCAGATGTCGGCATGGACATGATGGTTGCAGCTCCAAAGGCGAGGCCTATGCCTAGCTTCTTGAGCGCGTTGACGGGGTGAGTTTTCCTCATTTTCCCTCCCAGCGTGCGAAAGCCCTCTGTCGCCAGAGGGCTTCAGCCAATAAAGTCACCTCATTAGCGTAACGAACTAGAAACAATATTCATCTATGAAAGAAACTTACTCGATAAGCGTGATGAAATATGCGATGAGCGGTTAATTATACTCAGTTTGTAGCTTTATTTTAATAAAGACGCCCTGCAATTACTGTAGCCGAATAAAGTAGCTGGGAATGCCCGAAATGAGAATCCCCCGCTGTTTGGCAAATGCATAAACAGCAGGGGAGACGATAATTGGATGAATATCATACCAATGTGGAATTACTTCTTCCGGCGGTGGATCACGTTGATCGCATAGCCGACGAGCATGGCCAAAACGATGATGATAAAGCCGATCAGGGGATTGTCGTTCATGGGGTCCTCCTATTTACCAAGCGGTGAGAATTCGTCGACGATGAGGTCGAGGCATTGCGGAAGCGCGCGGGCTCCAAAGACGCCCGAGTTGCTGGAGATGATCTCGCCATCGAACTGCATGCCCAGCGACGGCGTGCAGGTGATCTTGGCTTCCTTGGTCTGGATGATCTTGAACTGCGGGCGGCCGAGTACCTTGCCGGCGGGGTCGAGTGCGGCGGTGATCACAGTAGGCAACAGCTGCACGGTGCGCACGGGTTCGATGACCGCAATGTCGACCATGCCATCGTTCATGCGGCAGTCGGGGAACAGGTTGATGTCGTTTTGGATGACCGAGGTATTGCCCGCCATGCAGCAAATGCCGTCGAGCTCCTCGACAATGCCGTCGTGCTCAATGGTAAAGTGCGCCACCGTGGGGTTGGGCGTGGCGAGCGCGGAGAGGAAGTAGGCGATCTCGCCGATATCGTTTTTGGTGGGGGCGGCCTTCATCATGATCTCGGCGTCGAAGCCCGAGCCGGCGATGATGATGAAGCCGTGACGCTTCTCGTTGCCGTTCTCGTCGAGCCAAAAGAGCTCGCCCATGTCGACTTTGACCGTGCGACCGGCACGGCAGGCCTTGGCGAGCGCCGCCGCCTCGGGGGCATTGCCGATGTTGTTGAAGAACAGGCAGGCCGTACCGGAGGGGAAGACGAGCGTGGGGACACCGCACCCGCGCATCTGGTCGAGCACGTTGGAGACAGTGCCGTCGCCGCCCGAAACGACCACGCGGTCAAACTCGCGCACGTCTGCCACGGCGTCCTCGGGCTCCATGCCATCGCCGATAAAACGCATCACGACCTCGTCGCCGCCCTGCGCGAGGGCGTGCGTGAATGCGTAGATTTCATCTGAGCTGGGGCCGGATGCCGGGTTGTGGATGATAAGGCAGCGCATACTTACGTTCCCGTTCTGTGACTAACCGAGTATAGTTGTAAGGCAATGCCGATATCCTACCCGTGTTTTTCGGGCCTAACCTTATTCGATGGGTTGATATGTACATTTCCACACATCAGGCTCTACTCGACTTTTGCCAGCGCGCCCGTGAGTTCGACGCGATTGCCGTCGATACCGAGTTTTTGCGCGAGCGCACGTTCCATCCACGTCTGTGTTTGGTTCAGATTGCCACTCCTGCCGAGAGCGTAGCGGTCGATCCCCTGGTAATCGACGACTTATCGCCGCTGGCCGAGCTTATGGCAGACGAGAGCGTGACTAAGGTCTTCCACGCCTGCTCGCAGGATATGGAGGTTATGCTCCATACCGTGGGCGTGCTGCCGCGTCCCATTTTTGACACGCAGGTGGCCGCCGCCTTTTTGGGCGAGCGCCAGCAGATTTCCTACGGCGCGCTCGTGCAGACGTTTTGCGGCGTCTCATTGCCCAAGACCGAGTCACTGACCGATTGGTCGCGCCGCCCGCTGACCGACAAACAGATCGAGTACGCGATCGATGACGTCAAGTACCTGATCGTCGCCTATACCGAGATGATGAGTCGCCTGCGCGAGCTGGGCCGGGTGGACTGGGTGCTCGACGAGCTGCGCCCGCTGGCCGACGAGTCGCACTACCGCGCCGATCGTCACGAGGCATTCCGCAAGGTCAAGCGCATCAACTCCTGCAGTCGCCATCAGCTGGGCATTGCGCGCGAGCTTGCCGCTTGGCGCGAGGACCGCGCCGAGCGCCGCAACATCCCGCGCAAGTGGGTCATGTCTGACGATACGCTGCTGGCCCTGGTTAAACGTAATCCCGTTCGTGTTGAGGAGTTCCGCAGCATCCGCGGTACCGACCAGCTGGGGGAGCGCGACGTGGACGGCGCGCTCATGGCCATTAAGCGCGGTGCGAGCTGCCCACACGATCGCCTGCCGCTCATGGTACGCGGGCACCGTCAGATTTCGCCGGAGTTGGAGAGCGTGACGGACCTGATGTATGCGCTCATTCGCCTGGTTGCCGAGCGCTCGGGCGTGGCGACCTCGGTCATTGCCTCGCGCGATGACCTGGCCGACTATATTGAGCATCCCGAGCAGAGCCCCCTGCGCGAAGGCTGGCGCTTTGAGCTCGTGGGCTCGCGCCTGGACGATTTGCTCTCGGGCAATATGGGACTCACCGTGAAGGACGGAAAGATTGAGTTGTTATAGGGAAGCCTAGCCGGCTGAGTGGGTAGAATGCCTCCAACGTGTAACTCGATTCGGAGGAATTCGCATGCCTTATTACTATGGATACGGCTTTGGCATTGACCCGCTGTACCTGCTGGTTGTTCTTGTCTGCACGGTGCTTGGCCTTGCCGCGCAGAGCTATATCAACTCGACGTACAAGACGTGGTCTAAGGTTCGCTCGGACGGCGATACGGGTGCTACGGTCGCGCGCCGCATGCTCGATGCAAACGGCTGCAATGCCGTGGGTATCAAGGGCGTCGCCGGCGAGCTAACCGATCATTACAACCCGCAGGATAACAACCTGTATCTGTCGGATGCCAACCGTTCGGGCGGGTCGGTCGCAAGCGTTGCCGTCGCCTGCCACGAGGCGGGGCATGCCGCCCAGCGTCAAAGCGGCTACGCCATGATGAAGGTACGCACCGCTTTGGTCCCCGTCGTCAACTTTACCCAGAACACCTGGACGATCGTGCTGCTCATGGGCCTGTTTATGAACATCGCGGGGCTCACGACCCTCGCGCTGGTCTTCTTCTCGTTTAGCGTGTTGTTCCAGCTGGTTACGCTGCCGGTCGAGATCGATGCCAGTCGCCGCGCCGTGGCGTATATCGAGCAGTCGGGCATGAGTTCCAAGCAGGTCAACGGCGCCAAGAAGGTGCTGACGGCAGCCGCGCTTACCTATGTGGCCGCAGCGCTCACTTCGATCATTCAACTGCTCTACCTTATGGCTCGCTACAACAGAAATTCCAACCGATAACAAATAGGACAGGCAGGCGCCGCGGGGATTCGTGTCCCTGCGGCGCTGTACTATGTGTTGGACTTGAATTTGCGCAGGGCCGGAGCCCATGTGCACGATGACGAAAGGAGGCTGCGTGGCAGGCTGGAATCTGACCGGCAATACCGTTTCCGCCGAGTTCGACGGATCGGATGAGCAGGAGCGCAAAGAGCTCAGCGTGAGCCAAGCGGTGGAGATCGCCGCCGGCGCGCTCGATGCCATTCCGCAGCTGAGCGTTTTGGGCGAGGTCACGGGTTTTCGTGGTCCCAACGCCCGAAGCGGCCACTGCTACTTCCAGATCAAGGACGACTCGGCGGCCGGCGACTGCATCATCTGGAAGGGCGCCTATCTCAAGCGCACGTTCGATCTGCGCGACGGCATGCAGGTGAGCTTTAAGGGCAGCTTCAATCTCTATAAGGCCACGGGCCGCATGAGCTTTGTCGCTCGCTCATTTTCGCTGGCGGGGGAGGGTCTGCTGCGTCAACAAGTGGCGCAACTGGCCGAAAAGCTACGCCGCGAGGGCCTGATGGACGAAGCGCGCAAGCGCCGCATCCCGGTGTTTTGCTCCCGCGTGGCGGTCGTTACCTCGCTTTCGGGTGCCGTAATCGACGACGTCAAGCGCACATTGCGTCGTCGCAACCCGCTCGTCGAGCTCGTCTGCGTGGGCGCTAAGGTTCAAGGCGAGGGTGCGCCGGCTGAGCTCATTGAGGGCTTGCGCCGCGCCGCCGCCATCACGCCGGCGCCCGACTGTATTTTGCTGGTGCGCGGCGGCGGCTCCTTTGAGGACCTCATGACCTTTAACGACGAGGAGCTTGCTCGCGCGGTGGCGGCTTGTCCTGTGCCCGTGGTGACCGGCATTGGCCATGAGCCTGATACCTCGATTTGCGACATGGTGAGCGACCGCCGCGCCTCCACGCCCACGGCGGCGGCAGAATCGGTGGCGCCGGCTATGACGGAGTTGGCCGATGTGCTCGAGGCGCGCCATCAGCGTCTGGGTGCCGCGATGGCATCGATGATTGGGTCGAATCAGGTTGATTTGGAGATGCTCGATCAGCGCGGTCGCCGTGCCTGGGATACCTATACGGCCCGTCTGGGCGATGCACTCGATGCCGCCGCATGCCGCCCGTGCCTCAACGACCCCACATTTATGGTCGAGCGTCGCGAGTCTGAGCTTGCCCTGACGGCCGATCGCCTGTCGGGCGCCATAGCGCGCTCGGTCGGGACATTCCGCTCCAACTTTGAGCACCTGCCCGAGCGCCTGGTTGCAAGCACCTCGGGGCTCGATGGCAAACGCCATGCGCTCACGCTTGCGAGTTCCCGTCTGGAGCATCAGGGACGTTCGATGCTCGGCAAACCCGCGTCCGACCTGGGCCGAGCCGCCGCGTCGCTCGATGCCCTGTCGCCGCTCAAGGTGCTTGCCCGTGGTTATTCCATCGCGTACAGCGATGATGGGGTGGCCACGAGCGCCAAGACCTTTAAGCCCGGTGACGCCATCCGCGTGCGCATGGCAGACGGCAACGTGACGGCAACGGTCGATACGGTCGAGTAGGCCGCGTTTCATAGCGATAAACCTTTAGGAAAGGAAACAGATATGGCAGAGAAGACCCCGGTCGAGCAGCTTACGTACAAGCAGGCCTCGCAGGAGCTGGAGCTCATCATCCGCAGCTTGGAGTCGGGCGATATGGAGCTCGAGGAGTCGCTCGAGAGCTATACCCGCGGCGTCGAGCTCCTCAAGAGCCTGCGCACCCGCCTGTCCGATGCCGAGCAGAAGGTCTCGGTGCTTCTTAAGGACGTCGACGGCAACGACGTGCTCGCCGACGGCGAAGCCGCCAACACCGACGACAACCTCTCGTTCTAACCATCCCGACCAAATATAATTACCTTGGTCTGTGAGAAAGGAACCAACTATGTGCGATTGCATCTTCTGTAAAATTGCCAACCACGAGATCCCCTCGACCGCTGTCTATGAGGACGACCAGGTCATCGCGTTCGACGACCTCAATCCCCAAGCGCCGGTCCACACGCTTGTGATCCCCAAGAAGCACTACAGCGACATCGCCGACAACGTGCCCGCCGAGACCATGGGCGCCATGGCCCACGCCGTCCAGGAGGTCGCTAAGGCCAAGGGCTTGGAGGACGGTTTCCGCGTCATCTCCAACAAGGGCGTCAACGCCGGCCAGACCGTCATGCACTTCCACATGCACGTCCTCGGCGGCAAGAACCTGGGCGAGAACCTCATCTGAGAGCGCGTAGGCCGTCGACTTGGCTGCCTTTGGAGTAACCTATGCAGCTTTCTCAACTCGAATACCTTCAAGCGGTAGCGAACTACGGCGGCGTGCGCAAAGCAGCTCGCGCCGTTCATGTGAGTCCGCAGGCCGTTTCGTCGGCAATCAAAAAGTTGGAATCTGAGTATCAGGTTGTTTTGCTCGACCGATCGGCGGGGGAGGCCGTTTTGTCTCCGGCGGGCAGAGAATTTGCTCGTCGTGCACGCGTGATCCTGGCACAAGTCGACGATCTCAAAAAGTACGCTCAATCGAGGGACGACGGCGTCTCGCCCGACGGCCACTTTCGTCTTTACGTCCCCTGCCTTCATGGGCGGGGGCGCCTTTTTGCCGAAAACTGGTACGACTCGTTTGAAAGCTTGTACCCTCAGATTCACCTTGATGTGTGGCATCAGCCAACGGCAACATGCTTTGAATCACTTATACTTGGAATTTCGGACGCGGCTATCTCGTTTGAGGAACCACGGGACAGCGTCCTTTCTTCAAAATATTTGGGTGAAAAGGAACTCAAGGTTCTTTCATGCCCAGCGGGCCATCAGTTTGTGGGTGCTATGACCATTCGTGAGTTACTGGGCGGCAGGCTCGCTGTTCCCATTAATTTGTCACCCTGTCTCAGTGCGATTAACCAATGCCCTGAAGCCCAGCTCGTCAATTTTCGCTTCCGTGATGTTGAATACGGAAGCAGGGCTCAGACCGAGTTTCTTCAAGCCGGTGGATTGATACTGAGTTTGTCTGGGTCCTCTCTTGCGTCGGATGGATCAGAAGTGAGTGAGTGCTCAATTGAGGGTTCGCGTGATGTAACCTTGCCTATCTACTTTTGCTATCGGCAAAATTCCTGGACTGATCGACACCAGACGGTATTTCTTCACCTATTGCGTCATCTTGCTTCGTGAGGCCATTTGGCCTCGTGTCGTCAAGTGAATGTTGACGCCTTGTAACACATGACTGACGGCTTTGCCCTCATGCTTTTCCAAGATTCCGATTCAGATTGTTGACTCTTGGAGGGCGGAGCATGAAAAACCGTACGGTTTTGCTTTATATGACGTTCGTCTTTCTGTCGAACTTCAGCACCATTTTGTATTTTCTGACGGTTTACCTTGAATTCGTCGGATTCTCGATAGTGGCGATTTCTAGCATGATGATTGCATATCAAGTGAGCAAGTTCATCCTCGAAGTTCCCACTGGCTATATTGCTGATAGGTTTGGACGAAAGACAAGCGGTCTCGTTGGCGTCGTGGGGATGCTTGGATACTACGCTGCCCTGCTTCTCGTCCGTTTCCCTCTGCTTTTAATCGGTGCGTTCGCTCTCAAAGGTTTTGCCGTTGCATGTCTGAGCGGATCCATAGAAGCGATTTACATTGACAGCGTCTCTCAGGACCAGCTCGTAAGACTTAATGTCGTTGAGCGATTTGTTTTCTATGCCTCTTATGCCATCTCCGCTTGCGTGGGTGGTTTCATTTCGTCTGTCGGTGCATATCTCATTGGTCTTTCGGCAGATATCATCGCAACGGTGTTGACGTTGGTTGTCGTTGTCTGCATTCCTGAGATGCGAAGAGGGGGCACTGCGGGGGCACCTGAGCGTGGAATTAGCCCGAAGATGATCGGTGCCGCTATTGCGTGTAATGGCATTCTTCGTTCAGCGTTCATCATGGACTGTTCTCAGGCATTTGCTTTTGTCGCCCTGGAAGACTTTTTCTCACTGCTGCTTGCGGGCCGCGGAATGAATTCCGTCGCTTCGGGTGTGACCATTGCGGTCCAGCTCCTTGCCTCGGCCTCCATGGGGCTTATTGTGCCCAGTGTGATTGTTCATGTCGACAAGGGTCGTTTTGCGCGTATTTGCGGCATCATTCGCTTAGTATTGACAGCTTTGTTTTTGATCCCCCTTACTCCGGCTAATTTGCTGCCCGTGTTCTATGTGCTGCAGACGGTTGCGTACTCGTTGTTTGCCCCAATCAAATACTCAGTTTTCCAAAATGCTGCCGACTCATCGATGCGCTGTTCACTGATTTCGGTTCAAAGCCAGATGGTGGCGGTGGGTGCCATTCTTTTCTATCTGCTCAACTCTGTGCTGAGTAGCGTTGCGGGCATTCGAGTCGTATTGCTTGTTGCGCTCGGGATTTATTCCCTGGTGTATATCCCCGCGCTATTTCGTCTTACAAGTCAAAGGCCATGAGTATTTAGGCACCGATAACTTATATATCAACGCAATAAACCCGAGCGCGAAGGCGTTTGGGTTTATTATTGAAGCGTATGTAACCTGGCGGCGCCACACCGCCTGTTAGTAGGGAGACACATGAACGTTCTGGTCGTCAACGCGGGATCTTCGACCCTTAAGTATCAGGTCATCGACACCAAGTCCCATAAGGTGTCCGCAAAGGGCTCCTGCGAGCGCGTCTGCTTTACCGGTGGTACCTTCACCCATGCTGCCAATGGCTCCAAGAAGGTGACCGAGAACATTGAGTTCCCCGACCACAAGGTCGCCATCGAGGTCGTCCTGAAGGACCTCGAGGCCAACGGCGTCAAGATCGAGGGCATCGGCCATCGCATCGTTCAGGGCGGTTGGTACTTTGGCGATTCCTCCCTCGTCGACGAGGACGTTCTCGCCAAGATCCGAGAGGTCGCCCCGCTCGCGCCGCTGCACAACAACCCCGAGGCCAACGTTATCGAGTACTGCCTGGAGCAGTATCCCGACCTGCCCAACGTCACGGTCTACGACACCGCTTTCCACTTCAACATGCCCGAGGTCGCTAAGACCTACGCCCTGCCCAAGGACGTCTGCGACAAGCTGCACATCCGTAAGTACGGCGCCCACGGCACCAGCTACCGCTACATCTCCAAGAAGGTTGCCGAGATGACCAACGGCGAGGCTCGCAAGGTCGTCGTGTGCCACATCGGCTCTGGTGCCTCCCTGTGCGCCATCGAGGACGGCAAGTGCATGGACACCACCATGGGCTTGACGCCGCTCGACGGTGTCATGATGGGCACCCGCTGCGGCTCCATCGACCCGGCTACCGTGTGCTACCTGCAGCGCGAGGGCGGCTACACCTTCGATGAGGTCGACGAGATGATGAACAAGAAGTCCGGCCTTTTGGCTGTGACCGGCGGCAAGACCAACGACTGCCGCAACGTCGAGGAGCTCGCCGCCGCTGGTGACCCCGATGCTCAGCTCGCCTTCGACATGTTTGTCTACAAGATTGCCGCCAAGGCTGCCGAGATGGCTACTTCCATGTGCGGTATGGACACGCTGGTCTTCACCGCTGGTATCGGTGAGCACGCTCCGGCCGTTCGTGCCGGCGTTGCCGACCGTCTGGCCTTTATGGGCGTCAAGATGGATCATGCCCGCAACGCCCTGCGTGGTGACGGCGCTTGGTGCCTGTCTGCCAAGGATTCCAAGGTCAAGATCTTCGTCATCCCCACGGACGAGGAGTTCATGATCGCCTCCGACGTCGAGCGCATCGTCAACGGCAAGTAATTGCAAGAGGGGAGGGGCTGGACGACCGAGCGCCGTTCGGCCCCTCTTTTGTGCTCGTTGGGCGATATGCTTGATAGCTATTTATCAAGTTGTGATAACTTCTTATTAAAATGCGGCCGCCTTAAGGGGTCTGCGTCGACCGTATTGCACTGCAAAGGAGTCTCATGAACGTACTTGTTGTCAACGCCGGCAGCTCAAGCCTTAAATATCAGCTTTTGGATACCGATACCCGCGAGGTTTTCGCCAAGGGCAACTGCGAACGTATCGGTTCGGACATGGGCATCTTTGGCCACTCCGAGAACGGTGGCGCCAAGCAGACCGAGGAGGTCCCTTTCCCCGATCATCGCTCTGCTATCGCTCGTGTGCTCGAGGAGCTCGAGAAGACCGACTTTACGATTGATGGCATTGGTCATCGTATCGTTCAGGGCGGCTGGCACTTCGATGATTCCGCAGTTGTCGACGACGAGGTTATGGCCAAGATTCTCGAGGTGGCCCCGCTCGCCCCGCTGCACAACTACGGCGAGGCCGCGGCGATTGAGTATTGCCGTGAGAAGTATCCGGAGCTGCCCAACGTGGCGGTCTTCGATACCTCGTTCCATATGACCATGCCCGAGGTCGCCTATACCTACGCGCTGCCCAAGGACGTGTGCGACAAGTACCACGTGCGCAAGTACGGCGCCCACGGCACGAGCCACCGCTATGAGTGGATGATGGCCAAGGAGATCCTGGGTTCGCGCTGCCACCGTCTGCTTTCGTGCCACTTGGGTAACGGTGCTTCGCTCGCTGCTATCGAGGACGGCGTGTGCCGCGACACCACGATGGGCCTCACGCCGCTCGACGGCCTGATGATGGGCACTCGCTGCGGTTCCATTGATCCGGCCACCGTGTGCTACCTCCAGCGCGAGGGCGGCTACAGCTATCAGGAAGTCGATGACATGATGAACAAGCAGTCTGGTCTGCTTGCCATCTCGGGCATCTCCAACGACGCCCGCGACATCCGTACACGCGCCTCCGAGGGCGACGAGCGCTGCCTGCTCGCCTTCGATATGTTCGCCTACAAGGCCATGCAGCAGGCTGGCTCCATGATCGCTTCCATGGCGGGCGTGGACACCATCACCTTTACCGCCGGCATCGGCGAGAACGACTGGTCGATCCGCAAGGCCTTCTGCGACTGCTTTGAGTGGCTGGGCGTACGCATCGACAACAATAAGAACCGCGAGGCCGTGGGCAACGGCCCGCAGGTCATCAGCGCCGCCGGTTCAGCCGTTACGGTCATGGTCATCCCCACCGACGAGGAATACATGATCGCCCACGACGTCGAGCGCCTGACCAAGAACAACTAACGCGCGCATTTGCAAGTAAACGAAAGGCCTCCAGAGCAACAGCTCCGGAGGCCTTTTTGCTAGCAGGTGGAAATTCCTGTCCCGAGGGGATATGTCCGCTACTCAGCCATCTGAGCCTGGACGGCGGTGATGGCCACGACACCCACGATGTCGTCAGCAGAGCAGCCGCGCGACAGATCGTTGACCGGCTTGGCGATGCCCTGCAGGATGGGGCCGTAGGCGTCGGCGCCGGCGAAGCGCTGGACCAGCTTGTAGCCGATGTTGCCGGCCTCGAGGTCGGGGAACACGAGCACGTTGGCCTTGCCGGCAACGGAGGAGCCGGGAGCCTTGAGCTGGGCGACGGTGGGGACGATGGCGGCGTCGAGCTGCAGGTCGCCGTCGATGGCGAGCTCGGGAGCCTTCTCCTTGCAGAACTTCACGGCCTCCTGGACCTTCTTTGCGACCTCGCCACCGGCGGAGCCCATGGTGGAGTAGGAGAGCATGGCCACGTGCGGCTCAACGTTGCCCATGAAGGTGGACCAGGAGTGGGCCGAGGCGATGGCGATCTCGGAGAGCTCGTCGGAGGACGGGTTGATGTTGAGGCCGCAGTCGGCGAAGATCAGCGTGCCGTCGGTACCGAACTGCGGGGTGTCGGTGCACATCACGAAGAAGGCCGAGACCAGCTTGGTGCCCGGGGCGGTCTTGAGGATCTGAAGCGCAGGGCGCAGGGTGTCGGCGGTGGAGTGGCAGGCGCCGGAGACCAGGCCGTCGGCATCGCCCATCTTGACCATCATGGTGCCAAAGTAGGTGGCGTCCATCACCTGGGCGCGAGCCTGCTCGATGGTAACGCCCTTCTTGGCGCGGAGCTCGGCAAACTTCTGCGCGTACTCCTCGTGCTTCTCGGCATTGCGCGGGTCGATGACGGTGGCGCCGGGAACGTCGATCTCGTCGGGGTTGCCCAGGATGACGATCTTTGCCAGGCCCTCCTCGATGATCTTGGTGGCCGCGACGATGGTGCGCGGATCCTCGCCCTCGGGCAGGACGATCGTCTTAAGGTCGGCCTTGGCGGCAGACTTCATACGGTTAAGGAAATCGCTCATGTTACTCCTTACAAGCGTTTCGCTAAGCTCCAGGCGCCCGGCTGTTCACGAATAAACCCGCTGCTAGCGGGTTTACCTTTCAATTATGTACGCCGCGATGCTTGAGCTTTCCTTGTGTGGCAAGCTCATTATAGGACGCATTAGCGCTATAATCGCTCTGATAAATATGTCTCGAAGAATGTTCGAGAAAAGCCCAGCTAACGAGCCCGTGGCTTTTGACAAGGAGTATCGATGCAGATTACCTCAGGCCTGCCTGAAGGCTTTAACGCCGGCGCGTACGACATGATTGTCGTCGGTGCCGGATATGCCGGTGCCGTTTGCGCCCGCCGTCTTGCCGAGACCATCGGCTATCGTGTTGCCGTTTTGGAGCGCCGTAGCCACATTGCGGGCAATGCCTATGACTGCACTGACGAGGCCGGAATCCTGATCCACGAGTACGGTCCGCATATCTATCACACCTTTAACGAGCGCGTGCACAATTTCCTGTCGCGCTTTACCAAGTGGACGGATTATCAGCACAAGGTGCTCGCCAACATCAACGGTACCCTTATGCCCGTGCCCTTCAACCATGCGAGTCTCAAGCTCGCCTTTGGTGACGAGCGCGGCGAGGAGCTGTATCAGAAGCTCGTGGAGACCTTTGGCAAGGATGTCAAGGTGCCCATTATGGAGCTGCGTAAGAAGAACGACCCCGACTTGGCCGAGGTCGCCGATTACGTCTACGAGAACGTCTTTTTGCATTACACCATGAAGCAGTGGGGCCAGACGCCCGATCAGATCGATCCCTCGATCACCGGCCGCGTTCCCGTCTTTGTGGGCGATGATGACCGCTACTTCCCGCAAGCTCCCTTCCAGGGCATGCCGCAGGAGGGCTACACGGCGCTCTTTGAGCACATGCTCGACCACGACCTGATCGACGTGTTCTGCGACGTGGACGCCCGTGACCTCTTTGAAATCGACGAGACTACCGTCAAGATCGACGGCAAGGTCTACGGCGGCGAGATTGTCTATACCGGTCCGCTCGATGAGCTGTTCAACCTCGACTTGGGTGCGTTGCCGTACCGCACGCTCGATATGAAGTTCGAGACGCTCGATATGGACCAGTTCCAGCCCGTGGGCACCGTCAACTACACCACGAGCGAGGACTACACGCGTATCACCGAGTTCAAGAACATGACCGGTCAGGTCCTGCCCGGCAAGACCACCATCATGAAGGAGTACTCTAAGGCCTATACGCCCGGCTCGGACGAGACGCCGTACTACGCCATTCTTGAGCCCGAGAACCGTGAGCTCTATGAGCGCTATCTTGAGCGCGTCCAGAACCTGACGAACTTCCACCCGGTGGGTCGTCTGGCCGAGTATCGTTACTACGATATGGACGCTGTGACCAATTCCGCCCTCGATCTTTCGGATGAGATTATCGCCTGCCATGCATAAAGTCATAACATTCGGTATTCCCTCGTATAACGCCGCCAAGGACATGGACCATTGCATCACCTCCATCTTGGAGGGGAGCAATTACGCCACCGATATCGAGATCATCATCGTTGATGACGGTTCCAAGGACGAGACGGCGGCCAAGGCCGATGAGTGGGAGACGCGTTACCCCGGAATCATCCGCGCGGTGCATCAGGAGAACGGCGGCCACGGCATTGCCGTCCTTTCGGGCTTGCGCGAGGCACAGGGCACCTACTACAAGGTTGTCGACTCGGACGACTGGCTCGATGGCGCAGCCCTGTCGACCATGCTTTCGATCCTTCGCGGTTTTGAGGAGCGCGACCAGCGCGTCGACCTCTTTATCTCGAACTATGTGTACGAGAAGGTTTACGAGGGTACGCACACCGCTATTGGCTACAAGTTTGCCCTGCCGCGAAAAAAGATCTTTACCTGGGACCAGATTGGTCATTTCCGTCTGGACCAGAATCTGCTCATGCACAGCCTGTGCTATCGCACGGATGTGCTGCGCGCGTCCAATCTGCCTATGCCGCCGCACACGTTCTATGTGGACAACATCTACGCCTACGTGCCGCTGCCGCGTTGCAAGACCATGTACTACGCCGACATCGACCTCTACCGCTACTTTATCGGTCGCGAAGGTCAGAGCGTCAACGAGGCCACGATGGTCAAGCGTCTGGACCAGCAGTTCCGTGTTACGCGTATCATGATGGAGTCGTACCACTTGTACAGCGATGTTGAGTCGTCGCGTCTGCGTTCGTACATGATGGGCTACTTCACCATGATGATGGCGATCTGCTCGGTTCTCACCAAGCTTTCCGAGGAAGATTGCGCCGACGAGCGCCTAAAGATGCTGTGGAATGATTTGAAGGCCTACGACGAGCGCATGTATCGTCGTGCCCGCTACGGCGTGGTCGGGTTCTTCACCAATCTGCGCGGACGGGCCGGAGACAAAACCACGCTCGGCCTATACCGTCTTGCCTCTAAGATCTTCAAATTCAACTAACTGTTGAGTAATCGCTGCTGATAGGTTGACTGGGCCCCTTGGCCTTTAGTTTGCTACTGCGAACAGTCCTGCTCGCACGGAAAGCACATTAAGTGCTTTCCGGCTCGTGCGGAACTTGTATCAAACTAAAGGCCAAGGGGCCTCTGCTATAAGAATCGATTGTCAGGTTATTTGAATTTGAAGATCTTCGACGCGCGGTACACAGGGGCCTGGGCTGAAAAAATATTAGTTGGTAGTCGGTCGGAGGCGGGCGGGCATTACGTTTGTCGCGAGTTCCGCATGCAAAGAAGGCCACTTAATGTGGCCTTCGTCTTGCATAGGACTGTAGAGCAGCAAACGTAATGCCCGCCCGCCTCCGACCGACGGTCGAGTGAGATTACTTCGCAGCACCTGGGATTCCGTGGGAGGTTTTGGCGGTTTTGGCTCCGTTTGCGATGGCAGTTTCCAGGGCCCTTACTGCGAGCATGCCCAGCAGGTCTAGGGGAACGGCGGCGCTTGCCTGGGCGCCCAGTTTGCCGCTGGCGAGGGTGTAGATGGTGTCGCCGTCGTTGGTGGTGTGCGTGGGACGGATGGCGTGGGCGTAGGCGTCTGCGGCCATCTGGGAGACCTTGGTGGCTTGTGCCTTAGTGAGTTCCACGTTGGTGACGATGCAGCTGATGGTGGTGTTGGTGCGGTCGAGCGGCATCTGCATGGATCCGGCGGCGGCAAAGGCTGCGAGTTCCGTGTCGACGATCTGGTCGCTATTGGCGGCGGGCATGCCGGCGACCCACTCGCCGGTGAAGGGGTCGACCACGTTGCCGCAGGCGTTGACCGAGACCACGGCGCCTACCTTAACGGGACCGAGCGCCACGGCGGCAGCTCCAAGGCCGGCCTTCATGCAGGTGGCGGGCCCCATGAGCTTACCCACGGTGGCGCCCGTGCCGGCGCCTACGTTGCCCTGTTCGAGCTTGGTGGGGGTGTGGTCGAGTG
>ENA-ORML01001529-ORML01001529.1-human-gut-metagenome-genome-assembly--contig:-NODE-1529-length-19253-cov-2.909626_pt1 | contig 19253 bp, 12 predicted proteins | sample MGYA00242103_ERZ508995 | MGnify/ENA primary metagenome ERZ508995 (study PRJEB26280, sample SAMEA2338702) | human gut metagenome | biome: human gut; feature: human-associated habitat; material: faeces... | reverse complement strand
GATCGGTGTGAAAGATGGCTGGATCGTCGACATGTCCGGCATTGCCGGCGGAGAAGCGGGAAAGCCGTTCCAAGTGGCGAAGGTCACCGATTTCACGCATCTGACCGAGCCGGATGGCACGGTCTACCCGCATCTGCTCGCCGACGCCCTGACCGCGTTGGCGCTGGTGTTGGGTCTCGGAGCAGACAAAGACAAGGCGTTGGCCGCGCTCAAGCAGTTCACGCCGGGCGGCCACCGCATCCAGACCGTCGCCGTCGCCAAAACGTCCGACGGTGGCACCATCCGTTTCGTGGATGACTCCAAAGCCACCAACGCGCATGCGGCCAAGGCGTCGCTTAACAGCTTCGCGGACAAGTCCGTGGTGTGGATCGCCGGCGGACTTGCCAAAGGAGGCCGTTTCGAACAGCTCGTCGCCGACCAGGCGCACACCATCAAGGCGGCCATCATCATCGGCAAGGACCAGCAGCCAATGCTGGACGCGTTCAAGGCAAGCGCTCCCGACATTCCCATGTCCATCATCGATCCCACGGACAACGACACCGTCATGGCCCGCGCCATCGACGCTGCCGGCACCTACGCGCAATCCGGCGATGTGGTGCTCATGGCTCCGGCCTGCGCGTCCATGGACCAGTTCAAGTCGTACGCCGATCGCGGAAACCAGTTCGCGCAGCAGGCTCAGCGTTGGGTGAATGAGCATGGGGAAGCCTGAGGCCAGCCGTAGCATCACGTCTTCCGCAAGCCGCCCGAACATGACGGACGGCGCCGCGGCACAGACACGAGAACCGTTGAAGAACGGCGGAACGCGTAATCTCGCCAACCCGTTATGGTGCTTCCACGGATTCCGCCTATGCGTGATCATCCTCACGATCTTCGGCGTGATCATGGTGTTCTCCAGCTCTTCGGTGAACATGATCGCCAACGGGCAGTCGCCATGGGCGCAGGCGCTGAAACAGGGCATGTACTGCGTGTTCGGCCTGGTCATAGCATTCATCACGATGATGCTGCCGGCCAGCTTCTACCGAAAGATCAGCTTCTGGTTCCTGCTTGGCGCCATGGTCATGCAGGCTGCCACACTGACACCATTGGGCGTCGAAGTCAACGGCAACAAAGGATGGATCGGCATTCCGGGCGTGTTCACCATGCAGCCCGCGGAAATCGTCAAGCTGGCGTTATGCATCTGGATGCCGAACGAGCTGATCAACGCGCGCAAGCAGGTGAAGAAGGTCGGCGCGCCCCGCGCGTACTCCAAGCTTATTCTCGGCTATCTGTGCGCGTTCTGCCTGGTCATGTCCGGCAAGGATCTTGGTACGGGCTTGATTATTCTCGCAATTGGCGGCATTGCATTGCTGCTTGGCGGATTCCCCGGCAAATGGCTTGCCGGAGCCGCGCTGCTTGGCATATGCGGTATCGTCGGATTCATTCTGACCAGCCCCAACCGACTCGGCCGCATCATGGCGGCCTACCGGACCTGCTCTCCGTCCGACCTGCAGGGCGTGTGCTATCAGGCGGTCCACGGCAAATACGCGATCGCATCCGGCGGCTTGTTGGGCGTCGGCATCGGCAATTCCGGCGAGAAATGGGGCTATCTTCCCGAAGCGCACAACGATTTCATCTTCGCCATCATCGGCGAGGAAACCGGATTCGTCGGAGCAGCCATGGTGATTCTGCTGTTCATCGTCATGACGTGGTGCATGCTGATGGTGGCCGTGCAGGTCCGCGACCGGTACATCACCATGGCGTTGGTGTGCATCGCGGTATGGATCGTCGGCCAGGCGTTTGTCAACATCGGCGTCGTCGTCAGCCTGCTGCCGGTCATGGGCGTGCCGATGCCGTTCGTATCAGCAGGCGGATCGTCTCTTATCATGTGTCTAGGGGCCGCCGGCGTGGCCATCAGCCTGATGAAGGAGCAGCCGCAGGTCAAAGCCGAGAACCGCATACTGTAATCGGTTCCCGTCATGCGAGTTGCGAAGCAAGCAAAAGAAAAGTAGACGAAATGTAAGTATCTGCATCGGCGGCGGTATGCCGCGTGGCCTGCCGCCGCATGGTGGGCTAAGCTCGTGGATTATGAGCAATCAGAAGCATATCGTTCTTGCCGGTGGCGGCACGGCAGGCCACGTCAATCCTCTGCTCGCCGTGGCGCATGTGATTCGCGAGCTTGAACCGGAAGCGGATATCGCGGTGGTGGGCACCGCCGTCGGTCTGGAGCGTGATTTGGTTCCGCAGGCCGGTTTCGAACTGGAAACCATCGAAAAAGTGCCGTTCCCGCGCAGGCCCAACAAGGCTGCGTTGCAGTTTCCAGCCAAATGGAAGGCCGAGAAGGCCAAAGTACGTGACATCCTCACCCGGCATCAGGCCCAAGTGGTCGTCGGTTTCGGCGGATACACGTCCGCACCCGTATACGCGGCCGCGCACAGCATGGGCATTCCGATTGCGATTCACGAACAGAACGCACGTGCGGGCATGGCCAACAAGCTGGGCGCGCGTTGGGCGTCCATGATCGGTGCCGCATACGCCCAGCCAGGACTGAAACCACGCAGGGGCGTCGAAGTCGAACGCGTGGGCCTGCCGCTTCGTCCGGCAATCGCACGATTGGCGTCCGATCTGGAACATGACCGTACCGCCACTCGTAAAGCCGCCGCGGCGCAGCTTGGCGTCGATCCGGACCGTCCGCTCGTGGTCGTCACCGGCGGATCCTTGGGTGCGGTGAACGTGAACAGGGCTGTGGCCGCTTCCGCCAAGGACCTGCTTGCGCACGCCCAGGTGATTCATCTGACCGGTAAGGGCAAAGACGACGAAGTGCGTTCCTTGGTGTCGGTAAGCGCCGGAGAGGATGTGCTCGGCGAGCTTGGCCCCGACCACGTTTCGGATGGCGATTACCGTGTGGCTCCCTATCTGGAACGCATCGATCTGGCGTTCGCCTGCGCCGATCTGATCATCTGCCGTTCCGGAGCCGGCACGGTCAGCGAGCTGACGGCTTTGGGACTGCCGGCGATTTACGTGCCTCTGCCGATCGGCAATGGCGAGCAGCGTTTCAACGCGCAGCCCGTGGTCGACGCGGAAGGGGGCTTGATGGTGGCGGATGGCGATTTCACCCCGGATTGGGTCCGTGGCCATGTGCCGGAACTGCTTGCCGATCCGGACAAGCTGTCCCGATACGGTGCCAACGCGTGGAAATACGGCATCCGCGACGCCGCCGAAGTCATGGCGAAGCGCGTGCTCGCGCTAATCGATCAGCCAGCTGATTAACCGGCCGAACAATCATGGCCGCACCCCGTGGGAGACCATGGGTGCGGCCATAATGAAATGAGCTTGAAAACAATTTACGAGGAGCAATCGTGTCTGACAACCAGCGTGAAGCCGGTACCATAATTCTTGACCCAACCCATGCGTCGTTCGCACCTGAAGAGACGGTGCATGACCTAGGTGCCACGCATTTCATCGGCATCGGTGGCGCGGGCATGAGCGTGCTCGCTGAAATGCTGCATGAGCAGGGTGTCGAGGTCGATGGTTCGGACCGTGAGCCAAGCGCCAAAACCGACCGTCTGCAAAGCCTCGGCATCACCGTCGAATTCGGCCAGCAGGCGAAGAACGTCGAAGGCAAGAACACCGTCGTGTTCTCCAGCGCCATCAAGCCGGACAATCCGGAAATCGTCGCCGCGCATGAGGCAGGGGAGCGCATCGTGCACCGCAGCGACATCCTCGCCCTGCTGATGAACGCGAAACGTGCGGTGACCGTGGCCGGCGCCCACGGCAAGACCACGACCAGCTCCATGCTGGCGCACATTCTCGTGAACGCCGGAGAAGGCGAACTCGCCGATCCGAGCTACGCCATCGGCGGGTCCATCCAAGGCAAAGACGGTGCCATTTTGGACGGCGGCCATGCCGGCAAGGGCAACGTGCTGGTGGCCGAGGCCGACGAATCGGACGGCAGCTTCGCCAAATACCATCCGCAAATCGCCATCATCACCAATTCCGAAGCCGACCACCTTGACCACTACGGCACGCAGGACAACTATCGGGCCGCATTCGTGGACCATGCCGGACACGCCACCAAAGCCGTAATCATGTGCGGCGACGACGAAGGCAACCTTGCCGTGCTACGTGCGCTTGACGCCACCGTGGCCGGACGCACGATCGTCTATTCAACACGGAACGCCGCCGCATTGGGCGACCTGAACGGTGCCACGCTGGTACGCATCGAATCGGAAAGCGAAACCGCCGAAAGCGGAGCCGAACATTTCACGCTGCATATTCCGGGCGGACTGATCGGCGAAGAGGAGCGCCGTATCGCAGTGACGCTTACCGTTCCCGGCATCCACAACGCACGCAACGCCTCCGCGGCGATTATCGCGACCGCGCTGTTGGGCATGGACGTCGAACGTGCCTCCGCGGCGGTCACCTCGTTCCTCGGTGCCGCACGCCGCTTCCAGGTCCGTGGCACCGTCAGCCAAGTGACGGTCGTCGATGATTACGCGCATCATCCGACCGAAATCGCTGCGCTGCTGGATGCGGCCCGTCGCCGCTACCCGCAGTCCAAGATCCGTGTGATCTTCCAGCCGCACCTGTTCTCCCGCACGCGTTTCTTCAGCTCTGAATTCGCGCAGGCGCTTGCCAAGGCCGATGACGTCATCGTTACCGGCATCTTCCCCGCGCGCGAGAAGCAGGAGGATTTCCCCGACGTGACTCCGGCCACCATCGTGGACGAGGCGCTCAAGCTTGAGCATGAACCGGCAAAGGACTGGATCCGTGGCGTCGAAGACATGCACACCGCGGCCCAGATGATGGTGATGCGCGCGCATCATGGCGACGTCATCTTCACCGTAGGCGCCGGCGACATCACGCAGATGGACGAGGTCATCCTGCATGCTCTTGAAGCGCATCGTTGGGATTGCGAGGGCTGATGGCTCGACGGGTCATCAGTTCCGGCAAGGATGTGCAGGAGACGGACCAGTCGGGCGGACGACGTTCCGGACGGTCCATCTCATCGGAGCATGCCGAAGGACGGTCGATTGAAGGGTACGCGGACCGTTCAAAAGCCGAAGGCTTCGTAGACGCGCGACGTTTGCAAAGCGAGGACCTGGTTTCCAAAACCCTGCAGGAGACCACCGGCACGATCGGCATCATGACACGTCCGAAAGTGGTTGATTTCGGCGAACGGCTCAAGGAACGCCGTCAGGCCGGCGCGCGAGCCATAGTCCTGCGCGTGCTCATCGGTCTTGTCGTAGCCGTGGTTTTGGGAGCTGTCGTCTGGCTGTTCCTCTTCTCGTCGGTGTTCCGTTTGGAGCCAGGCAACATCAGCGTGGTCGGCGCCAACGAATGGGTGAGTGAATCGCAGGTGCTTGACATCGCGAGGCAGCAGTCCGGAAAATCGTTGTTCCTGGTTTCGGATGGAGCCGTGGAGAAGCAGATCAAGGCGATTCCGGGAGTCACGTCAGCCAAGTCGAAGAAACAGCTGCCGAACTCGCTTGAAGTGACGATCAAGGCGCAGAAACCCGCGGCCATGCTCAAAACCAGCGAGGACCATATGACGGCGGTCGACAGCAAGGGCCGCGTGCTCAATTCCGTCAGCGGCGTTTCCGTGGAAGGCATTCCCGTCATCGAAGTGCAGAACGTCGATGCGAGCCTGTCTAGGCGTCCTATCAAGGAAGCGTTGAAGATTCTCAGCTCACTGCCGGAATCGATGCGCAATTCCATCACCAAGGTCACCGCGGCGACCCAGGATTCCATCACCACGGAACTCAATGGGGGAGACCGCGTGATCGTATGGGGTGATTCCTCGGACCTGAAGCTCAAGAAAGCGGTGGTGGACAAGATCGTCAATGATCCGAACGTGATTGGAGACAAGCATAACGTGGACGTGTCCGCGCCGTTGAGACCGATCATCAAATAGCGTTATTGCGCAACGTCACTGCATGACGGAGCGGAAATACTTTGATCTAGCTCTTTTTGTCTTGACAGAAAAACGAAACGCGCTCTGGACCTTCTTTCCAAGGGAGGGCCAGAGCGCGTTTCCGCGTTTGGATGGATGGTATTAGCCGTATGCGTTGAACGGGCGTCAGTCCTTGACGATGGTCTTGCCTGCGGTCGCCCCTGGCGTCAAGTCCTGAATCTCCGTGATCTCCAGAACGGGAATGGTCATGGGCTTCTTCGTGCCGTTATGTTCGGCCACGGCGACCTGCTCATCGTAGATCGCATCATCGGAATGCAGAGTGACGTTGCCACGGAAACGATAACCTCGCTTCTGCTCAAGATTGGCCACTGCGATGACCAGTTCGCTGCCGTCGAGCAGATTACGGTACATTTGGCCGGCGGTACGCTCGTGATAGCCGATATGAGTGTCATCGATGACGAACGTGCTCATTTTCGGCCCCAAATCGACGTGTCCATCCTTGCCGATGGTGGCCACCCAAGCGAGATTGCTGCTGATGAAATCCTTCATTTCCTCTGTAAGCTTCGCCATGATATCGTCCCTTTCGATGGTTGGCTGGCCGGCGGCTTGTAATATTGGAAGGCGCCGGACGGTTATTTCGATGATACGGAGGCGTTGCTGCCGACATGCGTTGTTTCACCGAACGAGAAATGTGATTACCAATACAGAAAGCCGTCATTGCTGACACATGATTCGTGCCCACATTTTGCCCATGTTTTTGAGAAATATCGCGATAAAGGGTGAATTGCAGCGAATTGCAAAAGTGGCGGAAACCGTTGGAAATAAAGGAAAAGCCGCCATTTCTGGCGGCTTTCAATCCGTGGAGATGCGGGGAATCGAACCCCGGTCCGATGACCGAACCCTCAGTCTTCTACGTGCGTAGTCTGCTGGCCGTGCGGCGGTTTTTCTGCCCCCATCGATGTCGCAGACAACTGATGGCGAGCATATCTACAGTAAAAGTCCCTTGCCGGCCCTGTGGCTCAGCCGGTAAGGCAAGTCTTCTAAACGACGCTCAACATCCCCCCAAAGACGAGGGGGAGTGAACGGAGCGGCTGCTCACTGGTTAATCCTGGCGCGAAGCTCAGGCAGCGAGAGCGAACTCAGTGCGGTTAGATTTAGCACTTATTCTTTTGTAGGGGGCATCCACGAGCGGACCCTACGTTCTCGGCACGCTTCCCTGCGACGAACAGGTCACCGTCGAAACCGATCATCCCCAAATATTGAATTATCAAACCTTCCAGCTTTATAGCCAGACATTTCAAGATACCACGGTTTATCCGACAAACCAAATTATGCTATCGGCGATTCATCATACCGACGAAACTTCGCAAAACCGGTAAAAAAAATTCCGCATGCCGTTATTTGACGGCATGCGGAATCGGTGATGATGAAAGGAGAAGATACGCTTACTTGGCTGCTGCGGCGAGGTAATCCGGAACGCCTTCGGTCGGGTAGGCCGGCCAGCCTCCTTCCTTGGTGCACACGTAGGCGGCGGTGTTCACGGCCGCGCGATGCGCTTCCTTGAGGGAGGCACCGGACAGGATCTTGCCGGTGAAGGAGCCGGAGAAGGAATCGCCGGCTCCGACGGTGTCGGCCACCTCGACATGCGGGGTCAGCAGAGTGGAGGTCTCGCCGTCCTTGGCGATGATGGTGCTGAAGGTCGCGCCGCCGGTCAGGATGGTGTACTCCAGATCGAAGCGATCCATGAACCACTTGCAGGCCTCTTCGTCGTTGCCCTCCGGAATGGAGAACATCTCACGCATCATGATGAGCTCGTCGTCGTTGATCTTGAAGATGTTGGCGTATCCCAGCAGCTCCTCGATCAGCTCCTTGGAGTAGAAGTTGGCGCGCAGGTTGATGTCGAAGAACTTCAGCGCGCCTTCCTTGGCATGCTGGAGCAGTTTGATGATGGTGTCATGCGATTCCTGGGAACGCAGACCCAGCGTGCCGAAGCAGATGGCGTCGGCCTTGGACACGGCCTCGGCGAGTTCGTCGGTGTAGCCGATGTGGTCCCAAGCCACGTTCTGCACGATGGTGTATTCCGGAATGCCGTTGGTCAGTGCCACGGCGACGGTGCCGGTCGGGTATTCGTTGGTCTGCACCAGCGTGTTGATGCCGGCCTTGTGCGCATCGTTGAGCAGCTCGGCGCCCAGCTCGTCGTTACCGACGGCGCTGATGGCGTAGCTTTCCGCGCCGTTCTGGGACGCGTGGTAGGCGAAGTTGACGGGAGCGCCGCCGGCGCGCTTGCCGGTGGGGAGCATATCCCACAGGATTTCACCGAGGGCGATGACGATTGGCTTGGACATGGGTGGTTCCTTTCTTTGGTGGGCGGCGTGCTATGCGACGTCGAAGAACATCGATGGATGTTCCAGAAAATTGGTGATGGCCACGGCGGCGGCACCGGTAACGGTGGCGTCGGTGGGCAGGGCGGACAGGGTGATTCGGGGGTTGCGCCCGATTTCGGGGCTCGTGCGTTCGCGCACGACTTGTGTGACTTCGTCGAGCAACGGCTGGCCGGCTTGCGCGATGATGTCTCCAAGAACGATGTGTGTCGGATTGAAAGCGTTGATGATGGTGACCGCGCCGTACCCAACGTATCGGGCAACATCGAGCATCAGAAGCGTCGCGGTCTCGTCTCCCGCGTTCGCCTTGGCGAACAGTGCTGTGCAAGCCTGCGCATGCGTCATCGTCTCGCATCCGGGAACGATGCTCGGGTTGGCGTTGAGTTGTTCGTGGATGGCGTTGGCGGAGCAGTAGCGTTCCAGGCATCCGACATTGCCGCAGTCGCATGGCTTGCCGTTCACGTCGATGGAGACGTGTCCGATTTCCGTGGCGGTGCCGTGCTCGCCGTAGTAGATGGTGCCGTTGTCGATGACTCCGAGGCCGATGCCTTCGCCAAGCAGATAGTAGGCGAGGGAACCTTCCGACAGTTCCGGATTGAGCAGGAACTGCGCCAGCGCGCCGGCGCGGGCGTCCTGTTCGACGAACACGGGGACGCTGAATGCGTTGCTGAATTCGTCGATGAAGTTGATTTGCCTCCAGCCCTGCATGGAGGAGACCAAAGCGGTGCGTCCTTCGTCCTTTAAATAGGGCCCCGGAACCGCCATGCCGACGGCCACGATGCTGGGGTCGTCCTTGATGAGCTGGCGTACGGTATCTCGAATGCGCTCCACCGTTTCGGGGATGTGCTCTTCGCTGACGGTAGGCAAGTCGGACAGGAAGATACGGTTGCACTTGAGGTCGAAGACCGCGATTTGCACCAGACTGCGGGCGAACTTCACGCCGATGATGTGGTATTTGGCGCAATTGAGATTCAGACCGATGGAACGGCGGTTCTTGTCTCCGTCCATGTCGCCGGTTTCTTCGATGATGCCCTGCGCCAGCAGTTTCGCGGTGATTTTGGTGATTGCCGCCGGAGTGAGCTTGATGGCTTTGGCGATCTGCGCGCGTGAGCAGATGCCATTGTGGTACAGGTATTGCAGGATGCGGGAACGGTTGTTTTCCGAGATCGATGACTGTTGGGCGCTGTACCTACTCATGCTCACCTCCTTGCGACAGTGCATGGACCCTCGTTGAACTTCTTAATATATTAACGCCGTTAATTGATTAATGCAATTCGTGTTGTGCCGCGTGTCGCGCGCTTATCTGGGTCTCTCTGTGCGAAAGCAATGAGTGAAAAAGAAGGACGTAGACCTTGAATGCGACTTTGGCTGGGTCCGTCTCATAAAATGGCTGGTTTTTCTTATTTTCTTTCACTAGTCGTTAAAACGTTGGAATTTCGCCGTTTTAATGCATAGCAGAAAACGGCGAATATAAGGTAGGTGGGTAAAACGGCCTCCAATGAAACGTACGGTTAACATTGCGCGCCGATTCTTGTCACTATATCGCCTTGCACAGGGGCGATTCGGATAGAAAAGAGAGGATTCCATAGTGAATCGCAAGAAAGTTATCGCCGCTCTGGCTTCTGTCGCGGCTCTGGCTTCCCTGGCCGCCTGCGGCGGCGTGAAGGACGGTGGCGCCGCAACTGGCAACACCATCACCGTCGGCACGACCGATAAGATCACCAGCCTTGATCCGGCTGGCTCCTACGACAACGGTTCCTACGCCGTGCAGATTCAGGTGTTCCCGTTCCTGTACGCGCAGAACTACAACACTTCCGAGCTGTCTCCGGACATCGCCGCCGATGACGGTACCTGGAGCGCCGACGGCACCGAGTTCACCGTCAAGCTCAAGAAGGGCCTGAAGTTCGCGAACGGCCACGATCTGACCGCCTCCGACGTCAAGTTCTCCTTCGACCGTATCAAGAAGATCAACGACGAGAACGGTCCGTCCTCCCTGCTGGCCAACATCGAGTCCGTCGAGGCCAAGGATGACACCACCGTCGTGTTCCACTCCGCGGTCAAGGACGACGTGACCCTGAAGCAGGTGCTCTCCAGCCCGGCCGGCCCGATCGTCGACGAAGAGTCCTTCTCCGCCGACAAGCTGACCGATGCCAACACCATCGTCAAGGACAACGCCTTCGCAGGCCCGTACAAGCTCACCTCCTACAAGGTGAACGAGGCCCTGGCATATGCCAAGAACGTTTCCTACAAGGGTTTGACCCCAGCTAAGAACGACGTTGTGCAGGTCAAGTACTTCGCCGATTCCTCCAACCTGAAGATGGCCGTGCAGCAGGGCCAGGTCGACGTGGCCTACCGCTCCATGACCCCGACCGACGTCGAGGACCTGTCCAAGGACAACAAGGTCAAGGTCGTCAAGGGACCGGGCGGCGAAGAGCGCTTCCTCGCCTTCAACTTCAAGATCATGCCGTACGGCGAGAAGTCCAGCGAGCCGAACGCCGACAAGGCCAAGGCCGTGCGTCAGGCCGTTGCAAGCCTGATCGACCGCAACGAGCTGGCCACCAAGGTCTACAAGAGCACCTACACCCCGCTGTACTCCTTCATTCCGGATGGCCTGTCCGGCCACGACGACACCCTGAAGGAAGCCTATGGCGACGGTTCCGGCAAGCCGGATGCGGCCAAGGCCAAGAAGACCCTCGAAGCCGCCGGTGTGAAGACCCCGGTAGACCTGAAGCTCCAGTACAACCCGGACCACTACGGCCAGTCCTCCGCCGACGAGTATGCGGCCATCAAGGCCCAGCTCGAGGAAGGCGGCCTGTTCAAGGTCGACCTGCAGTCCACCGAATGGACCCAGTTCAACAAGGACCGTGTGGTCACCGAGGATTCCGATGGTTCCTACCCGGTCTACCAGCTCGGTTGGTTCCCTGACTACTCCGATCCGGACAACTACCTGTCCCCATTCTTCCGTGACGGCAACTTCGTGAACAACGGATACTCCAACAAGGAAGTCAACGATCTGATCGTCAAGCAGGCCGGAGAGACTGACGCCAAGGCCCGTGAGGACCTGTTGAAGGAAATCCAGAAGCTCGAAACCGATGACCTGTCCACCATCCCGCTGCTGCAGGGTGCCCAGGTTGCGGTCACCGGTTCTAATGTGAAGGGTGTCGTCCTTGACGCTTCCTTCCGCTTCCGCTACTCGTCCGTGACCAAGGCCTGACGGAAGGCTTTGACCGCCCCTGCCTGACCCGCCTAAGTCAGGCAGGGGCTCAATTTGTATCTAAAACACCAATAAGGAAAAGGAGCCCGACGTGACGCAAAGCGCAACCGAGGCTCAGCCGAAAGCCAAGAAAAACAAGCTTTCAAGCGGATTCTTCCGTTTCGTGCTCACACGCTTTCTGCTGATCATTCCTACAGTATTCATTCTTGTAACCATCGTCTTCTTCGTGATGCGCGCTACCGGCGATCCGATTTCCGCCGCTCTTGGTGGCCGTCTCACTCCCGAGGAACTGCAGAAGCGTATCCACGCGGCCGGTTATGACCGTCCGCTCATCGTGCAGTACATCGATTATCTTGGCGGCCTGCTGCATGGCGATCTCGGCACCACATTGACCGATAACCAAAAAGTGAGTACCATCCTTACTCACTATGGTGCCGCTACATTCGAGCTGGCGTTCCTCGCGCTCATCGTCGCGCTCATCGTCGGCTTCGCCCTTTCCCATCAAAGCGCATCGGCTTGGGACGCATCGCCGCACGCAAGCGTGACCACGCGGCCGATGCGGGCATCCGCACCTTCGCCATCCTGTGCTATGCCACCCCGGTGTTCTTCCTCGGCCTGATTCTGAAGCTCATCTTCGCCATCTGGCTGAACGTGCTGCCGGCATCCGGGCGCTCATCGCTTGGCAGCGAGATGCAGTTCTCCCGACTGGTCTCGCCGACCGGCTTCTACATCATCGACGCGATCCAGTTGGGTGATATGTCCGTGTTGCTTGATGTGCTCCGTCACGCTGTGTTGCCGGCCCTTGCGTTGGGCCTGCTGACCGCCGGCGTGTTCATCCGTTTGGTGCGCACCAACGTGATCGCCACCTACAATTCCGGCTACGTCGAAGCGGCACGTTCCCGCGGCGTCTCCGAGAAGCGTCTGCTCAACAAGCACGCATGGAAGCCGGCGTTGATTCCAATCATCACCGTCATGGGCATGCAGATCGCCCTGATGCTCGCAGGCGCGGTGCTCACCGAAACCACCTTCGAATGGAAGGGACTCGGCTTCATGCTGTCGCAGTACCTGAAGGCACGCGACTTCGTGGCCGTGCAGGGCATCGTTATCCTAATCGCCATCATCGTGGCCGTCGTCAACTTCATCGTCGACGTCATCGCCGCGTTGGTCGACCCGAGAGTGAGGTACTGACATGACCGCAGCATCTGCCAACAAGGTCACCGTTCCAGGCGACAATCGTCTGGACGAGCTCAAGCTCGGCAACAAGACGCCATTCTGGCATAAGATTCCGATCATCAAGGAACTACGCGTCGCAGTCGGCTGGCAGAAAGGCATGCTGATCACGGGCCTCGTGCTCACGGCGTTCTTCCTGCTGGTCGCCATTTTCGCGCCGCTCATCGCGCCATACAGCTACGCGCAGCTCAAGGGCGCCGACGGCGTTTCCTTCCCGGCCCAGGCGGCACCGTCCTCCGAACACATCTGGGGCACCACTGCAGGTGGCTACGATGTGTTCAGCCGTGTGGTCTGGGGTGCCCGCACCGCCGTCATCGCCATCGTCGTCGCGGTATTGCTGTCGATTTTCGCAGGCGTGCTGCTCGGCCTGGTCTCCGGCTATTTCGGCGGATGGGTCGATCGTGTGCTCGTCATGATCGCCGACGCCGTGTACTCCTTCCCGTCGCTGCTGCTGGCGATTCTGATGGCGATCATGATCTCCCACGGCCAGTCCGGCCTGTGGAGCGGCATCTTCGCCTCCGGCATCTCCATCACCGTGGTCTATATTCCGCAATACTTCCGTACCATCCGTGCCGAAGTGATCCGCATCAAGGAATCCGCGTACGTGGAATCCGCCCGCGTGGTCGGCGCCTCCACGTGGCGCATCATGACCAAGCACCTGTTCAAGAACTCCACACGAACCCTGCCGGTCATCCTGACGCTGAACTCCTCCGAAGCCATCCTGACCCTTGCGGGCCTGGGCTTCCTGGGCTTCGGCATCGAACCGACCGCGGCCGCCGAATGGGGATACGACCTCAACCGCGCCGTCTCCGATGTGACCGCCGGCATCTGGTGGACCGCCGTGTTCCCGGGTCTGGCCATCGTGCTCATCGTGCTGGGCATCACCCTGGTGGGCGAATCGCTGAACGATCTGGCCGATCCGCGTCTGCGCGCCCGCAAGTCCGCAGGCGAAGTGGTGGGTTCCATCGAAGACACGTCCGTGGACCCCAGCCAGGAGCCAGGCAAGCGCAACGAGGTCGTCGCCGAACTTGAGGCGGCGAAGAATCCGATGGGAGCCAGCGACAAACCGGTGACCGTCACCGACCGTGATCCGTCATTCGTGGCTTCCGAATGGGCTTCCGAGGAAGGGGAGTGAACCGATGAGTGAAATCAAGGAAGGCAATCTCGCCGAGATCAAGGACCTCAGCGTCTCGTTCATGACCGACGCCGGTTCCATCAAAGCCATCGACAAGATCAGCTTCGAAATTCCCCGTAAGAAGGTCATCGGCGTGGTGGGCGAGTCCGGTTCCGGCAAGTCCGTGACCGCACGCTCCCTCATCAAGCTGCTGCCGGAGACCGCTACGACCTCCGGCGCGGTGTACCTGTCGAACCGCGCGGGCACCGAGGAGCTGGAAGTGCTGTCGCTGTCCGGCGAACAGCTGCGCGAAATGCGCGGCGCCGAAGCGGCCATGGTGTTCCAGGAGCCCAATTCGGTGCTCAACCCGGTGTATACCATCGGATGGCAGATCGAGGAAGGCCTTCGCGCCCATGGCATGAAGGACAAGAAGGAACTCCGTGCCAAGTCCATCGACATTCTCAAGAAGGTCGGCATTCCGGACGCGGAAACCCGCATCGACTACTACCCACACCAGTTCTCCGGCGGCCAGAAGCAGCGCATCGTCATCGCCATGGCCCTGGTGCTCAACCCCGGCCTGATTCTGGCCGACGAGCCGACCACCGCCCTCGACGTGACCGTGCAGGCCGAAATCCTCGACCTGCTGCGTCTGGCGCGCGACGAGTTCGACGCATCCGTGCTCATCATCACCCACAACATGGGCGTGATCGCCGACATCGCCGATGAGGTCGTGGTCATGTACCGCGGCCACGTCGTCGAACAGGGCAGCGTCGAGCAGATCTTCTACTCGCCGAAGGACGACTACACCAAGCGTCTGCTTGCCGCCGTGCCGCGTATTGGCCAGAAACTGGTCGTCAAGGATGCCGATGGCAAGGTCATCGAACGTGAGAAGGATTGGCGCGATCAGCCCATCGCGGTCGAGGCCAAGGGACTGACCATCACGTATCCGGGTCATCTCATGCAGCCTGATTTCAAGGCCGTGGACGGCATCGACTTCACCATCCACCGTTCCGAAGTGCTCGGTCTGGTAGGCGAGTCCGGTTCCGGCAAATCCACCACTGGCCGTGCCATCGCAGGCCTGCAGAAGGTTTCCGGCGGTTCCCTGAACGTTCTAGGCATAGAAATGAACGGTGTGAAGGAACGTGATTTCAAGCCCAAGCGCGCCGACATCGGCTTCGTGTTCCAGGATCCGGGCAGCTCGTTCAATCCGCTGATGACCATCGCGGAAAACGTGGCCGAACCGTTGATCGTGCACAAGAAGTTCTCGTCGGTATCAGACGCCCGCAAGTATGTGGGCGATCTGCTTGAGATGGTGCAGCTTCCGCGCGCCTACATGAACCGTTTCCCGCACGAGCTGTCCGGCGGCCAGCGCCAGCGCGCCTCCTTGGCACGCGCGTTGGCGTTGAAGCCGAGCCTGCTCATCGCCGACGAACCGACCTCCGCGTTGGATGTGTCGGTGCAGGCGAAGGTGCTGGAACTGTTCAAGAAGCTGCAGGCCGAAATCGGCTTCGCATGCCTGTTCATTACCCACGATCTCGCCGTGGTCGACATGCTCGCCGACCGCATCATGGTGATGCACAAGGGCCAGATCGTGGAACATGGCGATGCGGACCAGATCATGCAGAATCCGCAGAACCCATACACGCAGAAGCTGCTGGCCTCCCTGCCGGTGCCCGATCCGCGCGAACAGCGCAAGCATCGCGAGCATCTGCATGAGCTGCTTGCCGCCCAGCAGTGAGCTGATCCACGGAATCTAATAAAAAGGAATCCCCGCAACGCTTGAAACGTTGCGGGGATTCCATTTTATGATGTATGGAAGGCGATTTCAGCGGATGGTGCCGTTGAAGGCAAACTGGGCATGGGAATCGCCATTCGCCTTGGCCTTCAGATATTCGCGTACGTAAGCCATGCGTTCCACCGTGGTGGCTGCCAACGGTTCGGGCAGAGCATCAGGGGAGAACCAGCCCACGTTGAGGCTTTCCTCATCGCCGACGAACGGCTCCGTGTTGCCATTCGGATCGGGCCTGCAGATGAACAGGTGATCCATGTACATGGTGTTGTCCCCATTCGCATAGGTGAGGACCTTTCTGGACGATTTGACCGACACCAGATCGGTGACGACCACATCCACGCCGGTCTCCTCCTTGACCTCGCGGGCAACGGTATCGGCCGGTTCCTCTCCGGGCTCGTTGATGCCATACACCATGGCCCATTCGCCGGTGTCGGAACGACGCCCCAACAGCACACGGCCCTGCTCGTCCTCGACATAGCCGGAGACGCCCATGAGCCATAACAGATCGTGGCCTATTTTTTCACGTAGCGAGAGCACGAATTCAGGCGTGGGCATGATGCATCCTCAGGCCTTCACGCCTTCGGCGGCCATATCGGCCATCCACGCCTCGACATCGTCGATCTGCTTCGGAATGCCCGCGGAAATCCATTCCGGACCATCCTCCGTCATGAGCACATCATCCTCGATACGAATGCCGATGCCACGGTATTCCGGCGGAATCAGCAGATCATCCTCACGGAAGTACAGGCCCGGTTCGATGGTGAAGATCATGCCCGGACGAATCTTGGCGTTCTGATACGACTCATAACGCGCCTGCGCGCAATCATGCACGTCGAGACCCAGATGGTGGGCCACGCCGCAGGCGAGCCAACGGCGATGCTGCTGGCCTTCAGGGGAGAGCGACTCCTCGACATCGACCGGCAGAATACCCCAGTCATGCAGACGTTCGGCGATCACGCGCATGCACGCATGATGGATGTCCGAATACGTGGCGCCCGGCTTGGCCGCCTCGAAACCGGCCTGCTGGGAATCCAACACGGCCTGGTACAGCTTCTTCTGGAAATCGGTGAACTTGCCGTTGGTCGGGAACGTGCGGGTGATGTCGGCGGTATACAGGCTGTTGACCTCCACACCGGCGTCGATGAGCAGCAGCTCGCCCGACTCCACGGTACCGGTATTGCGCATCCAATGCAGAATCGGAGCGTGGGCGCCGGAAGCGATGATGGTGTCGTAGCCGACCTCGTTGCCTTCTTCACGGGAGATGGCGTTGAACGCGCCCTCCAGCATGCGCTCCGAACGCGGCTTGCCAAGGGAAGACGGAATCTTGCGCAGAATGTTGTCGAAACCATGCTTGGTTGCCGCGACCGCCTTGCGCATCTCACGAACCTCATACTCATCCTTGCACATGCGTGCCTCGGCGGCGAATTCGTGCAGCTTGTCATCGGCAGCGGTGTTGTTGTCCGGATCGGCGAAACCGTTGGCTTCACGGATCTCCTCGACCATGCTGGTAATCGCCGGATCGGCTTCGCGGATCACGCGCACGCGCACCGCGCCGGCCTCAGTGCCGACATCCTTGCTCAACGCGTCGGGCAGCTGCGCGATGTCGTTGGTTTCGATGCCGGTCATCGCGGTCATTTCCTTCACACCGGCACGCGGACCCACCCAATACTCGCCATAATGGGCGTTCATGAAAAAGTCCTGCGTGTAATGGTTGGCACGCGGAGCCACGAACAGTTCCGGAACATGCGTCTTGCCGGCCTTCGCCTCCGGAGAATCCGGATCGACGGGATTCAGCACCAGCACCGCGCCGGCCTCGAAATCCTCACCCAAACCGGTGTAGTAGGAAAACGTCGTATCCGGACGGAACGCGTAATCGCAATCGTTGTTGCGCACCTTCGGCTGTCCGGCCGGAATCACGATACGCTCGCCCGGGAACGCCTTGCCCAACGCCTCCAGACGCGCCGGCGTGTACTTGGAGGACTCCAACGGCTCGATCTGCGGCTCGTTGTCATCCCAACCGGTGGTCATGAACTCCTTGAACGCCTCGGAACGCGGACGCAGCGAACGATTGTTCACACGATCGCTCATGGCCTGATCCGGTCCCGGAGCGGCCTCCCGCTCCATCTTCTCGTATTCCTTGTCCTTGTCAGTAATGACTTCGCCCATCACATCTCCTGAACATGCATTCGTAACGTACGGAAATTACCGCAACCCATCCTATAACTTTTCCCGGCGCGCAACGTTCATGCGGACATCTAGAATGGGAAAAGTTTAGTGTGCTGTCCGCAAGGTACGGGAGGAAAACGGGAAATATGTCATTCGAACATCCCAATCGCAACAACGAAAGCATGATCGACGTCGAACGCGACATCATGAGCCGTCCATCGGAACGCAACACCACCAATCTCGACCTGCAACGCATGAAGATGATCCTCGACATCATGGGCCATCCGGAGCAGTCGTTCCGCGTCATCCACATCACCGGCACCAACGGCAAGGGCTCCACGGCACGTATGGCCGAAGCCATCTGCCGCGCCTACGGCATGCGTACGGGCCTATACACCTCGCCCCATCTGGAACACGTCAACGAACGCATCGCCATCGACGGCCAGCAGCTGTCAGACGACGATTTCGTCGACACATGGGACCAGGTCAAGGACCTCGTCGCCATCGTGGACATGAAAATGGACGAGCTGGGCAAGCCGAAGATGAGCTTCTTCGAAGTGCTCACCGCCATGGCCATCTGGAAATTCGCCGACGCGCCGGTCGACGTCGCCATCGTGGAAGTCGGCATGGGCGGCCGATGGGACGCCACCAACGTGCTCGACGCGGACGCGGCCATCATCGGACCGGTCGACATGGACCACATGGCATGGCTCGGCGACACCGTGGAGGAAATCGCCACGGAAAAGGTCGGCATCATCAAGCCGAACTGCACCGCCATCATCGGCCGCCAGCCACACGAGGACGAGGTCATGCCGATTATCGAGGCCGCGGCCAAGGAGAACCACGCCAGCTTGGTGCGCGACGGCGTCGAATCGGAAGTCGTTACCCGAGTGCCGGCCGTCGGCGGCCAGGTGGCCACCCTGCGCACCCCGAACGGCACCTACACGGAAGTGCCGATCGCCAAATTCGGCGAGCATCAGGCACACAACGCGCTCGCCGCACTGTGCGCGGCGGAAGTGGTGATTCCCGTCAACGGCGCGTTGGACGGCGATTTGGTGGCCGAAGCGTTGAGCAGCGTACGCATTCCGGGACGTATCGAACAAATTCGTACCTCGCCTACCATCATCCTTGATGGCGGACACAACGTGAACGCGGCCGAATCGCTGCGTGCCGCCATTGAAGAGAACTATGATTTCCAGCAGCTCGTCGGCGTGGTCGCCATGATGGGGGACAAGCAGGTCGAGGAGTATCTGGGCGTGCTCGAACCGTTGCTGAGCCATGTGATCGTCACCGAGAACTCGTGGCGTGACCGAGTGATGCCGGCTGAGGATCTGAAGAAGATCGCGGACCGTGTTTTCGGGCCGGAACGCGTCACCTGCATTCCCGAATTGCCGGACGCCATCCAGGAAGCCGTCAACATGGTTGATGCCGATGACGAACTGGGCGTCGGCTACGGTCATGGCGTG